>Ga0164292_10001782_pt1 | contig 17544 bp, 15 predicted proteins | sample GEODES117metaG_FD_111486 | JGI IMG/M metagenome (GOLD analysis project Ga0164292, IMG submission 111486) | Eutrophic lake water microbial communities from Lake Mendota, Wisconsin, USA - GEODES117 metaG | ecosystem: Environmental > Aquatic > Freshwater > Lake | place: USA: Lake Mendota...
GCAGGTGCTGGAGACGCAGCGGCGGCTGCTCGACGCGATCCTGCTGCTGCAGTACCGGCGTCAGGAACTCGAGCTCGCCAAGCAGGAGCTCGCCGGACTGATGGCCCTGCCCGCGGGCACGTCGTTCACGCTTGCCGATGGCCCCGACGCGCCGCTGCCGCCGCCGCCCGGGGAGGTCGGCCGTCTCGAGGAGGTGGCGCTGGCCCGGCGCCCCGAGCTGCGCGAGGAGTTCTACCGGACCCGCATCACCGCCAGCGAAGTCCGCCGCTCGATCGCCTCGACGCTGCCCAACCTCGGCGTGGACGTCGCCGGCCGCTACGACGCGAACCGATTCCTGTTCGACAACACCTGGGTCGATGGTGGCCTGCGGTTGTCGATGAACCTGTTCCGACTCGCGTCGATCCCCTCGGTGATGCGAGCGGGCGAGGCCCAGCAGCAGGTCGACGAGGCCCGCCGGATGGCCCAGGCGATGGCGGTGCTCACGCAGATGCGCATCGCGACGCTGCGCTACGGCCTGACTGTCTCGGAGTACGAGCAGGTCGCCGTCAGCGCGGCGGTCGACCAGCGCCTGCTCGGCTTCTCGCGCGCGGCCGCGGCGGCCCGCATCGAGGGCGATCTGGACGTGGTCCGCAACGAGGCCCGCGCGCTGCTCTCCGAGTACCAGCGGCACATCGCCTACGCGAACGCGCAGGCGGCCTGGGGGCGCATCTTCAACTCGCTCGGCTACGACATCGACCCGCCGGCCCCCGATGCCGGCGTCGCAGAGGTGGCCGCTTCGATCGAGCGCTCGCTCGCCCAGTGGCAGAGGCTGGCCTTCGAGCCGACCGCGCCGCGCGGCGCCGCGCCCGCGGGCCCGGCCGGGCCGACCGCAGCCGCCTTGCCGCGCTGATCCGGACGGGGAACGGCCGCGCCCGGCGGGCGCCGAGGCCTGTGCTACCTTCGAGCGCGTTGCCCGATGCCCCCGATGCGATGAGCGCTCCGACGTCCGCTTCCGCTGTCCACCCCCGTGATGCGCTCCACGCGCCGGGCCGAAGGCTGCCGGTGATCGCGCCGTGCGAGCACATCGCCGGCAACGAGAAGATGATCGCCAAGGCGATCGCGCTGCAGCGCGAGCTGCGCGGCGCCTTCGATCTCACCTGCGACTGCGAGGACGGGGCGACCGTCGGCGCCGAGCGCGAGCATGCGACGATGGTCGCACGGGTGCTGGCGGGCACGTCGGACGCGGGCGGGCGCATCGGCGTGCGCGTGCACGACGTCACGCATCCGCACTGGCGCGATGACGTCGAGATCCTGCTGGCCGGGGCCGGTGAGCGCATCGCCTACCTGACGCTGCCCAAGCCCGAGGGCGTGGCCGACGTCGCGCGGATGCTCGACTTCATCGAGCGGCGCTCGGCGCTCGCCGGCTGCGCGGCCCCGCCGGTGCACGTGCTGATCGAGACCCACGGGGCGCTGGAGCAGGCCGGCGCGATCGCGGCGCTCGCCGAGGTCGAGACGCTCGACTTCGGCGTGATGGACTTCGTCAGCGCCCACCACGGCGCGCTCGGCTTCGACGCGATGCGCTCGCCGGCGCAGTTCGAACATCCGCTGCTGGTCCGCGCCAAGACCGCGCTGGTGTCGGCCGCGCTGGCGCATGCGGTCGTGCCTGCGCACAACGTGTCGCTGGCGTTGCGCGACCCGGAGTCGGTGCGCTCGGACGCGCGGATCGCCCGCGAGCGCTTCGGCTTCCTGCGCATGTGGAGCATCCATCCGTCGCAGATCGCGCCGATCGTCGAGGCGATGAGCCCGGGGCATGCCGAGGTCGAGCGGGCCGGGCGCATCCTGCTCGCTGCGCAGGCCGCGGGCTGGGGCCCGATCGACTTCGCCGGCGATCTGCACGACCGCGCGTCGTACCGTCACTGCTGGACCGTGGTGCAGCGCGCGTACGCGGCGGGCATGCCGCTCGAGGCTGCGGTCGCGCACGCCTTCTTCTGAGACGACGCGCGCCCGCCGCGGGCCGACGCGACGCCCATCCGACCCGAGACACGGAGACTCCCCGATGACCGCCTCGTCCTCGTCCTCGTCCTTATCCCGCACCGCCGAGCCGATCTGGCGTCCGTCGCCCGAGCGCATCGCGCGCGCGACGCTGACCCGCTACACCGACTGGCTGCGCCGCGAGCGCGGTCTCGACTTTCCGGACTACGAGCGGCTGTGGCAATGGTCGGTCGACGAGACCGAGGCGTTCTGGACGTCGATCTGGACCTTCTGCGGGATGCGCGCGTTCACGCCGTACCGCGAGGTACTGCGCGAGGCGAAGATGCCGGGCGCGGTCTGGTTCGACGGCGCGACCGTCAACTACGCCGACCAGATGCTGTGGCGCGCCGCCGAGCCGGGCTGGGCCGAACGCACCGCGATCGTGTTCTCGTCCGAGATCGTCGCGCGGCGCGAGGTGAGCTGGGGCACGCTCGCCGCCGAGACGGGCGCGCTGGCCGCGACGATGGCGCGGCTCGGCGTGGGCTTCGGCGACCGTGCGGTGTCGTACATGCCGAACATCCCGGAGTCGATGACCGCGGTGCTCGCGAGCACCTCGCGCGGCGCGATCTGGTCGAGCTGCGCGCCCGACATGGGGGCCGCGGGCGTGCTCGACCGCTTCCGGCAGATCGAGCCCCGGCTGCTGTTCGCGGTCGACGGCTACCGCTACGGCGGCAAGGACTTCGACCGGCTCGACACGGTGCGCGAGCTGGTCGCGCAGCTGCCCTCGGTCGAGGCGGTGGTGCTGGTGCCGTATCTCGATCCGCAGGCCTCGCTCGGCGACGCGATCGAGGTGCCGGCGCGCGATGGCGCGCCCGCCCGCCGCGTGCCGGTGGTGCGCTGGGCCGATGCGCTCGCGCAGCCCGCGCGCTTCGTCCCGCAGCCGGTGCCCTTCGACCATCCGCTGTGGATCGTCTACTCGTCGGGCACCACCGGCATGCCCAAGCCGATCGTCCACGGCCACGGCGGCACGACGCTCGAGTACCTCAAGGCGATGCTGATCCACAGCGACCTCGGGGAGGACGACGCGTTCTTCTGGTTCACGTCGACCAACTGGATCATGTGGAACATGACGGTGTCGGCCCTCATCCCGGGCAGCACCGTGCTGCTCTACGACGGCAATCCCGGCTACCCCGATCTGGGAACGCTGTGGCGCTTCGCCGAACGCGAGCGCGCGACCTTCTTCGGGCTGTCTCCCGCGTTCGTGCAGCTCAACGTCAAGCACGGCGCGAGCCCGCGCGAGCGCTTCGACCTGTCGTCGCTGCGTACCGTCGGCGCGACCGGCTCGCCGCTCACCGAGGACGGCTACCGCTGGATCTACGGGCACGTCCACCCCGACGTGCTGCTCGCCTCCATCAGCGGCGGCACCGACCCGAACACCGCTTTCCTGGGCACCTGCCCGACCGCGCCCATCTACGCGGGCGAGATGCAGGCGCGCGGGCTGGGTGCGGCCGTCTATGCCTACGACGACGCGGGCCGGGCGGTCTACGGCGAGGTGGGCGAGCTGGTGTGCGCCAAGCCGATGCCGTCGATGCCGCTGCGCTTCTGGGGCGATGAGGGGGGCAAGCGCTACTTCGACAGCTACTTCGACGTCTTTCCCGGCGTCTGGCGGCACGGTGACTGGCTCAAGCTCGAGCGCCGGCCCGAGACGGTCACCGGCGTGATCTACGGCCGCTCCGACTCGACGATCAACCGGCACGGCATCCGCATGGGCACGAGCGAGCTCTATCGGGTCGTCGAGGGCTTCGACGAGGTGGCCGACTCGCTGGTCATCGACCTCGAGTACCTCGGGCGCGAGTCGTTCATGGCGCTGTTCGTGGTGCCCCGCGCCCCGTACCCGCTGACCGATGCGCTCAAGCGCCGGCTGCTCGACGCGATCCGCACGCAGCTCTCGGCGCGTCACGTGCCGAACGACGTGTTCGAGATCCCGGAGGTGCCGCGGACGATCTCGGGCAAGAAGCTCGAGGTGCCGGTCAAGAAGATCCTGCTCGGACAGCCGCCGGAGCGCGCCTGCAACCGCTCGGCGATGTCCAACCCCGGTTCGATCGACTGGTTCGTCGCGTTCGCGTCGGCGCGGGCCTCAGCCGGCTGAGGGCGGCCGGTCGGTCGCGTCCCGGGACTGCGACTGCGCGGTCTGCAGGCCGAAACGTGATGCTTGCGCTCGTGCATCCCCGAGGTCCGGGTTCGACGTGACGGCCGAAGTCTCTGCCCCTGACTCCAGTGTGGACGTTGGAGAAAGGGCACGGCCTCGTCGTGTCTCGATCGACCGCTCGTCCCGGACGAGCGGCACGTCGAACAGGCTTCGCGCCGAGGGGCCGGTGTCGTCCTTCGGATGACGTCGTGTCGGGGTTTCCCTACAGGAATGGGATCGAAAAGGGTCGCTCCGAGCCGTCGCCGCTCGGCGTCCAGCTGCCCGACGAACGGACGTCCCTCACCAGGAGCGTTCGAACAACACTGAGGAAACCCCGCACATCGTCGTCGGCGGCAGACGAGCGGCGGAAATTCACGCGTGTGCGGCGATCGGGCTGCTAGCATCTGATCGCTCATTCACGCGCCGTGGTACCGCCGGGAGAACTCGATGAAGACCGCCGTCCTCGCCGTCCTGACCCTCGCCGCAGCCCTCGCGGGCTGCGCCGCGCCTGGGCTCGGCGAACCGCAGGCTGACGTGTCCGCAGCCCCCCGCGCGGCGCCCCCGACCGACGTGCTGGCGCCGTTCTCGGGCATCGACCGGCTCGATCCCAAGGGGCCGTGGGCCACCTGGATCTTCCACCCGACCAAGAAGCCGACGCGGTTCAGCAGCGTGAAGGTCGACGGCGTGCGGGTCGTCGAGGCGCTGTCCGAGCAGTCCATCTCCGGCCTGCGGCACCGTGTCGACGTCGATCCGGGCGAGCGTCCGATCCTCGAATGGCGCTGGCGCGTCGACCGCGTCCTCGAGACCGCGAACATCCGCGAGCGTCACGGCGACGATTCTCCGGTGCGGGTGGTGCTCGCCTTCGAGGGTGACGTGTCCTCGCTGCCGATCAAGGAGCAGATGTTCTTCGAGCGCGTGAAGCTGCTCGGGGGGCAGGACATGCCGTACGCGACGCTGATGTACGTCTGGTGCAATGCCAGCGAGACCGAGGTGGTCACGCCCAACGCCCATACTTCGCGTGTCCAGAAGATCGTGGTCGAGTCCGGCGCACAGGGCGTCGGCCAGTGGCGCAGCTACCGTCGTGACATCGTCGCCGACTACGAGCGCGCGTTCGGCCGCAAGCCCGGCCGCCTCGTCGCGGTCGGCGTGATGAGCGATACCGACAACACCAAGCTGTCGGCACGCGGCTGGTACGGCGACATCCGGCTGCTCTCGCGCGCCGAGTAAGCGCCTGCGCGCGTGAGCCGCGCGCTCAGTGCGCCGGCTGCGGCGCCCGCCGCGGCCGTGCCGGCACCGCGCCCGAGGCGCGCGCGTACCGATCGATGCCGAGGCCCCCGGCGCTGATCTCCGGCCGGCGCCGGGAGATCAGGTCGGCGATCAGCCTGCCGGAGCCGCAGGCCATCGTCCATCCGAGGGTGCCATGTCCGGTGTTCAGCCAGAGGTTGGCGAGGCCGGTGGCGCCGACCACCGGCGTGCCGTCGGGGGTCATCGGCCGCAGCCCGGTCCAGAAGCTGGCCGCGCGCACGTCGCCGCCGTTCGGGAACAGGCCTGCGACGACGCGCTCGAGCGTCGCACGCCGGCGCGGGTTCAGGCGCAGGTCGAAGCCTGCGACCTCGGCCATGCCGCCGACGCGGATGCGGTCGTCGAAGCGGGTGATCGCGACCTTGTAGGTCTCGTCCATGACGGTCGAGACCGGCGCCGCGTCGGGGTCGGTGATCGGTACGGTGAGCGAGTAGCCTTTGAGCGGATACACCGGCAGGTCCAGCCCGAGCGGCGACAGCAGCTCGCGCGAGTAGCTGCCCAGCGCGAGCACGTACTGGTCGGCGGCGAGCTGGCGGCGGCCTTGCGGGCCGCGCACCCAGACCCCGGCGATCGTGTCGGCGCGGCGCTCGATGCGGTCGATGGTGGTGCCGTAGAGGAAGGTCACGCCGGCCGCGCGAGCGGCCTCGGCGAGACGCGTGGTGAACAGCTGGCAGTCGCCGGTCTCGTCGCCGGGCAGGCGCAGCCCGCCCACCAGCGTGTCCTTGACCGCGGCGAGCGCCGGCTCGACGCGCGCGAGCTCGTCGCGGCCGAGCAGCTCGAAGGGCACGCCCTGCTCGCGCAGCACCCGCACGTCCTTGTCGATGGCGGCCATCTGCGCGTCGGTGCGGAACACCTGCAGCGTGCCGAGCTGACGACCCTCGTAGGCCAGGCCGAGCTCGCCGCGCAGCGCCTTGAGGCAGTCGCGGCTGTACTCGGACAGGCGCAGCATCCGCTCCTTGTTCACCGCGTAGCGGTCCTCGGTGCAGTGGGCCAGCATCTCGGCCAGCCAGCGCAGCTGGAACAGCGTGCCGTCCGGGCGGATCGACAGCGGTGCGTCCTTCTGGAACAGCCACTTGATCGCCTTGAGCGGGATGCCGGGCGCCGCCCAGGGCGTCGAATAGCCGGGCGAGACCTGGCCGGCGTTCGCGAAGCTGGTCTCCAGCGCCGCGCCGGGCTGGCGGTCGACGACCGTCACTTCGTGGCCCCGACGGGCCAGGTACCAGGCGCTGGTCACGCCGATCACGCCACTGCCGAGAACGAGAACGCGCATGGAAAGCTCCGAAGCGATATCCTCCAATCTACGGCTGTTCTACCAGTGCATGTAACCAAAATATCTGTACTAAATAGAGACTACCTCTGCCAGAATGGCGTTGAGCAGGAGAAATGAGCTGAAATCCAGGACCGAGGGTGCGCCGCGCCCGATCGACCGCATCGACCGCAGGATCCTGCGCACCCTGCAGGACGACGGGCGCATCTCGATCACCGACCTCGCCGAGCGGATCGGGCTGTCGGCCACGCCGTGCAGCGAGCGGGTCAAGCGGCTCGAGCGCGACGGGTTCATCACCGGCTACCACGCACGGCTCTCGCCGCAGGCGCTCGGCCAGTCGCTGCTGGTGTTCGTCGAGATCCGGCTGTCGGCGAAGTCCGGGCAGATCTTCGAGGAGTTCAAGCGCGAGGTGCTCAAGCTGCCCAACGTGCTCGAGTGCCACCTGGTGTCGGGCGACTTCGACTACCTGATCAAGGCGCGCATCCCCGAGATGAATGCCTACCGACGGCTGCTCGGCGACATGCTGCTCGGGCTGCCCGGGGCGCGCGAGAGCAGGAGCTACGTGGTGATGGAGGAGATCAAGGAGAGCCTGGCGCTGACCGTCGAGGACTGAGGTCGGGCCGGCCGATCGCGCCGGCCCGGCGCGCTCACAGCGCGCCCTCGCGCAGCATCTCGCGCAGCCGGAACTTCTGGATCTTGCCCGAGGGCGTGGTCGGCATCGCGTCGCGCACGACGAGCCGCTCCGGCATGTACTGGCGCGCGACCTTCTGCGCCTCGAGGAAGGCGAGCATGCCGGCGAAGTCGAGGGTCTGTCCGGCCTTGGGCACGACGATCGCGCAGGCGCGCTCGCCCAGCCGCTCGTCGGGGTAGGCCACGATCGCCACCTGCGCGACGGCCGGATGCCGGTAGAGCAGGGCCTCGACCTCGACCACCGGGATGTTCTCGCCGCCGCGGATGATCACGTCCTTGCTGCGCCCATCGATGCGGATGTAGCCGCCGGCATCGACGCGCGCGAGGTCGCCGGTGTCGAACCAGCCGTCGGCGTCGGTGTTGTTCCACTGCGGCCGCTTCAGGTAGCCGCCGAAGTTCGACGCCGAGCGCACCAGCAGCCGGCCGGTCTCGCCCGCGGGCAGCGTGCGGCCCTCGGTGTCGGCGATCCGGACCTCCGCGCCCGGCAGCGCGCAGCCGTCGGTCGTGCAGGAGCGCGCATCGTCGTCCTCGGGCAGCGTCGTCGTCATCGCGCCGTTCTCGCTCATGCCCCACGCCGAGACGATCTTCGTGCCGAGCACGCGCCGGGCCTGCTCGACCAGCGGCCCCGGGATCGGCGCGCCCGCGCACAGGAAGGTGCGCAGCGTGGGCACCGCGAGGCCGGTCTCGTCGACGGTGCGTGCGAGGTCGCCGAGGAAGGGCGTCGAGGCCATCGTGAACGACACCGACTCCTCGCGAACCAGCGCGACGGCGCGCGCCGGCTGCCAGATGTCCTGCAGCACCGCCCGGCAGCGCAGCATCACCGGCATCATCAGCCCGTACATGAAGCCGGTCTGGTGCGCCATCGGCGAGGCCATCAGCACCACGTCGTCCTCGCCGAGGTGCAGGCGCGCCGCGTACGGCAGGATGTTGGCCATCAGCGTGTTGGCCGAGTGCATCACGCCCTTGGGCTCGCCGGTGGTGCCGGAGGTGTAGATGAGCTGGGTGACGTCGTCCGGCGACGGACGGTTCGCCGACAGGATCCGTGCGGCGTCGGGGTCGCGCTCCCACTGCGGCGTGGTGAGCAGCGCGTCGAAGTCGTCGGGGCCGCCACCATCGATGACCACCACCCGCTGCAGCGCCGGCAGCGCGGGCTGCAGGCCGCGCGCCATCGCCTCGTGGTCGAAGCCGCGGAAGGTCTTGGGCACCACCAGCACCTTCGACTCGCCGTGGGCCAGCATGAACGACAGCTCGCGCTCGCGGAAGATGTGCATCATCGGATTGACGACCGCGCCGATCCGCGAGCAGGCGAGATAGAGCACGGTGAACTGCCACCAGTTGGGCAGCTGCATCGAGACCACGTCGTCGCGGCCCACGCCGAGCTTCGAGAGGCCGACCGCGACGCGGTCGACCATGGTGCCGAGCTCGCGGTAGGTGAAGCGGCGCAGGTCGCCGGCCTCCACACGGACCGCGGTGAGCGCGACGCGGTCCGGGCACGTGCGGACGCAGTCGTCGAGCGCGTCGTTGATCGTGCGGTCGGGCCAGTGGCCCGCGGCGACGGCGGCGTCACGGCGGGCGGGGAGCAGCACGGCATCGAAGTGCATGGTCGACTCCTGGGGTGATCGGTCGTGGATCGTGACGCTCGGGACGGCGCGCCGCAGGCTCAGGCCGGCACGTGCTTGCGGCCGGCGCGGGTGCGGGCGATGACGGTCTTCATGATCTGCGCGGTGCCGTCGCCGATCTGGAAGCCGAGGATGTCGCGCAGGCGCTGCTCCATCGGGCCTCGGTCGTAGCCGCCGTGGCCGTGCATCAGCAGGCACTGGTGGACGACGTCGTAGGCGAGCTTGGGCGCCCACCACTTGCACATCGCCGCCTCGGCCGCATGCGGCCGGCCGCGGTCCTTCAGCCACAGCGCCTGCAGGCACAGCAGCCGCGCGGCCTCGACCTGGGTGTCGAGCTCGGCCAGCGGATGCGAGACGCCCTGGAAGGCCGACAGCGGCTGGCCGAAGGCCTGGCGCTCGACCACCCAGGCCCAGGTCTCCTCGAGCGCCACGCGCGCCACCGCGAGCACCTGCAGCCCGATCAGCGCGCGCGAGTAGTCGAAGCCCTGCATCACCTGCACGAAGCCACGGTTCTCGTCACCCAGCCGGTGGTCGGCGGGCACGCGCACGTTGTCGAAGAACAGCGAGCCGCGGCCGATCGCGCGCTGGCCGTGGCAGTCGAAGCGGCTGCGGGTCAGGCCCGGCGCATCGCCCGGCACCAGCAGCGCCGTGACGCCGTGCGCACCCGACTCGGGCGTGCCGGTGCGGCCGAACACCACGATCGCATCGGCCTGGTCGGCGGCCGAGATCGAGGTCTTCTCGCCGTTGATCAGGTAGCCGTCGGCGGTGCGCTCGACGCGCAGCCGCAGGTTGGCCGCGTCCGAGCCGCCGCGTGGCTCGGTCAGCGCGATCGCGAGCAGCGCCTCGCCGCGGACCAGCCGCCGCAGCCAGGGGCCGGCGACCTCGGAGCGGCCGTGCTCCGCCAGGATCTGACCGTTCAGCGACGCCAGCAGGTTCACGTACGACAGGCTCAGGTCCGCGCGGGCGATCTCCTCGTGGATCACGCCGGCCGCGAGACCCCCCATGCCCTGGCCGCCCACCGCCTCGGGCAGCTCCGGCGCGATGAAGCCGAGCTCGCCCATCTGGCGCATCAGCGTGCGGTCGAGCACGCGGGTGCGGTCGCGCTCCTCGAAGCCGGGCGCGACGCGCTCGGTGGCGAAGCGGCGGGCCTGCTCGCCGAGCGCGACCAGGTCCTCGTCGATGTAAGGGTTCATCGTGATGCGTCTCCGTGCGGGGCGTCTACTTCGCGTGTTTCCTGAACTCGGGCTTGCGCTTCTCCTTCTGCGCGGTGACGCCTTCGCGGGACTCGTCGGTGTCGTAGTAGAGCTTGAGCGCGAGCATGCCCATGCCGGCGATGCCGGCCTGGTGGGCGGTGTCCATGTTGAAGCTGCGCTTGGCGATGGCGAGTGCCGTCGGGCTGCGCTCGCACAGCTCCTCGGCCCACTTCTGGACTTCTGCATCGAGCTGCTCGGGCGCGACCACCGCGTTGACCAGGCCCATCGCGAGCGCCTCCTGCGCGCTGTAGCGCCGGCACAGGTACCACATCTCGCGCGCCTTCTTCTCGCCGACGACGCGCGCGAGGAAGGCCGTGCCGTAGCCCGGGTCGACCGAGCCCATCTTCGGGCCGACCTGGCCGAAGATCGCGCGCTCGGACGCGATGGTCAGGTCGCAGATCGTGCACAGCACGTTGCCGCCGCCGATGGCGAAGCCCTGCACGCGCGCGATGACCGGCTTGGGCACGTCGCGGATGGCGGTGTGCAGCTCCTCCATCGGCAGGCCGATGGTGCCGCGGCCGTCGTAGTTGCCATCGTGCGCGGACTGGTCGCCGCCGGTGCAGAAGGCGCGTTCGCCGGCGCCCGCCAGCACGATCGCGCCGATCGAGCGGTCGTAGCCGGCACGGTTGAGCGCCCGGATCAGCTCGTCGCAGGTCGTGCCGCGGAAGGCGTTCATCTTCTCGGGCCGGTTGATCGTGATCCAGGCCACGCCGTTGCGGACTTCGTACAGCAGGTCTTCGTAGTCGGGGGTGCTCATGGTTCGGATTCCCTGTGGGGTGGGCCGGATCAGCCGGCCATGGTCAGGCCGCCGGAGACGCTGAGGACCTGGCCGGTGACATAGCCCGCGTCGTCGCTGGCGAAGAAGAGGATCGCGCCCGGCAGGTCCTCGGGCTGGCCGATGCGCCCGAGCGGGATCGAGCGGGTGAAGGCGTCGATCAGCTTCTCGGGGTTGCCGGCGCCGGCCTTGTAGTCCTCGAACAGCGCGGTCTGCGTGGGGCCGGGGCACACCACGTTGACGGTGATGCCGTGGCGGGCGTGCTCGCGGGCGATGGTCTTGGAGAACGCCACCAGCCCGCCCTTGCAGGCGGCGTAGACCGCCTCGCCCGAGGAGCCCACGCGGGCGGCATCCGACGAGACGTTGACGATGCGTCCGCTGCGCCGCTCGACCATGCCGGGCAGCACCGCGTGGTGCATGTGGAGCGCGCCGGTCAGGTTGATGGCGATGAGCCGGTCCCAGTGGACCGGCTCGGTCTTGGTGAACGGCTTGAAGATGTCCCAGCCGGCGTTGTTGACCAGCACGTCGATCGGGCCGAGCTCGGTGCGCACGCCGGCGATGGCCGCGTCGACGCTGGTGCGTTCGGTGATGTCGCAGCGGAACGCGGTGGCGGTGCCGCCGGATTCGCGCACCGCTGCGGCGGTGGCCTGCGCGGTCTCCAGGTTCTGGTCGAGCACCGCGACACGCGCGCCCTCCGCGCCGAAGCGGCGGCAGGTGGCGCCGCCGATGCCGCCGCCGCCGCCGGTGACGACGACGACCCTGCCGGTGAATCGATCCATGGTGTCTCCTCCTGTGCGGTGCAGGGGGCGGGGTTTCGTCCCGCCTGCATTTACGTCAATATAATGACTGATCGTACGGCAGGCCACCGGGGCCTGCAAGGGGGATGGGATGGCGACGCCAGCACGGAAGCTTCGCAATGTTGCGAAGCATCGAGAGGAAGAGGCCGACTCGGTGAAGCTGGATCTGGCGAACCGCCTGTTCTTCCGGCTCTACCAGTGCGCAAACATGTTGCATAAAACCGGCAGCCGTGCGGTCGAGGCCGAGGGACTGACCACGCAGCAGTGGGCGGTGCTCGGCGCGCTGTCGCGCGAACGGGCGGCCGGCGGCATCAGCATCGGCGAGCTCGCGCGCTACCTGATGGTCAGCCGCCAGAACCTGTCGGGCGTGATCGGACGGATGGAACGCGACGGGCATGTCGCGGTCGCACCCGACGGGCAGGACCGGCGCTCACGGCTGGTCACGATGACCGCACCGGGGCGTCGCGTGTGGACCGAGCTCGCGCAGCCCAAGATCCGCGACTACTACCGCGAGGTCCTGGGCGACTTCTCGGTCAGCGACGCGACCCACACGCTGCACTACCTGCTGAAGATGCTCGAGAACATGGAGCGGGTCGACGCGCGTCAGTCGGGCGGGCGCTGATCGTCACGGACGTGACGATCAGTCGATGGTCGCTCCAGAGGCCTTCACGATCCCTTGCCACAGCTTCAGGTCCTCGCGCAGCAGCACGGCGAGCTGATCGGGTGTCGACGGTGCCGGCTCCGCGCCCTGGCCCGCCATCCGCTCGGCGAGGGCGGGATCGGCCAGCACCTTCGCACCCTCCGACGCGATCCGGTCGACGATCGCCTTCGGGGTGCCCGCCGGCGCGAACAGGCCGTACCAGGAGTTGGCATGGAAGCCGGGCAGGGATTCGTTCAGCGTCGGCAGCTCGGGCGCGAGTTTCGTGCGCTTCTCCGTCGCCACGCCGATCACCTTGAGCTGGCCGGCCTTCACGAACGGGAACACACCGGGGAAGCTGCCGAAGGCGATCGGCACCTGCCCGCCCACCACGTCGGTCGCCGCCGCCGCGGCGCCACGGTACGGGATGTGCACCAGGTGCAGGCCGGCCTGCCGGTTCAGCATGACGCCGAGCAGGTGGTTCAGCGTGCCGTTGCCGGCGGAGGCGTAGTCGATGCGCCCGGGGCGCTGCTTCGCGTAGGCGATCAGCTCCTTCAGGTTGGACACCGGGAACGACGGATTCGCCACCAGCACGTAGGGCGCGGTCGCCACCGTCATGACCGGCTCGAAGTCCTTGACCGGATCGAAGCCCGTGTTCCTGTAGAGCCACGGGTTGATCGTCTGTGCGCTCTGCGCGGTCAGCATCAGCGTGTGACCGTCCTTGGGCGCGCGTGCGGCCTGCGCGGTGCCGACGTTGCCGCCGGCGCCCGCGCGGTTCTCGATCACCACCGGCTGGCCGATCGCCTGCGACGGCCGTGTGCCGAACGCCCGGGCGACGGTGGCGTTGGCCCCGCCGGCGGCCTGCGGCACGATGATCGTCACCGCCTTGGTCGGCCACGCCTCCTGAGCGCGCGCAGGGCGCGACTGGAGTGCGGCCGAAGCCAGCGCGACGGGGGCAAAGGGTGCGAGCAGGCGGCTGCGGTCGGGGGTGGCACGGGACATGGGGTCTCCTCTCTGTACGTGTCGTCCTCGATTGTAGAGACTCGATCCGGCCCTGCTGGACGGGGAGTCGGCCGAGGCGCTGCTCGTCGCGTTCGGCGCGGCCACCGCCGGCCGGGCAACGGGCGATAATCGTCGGATGCCGACACTCGATCACATCCTGGCCGAGCGCCTCGACGCCAGCTTCAAGGGCTTTCCCTCCGAGCGCCCCGCGTTCACCGTCGCCGAGGCCGGTGCGCAGGGCCTGCAGCTGCTGCGCGGCGACCTACCGATGCCGGTGGCGGTGCTGCGCGAATCGGCGCTGCGCCACAACGCCGACTGGCTGATGCGCTTCGTCGCGGCCTCGGGGGCGAGCCTCGCGCCGCACGGCAAGACCACCAACGCGCCGCAGCTCTTCGCCGAGCAGCTGCGCGACGGCGCCTGGGGCCTGACCGTGGCCAACGTGCATCAGGCGCGGCTCGCGGTCGAGGCGGGCGCGCAGCGCGTGCTGATGGCCAACCAGATCGCGAGCGTCGGCGACGCGGCGCGCTGGGGGGCGCTGGCTGGCGCCCATCCCGGCGTGTGCTTCCTGACGCTGACCGACTCGAGCGCGCAGCTCGCCCTGCTCGCCGAGGGCCTGGCACGGGCGGGCGCGCCACGCGTCGACGTGCTGGTCGAGCTGGGCACGCCGGGCGGGCGCACAGGCTGTCGCGACGCGGCGGGCGCGCTCGTGCTCGCGCGCGCGGTCGCGGCGACGCCCGGGCTGCGGCTGGCCGGCGTCGAGGCCTTCGAGGGGCTGAACGTCAGCAACGACGCCGCGCGCGACACCGCCTTCGTCGGCGACTGGATGCGTGCGCTGCTCGGACTCGCCCGCGACTGCGACCGCGAGGGCCTGTTCGTCGGTCTCGACGAGGTGCTGCTGTCGGCCGGGGGCTCGGCGGCCTACGACCTGGTCGTCGGCGGCCTGGACGGTGCGGCCCTGTCGCGCCCGGCGCGCGTCGTGCTGCGCAGCGGCTGCTACCTGAGCCACGACGACGGCATGTACCGGCGCCACGTCGCCGCGATCGCGGCCCGCGGCGCGGTGCACGGCGAGCCGCCGCGCGGCGCGCTCGAGGTCTGGGCCGCGGTGCAGTCGCGCCCTGAGCCGGATCGTGCGATCGTCACGCTCGGGCGTCGCGACGTCGGCACGGATGCCGACCTGCCGCTGCCCAAGTGGTGGTTCCGCCCGGGCCGCGATGTGCAGCCGGTGCCCGCGCCGGCGCATTGGGCCGTCTTCGGCCACAACGACCAGCACGGCTACCTCAGGGTGGCACCTGCGGACCCGATCGAGGTCGGTGACTGGATCGGCTTCGGGGTGTCGCACCCGTGCACGACCTTCGACAAGTGGCGCCTGGTCTGGGGCATCGACGACGCGGGGCACGTGACCCGCGCCATCCGCACCTACTTCTGACCGGGGACCGCGCCGCCGCGCAGGAAGGTCATCGCGTCGCGCGCGGTCGTCGGCGGGTCCTCCTCCATCGGCAGGTGGCCGAGCGCGGGATAGAACACGAGGCGGCTGTCCGGGATGTCCTTGCGGAAGCGTTCGGCATGCGAGATCGGCACCCAGCGATCGGCGCCACCCCACTGGATCAGCGTCGGCACCCGCAGCTCGGGCAGGCGTTGCCAGCCCAGCGGACGGCGTTCGGCGCGGGCGCGGTCGCCCATGGCGGTGCGGTTGCCCGGCCGCAGCATCAGCTGCTCGTAGCGGTCGACCAGATCCGGCGTGACCTTCGTGTCGTCGCCGTAGGTGTCCTTCAGGCTGCGCTCGACGATGCCGCGGATCGGCGCGAAGCGCATCAGCTCGCTCACCACCGGCATCCGGGCGAGCTCGAGCGCGATCGCGCCGCTGGTGCCGGGCTCGATCGGATAGCCGACCGCATCGATCAGGACGAGCGCGCTGACCCGGTCCGGATGCCGCAGCGCGAAGCGCCACGCGTAGTAGCCGCCCAGGCTGTTGCCGGCGATCGCGAAGCGCTTCAGGCCCGCGGCGTCGGCGAAGCGCTCGAGGAAGTCGACCGTGGCCGTCCCCGAGTAGTCGCCCGACGGATGCGGCCCGGTCAGCCCGAAGCCCGGCAGGTCCAGGCGCACGACCCGCAGGGTCGGGCTCATCTGCCGCGCCCAGCCGTCCCAGGTGTGCAACGACGAGCCGGTGCCGTGCAGCAGCAGGATCGCGGGCGGCTCGGCATCGGCGACGACCGGCGCCGGCCCCTCGTCGCGCCAGTGCACCTCGATGCCGTCCATCGGCAGGAAGCGCGAGGACGGCCCGGCCCAGCGGGCCTTCAGGTCGACCAGCGCGAGATCGGTCTGGCAGCCGGCGAGCAGCAGCAGCGGGGCGACCAGGAGCAGCAGACGGCGTCGCATGGTGTCAGCCGCGGCCTTCCTCTACGGCGTGGCAGGCCACCTGCGCGCCGTCGTCGAGACGACGCAGCACAGGCCGCTCGGCCTTGCACCGGTCGTTGGCGAGCGGGCAGCGCGGATGGAAGGTGCAGCCGGTCGGCGGGTTGAGCGGATTGGGCACTTCGCCGGCGACCGGCGTTCGGGCCTTGCCCGTCATCTGCATGTCCGGGATCGCGTCGAGCAGCATCCGCGTGTACGGATGGCGGGGCGTCGAGAACAGCGTGGTCTTGTCGGCGAGTTCGACGATCCGGCCGAGGTACATCACGCCGACGCGGTCGCTGACGTGATGGACCACCGCCAGGTTGTGGGAAATGAACAGGTAGGTCAGGCCGTCCTGGCGCTGGATGTCGCGCATCAGGTTCAGCACCTGCGCCTGCACCGACACGTCGAGCGCGGACGTCGGCTCGTCGCACACCAGGAAGGTCGGCTGCGAGGCGAGCGCCCGCGCGATCGACAGCCGCTGGCGCTGGCCCCCGGAGAACTGGTGCGGATACTTCTCGGCATCGGCCGGCGCCAGCCCCACGTGCTGCAGCAGCTGCGCGACGCGCGCGAGGATGGCGGCGTCGCCGTCGATCAGCCGGTGCACGCGGATCGGCTCGGCGATGATGTCGGCGACCTTCCAGCGCGGGTTCAGGCTCGCGTATGGATCCTGGAAGATCATCTGCAGCTTCGAGCGAAGCGGCTTGCCCGCCGAGGTGCCGAGCGTCGCGAGATCGGTGCCGTCGAAGGCGACGCGGCCGCGCGAGGGCGTGTACAGCCCGACCATCATGCGCGCGACCGTCGACTTGCCGCAGCCCGACTCGCCGACCAGCGCGAGCGTCTCGCCGCGGGCGATCTCGAAGCTCACCCCGTCGACGGCGCGCAGCAGCGTGCGCGGCCTGCGCTCGATGACGCGGTTGAGCCACGGCGGCGAGACGTCGAACACCTTCGTGATGTCCTCGACCACCACCAGCGGCTCGCCGGCCTGGGCCGCCTTCGGGACGAACTTCACCGGACGCTCCACGGCGTTCATGCCGCCTCCTTCGCCACGGACGCGTCGTGCAGCCAGCATGCGGCCAGCGAGGTACCGGCGGCGATCAGGTCGGGGCGGCGCTCGCGGCAGGTGGCGAAGACCTTCGGGCAGCGCGGGTTGAACGCGCAGCCCTTGGGGATCGCGTTGAGCCGGGGCATCGAGCCGTCGATCTGCGCGAGCCGCTCGCGCTCCTCGCCCACCGTCGGAATCGAGCCCATCAGGCCGACGGTGTACGGATGCTTCGGCTTGTGGATGACGTCGGCCACCGGCCCGATCTCGGCGATCCGTCCCGCGTACATCACCGCCACCCGATCGGCGGTCTCGGCGATCACGCCCATGTCGTGCGTCACCAGCATCACCGAGGTGCCGTGCTCGCGGCACAGCCGCTTGATCAGCGCGATGATCTGCGCCTGGATCGACACGTCGAGCGCGGTGGTCGGCTCGTCGGCCACGATCAGCCGCGGCTCGGCCGCGAGCGCGAGCGCGATCACCACGCGCTGGCGCATGCCGCCCGAGAACTGGTGCGGATAGTGGTCGATGCGCTGCTCGGCCGCCGGGATCCCGGTGTCCTGCAGCAAGCGGATGGCGCGCTGGCGCGCCTCTTCGGCGCTGACCGGCAGGTGGGTCTGGATGGTCTCGA
>Ga0164292_10001783_pt1 | contig 17539 bp, 16 predicted proteins | sample GEODES117metaG_FD_111486 | JGI IMG/M metagenome (GOLD analysis project Ga0164292, IMG submission 111486) | Eutrophic lake water microbial communities from Lake Mendota, Wisconsin, USA - GEODES117 metaG | ecosystem: Environmental > Aquatic > Freshwater > Lake | place: USA: Lake Mendota...
CCGTCAGCCGTCTAGAGCGGAGCTGAGCGGGCAGGCCGTAGTAGGAGCGGAGCCAACCTAAGCGAGCACGTGGAGTCCCGAGCGGGGCACACGTGACTTTCCCCAGGGAGGTGACGACTCATGCATTTCTTGGCCCAGCTCGTTTTTGCCATGTGGTCTGCGCTTTACGCCGATCTGAAGACTTGGGGCTAATGGTCCCGTAGTACGGACGATTGGCGGGGAACACTCTTTATGAAGACAAGCGTAATCGCCTACGTATATGCGATCGTGGCCGCGGCAGCGGCCTCGCTTGTCGGACTATACCTGTTTGACCCTTTCGTCGAGCCCCGATTGCTGGTGGGGCCGGCGTTAATGACGTTAGTGGCGCTCGGTGGCGCGCTCTATAGCTATAGGATCAAGTCGAGCTCGTTCGGGGAAGTCTCGTTCATCCCCTACCTGACGGCGATCGTCCTTTATCCATCGTGGGCGACCCTCTCCATTATTGGAGCCGGTGCGATTCTGGCGGAGTTGAAGAAGCCAAAGTCGCCGATAAAGCGCACGTTCAATGTGTCGCAGATCGTCTTCGCTGGGGCGGGCTCTGTCGCCGTTTATCTCGCTTTAGGCGGGAAAGCCTTACTGCTGTCGAAGGAGTTCAACGCCGTACCGCACGTTGTTGCCGTTACGGTATTCCTGCTCATCAATACTCTTTCCGTTGCCGCGGCGATCGGCATTGCTGAAGGAAGAAGTATTCTTCGCATCTGGCGAGACGGGAATGTTGCGGGACTCACGTACGACTTAGTCGCCATTTTCGTGGTCTACGCGTTCGCGCGTGCCTATGTCGATTGGGGATTCTTCGCAATCTTCGGCTCGGTCGTGCTGATCTACGGATTCCGCGAGACATACCAGTCGAAACATCAACTTGAAGCTACCAATACCGAACTCCTCGAGCTTTTCGTTCAGACTGTCGAGTTCAGAGATCCATATACATCTGGTCACTCGCAGCGTGTACGTCGTTTTTCGCGCATTATCGCCCAGATTATCGGACTAAGCGCCAAAGAGACGGAGCGAGTATCGCGCGCGGCTTTGCTGCATGACGTTGGCAAGATTCATGAGATCTTCGCTCCGATTCTAATGAAGCCCGGTCGGCTTACTCCTGAGGAGCGGGCGATCATGGAGCTTCATCCGATAAAGAGCGCTGAGCTCGTTGCGAAGATCACGTCTCTAAGTGACATAGTCGGTGCGGTTCGACATCATCATGAAAACTGGGACGGTACAGGATATCCTGACCGGCTTGCGGGTAGAGATATTCCGTTGGCATCCCGGATCATCATGTTCGCCGATACGATCGATGCGATGACGACAGATCGTCCTTATCGAAAGGCCCTAGGCGAAGACGATGTGCGCGCTGAACTGGTGAAGTGGCGTGGTATACAGTTTGATCCTGATATCTGTGATGCACTGTTGAGTGCGCCTGACTTTAGGCGGTTGTTTGACAAGAACGACGACGGAAGTGTCCAGTCACTAACGCAGATCTTCGACATAATCCGCCGTAAACGTTCACGAACCCCGGCAGTCGCCTAGGGTTACCTTAGATTCAGCTTGATCAGTAGCGGCTTAAGAAAGGCGGAGGGAGCAGCTTGCTCTCGCCGCTTTTTCGTTATGTATTCGCCAATTAGCGCTTGCGCCTCAGCAACCCGGCCGAGTCTCAGCATCGCGTTGCCAATACGCGACGCCAAGAAGTCCGAAGCACAAAACCCTGAGGAGTCCTCGAAACGAAGAATGGCAGATTCCATAAGTGCGTCCGACGGTGTCCACTTTCTGTCCAAAAGGCCGACGCCAAGCTTGAGCCCGACGGAGTAGGCTAGCGTCCGAAGTGGCTTCCGGGCTGCCGTTGGACGCAAGACTTTGCTCAAGTGAGCTTCGGCAGCTTGACGCTTCCCATTCGTAATGGCCATTAGACAGAGATGCGAGTGGATGAATGCGTTGGCGGCGTCGTCATTGTTTAGCGACGCAAGTTTCTCTAGTTCCGCTGTCCAACGTTCGGCCGTAGAGACTTCCCCCGCCTCAAGTGCAAGCTGCGCGAGTTGCCATGTCGGGTACTCTAGATGACGAGGCGCGTCAATCTCACGAGCTACTTCTCTCGCTTTTTCAAAGGCTCGTCTTGCACTCTCTTGCTTTCCTGTCATTCGGAACACGTAGCCGGCACGACCGTACTCGATAACCTGTTGTGCCGTTGGCCTGCAGTCCTCATTTCTTCGAACCAACTGTTCTGCGATCCGAACTGCTGTGTCGACAGATCCGAAAACAGTATGGTACATGAGAGCCACTTTTTGGGTGCGTTCGTCGTCTTGAATGTCAGCTTCTGAGAGTTCGAGGCCGAGGTAGCAGCGCCTAGCAACCTCGAGGTCGCACGTGTTGGACGCGATCGTAAGCCCGACGTCGGCAGCGCGAATTCGATCTCTGATTTTCGCATCCGGATTGCTAGCGATGGCTGCTGCAAACACGGAAAGAGAAATGGGGTCGGCAATCGGCAGGGATCGGTAGGCCGCCTCAACATAGGAAAGGCACTCGTCTACCTCCGATTCGCCCAGAGAACGAGGATCAGAAGGTAGCACTACCGAACTTGACACGAGCGAAAGCGCTTTGCCCCACTCATAGTTCTTGGACTCTTGGTTCAGCTGAATCCGAGTTAGCTGGCGTTCTCCCTTGGTCTTCGGTATCTGCGCATAAAGTGTCCCCAAAGCACGAAGAATTGTTGATGGTCGATCGCCAAGTACGAGCGCTTCGTGATGATTGAGAAAGAAGTTGTGTAGTACTTTGGGACGACCGCTCAGCTCAGTATGGCTGAGCGACTCCAATAGGATGGCCAGATCCCCGGACTTAGCGAATTCCGCTTCAAGATTGTCAGCGATAGAAGACCTGAGTGCTTGCTGCACTAACGGAGGCATTCGTCGAATGGCTACATCTTGAACAAGGCTGTGGGTGATCACCAGCGACGCTTGGCTCACCAAAAGGCTGTCGGACATTTCAAGCTGCTCAATCGCCGAGATGAGTACGTGCATCGGCAACTCAAGCACGAGCTTGATCCTCTCCAATGTCGCAAACGCCCCAAGGAGACTCGTCGCCTGCAGCGCCTGCTGCGCGTGTCCGTCCAGGCGATCGAGGCGTTGGTCGATCAGGCTGCTCAGGGAGGGGGGAACGCCGTCGGCGCGACCCGTGACGGCCCAGTGTTCCAGCAAGGCGCGCAGCATCAACGGGTTCCCCTCGCAGCCGGCGATAATCCACCGGACGACGTCGTCGGCCACCACCAGGCCATGATCGTCGGCCACCGCGCGAATCATCGCCGACAAGGCGTCCCCATCGAGCGGCGCGAGCTTCCGATACGTCAGCGGCGTGGGCACCCGCGATGGACGCTCTTCCATGATGGTCGCAAAGCGCGACGTGAGCACGACGTACACGCGCATCTCGTTCACGCGCTGCATCACGTCGGATAGCACCTCCCACGACGCATCGTCGAGCCAGTGCACATCCTCGACCAGCAGAAAAATGGGCCGCTCGTCCGAGACGGCGGCGAACAGGTCCACGACCGCGTGACGGATGGACTGCGCGCGCATCGTGCGGATCGCCAGCTCGATGCGCTCCGTCGGCGTGAGCGCCGCCATCGCGTCGGGCGTGGGCGGCTCCTCCGGTCGCTCGTCACCGCGTACCGAATCGGGGGCCAGCAGCTTCCGCAGTACGGTGAGACTCTCCGGCGCGCACCCCATCGCGCCGGGCGACGTAAGTAGCTCCGGGAGCACCTCGATGAGTGCGCCGAGCGGGCGCGCGTTGATGCTCTCTCGGCACTCGATGACCACATCGTGGTACCCCTCGAACTGCGCCACCTTCACCATCTCGGCCACCACGCGCGACTTTCCCATCCCCGGCGGCCCGTACAGCAACACCGCGCTGCCATCGTGCCAGCGGGCGCGGCGCAACGACATCGTCATGGCGCTCAGATCGGCGTCGCGCCCCACGAAACACTTGTCGGTCACCAGCGCCACCGACCGGCGCCGCTGCGGCGCCTCCGCGAATCGCTTTCGCAACAACGTGGCGGGAAGCCGAATGTCACCCGCCCCCGGACCGAGGTCGGCGAGGTATCGGTCGAGAATGGCCACAGCCTCTGCCTTCGAACCGGTCAGCGCCGCGCACTCGGCCAGCGCCAGGGTGCCGTCCTCGTTGAGCGGATCGAGCTGCAGGAGCCACTGGGCGACCACCTGCGTGCCCTTCCAGTCCGCCCGCTCACGCCGTAGGCGCAACACCTCCACCAGCACGCGGCGCACGGCCCCGTGCATCGCCTCTCGCGTGCGCTCGATCCACTCACAGAGCGCGGGCGTGGGGGGCGTGATGTCAGGAAGGAACGTGCCATACGGTTCGGTGCCGCGGGTGATGTCTCGCTCGAAATGCTCGAGCGACGGCGCCAGCGAGAACGTGCGCTGCACCTGCATGGCGTCCAGCTGAATCACGTCACCACGCAACGCCGCCTTCACGCCGAGGGTGCGCAGCTTGTACAGCGCCTGCCGCAGATTGCCGCGCTGGCGCACTTCGTCCTGATCGGGCCAGAACTCCTCCAGCACGGTGTCCCGCCGTACCGCCATCGAGGGCGCATACGCCATCCGCAGCACGAGCATGAAGAGCAGGGCATTGTGCATGCCGAGCGTCTGGTCGCCCAGCATGATCCGCGCCGCGCCGAACGTCTGCAGCGTGAGCGGCACGGCATCGGTGGCGGATTCGTCGATGGCGTCCATCGGAGAGGAAGGTGTAACGCTCAGATCAGGGACAACGGAATGAGGGCGCATGGTCAGCCGACGGAGATGACAGACGACGAACGATGGTCGGCGGGCAACATCCTGTCACCGCGTCATCTCGACGTCATCTGCACGACCCACGCGGGACGGGGACGGGGGCCCTCACATGCCAGTGCTGCACGCTTCGGTGACAGACGAAACGGGCGGTACCCGTGAAGAGTACCGCCCGTGTGATACTGACCGCCAACGCGCCGCGGGCTACCTCACGGCAGCTCGATGAGCGACTCGGTCGCCACGCCGTCGGCTTCGGCCTGGAAGTTCACCACCAGGCGATGACGCAGCACCGACTTGGCGACGCTCTTCACATCGGCGATGTCGGGCATGGCGCGACCATCCATGGCGGCACGGGCCTTTGCGCCGAGGACCAGATACTGCGACGCGCGCGGCCCGGCGCCCCAGCTCACGTACTTCTTCACCCGCGCTGTGGCTTCCGGGGAATCGGGGCGGGTGCTGCGCACGAGGCCAACGGCGTACGACACGAGACTCGGCGGGGCCGGCAACCGGCGCACGAGCCGCTGCAGCTTGAGCAGCTCCTCGCCGCCGAGCACCGGGGTGATGGTGCCCTGCGAGTCGCCCGTGGTGGAGCGGACGATCTGTTCCTCTTCCTCGCGCGTCGGATACCCGATGTTCAGCTCGAACATGAATCGATCGAGCTGCGCTTCGGGCAGCGGGTAGGTGCCTTCCTGTTCCACCGGGTTCTGCGTGGCGAGCACGAAGAACGGCCGCGGCAGCTCATACGTGCGGCCGGCCACGGTAACCGTACGCTCCTGCATGGCCTGCAGCAGCGCGGCCTGCGTCTTTGGCGGGGCGCGATTGATTTCGTCGGCGAGCACCATGTTGCCGAACACCGGACCGGGCGCGAAGCGGAACGCGCGCTTCCCGGTGCCCGGCTCCTCTTCCATCAACTCCGTGCCGGTGATGTCGCTCGGCATGAGGTCGGGGGTGAACTGCACGCGCGAGAACGACAGGTCGAGCGCCTGCGCGACCGTCTGCACGAGCAACGTCTTGGCGAGCCCCGGCACACCCACCAGCACGGCGTGCCCGCCGGCGAGGAGGGCGGTGACGAGATCGTCGACCACGTGATGCTGGCCCACGATGCGTTGCGCGATTTGCGCGGTGAGTTGCGTGCGCGCCTGCGCGAGGCGATCGAGCAGCGCGAGGTCGTTGGCGTCCGGCGGCGATGTCTCGGAGGGCGAAGTCACGTGCGTGGGTTGGATGGTCGCGGCAATGGCTACGGAAACACTAACGGACGCCAAGCGGCGTCCGTTGCGTCCACTTCTGGAATGTACCGCTCGCGGCGCTCAGCGGAGCGCGAAGGCGACCCGCTGCTGCACGGGATAGTTCTCGCTGTTGAGCTGCGCAACGAGAGTATAGCGCCCCGGAGCGGGGGGCTCCCAGCGCTCGTCGTACACGGCGCTGTCGCGCGCATCGAGGAGGCGATTCTGGATCCCCTGCGTGAACAACCGCCCCTGGCTCCAGCGCCATACCTCCCGCCCGACGCTGTCGAGGACCGCGAAGTCGTGGGTCCGCCCGTCGGGGAACAGGAGCTCGACGCGCTTCGGGGAGTCATTCGCGACCTGAATGGCGAAGTGCACCGAGCCGTTCGCGGTATCCACCATGACATGGGAAGTCACCCCCTTGTCGGCGCCGGCCTTGGGGCGCGCGCTCGCGGTCGGGCTCGGCGTGCGTGGTCCACACGCAAAGACGAGTCCGGCAGCGGCCAGCAGTGGAACGGTGATGCGCCACAGCATCGGTGAGCGGGGCGAAATGTCGGGGGAGCGATGCATCGGCGCCAATCGATGGTCCTGCATGCGGTTGGGCGCTTGCGCATCACATTTCGATCTTTGGCCACGTTATTAACGGTCGCTCGGACTGTCAAGAGCGAGTTTACACCGATCTGACCGTCTAAGTGACGGTGGGGGTTGGGGTTCGCGGAGTTCGGACTGATGCCGGTATTTGTTCGGTTTCGGTCAAAAAGTTCGCTTGCGAAAAATTTCACAAGCGTCTAGGTTCCCCCCACGAATGGATGAAATCCCGGAAAAGCCGACGCGTGTTTCCAAACCATCGGACGACGAGGTGTCGCCGTGGGCGCTGGCGGGGCTGGGGACGCAGTTCTTCGCTTCCATCCTGCTCTTTGTGTGGGTCGGCACCTGGCTCGATCGCCGGCTCGACACCGCGCCGCTCTTTCTCTTGGGCGGCGTGTTCGTGGGCGGGGGAGGCAGTTTCTATCTGAGTTACCGGCAACTCACGACGCCGCGTAGCTCGCCGCGACGTAACCACGACACGACTCCGAAATCATGACGGGAAACGCCATGCCCCGGGAATCTGTTGATGGCATGTCCGGGATGCTGAAGGCGCTGGTCGGGTTCACGGTCGCGCAGGCGGTGATCGTGTTCTGCGCGATGGTGGTACTGCAGCGGTTCGTCTGGACCGATGTGTCGGGCGTGGGATCGGTGCGTGCGAGTGCCTGGCTCGCGTTCATCGTGCAGACCTTCACGTTTCTCATCGCGCGGCTCGTGGCGCGGCAGAACGTGATTGCCGGGTGGGGGCTGGGCGTGATCCTGCGGTTCGCGTCGGTCGCCTTCTGGGGCTTGCTCGGAATCAAGGCGCTGGGGCTTCTCGTGGGTCCTGCGCTGATGTCGCTGGTGCTGTTCTACTTCGTCTCGACACTCGTCGAGCCGCTCTTCCTGAACTGAACTTCCCGGATGCAGCTGATGCTCCGTTCGCTGTCGCGTTTCGCCTGTGTCGCCATGCTCGCCTTTGCGCCGCTGTCCGTTGGCGCGCAGGAGCATGATGCTACCGCCACCGAGCATGCCGCCCCGGCGGCCTCGGACAAGCCGGTCGACTTCATTACGCCGCACATCACCGACAGCCGTCATCTCGAGATTCCGGCGCTCAACTCGCACCTCGCGGCCGAGATCGAGCTCCCGAAGTTCGAACCGATCCACATCGGTCCCCTCACGGTCGATCTGTCGCCCACCAAGCATGTCGTGTTCATGCTGCTGGCGGCGGTGATCGTGTCGCTGCTGCTCATCATCGCGGGCAACGCGTCGAAGAAGCAGCACGCGACCATGGGGCACTCCAAGGGCTTCGCCGGGGCCATCGAGGCCATGGCGCTGTATCTCCGCAACGAGGTGGTGCTCCCCAACGTGGGGCACCACGGCGAGGGCTTCGTGCCCTTCGCGCTCACGCTCTTCTTCTTCATCCTCGTCTGCAACCTGCTCGGCATGCTGCCGTGGGGCGCGACGGCCACCGGCAACATCGCGGTGACGGCGATGCTCGCCATCATCACCGCGGTGATCGTCGAGGTGGCGGGGATGCGTGCCAACGGTCTTGGCTATCTCAGCACGATCTTCTACTGGAACAAGGATCTGCCGCTCGTCATGCGCGTCCTCATGTTCTTCGTCATGACGCCGGTCGAAATCGTCGGCAAGCTGTCCAAGCCGTTCGCACTCACGATTCGTCTGTTCGCGAACATGACGGCCGGGCACATCGTGTTGCTCGCCCTCATCGGCATCATCTTCACGTTCAAGAGCTGGGCGCTGACGCCGGTGCCGGTCCTCATGGCCACCGCCATCAGCATGCTCGAACTGTTCGTCGCGTTCCTGCAGGCGTTCATCTTCACGCTGCTGGCGTCGGTGTTCATCGGGCAGATTCGCGAAGCGCACCACTAGTCGCACGACGAAGCATTTCCTCCGATCCGACCGCCCCACTCCCGGGCCCAGGATCGTGTAGCCGGTCGAGCGACCGGCGAAACCCGTTGAGTCTCCGGACTCGCCGACGGGACATGCGGACCTGAGCGTCCGTCGGGAGCGCAGTACACACACGACTTTCTTCTTGGAGTTATACGATGGAAATCATGGGTCTCCTCCAGGCCGCCGCTCCGGTGGTGCAGGATCCGAAGGGTCTCGCGATGATCGGTGCCGGCCTCGCGGCCGGCGGCGCGGTGATCGGTGCCGGCATGGGCATCGGCCGCATCGGTGGCTCGGCCGTCGAAGGTATGGCGCGTCAGCCCGAAGCCGCTGGCAAGATCCAGACGGCCGCCCTCATCCTCGCCGCCCTCGTCGAAGGCGCCGCGCTGTTCGGCGTCGTCGTGGGCTTCTTGATTCAGGGCAAGATCACGTTCTGATGTGTCCGCGCGCGGGGCGTCCCATCGGACGCCCCGCCGCACCCTCTCTCTTCGTGGACTCTTCCATGTTCGCTCTTTCTGCCCGCCGGTTCGGCGCGCTTGCTGCTTCGCTGATGCTCACCGCCACGCCCGCCATGGCGTCCGGGGCTGCCGAAGGCGCCCCGGTCGATCTCCTCGCGCCGTCGACCGGCGTGATGGCGTGGACGCTGGTCATCTTCCTGCTGTTGCTGTTCGTGCTCTCCAAGTTCGCGTTCAAGCCGCTCTTCGCCGCCGTCGAGGCCCGCGAACAGGCGCTGAGCGACGCGATCGAAGGCGCGAAGCGTGATCGTGCCGAAACCGAAGCCGCGTTGGCGCAGCAGCGCGCGCAGCTCGAGGCGGCCCGCACTGAAGCGCAGCAGATCATCGCCGACAGCCGCGCCACCGCGGAAAAGATGCGCAGCGACCTGCTCGCGCAGACCAAGCAGCAGCAGGAAGAGATGATCGAGCAGGCCCGTCGCGCCATCGAGGGCGAGAAGGCCGCCGCGATTGCCGACCTCCGCAAGGAAGCGGTGGACCTCGCGATCGCTGGTGCCTCCCGCGTGATCGAGCAGAACCTCGATTCCGCCGGCAACCGCAAGATCGTCGAAAGCTTCCTCGCGTCGCTCGACAGCAAGGCAGGTCGCTGATGCCGGCCGGCGTGCAGGGCGAATCCGTCGCTCGCAACTACGCCGAGGCGCTGCTCACGCTCGCCCGCAAGGCGGACGACGCGGCGGGGTGGGGCACGATGCTGCGCCAGCTGGCCAACGCCATCTCCACCGATGCGACGCTCGCCAGCTTCCTCGAGTCGCCGCGCATCGCCGGTGATGCCAAGTCGGCCGTGCTCGGCAAGGCGCTCGGCGAGCGCGTCCCCCGCCTCTTTCTTCGCTTCCTGCAGCAGCTGGTGAAGAATCGTCGGCAGACGCTCATCCCGGCCATTGCCAACGAGTATGACACGCTGCTCGATGCCTCCGAGGGCATCGTGCACGCCAAGGTCACGCTGGCGCGGACCACCGCCGACGAGGAAACGGCCATGATCGCCGACCGACTCTCGAAGGTGGTGGGCAAGAAGGTGGTACCGCATGTCTCCATCGACCCCACCATCATCGGTGGCGTCGTGGTGCGCATGGGTGACACCGTGATGGACGGCTCGGTGCGTCGCAAGCTCTCGAAGCTGCGCACGCGCATGGGTACCGGTCGCGCCTGATCCCGGCGGCCACACGCGCCGTTTCACGTGACACCATTCGACGGGGAGTGCCTCACCAGCTGGGGCACTCCCCGTCGTGCTTCCCTCCCTCTCCCCGATACCTCTCCGGCATGCGAGCGCTGCTCTTTCCACGCACGCTGATGGCCTCGGCGGCCCTCGCCGCCCTGATGGGCGCGCCACGGCACACGCTCGGCGCGCAGGCGATTACGCTCCCCAATCAGGGCGCCGCGTCGCCGCGCCTGCCCAAAACACCCGCCACCACCCCGCCGTCCGGTACCACCACCGGGTACTGGCAGCAGCGGGCCGACTATCAGATCGTCGCGCAACTCGACGAGGCCCGCGGGTTGGTGAAGGCGCAGGGCGCGCTGCGTTACACGAATGCGAGCCCCGACACGCTGCGTGAGCTGTGGCTCCATCAGCATCTCAACGCCTTTCGCCCCGGATCCCGCTGGAGCGCCGACGATGAGGCGAAAGGCAAGGAGCGTTTTCAGCGACTGAACGACCCCGACCACGCCTTCGAACGGTTCACCGCGGCGCCCCGCGTCAACGGGCAGCCCCTGCGCTTCAGCTATCCGCTGGCCCCGGACAGCACGGTGGTGCGGGTCGAACTGCGGCAGCCACTGCCACCCGGGCAGCAGTTGGAGGTGCAGCTGTCGTGGGAAGCGCGGCCGAGTACCGTGCTGCGGCGGCAGGGACGTCGTGGACGGCACTTCGACTTTGCGCAGTGGTTTCCCAAAGTCGCCGTGTACGATCGCCACGGCTGGAAGCCCAACGCGTTCGTGGCTCAGGGAGAGCTGTACGGCGAGTTCGGCACCTTCGACGTGACCTTCGTGCTCCCCGCGGACCAGGTGATCGCGTCCACCGGCGTGCCGGTGAGCGGCGATCCCGGCTGGGAGCGGGTTCGGCTGCCGGGGAGTGCCGCGCCGGACTACGCGCGCCGGGCCTACGGTTTGGCGGGGCTCCCACGGGCGCCGCGCGCGCCAGCGCTTAAGGGGTATCGCACCGTGCGCTTCGTCGCCCGCGACGTGCACCACTTCGGGTGGAGTGTGTCCCCCGACTATCGGTACGAGGGCGGGCAGTGGATTCGCCCGCGTAACGGCCGCCCCGGTTGGGATACCGTGGCGTTGCATGTGCTGCACGAACGCTGGTCGCCGGGGCGCACCCTTGGCGACGCACGCCACGCGCTGACCTGGCTGGAATCGCTCTACGGCCCCTACGCCTGGCCGCAGCTCACGATCGCCGAACGGTTGGAGTCCAGCGGGACCGAGTTCCCCATGCTCGTCATGGATGGCGAGGAGGACCGGTCGCTCGTGGTGCATGAGGTCGGGCATCAGTTCACCTATGGGCTCCTGGCGAACAACGAGTGGCAGAGCGCGTGGATGGACGAGGGCTTTACCACCTATCAGGAACTGTGGTCGCGCGGGGAAGCGCGGGTGCCTTTGGCGGCCCAACGGGCAGCGCGGCAATGGCACGATGTCGTGACCATTCCCGACAGCGCCGTCCGGCGGCGGGTGCGGGCCGTCGAGGCGTTCACCGCCACGATCGAAGAGGCCACCCGGCTCACCGGGGCGCCGCCCTTGGGACTGCGGTCGGACCTCTTCGCGTCGAAGGAGGATTACGACGCCATGGTGTACGACCGGGCGGCGGCCATGTACTCCGCACTGCACGACGTCCTGGGGGAGGAGCGGTTCCGCGTATTCCTGCGCACGTACTACGGACGCTGGAGCTTCCGCCATGTCGACCGCTGGGCCATGCAACGGACAGCGGAGAGTGTGACAGGGACCCGGTTGGGCTGGTTCTTCGATCAGTGGATCGACAGCACGGGCACCATCGACTACGTGCTCGAGCGCCCTACGGTCGTACGGGCCGGCGACGACAGTGTCGCGAATCGGCCGAAGCAGTGGGTCGTGACGGTGCAGTTGCAGCGCCGCGGCGCGTATCGTCATCCCATGCCGGTCGGGGTGCGTACCGCCTCCGGGTGGACCGTGGTGCGGGCGGAGCCGTTGCCCGACCGGCAGACGGTGCGTATCGTGCTCCCGGAGCCGCCGATGGATGTATGGCTCGATCCCTTCGGCACCGTGGAGAGTCGCACCACCGCGTCGTCTCGTTTTGTCCTGTTCTGATGGTCTCGCGTGCAATTCACCGTTGCCCCTTGAGGATGTGCGAATGAGTGGTCGAGTCGACGTGCGCCATGTGCCGAAGCCGTGGGGTCACGAAACCATCTGGGCGCACACCGATCGCTACGTGGGCAAGATCCTGCACATCAAGGCCGGGCAGGCGCTGTCCGTGCAGTACCACGAGCGCAAGGACGAGACCGTGTATCTGCTGAGCGGCGAGATGAAGTACTGGGTCCAGCTGCCGGGCGATACCGAGATGCGTGACCAGGCCCTGTCTACCGGGCAATCGTTCCGCATCACGCCGGGAACGATTCACTACATGGAAGCGGTGACTGATTGCGATGTACTCGAGGCCAGCACCCCCGAGCTCGACGATGTGGTACGCATCAAGGACCGCTACGGGCGCGAAGGCACCAGCGCTCCCTGACGCCTGACATGCAGGGCGCCCCACGCGCAGGGGCCACGAATGCAAAGTCGATACGGCGATACCCTTCCCACGGGGTGTCGCCGTTCTGCATTTTGGGTCGTAACTCCGGCCTCTGCCCACCGTCAGATGCCGACATTTCGCGCAATTGGCCGTTCAATAACTCCCAACATCCGCTGCCATGAAAGTGATCATCCCGCTCGCCGGCAAAGGTACGCGACTACGCCCCCACACCCATGTGGTGCCGAAGCCGATGGTGAAGGTGGCTGGCCGGCCGGTGATGAGCTACGTGATGGACGATGTGCTGCAGCTCGGCAACGTCGAAGAGGTCATCTACATCACGGGGCATCTCAAGGAGAAGGTGGAGGCGTTCGCGCCGAAGGCATTCGCGGTGCCGGCGAAATTCATCGAGCAGGATGTACAGGACGGAACCGCCGGTGCCGTAGCGCGCGCCGGCGATCACATCGATGCGCCGGTGCTCATCATCTTCGTCGACACGATCTTCGACGCGGATTTGAGCGTGGTGAAGGACAGCAGCGACGACGGCATCATCTGGACCAAGGAAGTCGAGGACTATCAGCGCTTCGGCGTGGTGGTTACCGACGACAACGGCCACATGACGCGCATCGTGGAGAAGCCAAAGGAGCCGATCAGCAAGCGCGCGAACATCGGACTCTACTACATCCGCAACTGGCAGCTGCTCAAGGAAGCGATCGCCCACGTGCTCACCACCACACCCAACAAGGGCGAGTGGTATCTGACCGACGCCTTCCAGTACATGATCGACCATGGTGCGAAGATCCGTGTGGTCGACGTGGACGGCTGGTACGACGCGGGACAGTTGGAGACGCTGCTCGACACGAATCGCGTGATGCTGGAGAAGGGGCGGGCGCGCCATCCGGATGCATTGGGCGAGGGCGCGACGATCATCGAGCCCGTGTACGTCGAGGAAGGGTGCATCATCGAACATGCCACCGTTGGGCCGAACGTATCGCTCGGCAAGGGGAGCGTGGTGCGACAGAGCACCGTGCGCGATACGATTGCCGGTGACCACGTGACGATCACCAATGCCACCTTACACGATTGCGTGCTGGGTGATCACGTGTATGTCGAGGGCGTCGCTGGCAGCATCAACATTGGTGACCACTCCGAAATTCGAGGCGAAGGATGACTGATCCGCGTTCGTCACTGTCCCGTCGTGATCTCCTCGCCGGTGCTGCGGCGGCGGCCGCTGCTGCGGTGGCCGGCACGCCGGCGCAGCTCTTTGCCAGCACTAACGACTGGCGCGTCGATCTGGCCGCGCCGGTGTGGGCGGGCAACGACTCGATGCTCGGGGTGCCGTTCGAAAAGCACGCGACCGTGCGCGTCGCCATCGTGGGTACGGGGCTGCGCGGTCGGAGTGTCCTGAACGAACTGCTCGCCATCGAGGGCGTGGAGATCACGGCGGTCGCCGATGTGGTGCCGGAGAAGGCGCAGCGGGCGGTGGCCATGTGCACCAAGGCCGGGCGCAAGGCCCCGGCCGTTTTCACCGACGGCGAACGTGACTACGAGCGCCTGGTGCAGCGCAACGACATCGACTTCGTGTATACCGCCACTCCGTGGCCGTTCCACACGCCGGTCATGCTCGCGGCCATGAAGGCGGGGAAGCATTGCGGCAGTGAGGTACCCATTGCCCTCACGCTCGAACAGGCGTGGGCGCTGGTGGAAACGTCGGAGAAGACGCGCCGGCACTGCCTCATGATGGAGAACTGCTGCTACGGCAACAGCGAACTCACAGTGCTCCGCATGGTGCGTGAGGGGGTGTTCGGCACGTTGCTGCACGCCGAGGCGGCGTACAATCACGACCTGCGTGCCATCCTGTTCGAGAATCGCGACGAGGGACTCTGGCGCCGTTTCCCCCACACGCAGCACGACACGAACTTGTATCCCACGCACGGCCTCGGGCCGGTGGCGCAGTATCTCGGCATCCATCGCGGCGACCGCTTCGAGCACATCGTGTCCATGTCGTCACCCGAGGCTGGCCTGACCGAATGGCGTGAGCAGCACGAGCCCAAGGACAGCCCCAAGTGGACGGAAACGTACAAGACGGGCGATGTGAACACGTCGCTCATCAAGACGGCGAAGGGGCGCACGATTCTGCTGCAGCACAACGTCACCAGCCCGCGCCCGTATTCGCGGCTCAATAATCTCCAGGGCTCGAAGGCGGTGTTCAACGACTATCCCCCGCGCCTCTACATCGACGGCACGGCGGGAGGCGAGAAGTGGACGCCGCTCAGCGAGTACAAGAGCAAGTACGAACATCCGTTGTGGACGGCGGTCGGTGAGCTCGCCCGCAAGAACGGCGGGCACGGCGGCATGGACTTCATCATGGCGTATCGCCTGGTGCAGTGCATGCGCGAAGGGCTGGCGCCCGATTTCGATGTGTACGACGCGGCCGCGTGGAGTGTGCCGTATGCGTTGTGCGAGCAGTCGATCCGCAAGGGCAGTGCGCCGGTGAAGTTCCCCGACTTCACGCGCGGGGCGTGGCGCACGAGCACGGCGCCGCAGGGGCCCGCCATTGCGGCCGGCTGAGTTGCCGTCCTGCAACTGGTCTTTCCGCCGCCCATGATTCGCACGGCGGTCATCATGGCCCGAGGGCTGGGCACGCGCATGCGACGCGCTGATGCCACGGCTGCTCTCGAGGCATCGCAGGCCGCCGCGGCGGAAACGGGCGTGAAGGGGATGATCCCCATTCGTCGCCCGTTTCTGGAGTACGTGATCTCGGCACTCGCCGATGCCGGTATCACCGAGGTGGTGCTGGTGATCGGCCCGGAGCATGATGCCATTCGGCAGCACTTCGGGCACGAGGCACCCCCGGTGCGCACCCGTGTGCGGTTCGCTGTGCAGGACGAACCGATCGGGACGGCCAATGCCGTGACGAGCGCGGCGGCGGTCATCGGTGACGAGCCATTCCTCGTGCTCAACGCCGACAACTACTACCCGGTGGAAGCGTTCCGGCGACTCGCCGCAGACGAGACGGCAGGGGTCGTCGCATTCGATCGTGATGCGCTGGTAGACGAGGGCAACATCGACGCCGAACGCGTGCGGTCGTTTGCCGTACTCGACGTGGGCGATGACGGCTTCCTCGCGGGCATCGTCGAAAAACCTGGTGACTCGCTCGACCTCGCGAGTGAGGCCGCGCGCTGGGTCGGCATGAACCTCTGGGCCGTGACGCCGGCTGTGGTGGAGGCGTGTCGCCGCGTCCCGAAGTCGGTGCGCGGGGAATTCGAGCTTCCCGAAGCCGTGGCGTTGGCGGTGCGCGAGGGGGTGCCCGTGCGCGTCGTGCGTCTCGCAGCGCCGGTGCTCGACCTCTCGCGCCGCGGCGATATCGCCGGCGTTGTGGATCGGTTGCGCCATCTCGATCCACGCCCGTGAGCGGCCCGTCTCGTGACTGATTTCTTCGTCCGGCACACCTTCGAAGCGGCTGGCTTTTCGCCTGTCGTGGCCGATGCGTATCGCTCGCTGCTGCGCGAGGCGCACGAGGCCCTCGACGAGGCGGAAGTGCCCTCTACCGAACGCCGGGTGTGGATCGTGCCCGGTCGCATCGAAGTGCTCGGCAAGCACGTGGATTATGCCGGGGGACGTTCGCTGTTGTGCACGGTGGAGCGCGGCATCGTGATCGTCGCCCGCAAACGGGCAGACCGCACCGTCGTGCTACGCGATGCGCGCCGGCGTGAGGCGCTGTCGCTGTCGCTCGATGCGCCGTCCCGCGGGGCGGTCCCGTGGTCGATCTACCCGCGCACCGTGGTGAACCGTCTGCTGCGGAACTTCGGTGAGCAGATGCAGGGGGCCGAAGTCGCGTTGGCCAGCAACCTGCCTCCGGCTGCGGGCGTATCGAGCTCGAGTGCGCTGACCGTGGGGCTCACACTCGCGTTTTCGGCGTTGTTCGATCTGCCGTCGCACCCGCTGTGGGGGCAGGCGCTGCATGATCGCGCCGATCTCGCGGGGTACGTGGGCGCCCTCGAGAACGGCATGGACTACGGGGTGCTCACCGGTCACAAGGGCGTGGGTACGCTCGGCGGGGCGCAGGATCAGACGGCGATTCTCTGCAGTGAGCGCGGGCGTCTGGAAGTGTATTCGTGGGCGCCGGTACGGTTCGAACGCTCCGTCCCGTGGCCGTCGACCCACACCTTCGTGGTGGGCGTGAGTGGCGTGGTGGCCGCCAAGACGGGCGCGGCGAAAGAGCGCTACAATCGCGCCGCACGTACGGCACACCACCTCGTGCAGGCGTGGAATGCGACGGGTGGCGAACAGGTCCGCACGCTGCGTGATGCTTTCCTTGCGGCGGCTGGTGATGCGCCGTTCGGCGAAGTCCCGCCCGCTCTGGTTACCGCGGCGGAAGCGTCGGCCTCGGAGGAGTTCTCGGCCGGACATCTGGTGGGACGACTCGGGCAGTTCTTCGACGAAACGTTCGTGATCGTCCCGCGTGCGGCGGAAGCGCTCGTTGCCAACGATCTCACCGAGTTCGGACGACTGGTGGACAAGTCGCAGGCTGGCGCCGAGCGTGCGCTCGAGAATCAGATCGCCGAGACCGTGCACCTGCAGCGGTACGCGCGCGAACTTGGTGCAACGGCGGCCAGCGCATTCGGTGCGGGATTCGGTGGTGCGGTGTGGGCGATGGTGCCCACGGTCGATGCGGAGCGTTTTGCGAGCCGCTGGCGGGAGAAGTATCTGCGCGTACATCACAGTGCGTCGCACCGCGCGCTGTTCTTTCAGACGACGCCGAGTTCGCCGGCGTTCGAGCTGGTCTGACGTGGGTTTGGGCGACGGGCACTCTTGAACTGC
>Ga0164292_10001785_pt1 | contig 17530 bp, 11 predicted proteins | sample GEODES117metaG_FD_111486 | JGI IMG/M metagenome (GOLD analysis project Ga0164292, IMG submission 111486) | Eutrophic lake water microbial communities from Lake Mendota, Wisconsin, USA - GEODES117 metaG | ecosystem: Environmental > Aquatic > Freshwater > Lake | place: USA: Lake Mendota...
GACGTCCCGTGTCATGCGCGGTGGCTTGCCGAGAATAACGTCAATCGGAACATCAACGGGCCTCGTGCCAACTTGCGCCGCGATGGGGTCAAGTCCAGGCAAGCCCTCACCTACGACCACCTTCAGTTGACGCTCCTCGGTCGCAACCCCAACAATCGCAAAGGGACAGCGCTCTCTCTTGGCGATTTGCTCGAAACGTGCAAGATCCTTTGGCAGCACCGACAGGACGTACCGTTCTTGGGATTCATTACTCCAGATTTCTGCTGCTGACATACCTGTTTCTTCAAGCGGGACACGATTTAAATCGAAGGTCGCACCACGTCCTGCGTCGTTCACCAACTCCGGAAAGGCATTAGATAAACCACCAGCGCCGACATCATGGATCGCAACGATTGGGTTGTTAGCGCCCTGTTGCCAACAGCGATCAATGACCTCTTGGCAACGCCGTTCGATCTCTGGATTGCCTCGCTGCACAGAGTCGAAGTCCAGGGCAGCCGTATTGGTGCCCACCGCCATACTCGAGGCGGCGCTGCCGCCCATTCCAATACGAAGACCGGGCCCGCCCAGCTGTATCAGCAAGGCGCCGGGCTGAATCCGTTCTTTCTTGGTACAACCTTCGTCAATACTTCCCAAGCCACCGGCAATCATGATCGGCTTGTGGTAACCCCATCTCGTGGCACCAACAGATTGCTCAAATGACCGAAAATAGCCAAGCAAGTTTGGACGACCGAACTCATTATTAAATGCGGCTGCGCCTAAGGGACCATCAATCATGATGGATAACGGACTCGCGATTCTGTCAGGCGCGCCGTGGTGATCGGATTCCCAGGTACGCGGGGCATCATCAAAACGCAAGTGCGAAACAGTAAAGCCAGCCAAGCCTGCTTTTGGCTTTGACCCCCGCCCCGTTGCACCCTCATCGCGAATTTCTCCGCCGGAACCCGTCGAAGCTCCTTCAAAAGGCGCAATCGCAGTGGGATGGTTATGGGTCTCTACCTTCATGACGGTGTGAACGAGGTGTTTGCGGCTCGCATAAGCCGGCGCGTGTCCCGGCTGCGGCAGACGCGCCTCAAAGCGCTGCGCTTGGCCACCGAACATGATGGCAGCATTGTCCGAATAGGCAACGACCGTACCCAAAGGCTGAGCCGCATGGGTTTCCCGAATCATTCCAAACAACGTTTTGTCAGTCGGCTTACCATCAATCACCCACTGCGCATTAAAAATTTTGTGACGACAATGCTCGCTATTAGCCTGGGCAAACATCATGAGCTCTACGTCTGTCGGGTCACGCCCGAGGTCAGTAAAGGAATGGGTCAGGTAGTCGATTTCATCGTCCGACAAAGCAAGACCCAAGGTGCTATTCGCTTCGAGTAGCGCTGCTCGACCAACCGTCGTTACAGGTACGGTACGCATCGCCTTGCCAGGCAACGACTCGAAAAGTGTTTTGGGGTCGAAACGTTGGTCCACGACGGATTCAGTCATCCGATCATGCAAGCAGTCGGCCACCAGCGCCAGCATCTGGGGATCAAAGCTTTTTGTCTTCAACCAACCGCGCTCGGGGGTGATGGTGTAACGAACGCCGCGCTCGATACGCCGAATGTTGCGTAGGCCGCAGTTGTGCGCGATATCCGTTGCTTTGCTGGCCCAAGACGACACTGTGCCTAACCGTGGGACGACGGTTAACACGAGCGCGTCCCTCGCATCTGCAACACTCACTGCCGCTTGACCGTAATCTAACAACTGTTCGAGCTTGACTCTCGCCTCTTCTGATAAGACTTCATCACACCAGACGTAGTGCTCAAAGCGCGCCGCCACCTCTGCGACCGGCAAGCCCAGTTTCTGCATCTTTAACAATAGGCGTTCATGGCGAAAAGGGGACAAAACAGACGAGCCGGGAATTTGCAGGATGTCAGGCACAGTGAAAACCGGTGAATTAGGTAAGGGAAAACACGCATTTTAGCTCTCTAACTAGCATTTTAGGGATGAGGTTAAGTACATCCTTGCTATGATGGCCAACGTAATCTTTTTACCTTGGAGACAAATAATGTCCATTTCGAGACGCACCCTACTAACTGGCGCTGGTGCCGGTGTCATCACCCTCGCCGCGCCGCTGAACAGCGTCTGGGCACAGTCCAAAGCTGAGTTTTCCTATAAGTACGCGAATAACTTGCCCTTGACACACCCCATGAATATTCGTGCCAAAGAAATGGCCGATGCAGTTCAAAAAGATACGCAAGGCCGTGTCGAAATCCGAATTTTCCCAAGCAGCCAATTAGGTTCAGACACTGACATGCTGAGCCAAGTCCGTAACGGGGGTGTCGAGTTTTTCACCCTTTCCGGATTAATTTTGGCGACTCTAGTGCCCGCAGCTTCCATTACCGGCATTGGCTTCGCATTTAGCAACTACGACGCTGTATGGAAGGCACTTGATGGCGACTTAGGTGCGCATGTTCGCAGAGAAATTGGTAAAGCGAACCTTGTTGCGATGGACAAAATCTGGGATAACGGTTTCCGTCAAATCACCTCGTCTACCAAACCAATCCAAACAGCAGACGACTTGAAGGGCTTCAAGATTCGTGTGCCTGTATCGCCACTTTGGACCTCAATGTTTAAAGCGTTCGACTCTGCGCCCGCCTCAATTAACTTCAACGAGGTCTACAGCGCCTTGCAGACGAAAATCGTTGATGGCCAGGAAAACCCGCTTGCGATCATCGACACGGCTAAGCTCAACGAAGTGCAAAAATTCTGCTCCATCACAAATCACATGTGGGATGGTTTCTGGTTCTTGGCAAACCGTCGTGCCTGGGAGCGTCTGCCGGAAAAAATGCGCACAATCGTTGCCGGTCACATTAATGCCGCTGGCATGAAAGAACGTGCTGACGTTGCAGCCATGAACGCAGGATTGCAAAAGGGCTTAACTGAAAAAGGCATGATCTTCAATCAAACAAAAGCGGACTCTTTCCGCGATCGTTTGCGCGCCGGTGGCTTCTACTCGGAATGGAAAGGCAAACTAGGCGCCGAGGCATGGGAACTACTCGAGAAGTCGAGCGGCAAACTGTCCTAAGGCAAGCGCACAAGCGGAACAGCCTCTCTGCTCCGTTTGCTACAACTCCGGGCGTCTGTCCTTGTGCAGCGTCCGGATTTTTTATATGACCTAAGCCGGGATCGCCATGTCGACCGAAATCAGCACACCACCCCTTCCCATTGTCTCGCGCCTGCTCAAACCTATCGAGTTTGCGAGCGCGTTACTCTTGGTTGTTATCGTGATGTTACTGCTGTTGGGTGTGGTGGCTCGCTATGTTTTTTCCCTCCCGATCGTCTGGATTGATGAGGTCGTTTCGCTTTCATTTTTATGGCTTGCGATGCTGGGCACTGCGATTGCAATGCATCGTAACGAACACCTAAGACTGACACTGTTTTTGGAGATGATGCCTGAACGAGTCAGAGGCTTTGTCCATGCTCTTGCTCTGGTTGCGATTGCGGCGTTTCTTCTTGCACTCGTCCACCCGGCACTCATCTACGCCGAAGATGAGTGGTTTGTGAAAACTCCAGCCCTAGACTTACCCAATACGTTCCGTGTCTCGGCACTCGCCTTCGGAATTCTAGCGATGCTAGGTGTGCTAGTCGTCTATGCCAGCCACACAGTGAGCAAAGCTAACTTATTGGGAGCAAGCATCGTCGTCGCGGTGGCAGCCTGCGTATGCTGGCTCGGCTCTGACTTTCTGACAAGTCTGGGCCTCTACAACATCATGATCTTTCTGGTTGTATTGGTCGCACTTTGCCTAGTCGCAGGTGTGCCCATTGCGTTTTGTTTTGGCCTGGGTGCCTTGAGCTACCTAGGCTTCACCACAACCGTTCCACTGATGGTAGTCATCGGACGAATGGACGAGGGCATGTCGAGCTTGATCCTGGTCTCAGTCCCAATTTTCGTCTTGCTTGGCTGTGTCTTGGATGCAACCGGCATGGGAAAGGCCATCGTTGACTTTCTTGCCTCCTTACTTGGCCACATTAAGGCGGGCATGTCCTACGTGCTGCTCGGCTCATTATTTATTGTCTCAGGAATATCGGGCTCCAAAGTCTCTGACATGGCTACCATTGCTCCCGCACTATTTCCAGAAATGAAACGGCGAGGTCACAAACCTAAAGAAATGATTGCACTACTTGCAACGGGTGCCGCGATGGCTGACACCGTGCCCCCGAGCATTGTTTTAATTGTGTTGGGCTCAGTTGCTGGCGTATCCATTGCAGGTTTATTTCAGAGCGGAGTCGTGATTGCGGCGGTGCTGCTGGTGGCATTAGCTTTGCTGGCCCGTTGGAAGGCACGCCATGAGATCATGGAAAATGTCCGGCGTGCAAGTTGGTCCGTCATCGGCCGTGCTCTGATGATCGCTGCGCCCGCCTTAGTGCTTCCTTTTCTTATCCGAAGCGCAGTAGGTGGTGGAGTGGCCACCGCAACGGAGGTGTCAACCATTGCTGTGCTGTATGCCATGATCATCGGCCAAGTTCTTTATGGTGGCATAGGCTGGCGCAAGGTCTACTCCATGCTCGTTGAAACCGCAGCCCTGAGTGGTGCAATACTTTTAATTCTTGGGACAGCTTCTGCGATGGCCTGGGCTATTACGCAAAGCGGCGCAGTACAAAGCCTGACTCAATTCCTCACAACGCTACCAGGCGGGATCGTGGGCTTCATGATCATCACGATCCTCCTCTTCTTAATCCTAGGATGTCTGCTAGAGGGTCTGCCTGCGCTACTGATCCTGGCACCGATCATGTTCCCTATCGCTAAGAAACTGGGCATTCATGACATCCACTACTCGATGGTGGTAGTGACAGCCATGAATATCGGGCTCATGATGCCGCCGATCGGCGTGGGCTTTTATGTCGCTTGCCGGATTGGCAGTACCTCGCCAGACGAGGTTATGGGCGCGATCTGGCCGTATATTGCAGCGTTACTGGTCGGTCTAATTGCGATTGCCGCCATACCTTGGTTCTCAACCGTGGCACTTTAAACAGAGACCTCTAAGTGCCACGGCGGCGTGCGCAAGAAACTAACGCTTGCGCACGGGGGGTAAGTCTGTGCAATGTCCATGTGCGGCCTCGGCCGCCAGACCGACAGATTCGCCGAGGGTAGGATGAGGATGGATCGTCTTGCCAATATCTACGGCATCCGCCCCCATCTCGATCGCCAGGGCAACTTCGCTAATTAAGTCTCCGGCGTGCGTGCCAACGATTCCGCCACCCAAAATCTTGTGGGTCGTTGCATCAAACAACAGCTTAGTGAAACCTTCATCACGACCATTGGCAATCGCACGACCCGAGGCCGCCCAGGGGAATAAACCTTTTGTCACCTCAATGCCCTGCTGTGCCGCCTGCTCTTCGGTCAACCCGACCCATGCGATTTCAGGATCTGTATAGGCAACCGACGGAATCACACGGGCATCAAAGAAGCTCTTCTGACCGGCAGCGACCTCAGCCGCGACATGCCCTTCGTGCACAGCCTTATGTGCGAGCATCGGCTGGCCAACAATATCCCCAATAGCAAAAATATGCGGAACGTTTGTCCGCATCTGACGATCGACCTCAATGAAGCCCCGGTCCGTAACGAGCACACCCGCCTTCTCTGCTGCGACTTTCTTACCATTGGGTGTGCGCCCGACAGCCTGTAACACTAAGTCGTAACGCTGCGGTTCCGCCGGGGCATTCGCACCCTCGAACTTAACGTAAATGCCATCCTTCTTCGCCTCGGCCGAGACCGTGCGTGTTCCCATCATAATATTGTCAAACCGAGGGCTATTGAGCTTTTGCCATACTTTGACCAAGTCTCGATCAGCGCCTTGCATCAACCCGTCTTGCATCTCCACCACATCCAGGCGTGCACCTAGCGCGGAGTACACCGTGCCCATTTCAAGGCCGATAATGCCACCACCGATGATTAACATGCGCTTGGGAATACTACGCAACAACAGAGCGCCGGTGGAATCAACGATACGATCATCTTCAGGCAAAAACGGGAGTTTCACGGACTGACTGCCCGCAGCAATAATCGCCTGAGAAAACTTCACCACGGAAGTCCCTGCATCCGACAGTATATTCAGATGATTTGCGCCAACGAAACTACCGCTCCCTTGCAAAACAGTCACTTTGCGTGCGCGAGCCATGCCAGCTAGACCGCCGGTCAGCTTCCCGATCACGCCATCTTTAAATGCCCGTAGCTTGTCGAGGTCGATCTTTGGTGCACCGAAAGTAATGCCATGGGCAGAGAGCGTCTGAGCCTCTTCAAGCACCGCTGCCGTATGCAGCAGTGCTTTTGAGGGAATGCATCCCACGTTCAAACACACACCGCCCAACGTTGAGTAGCGCTCAATCAGGATGACTTTCAGCCCAAGGTCTGCCGCTCGGAAAGCCGCTGAGTAACCCCCGGGACCAGCACCCAGCACAACCAGGTCGCACTCATGATCGACCGCCCCACCAAAAACTGCTGCCGCAGGCGCTGTAGCGTTGGCAATGGTCGCGGGCGGCAACTGCGACGCTACCGAGGCTTCAGTTGATCCAGCGGCGGCGGATAACTGTGCAATCACTGTACCTTGCTTGACCTTATCTCCTACCTTCGCCAGGATGTTGGTGATGACACCAGCGTGGGAGGAAGGGATCTCCATCGAAGCCTTGTCTGACTCGACGGTTATCAACCCCTGATCGATCCGCACGGTGTCACCCACTTTCACCAGCAGTTCGATAACTTCCACAGTGTCAAAATCACCGATATCCGGCACCGCGATATTGATTGAAGCGCTCATCGTCTTTCCTTAAAGTGCGATACGACGGAAATCCGCCAACAGGCTGCACAGATAGGCATTAAAGCGAGCAGCAGCAGCGCCATCGATGACACGGTGATCATAAGATAACGACAAAGGTAAGGTCAGCTGAGGTCCAAACTGTTTGCCATCCCAAACGGGCTTCATAAATGAGCGCGACACACCCAAAATGGCAAGCTCCGGCGCGTTGATGATCGGCGTGAAGTGCGTTCCCCCGATTCCGCCAAGCGACGAAATAGAGAAACAACCTCCCTGCATTTCAGCAGGTGAAAGCTTGCCATCTCGGGCCTTCTTCGCCAGGTCGCTGCTTTCCTGCGCGAGTTCAATGATGCCTTTTTTGTCTGCATCACGAATCACAGGAACGACCAGTCCATTCGGCGTATCCGCCGCAAAACCTATGTGGTAATACTGTTTGAGCATCAACTGATCGCCATCGATAGAGGCATTGAACTCAGGGAATTTCTTGAGTGCGGCAACGCAAGCTTTAATCAGGAAAGCCAACATTGTGACCTTGACACCCGACTTCTCGTTCTCTTTGTTCAGTGTGATGCGTAGGCCTTCAAGCTCAGTAATATTCGCTTCATCATTATTTGTGACATGGGGAATCATGACCCAGTTGCGGTGCAGATTCGCGCCAGAAATCTTTTTGATTCGCGACAGTGGCTTAGCTGTCACTTCACCAAACTTCGTGAAATCAACTTTAGGCCAAGGTAATAAATCTAAGCCACCTCCTAGCGATGCCCCAGACCCGGTTGCGGTCCCTTTCCCAGCCAACGCAGCTTTAACGAAAACTTGTACATCTTCTTGTGTAATGCGGCTCTTCGGACCACTACCCTTTACCAGCCCTAAATCGACACCTAGTTCTCTCGCAAACTTACGAACCGACGGTGAGGCGTGCGGCAACCCTCCTGTGGACACGGGAACTTCGAGCTTGCCGGCAGTAGGGGCTGGGCTGACGGTGGCTGGACTTGCCGTCGGCACAACCGATGCGGCTTGCGTCACAACAGGTGGTGCTTGCGGAGCAGCGGTGGCTACAACAGATGGAACTGAAGCTGGCACTGCTGTGGCGGCCGCAGGGGCTGAGGCTGCGCTAGCCGCTCCTAGCTCGAGGTGCACAACTACGCTGCCCTGTTTAACCTTGTCACCAACCTTTACGTTAATGGACTGCACGACGCCGCTGTGAGAAGAAGGGATCTCCATCGAAGCCTTGTCCGACTCAACAGTGATTAAGCTTTGCTCAGCTTTGACGACATCACCGACTTTGACAAGTACTTCGATGACTTCAACGGTATCGAAGTCACCAATGTCCGGTACCTGAATAGGGGCTGTGTTACTCATATTGGGTCTCTCTATCAAGCGTATTGTGGGTTGGCTTTGTTAGGATCAATACCGTACTTCTTGATGGCGGCAGCCACCTGAGCAACCGGTACTTTGCCCTCGTCAGCCAAAGCGCGCAATGTTGCAAGCACAACGAAATGACGATTTACCTCGAAATGCTCACGCAGGCGATAACGGAAATCTGATCGCCCAAAGCCATCTGTCCCTAGCACGCGATAGTGGCGACCATTTGGAACAAACGGTCTAATCTGATCGGCGAACATCTTCATGTAGTCAGTCGAGGCGATGATCGGACCGTCCGTTTTGTCCAACGCGCTGGTCACGTAAGGAACGTGTGCCTTACCTGTCGGATGAAGCATGTTGTGACGTTCGCAATCTAACCCTTCGCGACGCAACTCAGTAAAGCTCGTGACGCTCCAGATGTCTGCCGAAATATTCCAGTCTGCCTCGAGAAGCTCCGCGGCGGCCATGACTTCACGCAAGATCGTGCCTGAGCCAAGTAATTGCGCACGCACCTTGCTCTTGCCACCCTTCTTGAGACGGTACATCCCGCGAATGATGCCCTCCTCGTCACCTTTGGTTAGACCAGGCTGAGGGTAGTTCTCGTTCATTACCGTCAGGTAGTAGAAAACGTTTTCCTGATCTTCTACCATGCGCTTGAGGCCGTGCTGAATAATCACGGCAAGCTCGTGCGCAAAGGTTGGATCATAAGAAACGCAATTCGGAATCGTGGCCGAAAAGATATGGCTATGACCGTCTTCATGCTGCAAGCCCTCGCCGTTGAGCGTCGTGCGACCAGCCGTGCCTCCCAACAAGAAGCCTCTAGCTTGCATGTCACCAGCGGCCCACGCTAAGTCGCCTACGCGCTGAAAGCCAAACATCGAGTAATAGATATAAAACGGCACCATAATTCGATTGTTAGTCGAATAGGATGTGGCAGCCGCAATCCACGAGCTAAAAGCGCCTGCTTCATTAATACCTTCTTGAAGCAGTTGGCCATCAGCTGCTTCGCGGTAGTACATGACTTGGTCTTTATCGACCGGAATGTATTTTTGCCCCTCAGGCGCATAAATGCCGATTTGGCGAAACAATCCCTCCATGCCAAAGGTTCGGGACTCATCTGCGAGGATGGGCACGACACGCGGTCCGATGTCCTTATCGCGTAAGACCTGATTCAGCACGCGCACAAAGGCTTGCGTCGTCGAAATCTCTCTACCCTCGGCGGTTGGCTCTAAGACGGGCCTAAAGACCTCTAAGGCGGGCGCTTTGAGCTGTTCGTCGGCCTTGACGCGGCGTTTTGGCAAATAGCCACCAAGCGCCTTACGGCGCTCATGCAGGTACAACATCTCAGGCGCATCTTCTGCTGGCTTGTAGTAAGGAACTTCTTCCAGCTTGCTATCTGGAATCGGAATGTTGTAGCGATCGCGGAACTCGCGGATCGTTTCCGTATCAAGTTTCTTTTGCTGGTGCGAAGGGTTCTTGGCTTGGACGAGATGCCCCACACCGTAGCCTTTAATGGTCTTAGCAAGAATGACGGTGGGCTGTCCTTTGTGTTTAGTCGCAGCAGAGAATGCCGCATAAACTTTGTGGGGATCGTGACCGCCGCGATTCAAGCGCCAGACATCATCATCACTCATACGGGACACCATCTCGAGCAACTTAGGATGCTTACCGAAAAAGTGCTCACGAACAAATTTCCCATCATTCGCTTTATAAGCTTGGTACTCACCGTCAACGGTGTCATCCATGATCTTGCGCAGGATGCCTTCTTTGTCGCTCGCTAATAGCGGATCCCAGTATCCCCCCCAGATCATCTTGATCACATTCCAGCCGCTGCCCCGGAAGTCGCCCTCAAGCTCTTGGATAATTTTGCCGTTACCACGAACAGGACCATCCAACCGTTGCAAGTTGCAATTGATCACAAAAATTAAGTTATCCAACTTTTCACGCGAGGCTAGACTAATGGCCCCTAGTGATTCAGGCTCATCCATCTCGCCGTCACCGCAAAACACCCACACCTTTCGCTGGCTCGTGTCGGCAATTCCTCTCGCGTGCAGATACTTCAAGAACCTAGCTTGATAAATTGCCATCAGTGGGCCAAGACCCATCGACACCGTGGGGAACTGCCAAAACTCTGGCATCAGTTTCGGATGAGGATAAGAAGAAAGCCCTTTGCCTCCTACCTCTTGCCTAAAGTTATTCAATTGGTCCTCGGTCAGCCGACCCTCGAGGTAGGCGCGCCCGTATACACCCGGAGACGAGTGGCCTTGAAAGTACACGAGGTCGCCTCCACGCTCGGGGGTGTCTGCGTGCCAAAAATGGTTTTGACCACAACCAATCATTGTCGCGAGCGATGCAAATGAGGCAATGTGCCCACCCAAGTCGCCACCGTCAGGTGGGTTGTGCTTGTTAGCCTTGACAACCATCGCCATCGCGTTCCAGCGGATGTAATGGCGGATACGTGACTCAAGCTCTTGATTACCCGGGTGCGCTGGCTCAAGCGCCGCTGGAATCGTATTGAGATACGCCGTATTTGGTGAAAACGGAATGTTTGCACCCGATCGACGCGCCAAGTCAGTTAGCCGCTCAAGCAGGTAATGCGCGCGGTCTGGACCCTCACGATCAAGAACCGCCGCTAAAGCGTCGAGCCACTCTTGAGTCTCGAGCGAGTCTTCATCGTTCGTAGCTTGTAAAGCGGCAGCTTGTGGTGCCATGACCATCTCCTGATTAGGTAGAGCTTATATTGTGGAAGCCTACTTTGTTTTGCGTATTTTTGGCATTCTAGGTAGAAGTTGAATTCAGAGCAACTAAAATTTCATCAAGCGGTATCTATTTTCGTATTATGAAATTTAAGGAATATTTCGCGGCTCAGCTCCGACTAAAATACAACCCTAATATGGATAACCCGAATGTCCAATTCTCCTAAGTCGGTTGTTTCAACTCCGTTTCAAGACCAAGCCCGTCTCAAGCGGCGGAGATGGTATTGGCTCACGCCAATGCTCGTGCTGGTCTTGTATGCCTGTGTGATGAGCGCATTTTTTTGGCTACAGCGCCTACATGACGGTAGCGTCATGTTCATCACGATCGATCAGGAAATGCGTCAGCAGCGTTTAATCTGGGTGGTGATCGGCCTATCGGTAGTTATCGTTTTTGCCTTGCTCATGCTTTGGCGTTATACACACTACCGATCGAAAGCCGAAGCCGCACTCATTACAGAGACGGGCTTTCGTAGGGCTATGGAAAACTCCATGTCGACCGGGATGCGGGTGCTTGATTTAGAAGGTCGAATTGCTTACGTGAATCCCGCTTTCTGCCGAATGATCGGTTGGAACGAGGCGGATCTTATCGGACGCATGCCACCTTTCCCGTACTGGGTGCCAGGGCAACACGAGAGCCAGCAACAAGTCCTCGACAGTGTGCTGTCGGGAAAGGCCCCAAGCACAGGGGTAGAAATTGAGGCGCAGCGCCGAGATGGTTCACGCTTTAGTGCGCGGATGTATGTTTCCCCGTTACTTGATCCGAAGGGCACTCAAATCGGCTGGATGACCTCCATGACCGATATCACCGAGCCTAAACGTATCCGCGAGGCGCTCACTGCGGCCCATGAGCGTTTCATGACCGTGCTTGAAGGTCTGGATGACGCGATTTCCGTTACAGCGGACACCAGTGACGGCGTTGAACTACTGTTTGCCAATCGCACCTACCGGCGACTATTCGGGTCACAAACGCAAGGGCACGAAGAGATGCTTGCTGGCCGCCGGGGTCGTTATACCGATGAGTCCGTCGAAGTCTTTTCGGAGTCCGTGCAGAAGTGGTTCGAAGTTCAACATCGAATGTTGGCCTGGACAGATGGACGCCGTGTACGCCTCCAAGTCGCGCGCGACATCACCGAGCGTCGCAAACACGAAGAAGCCTCACGCGTGCAGCAAGAAAAAATCCAGATAACTAGCCGGCTAACAACAATGGGAGAGATGGCATCATCCTTGGCCCATGAACTGAACCAACCGCTTACGGCGATTGCTAACTACAGTATGGGCGCGGTCGCTATGGTGAAGGCGGGACATACTGATATGGCGACCTTGCTTCCCGCCCTGGAAAAGGCGGCTGCGCAAGCACAACGCGCAGGAAAGATCATTAGTCGCATCCGCGATTTTGTCAAACGCAGCGAGCCTCGCAGGCAGAACGTACCCATCCAAACGATCGTCGATAACGCGATCAGTCTGGCAGAAATCCATGCAAGAAAAAGGCAAGTTGAGATTGTTCGTCACATTCCGGACCAGCTACCGGATGTCTACGCAGATCCAATTCTAATTGAGCAGGTATTGCTGAACCTGTTGAAAAACGGCCTTGAGTCGATGGATCAAGCCGGCCTGAACACTCTAGAACTCGATGTTTCGTTACACGACAATCAAATAGAAGTAGCCGTGAAAGACCGAGGCCACGGCCTGGCAGAGCCAGAGCGTCTGTTTGAACCTTTTTTCAGCACAAAATCTGAGGGACTCGGCATGGGCTTGAATATTTGCCGAACCATCATTGAATCGCATCACGGGCGCCTCTGGGCCACAAACAACCCAGTTGGCGGAACTATTTTTCGCTTTACACTACCGTGCGCTTCTAACCTAGAAGCAGAGCACAGCCATCAGTCCGAGGAGTTACCAGTATGAACACGCCAAACGTCGCAAGCACTGTATTTATCGTTGACGATGACGAGGCGGTGCGAGACTCCCTGCGCTGGCTGCTTGAAGCAAACGGCTACCACGTTAGTGCGTTCTCTAGCGCCGAAAGCTTTCTTACCGCCTTTGATGAGAAAACTGCTGGCGTGTTGATAGTAGATGTGCGCATGCCCGGCATGAGTGGACTCGAACTTCAAGAACAGCTCATCACGCGTAAGTCATCGATGCCAATCGTTTTCATTACCGGACACGGTGATGTCCCGATGGCTGTCTCGACGATCAAAAAGGGCGCGATCGACTTTTTAGAGAAGCCGTTTGACGAAACCGACTTACGCGAAATTGTGGCACGTATGTTTGAACAAGCCAACCAGCGCCTGACGCAAGCCAAGGCCCAGCGTGAACACGAGGCGATGCTAGGTCGTCTGACGGCCCGTGAACAACAAGTCTTAGAACGCATTGTGGCCGGACGACTTAACAAGCAAATAGCCGATGACTTAGGCATCAGCATCAAGACAGTGGAAGCGCATCGTGCAAACATCATGGAAAAGCTCCAGGTCACAACCGTCGCAGACTTGATGAAAGTCGCGTTGGCCAAGCCTGAGGCGCACACATGACAGCTAAGGTTATTGACGGTGTCAAACTTGCCGCAAGCCTTCGCGAACAAGTCGCTGAACGTGCTGCGGTCCTCGCTGGGCAGGGAGTCAAACCGGGCTTAGCAGTCGTATTAGTCGGCAGCGATGCCGCCTCGCAGATGTATGTGCGCAATAAAGTTGCCGCCTGCGAAAAAGCGGGTTTGCACTCGGTCCTCGAACAGTATCCTGCGGATCTCACCGAAGACGCCCTACTCAGTCGAATCAAAACACTCAATGCCGATCACAGCATCCACGGCATACTGGTTCAGCTGCCTCTGCCGAAGCATATTGATGCGCATCGCGTGATCGAAGCAATCGCCGCCGAGAAGGACGTCGATGGATTTCATGTCAGTAATGCTGGGCTCTTAATGACCGGCACACCCCTCTTTACACCCTGCACGCCATACGGTGTGATGAAAATACTTGAGTCTGAGCAAATCTCTCTGCGCGGCGCTGTAGCCGTCGTTGTCGGTGCAAGTAATATCGTTGGAAAGCCAATGGCAATGCTGCTTCAAGCGGCTGGTTCCACAGTGACTATTTGCAACTCTAAGACGCGCGATCTCGCCTGGCACACACGTCATGCTGACATTGTTGTCGTGGCCACTGGGAAACCTGGAATGGTCACCGGTGACATGATTAAACCTGGCGCCATTGTGATTGATGTGGGGATTAACCGTACGGCAGACGGAAAGCTTTGCGGTGACGTGGATTACGCCTCGGTGAGCCAAGTCGCAGGCGCCATTACGCCTGTTCCCGGGGGCGTCGGCCCCATGACCATCGCCATGCTGCTCGTCAACACTATCGAGGCGGCCGAGCGCTCCAACGCGTCCGGCATAACACCATGAACCCATTACTTATTCCAATCCAACAGTTTGTCGACTATGCCGCGGTGCGTCCGGAGCATATCGAACAAGCAATACCCACCTTGCTAGCGAAAGCGCGGACTGCCGTTGAGCTTGCCTCGCAAGATGATAGCCCCGCAACCTGGCCACAGGTCGTCGATGCTGTTGACAGCGCAAGCGAGCCACTCTGGCGCGCATGGTCTGTTGCAGGTCATTTGAATGCAGTCGTCAACACACCGGAACTGCGCGCCGCCTATAACGCGATGCTGCCGGCAATTAGTGAATATTCAACTTGGGTTGGCCTGCATACTGGCTTGTATACGAAATATAGACAGCTAAGAGACAGTACCGAGTTTTCTCAACTATCTCCACAAAGGCAGCGCGTTGTAGATCTGTCACTACGCGACTTCAAGCTCAGCGGCGTCGAACTCCAAGGCGAGTCCCGAGAAGCGTATGCGACCAACTCAGACAAACAAGCTCAAGTTTCACAAAAGTTTTCAGAGAATGTATTGGATGCAACGGACACCTGGAGCCTTGTGATTCATGATGTCGGTCGCCTGTCGGGCGTGCCGGCTGACGTGCTCAGCTCGATCAAAGATCCAATTAAGCAGGCATGGACATTGAATTTAAAAATGCCCTGCTACTTACCCGTGATGCAGTACGTACAAGATCGCGAGCTGCGTCGAACGCTCTACCATGCTTACGCCACCCGTGCCTCCGAACAAGGTGATAAAGCATTTGATAACTCGACCTTAATAGAAGAGGCTCTTGCGCTGCGTGCTCAAGAAGCCAAACTCCTCGGCTTTAAACATTACGCGGAGTTACGCTTACAAACTAGGATGGCCAAAAGCGCTCAAGAGGTGATCGACTTCCTGAGGCAACTGACCGAGAAAGCCAAACCATTCGCGAAACAGGATTTAGCCGAACTCACAGAGTTTGCTCGCGCATCCCTTAACCTGACAGACTTGCAACCCTGGGATATCGCCTTTGTATCGGAGCGTTTACGTGAGGCACGCTATGACTATTCAGAAGATGAAGTCAAACAGTACTTTACCGAGCCGCGGGTTCTGACAGGTCTTTTTGAGGTCATCAACACCCTTTTTCAGGTTGAGCTCGTTGAGTACCCTGTAAGTGGGTGGTGCCCCGAAGTAAGCGGCTATGCAGTCAAGACGCTTGAAGGCCGAACCCTTGGCTACCTAATGATCGATCTGCATGCGCGTTCTGGTAAACAAGGTGGAGCATGGGTGGACAGCGAGCGCAGCAGACATCGTGTAGGCAATGAAGTACGTCTGCCGATCATTTACCTAACGTGTAACTTTGCAGGGCCAAACGGTGAACGCCCAGCCTTACTGACACACGATGATGTCATTACCCTATTTCATGAAACTGGCCACGCCTTGCATGCCCTGCTTTCTGAAGTTGACGAACTCGGCGTATCGGCCTTTTCAAGTGTTGAATGGGATGCTATCGAGCTCCCCTCTCAGTTCATGGAAAATTTTTGTTGGGATTGGACCGTTTTGCAGAGTTTGACTGCCCATGTCGATACGGGCGTGCCGCTACCGCGACCGCTTTACGACAAGATGGTAGCGGCGAAAAACTTTCAAAGCGGTATGCAGACTGTCCGTCAAGTCGAGTTCTCATTGTTTGACATTCTGATTCATCGACAGCACCTAGGCAGTTCGATCGCAGACGTCATGTCGCAGCTTTCAGCGGTACGCCAAGAGGTAGCGGTTCTTATACCTCCCGCGTGGCACAGATTCCCACACAGTTTCTCCCACCTCTTTGCGGGTGGTTATGGCGCTGGCTACTACAGCTACAAATGGGCAGAGGTTCTCTCCGCTGACGCCTATGAGGCCTTCGAGGAGGCAGCAGTTAAGACCTCTTCCAATAGCTCTGCCGCCTCAAGTACGCTAGACGCAGAGACAGGTTTACGCTTTCGGCGTGAAATCTTAGCGGTAGGTGGCGCACGGCCTGCGGCGGAGTCCTTTCGGGGTTTTAGAGGCCGCGAACCAAAGCTCGATGCACTGTTGCGACATCACGGCATGACGCCCACCCAAGCCCCATCCCAACCCTAGGAAGATCGCGTTGACTGTGTTGCTGACCATCTTAAGGCGAGGTGTACTAGCGTGTGCCACGATATTTGTGCTTGCGCTTTCCGCGTGCTCAGATCCAAACGTCAAATGGTCGTTATACGATGTGAGTGGACATCTACCTGATCTCCGGTTTTCGCTACAAGCCGCAGGCAACCAAACAATGACCGAAAAGGATTTCACAGGTCAGACTGTACTGATGTTTTTTGGCTACGCAAGTTGCCCAGACATTTGTCCGACAACCATGGCCCAGCTTACGGAGGTCGTAAACAAGCTAGGCGATCGCGCCAAAGACGTAAAAATTGTTTTTGTCAGCGTTGATCCACATCGTGACACTCCCGACGTGCTGCAAGCCTATGTCAAAGCATTTAGTACTAGCGCTATTGGCTTGACCGGCAACGAGAAGCAAGTTGCTGACCTCGCGCGACGCTACCGTATTGCCTACCAAATAGAAAAGCCTAAACCGGGAGACAGTGCTGATGTGTATGACATCACGCATAGCCGAGGCGTATTCATCTTTGATCGATTCGGACGCGCCCGACTTCTTGCCTCAGATACCGAGAAAATCGATACAGTCGTTTCGGACTTAAAACAGCTACTCGACCAAACTAAGCGTTGAACTGTAACCTGCCTCGTTGAGGATCGCTTGCAGTTCTGACGCGTTGGGTCCATTCTTTACCTCAACGCTTCTATTACTGAGATCGCAAACGACGTTTGCTGACTCGTATTTGCTCAGAATTGCAGCTGTAATTGATTTGACGCAATGATTACACGACATCTCGGGGACATTAAGTTTTATCATGACAGTTCCATTCGGTATGCTCGACTTATTATGGCTCATAAATTGATCGACAACGAACGTTTTGTAGCCTCGGTTGATCTACATATCGAGGATATGACCTGTGCCTCTTGTGTATTGCGTGTCGAGAAAGCGCTTTGCGCTGTCCCTGGTGTCGCTAGGGCTCAAGTAAATCTGGCAACACAGCGCGCAACCTTGACTTTTGCCGAGCAACCCGCTGACCCTGCAGCCATCGTCACGCACGCAATTGCTGCTGCGAGTCATGCTGGCTACCCCGCTACTGAAATTACCGACGACACGCAAGATGACGATAGCCTGGTTCAACAACGAGCCGTCGAACAACA
>Ga0164292_10001786_pt1 | contig 17529 bp, 30 predicted proteins | sample GEODES117metaG_FD_111486 | JGI IMG/M metagenome (GOLD analysis project Ga0164292, IMG submission 111486) | Eutrophic lake water microbial communities from Lake Mendota, Wisconsin, USA - GEODES117 metaG | ecosystem: Environmental > Aquatic > Freshwater > Lake | place: USA: Lake Mendota...
ATCTCCGGAAACTGCTGCTGATCGGACTAGCTGCCGTGATTGCCGTCACCGCTGTGGTGTTCGGCATCCGCGCCCTGCTCCATAAGGAGCCGCCTCCGCCCCCACCACCGCCGACGGCTCAGCCGCTCAATGACGCCGAAGCACTCGGGGTGAAGTCGGCGCTGGGAGATATGACGCGGCCCCATCAGGTCTCGGGCACCGTCACGGACGGAAACCTGGTCCTGACCGTGAACCTCACCTACTCCGGAGACCGGGTGGCCGGGATCGGCACAGTGACGGCCGGACGCGAGACCGCCGATGCGCTTCTGGATCAGAACGTCGTGTTCCTCAAGGGCCGTCCGGAGTTCTGGCAGGCCGTAGGCATCGAGCCGCTGAGTCCGCCGGACGATGACAAATGGATCGCACTGGACCCGAGGTTCCTGGGAGGCAAGCTGTTCCAGTCGACCTCCGACGTGTCCACGGCGCTGGCTCCGACCCCGACCGCGACCCTGGACGGCAACATCTACACGCCGTCGGAATCCAGCCCGAACCAGGCGACGATGGTCGCCAATGGCTTCTCCCGCTACTCCGTGAACGGGGTCGAGGTCGAGGTGGTCCCGCTGGGCTCCGACGCGGCGACCGAAGCCGCTGCCCCGGCGATCGCCGACCGCGGCGGGCAGTGGGGCGTCATGGCCGGTCTACCCGGAAAGTGGGCACTGGCTTCCGCGCCGGGTATGGAGCCGAAGACCTCCCGCGGCGGCGATAACAAGACCGGGGCCGACAAGCCCGGTGACGACAAGGCCGGAGCCGGTGAGGGTGAGCCCGGAGCCGAGGGCGACACCGATAGCGAGACAACCCCGTCGGAAGAGACCAGCCCCGCACCGGCTCCCTGAGCCGGGCGGGACTGTTCGGTTTATCCCCGCAGCACTCCCACGGCGATGAGAACGCCGTGAACGGTCAGTGCGGACACGGTTCCCGCGTAGACCCCGACCACCGTGGCGGCGGTCAGAGTATGTCCCATCCCGTGTTCGTCGATGTGGTCCTCGACGTGATCCAGGGCGCTCATCGAGGATTCTCCGGAGTGAGGCCGACCTCGGCCAGTGCCGCGCGGCGCTCGGCCAGTGTCCGCGGTGGTCGGGATAACTCACTGGCATCGACCACCATAGAGTCCTTGATCTCATCCAGCGGCGGGATCAGCTTGAGCAGCGCCGAGGCGATGATCACGGAGACCAGCGCCCACAGCCAGGGCTCATTGTCGGCCCGCCCCAGCGCGGTCAGAACCAGTAGCGCGGAGCCGGAGAGAAGAAGCAGGGCCGTCTCCACTACCATGATGATGGCCGCGGACCGGGTTCCCGGTTCCCGGAGTCGCTGGAAAGCGACCACAGGTTTGAGCAACATATCGTTCAGTCCTTCAGTGCGTGTGTTGCGTTTACCGTAACATTTTGCACTGACAAATCCAAGTCGAAATCGACTGTGTTGGTCACAAAATCCCAGCTAGAACGTATTTTCGAATACTACGCCGTCACCGGCTGCCGGGCAGCGCTAACGCCACAATCCAGGCGAAGGGAGCCGCCAGCGCCAGTCCCGGCCACATCGGCATCCATCCCAGGATCATCGTGACGACCGTGGCGGACAGGATCACCGACGAGAGTCCGACGAACGCGATGAGCGCGACCCGGAGGCCCTTCTCGGGGTCGATGCGAAACGATGCGGTGCGTGTCGGCGTGGACGCCATGGTTCGGCTCTCTCGGGTCGTCGGATGCGTATTTGTGTAAGCGTGTCACTTACCTGCAAACGCACTACCCCGACACGCCGATCGAGACCGGCCCGATACTCAGGAGTTATCGCGACGACCCATCGGCGGCGTCCACATGCCGCCGTTGATCTTGATTTTGATCGTGTCGGCGTCGTCGGTGCAGAACCGGATACGGGATATCGGCTCCCCGCTGCGCACAGCGGACAGCAGCCACTCCAGATCGGCCCCCTCCAGTGCGATGATGCGATCCATCAGATCGCCGCCTCGACGTCGGTCATCAGCCGAGCGACCGCACCGGCGCTGTGCTCCTTGGACACGAACACCAGCCCGTCGGAGTTCATCCGCACGAACCAGTGCCCGGCCAGGTCAGAAGGGTCTTGCAACCCACCGTAGGCGTCGACGGTCTCCCGGTGCTCGGCGGTCAACCTACCGACCATGTCCGGGGTGATGCTGATGGCGCCGAACACCTCGCCGGTGCCGTCCGATCCCGTGGTGACGACCTGGTCGTACCAGTCGCTGGCGAACATCGCCCGGAACAGGGCCTCGTGGACTGTGTCCATGTGTGGTGCTTCCTTTCGTGTGGGGATCAGCCAACCGCGGCGGTGGCCAGGAATTCATCGCGCAGCGCGGACACGTAGTGGTGGACCGAGCGGCGGCTGTCGAGGGTGTTGGGGAAGGAAAAGGTGGCGGATGTGGCGTCGGCGGTAAGGGTCACCCAGATGTTGATCTCACCGTGGTTGAGGTCGTCGATGTACATCCCCAGATTGTCGGTTTTCGCGGAGGTGAGTTTTCGGAAGTCGAAGATCGACAGCATCATCGGACGGCTGGACCCGGCGGTGTCGAGATCATGGGATTCGACCAGTTCGATCGCACGGCTGAAAGGCACCGTCGAGAGGTGCTTGTTGGCGTCGAAGGACTTCTGCGCCGAGCGCGCCGTCCTGCCGAAGTCATCGGCGGTGACTTCGATAGAGATCGGAAACATGCTGGCGTACCACCCGGCGCTGACCACATGGTCGCCGGTCCGGGTGTCCAGGGGGCTGAATATGTGGAACGTCTCGGCTTGGGTGAAGTGGTGGTCGGCGAGCGCGGAGCAGGCCAGGACTCCGCCGCTGAAGCGCACTCCGGCACGGCGGCACGCATTGTCGAAGGTGACGGTCTGTTCCGCGTCGAGCAGTTCCATGGTGAAGGCCAGTCCAGCGCCATCGTCGGTGCTTCCCAGCTCGAGCGGGAAGCTCGGCCATTCGCCCTCGGCGTCTTTGGCGAAATTCACCCAGTCCTGGACCGGCCGGGAGTCACTGGTGAGGGTGTCAACAGTGACGGCCTGACGTGCAGTGAATTCCCGGTAGGTGGCGGGCTCGGGGTGGGCGCTGTCGCTGCCTGAGTCCAGGGCGGCCTGATAGTCCCGGCTGATGTCGCGGTAGATCACCAGCGAGGACATACCGTCGGTGTGTAGATGGTCGATGTTGGCGTAGACGGTGAAATGGTCTTCGTTCTGAACGACGCCAAAAGTGAAGCAGTCCCACACCAGCGTGTGCGGGGTGTCGTGGAGAACGTGCCGCTGAATCTGGTCCTGCTCCATGACTCCGAGCACCGCCGGGGAGAATTCGATCTCCTCGGGGTGGGTGAAGGTGCGTCGGGCGATGTCGCCCGCATCGGTGACGTCGAACATGCTGTGGTAGGTGTCGTGGCGGCGCAGATGCGCGTTGATGGCCGACGTCATCGCGGCGATGTCGCACCAGCCGACGACGCTCCAGGACGTCAGAATCAGCCGCGGCGACCGACGCCCGAGCTTCCGGGCGGTGTACGCCGAGAGGAGATGCCTCGTCTGCTGGAAGGTGGGCGGGAGCGGGTCGGCGGGAGCCGTCGCGGCGAGTGCGCGGCTGTGGGGCGACCCCGTCCACTCGGTGACGATTCCGCGTCCGGGTCTCCAGCTACCACTAATGGAGCCGATGTCGACCATGGGCGGCTCCTGTCTTTGGGATGATTATCGAACCACGCCCGACATTTCCTCGTCGAACCACGTTTCGGCGTCCTCGAGGTCCTCGCACGCCGAAGCGTGCAGGTCCCCCGCCGGGGTGAGTTGGAGAAACCAAACACCCACCAGGTCCTCGGGATCGGGTCGTCCGTAGGCGGCGACCACGTCGGCGTAGGTGTCGGTGATCCGGTCCAGGTCGGACTCCGCCACCGCGAGGTAGCCGAACACCCACTGTCCACGAGAGCCCTCGTCGAGGCACTCATCGCCGTACAACATCGCCCGGAAGAACGCTTCCTGCGCGGTGTCACTCATCGCTGTGCCGCCGGAACCGGAGCTCTGCGTCCGGTGGCCACTTCTTCGTAGAGGCCGACCAGCGCGTCGGAGGGCTCCACGAAGTCGAAGAGCTGCTCGGGGCTGATCCGGGTGACGGCGGTGCGGGCAGGCAGGTAGCCGGAGTCAGCTCCACGGGGCTGGGTGAACAGCCACTCGACGGTCACCGTGCCGTTGGGGTACTGCTCCAGGAACCGGTAGAGATCGCTGCCGCCCTTGCCGTTGATCTGGAGGAGCTGTCCGGAGGACAGGTCGTCGACGTCCACGGTCACCACCGAGCCCACGGCGGGCGCTGGGGCTCCGGGTCGTCGGGATCGTCGGCGGGGCGCAGATGCTGCTCGGACATCGTCTCAGTACGGATCGCATCCCCGTCTTCGTCGGTGACGGTCACCGTAACGGTGTCGTCGCCGCTGTACCCGGCGACAGTGCCATAGACCCGGCGGTCGTGCTCGTAGAACAGCACCTCGTCGCCGATTTCGAAAAGTCTCACAGGTGTCCTTTCTGGCTAATCCCGGCCGCGGCCCGGATCGTCGGAGGGGTGGACCCGGTCGGGATCGACGGAGGCCATCTGCGCCGGTCCGCCAGGGGTCTCGGGAATCTCGATGAAGACGCTGCCGTCACTGACGTATCCGGCGAAGGTGCCGTAGGTCCGGGTGTCGTCGTCCTCGTAGAAGAACACCTCGGCACCGACGGCGAATCGGGGTTCCAGCGCCATCAGACCGCCACCTTGACCGGGATCATGTCCTGCCCGCAGCCGGGGCACTTCGTGTCGAGAATGGTGTGCGGGATTCCTCGCAGCACCACGCCGTGGGCCTCCAGGTCGTTGGGGCCGGGATCGCAGCCCTGCTCGCTGTAGAAACAGCCGTGCTCGCGCACCAGTGCGATGTGCTTGCAGGTCTTGTCGTAGGCGTCCTTGGCCGAGAAGGTGTACGCCTTGCATGAGCAGGTCGGCAGGAAGTCGCCACCGTCCATGCTCACGAAGTAGGTTTGACACCCTCCCCGCCCTAAAGGACGGGGATTCGCGTTCCACTCGGCCGTGACTGTTTTCATGCAGCCTGGTCTCCCGTAGAACTTCCTGCTTCGCCGAGCTCACTTACATCCGTTACCGGAGCAGCGGTGACCTCTCCACAGGCGTTTATCGACTCCGACAGTCCATCGGCGTCATCGTTCCGCTGGAGTTCCAGCAGGCGCAACCCCTCGGCGAGGATGTTACGGGCGGCGTTGACATCACGATCGTGATCAACACCGCATTCTGCACATGTCCAGTGACGGACATCGAGTTCTTCGCGACCTTTCGGTCCTGTCTGCGAGTGGCAGTTGGAGCACAGCTGTGTACTGGGAAAGAAGCGGCCTACTTTCACCAGGGCTACGCCGCGGCGGGCTGCTTTCTCGGCAAGGATCGCCAGGAACTGCCCGATTGCCTGGTCGTGAACCGAAGCCCCGGAAGTTTTCGCCATTCCTGACAGTGACAGGGTTTCGGTGGCGATGACGTCGTTGGTGTTTACGAGGCGGTCGGCGAGCTGGTGGGCGTGGTCGAGGCGGGCGTCCCGGACCTTGCGGTGATGGACGGCAACTTTCACGCGCGACTTTTCTCGGTTGCGGGAGCCTTTCTGTTTGCGTGCGTGTGCCCGCTGCGATCGCGCCAACGCTCTCGCTCTCCGTCGCAGAAACTTCGGGGTTTCGATCTTCTCGATGCTTTCTTCCCCACTGGCGTCGCTGCTGAGGACGGCGGCGAAACTCGACAGTCCCATGTCGATGCCGGAGATACGATTGACGGTTGCGTTGTCCGGTGTCTCGGCGGTGACCACGAACGAGACGTAGGTGCGGCCGTCGGGTTCGCGGATCAGGGTGACACTGGACGGTTCGGAAGGAAGCGGCCGTGAGAGAACAAACTTCAGCTCACCGATACCCGTCAGCCGGACGGTGGCCTCTCGGTCACCGGTGACGGTGACTGAGAACCTCGCGGCTTTGGTGAACCGGGCGGACTGGCGACTGTCAGATCGGCGGCGGTATTTTGGCGACCCCATCCGCCTTCCTTTGCGGTCGCCACGGACAGAGGAGAAGAAGTTGCGGTAGGCGACATCAGCGTCGCGGACGGCCTGAATGAGAGCGACACCGCACAGCTCGGACATCCAGGAACGCTGCGGTGTCCTCTTACCGAGGGTAAGGACGTGGTGTTGCAGTCCTTTGGCTTTCGGGTAGGGGTTCCCCGCTGCGTGCTGCTCGCGAGCGTAGGTCAGGGCGTCGTTGAACGCCACCCGACAGCCACCAAGAAGTCGGGAGACCTCACGTTGCTGCTTGGCTGTCGGGTACGCCCGATAGCGGTAGCGTACAACGTCGGTGCTCACGGTATCCACTATACTTGGTTTGTGGCACCACAACCAGCAATACGTACAGGCAGGCATTGCGTTTTCGCGCTACATGCTCATTTGGTGTTTGTTACAAAGTACCGTCATTCGGTGTTCGCTAAACGCCACCTGGAGCGGTTGGAAGCGATTTTCGCTGAAGTGTGCCGTGACTTCGAGTGCGAGCTGGTGGAGTTCAACGGAGAAACCCAACATGTTCACCTTCTGGTGAACTTTCCGCCCAAGGTGGCGTTATCCAAACTGGTGAACTCGCTAAAAGGCGTTTCTTCGCGGTACATGCGTAGGGAGTTCCCCGAGCTGGCGCAGCACTACTGGAGGGCCAACAAGTTGTGGTCGGGGTCCTACTACGCCGGTTCTGTCGGCGGAGCTCCCCTGTCCGTCTTGCGAACCTACATCGAGAATCAGAACACCCCCACGACGTAAGCGACGGTGCCGCGCGGAGCTACCACCGCCCTAAAGGACGGTGCCCGCGCTCCGCGAAAAGGGTCGCCCTTGGAGCCGGTCACATGGAAGTTGGACCGGTACTGCGGACAGAATCGCATCACGACGACATCGAGATCAGCCATGCGGACCGCCCTCCATCAGGTAGCGGATGTCTCGGCTGTCGATCGCTCGTCCACAACATCCGCAGCGGGTGTCGGTGCCGGAGAAGGAATGGATTCCCAGCGAGCAGCCCAGACAGTCGTGATCGTCCTGCTGGTTTCCGCCGGTCATGGGCACCAAGGCTAACGGCGCAGTCGCCGGGTACGGGTGAACGACACGGCGGTACGTGTCGGATCATCCGCGGACGGCGCGACGGGAGGCCAGGTCGACGACCACGGCCTCGTCGTCGCGCACAGGACCGCTGTGCGACTCCGACCCGGTGTCCGGATGCAGCCCGTAGGTCTCGTACGACGGAACGCCGCGGTCGTCGGTGTACTCGGGGTCCCGGCTGCGGGAGTTCTCCAGGGCCACCTCGACCCAGTCCGCCCAGTCGTCGAAGGTGTCGGGTTCAGCCTCCGGAGACAGCGGTGACAGCAGCGTCCGGGACGGTGCGGCGTCGACGCTCTCCGATGCCCGCAGGATGTCGCGGCGGGTGCGCTCGGACACCGAATCCGGCGCGATCGTCAGCTCCTCGGTGGGGTCGTCCCAGTCGTCGGTGTCCTGGGCTCGGGCGAACCGGCGGCGGGTGAGCCGGATGGCCTCCCCGATCAGCATCAGGGTGCAGACGACGATCACCAGATGCCACCAGAACGGCATGTCCTGACCGAACGGAATGACGTCCGGCCAGATCGCCGAGTCCAGGGTCTGGAGCACCGAATTCGAGGGCTCCACGACGACGATCTCGGGGTCCGGCGGAGCCGGGACCGGGGTGATGGATGGGGCCAGTGGTGCGTGGTTCATACCGTAACGGTAACAGTTACATCACCAGTAACATGCGAAGCGGTCACATGCGGGTCACGGCGTGTCGGACGCCCCCCGGTCAGATGTGTGCCAGCGACCAGGCGGAGCCGTCGGAGAGCGCTCCGGAACTGTGCCCGAGGGCGATGAGTGCGGCGGTCTCATCGGCCCGGTCCGCGGCGGTCCCCAGCCGCGGGATCAGCGGCAGTGTCGAAGGCGGACCGAGGGTGACGACCAGGCGCAGGTTCTTGGTCTCGTGTTCGGGCAGATAGCCGTCCTCGAGTTCCCAGACGGTGTCGGGATGCAGCCGCCCGGACATGTGCCCGTGGCGCAGCTCGGCGGCGATCAGCTTCAGGTGCGAGCGCACATGCTCGCGGTCCTCAGTGCCGAGATCGACAAGCAGGCGCATAACCGCGATACCTCCCTTTCGCACAGTATCCGTTGCGCAGGTCGACCGCGCAGATTCAGCGCCAGTCTATTTTCCCCAGCACCTCACGCCGGGGAACGGTGACGCGGAATCCACAGTCCAGGCCGAGCTTGGCGGCGCCGACCATCGCCAGGCCCAGCGCGTCACAGATGTTGTCGTCGGAGAGGATCACCTCGGGCCACTCGCGCTGCACGGCCAGGGCCACCGCGGTCTTGGCGGCGTTGCCCTTGCCGGTGGCGAATTTCTTCAGCACCGACGGAGGCACACTGACCACCGGGACCTGATCGTCGACGAGGGTCTGCACCACCTGCCACCACACTCCGGCGCGTCGCCACGAGGAGGTGTCGGAATTGCGCGGGTTGCCCAGCGCCGGTCCCTCGATCACCACCATGGTCGGACGCAGGAAGCTCTCGCCGCGGCCGTAGACGGTGCCGATGATCTCCGCCGAGAGCTCCGAGTGCCGCCGGGACTGCTCAGCCAGGGTGGCGTCCTTGGAGCCGGTGGAGCCGACCAGCCGCACCGCGGGCACATGATCACCGTCGGTGAGCGCCACGATGCCGGTCGCGGTCAGCGATAAGTCGATACCAACCACCCGTTGGACTGTCCCGGTATCGGCAGTCGGAGCCGTCACCGGTAGCGCCACCACCTCGGCGGAGGTCTGCGCGATCAACTCGGGTTTCTGTGTCCGGACCCGCCGCGGGCGCGGGGGCGCGGGGGCGTCCGGGACCGGGACGTGCGGGACCACCGCGGGGACCGCGGTGGCGACGGCACTGAGCACCGCGGACGCGAGGAACGGGTTGTCGGTGTTCTCCACCGGATACGCGGTCACGGCAGGTGACGTTAACAGCACCTGCCGTCGAAACCGCGGAGGCGCGGCGGTCAGAGGTACCGCGGCGGAGACACCCCCGCCGATATCGGAGGTTCCTCCGGCTGTGGGGCCTGGTCCGGGCCGGAGTTTCCTCCGACGATCATCATGGCGGCGACGGACACGGACGACAGCACTGCGGATGGGCGCACACGAGGCGAATAACCAGGGCGCCCGTGTCCGAAACCGGAAAGCTCAGCAGGTGGGGGTGAGGAACCTCGGCCCTTCAGGGCCGAGTGGTTGACGGAAAGTCCGGCGGCGGGCTGACGCCGTCCGGACACATCCAGCCCTCCGGAAACTGCTTGCCGGGCGGAACCCAGAGGCAGCCCTCGGAAATTACACCGGGAGCCGGAGTAGCCCACGGGACCGGAAACGGGAACGCTCCGTTTCCTCCGGCACCGCTGTCGCCCGACTGTCCGGAGACCACGGCCCCGGCGGTGATGACCACCGCGGTGATGATGTGCAGCACGATCCCTCCTCGTCCGGCAGGCACTCGTCCGGTGGGCAACCGTAAGCTCGACGCAGGCGGAGTCGGCGTTCCAGCGAGTTGTCGGCGTGTCTGCGGCTACGAACGCGCGTTCGAGCCGGAAATTCTCTCCGGCGGCTCCCCGAGAGCGGTCAAAGCACGTCATCGCGCGTGTCGATATGTAAACTCGCGTTTATGGTCGATCGCACCCCGCTCGGCGCAGGAGCGCCATGGCTTTGATCAAGCGACCCCGGCCCGAGCACATCCCGCTGCTGGAACGTCTGCGCGAGGCGGCCCTGGTTCGGGAGGAGGTCTCGGCGCTGTACCGGGTCCTCTTTGTCCAGGCCGTGCGCAGCGGTATTCGCCCGGCGATCATCGCCCGGTACGCCGGGATCAGTCCGCAGGCGGCCAACTCCACCCGAAAACGGATCGTGGAGTCCGCCGACGACGGAGACCGGGCGGGCGATCCCGAAACCGTGGACGACATCGTTCAGCGCGCCAAAGCCGCCAGTACCGGTGATCCCGAGAGACACTGTGACCATCGAGATAAGGACCGCCGATAATGACCACCCCCTCCCCGTTCGACGAAATCCGGGCCGGGCTCGACGAGATCGAAGCCGCACACCGCAAGCGGGTGTCGGCGTTCGAGGACGCCGTCGGCATCGCCGCTGACGACATCGACGATCCATCGGTGGTCGCCGGGGTCGAGCGGGGAAAGCTGACCACACTGGTGGTGCCCGACGACATCTTCAGTCTTCCGGTTCCGGAGATCGAGGCGATCGTCAACGGACTGATCATGGCCGCGTTCCAGGATTGGCACTCGACGTATCAGGCGCTGCTCAACGATTCCGACTACAACCCCTGACCCAGCACGTAACGCGGGTCCCGCTACCGAGGAGACACCATGCCGCCGAACCCCTCCGACACCAAATCCGTCGCCGAGGACATGTCGCAGCTCTCCGAGACGCTGAACAGCCTCCAGATCGAAGGTTCCGGTGAACTGGCCGACGAGGTGCGGGCCAACATCGCCAAGTCCGGGAAGCAGGCGCAGATACTCGCCGAGGCGGCCCGGTCGGTGCACAGCGCTTCCGAGAAGTACCGGGAGAACGCGGCCCGGTACGTGGCGAACGCTCCCACCGACGAACAGATTGAAGAGGCGCAGCGCAACGTCGTACTCGCCACCGAGCGCGCCGCGGCCGGAACGGGAAGCGAGACCGAGGTCCAGGAGGCGGTGGACAGCCTGGGCAAGCTTCTGGCTGCGCGGGAGGCCGCGGACAAGGACAAGGAGACCTCCGATGAGGAGGCCGGGATCGACCTCAAGAACGGAACCGGGGACCTCGACGACCCGAACAAGAACCCGGCCCTGGCGGACCTGATGCGTACTCTCCAGCAGGCCCAGCAGATGCCGCCGCAGATGCCGCCGCAGATGCCGCCGCAGATGCCGATGGCCCCCGCGGGGGCAATGCCGATGGCCGACCCCGGACAGGTGGGCGGCAGCCCGGTCAGCCCCGACTTCAGTGACTACGGCGACCTGAGTTCGTCGTTCGACCCGGCGTCGTCGTCGTCATCGGGTGGTTCCTGGGACGACTTCGGCTCCGGCACGGCTGGGTCCGACGACGACTTCGAGTTCACCCCTGACTATTCCTCCAACGGCACCGAGCTGACCGATGGTGTCGCGCCGTCGTACCAGCCGCCGACGCTGACCGGAGTCAACACTCCCGCCGACGTCAGCGGCAGGCCCAACGCGCCGTTCACCGTGGTCCCCTCGGTGTCCGGAGCCGGTACGCCGGGTATGGGCGCCGCCGGGACGCCGATGGCCCCGATGATGCCGATGGGCGGCATGGGCGGCATGGGTGCCGGTGGAGCCGGAGGCCCCGGAGCCAACCCCACCAAGATTCTGACCTCGGACCCGTATTTCACCGGACAGGACATCGACGACGAACTGGCCACCGACGGGGTGATTCGTGACAGCGAAAAGTGATCCCTTCGACGGTGGTGTGGTCGCTCGGGGCCTGTGGAACTGGATTCACGACTGCGTCAGTGGAGACCCGGAACGGTTCTATCGGGACACCGGAACCGATTCCTCCGGGGGTCTGATCAACGGGCCGTTCTGGGAGAGTGCGCTGACCTTTATCGAGGGCCAGTATCCGGATTCCGGAGATAAGTACCGGGCTCGGATGTCGCTGATTCGATACCTTCATCAGCACGAGTTCACCTCCGCCGCGCTGGCGCGCTGACACCGACGTTCCAGACCGGTTTCTGAACGGGACGACACCCCGCGGTCCACATCCCAAAGACTCATCTCGAGATGTGTCCGGGATACCTCCGTCGGAGGTCGTTTCGGATCACTTCCCCGAGCCACCATGACCCGCGCGGACGATGTTGAAACCGCGTTCCCGCTCGTTCCGGTGACAGGTTTTTCCGCACCACTGCGGACGCGGTTCGGGGAACCCGTCACCGGCGTGTCCATCAGGAGATTCCGAACGACGTGCCCAGCGTCACAAAACACCGTTGTGGGCTCCCGTGTGTCGTCGCCGGACACCCCCGCTGTGCGGGATATCGTGAACCAGAACCTGCCAGGAAAACCTGGCAGGTGCCGCGACCGGGAGGATGGGGAGAGCCGATGCCGGTGTCGACGACGATGCCTGACTGCCCGCCCTCCCGACCCGCGTCGGCACGGGCAGCAGTAACGGGTTCGGGGAGCCCCACCCGGTACCCCACCCGGTACCCCACCCGGTACCCCACCCGGAGAGCGGGTGCGCACGCGGGTCCAAAATCTGCATATGTACCTGCATATTCGCTCGATAAATATACGTTGAACAGGGAATACGTGTATGCATAACTCTGCGTACGAGGCGGTATATGTATCCGGTGACTCACCCGGTGAGTACCCCGGAACCCCACCCGGAAGTCACCCGGAACACACCCGGAACACACCCGGACATGCCCCGGAAGTCACCCGGAATACACCCGCGCACACTCCGGAACGCCCGTCCACCTCGAAGGCGTCGACACCGCGGTCACCGGGTCTGTCCGTCGAACTGACCGTGGTGCAGGTGGCGCACATCCTCGAGTGCGACGCGTCGACCGTGCGGAGGATGACTGCGCGCGGTCAGCTCCGCTGTCAACGCACCACCCCCAAAGGTCATCGGCGCTATCGCCTCGACGATGTCTTGAGCGCCCTGCGGAACCGGGATTACGTGGCCGGGAAAGCGCGCTCCGATGACTGACTCCGCACACTCCCCCGCGGGCCGGGAAACTCCGGGAAATCCGATCGTCGGACGATGCTCCGAAGTCCGGATCGGGAAGAGTTTCGTCGGTTCCGGACACACCCATCCGCTGTTACAGAACACCTCCGAAACTAATCTTTCCGAGACAGGTTCCGGTATAGCCCGGACCGTTGATTCATCTTCGGTGTCAGCCTTCGGCACGATACTTTTCCATGGCCGGAGACTTTCGCCCGACGTATCTTTCGGACACTCCCCCGCGGGCCATCCAGCGAGTGCCCACGGACACGCCCCACGCGGTGCGGACGAGACATTCACCGAGGATTCCGGGGTCCTCGAAAACCTTTACCGGAGCGTGGGCACGGCGTGTCGAACGCGAAAGACCCGGAGGTTTTCAGAGAAGCTGTCAGGACACGACATGACATCACATCCCGGACGGGTCGGAAGAAAGAGGAACTCTGTTGTCTGAGCACCAGGGCACTACTCACGACATCTGCGACACCGATTCCATCCGGGCCGCAGTCGGAAACCAGATCAGAACGATCCGGCACCGCAAGGGGCTCAAGCAGGACGAGGTCGGACAGCTCATCGAGAAATACCTCGGCAAGCCGTGGCCTCGTCAGCAGGTATCGGCGGCCGAGAAGGGCCTTCGGGCCTTCACGATCATCGACATCCTGGCGTTGTCCGCGGTTCTGGACGTCCCACCCACCGATCTGTTGTATACGGTTCTGACCGACGCCGTGACCTTCCCCAGCGGACAGGAATGGCAGCCCCCGTCCCCGGAAAGCGTCGAGCTGTCCTGGGAGACCGCCGAGGCTGTGGAAGCAGCACTCGTCAATGCACGCAGCTCGCTGTCGGTGGCGATGGCCTGGCTACGGGGCAGCACCAACGAGCACCGCAGCGTCCCGCTGCCCGAGGACATCATCCACATCGCACAATGATGCTCGATCTGATGTACGGCATCATCGCTGAAAGAGGAGGTACACCGTGACAACTCGCCATCACCCACGTACCGCTCGGGTCGTTCTTCGGGCAGTGACAGCTGCGGTGGCCGCCGTCGCGCTGACCACCGCGGTGGCTCCGGCACCGGCAGGTGCCGATCCGGAAACCCTCCAGCCCGGCAGTGAGATCGGGTTCATCGGGCCCGACGGCGATCCGGGAACCTGCACGCTGGGATTCATGGTCATGACGTCGGACAACTCTCCGGCGTACCTGACCGCCGGTCACTGCGCGCCGGTCCAGGGAGCACCGGTGTATGCCGACACCATGAACGGAGTGACCCGCGTCGGTGTCAGCCGGGTGGTGTCCTACGCCGACACCGGAGAGACCCTGTCCACCGACATCGCCCTGGTCGACACCGCGAACGCCCCGATCAATAAGTCCTCCCAACTGACCAACGGAATCCGGGTGACGGGCATCAGCAGCTCCGAAGACCTGCGGTCGAGCGCACCGACGCTGTGCAAGTTGGGCCAGGCGACCGGGTTCACCTGCGGCCCCATGACCGCGGTGACCCGCAACAAGGTGTTGTTCCGGGCCGAGTCGGCACACGGGGACTCCGGTGCTCCGGTGGTGGCCCGCTGGGGCAACGGGGTGTTCACCGCGGTGGGCGTGCTCAACGGGTCGCCGATCGCCGATGACGGCGTGGCCGTGGCGCAGTTGATCGAGCCCTGGACCTATCAGTGGTCGCTGCGGCTGGTGTCCTGAGCGACGCGGCGGGAACCATCATGCCGACCAACGGTCGGTAACATCCCCACAATCATGACGACATCCCGACCTGCACGCGGCCGCACGCTGGCGGCGTCCGCGACGACGATCGCCCTCGCAGCCGGACTGTCCGGATGCGGCGCGTCTCCGGACACCCGGCCCGGACCGGCTCCGGTGACCTCCATGGCGATTTCGGTTCCGGCAGACCAGACCCTGGAGGCCGACAGCCTGCATCCCGGTGCTCCGATACTGACCTGGTCGTCGGGTCAGGACACCAAGACCCGCTGCACGGCGGGGATGATGGTTGACCCGGTCTCCGACATCGAACGGGCCGGTCCGCCCAAGTATTTGATGGTCGCCAAGTCCTGCGCGCGTGACCGCGACACCGTGGCGATGATCTACCGCAAGAACCTCGACGACCACCTGTCGCGCACCATCACTCTCGGGGTGGTGGACTATCGCACCGGCGGAGAGGACTGGGCGCTGGTGACGTTGGACTACGTCGCGCTCCAAGATGTACCAATCAATCCCGAGCCCGGCGGTGGGATCGTGGAGCTGTCCCCGGATACTGCCTCGAGCACCGACATCGAAACGCGCAACGCCCCGATGTGCTGGGTGTCAGCCGATCCGGGATTCCCGATCTGCGGGGACGCCGCGTCGATGGAGTTCGTGAACGAGGACACCGCGGTGTGTGTCCGGACCCAGTCGCACCCCAGAGGTGTCGTTCCTGCCGAGACCATCGGCTCCCTGGCGTACCTACGGGTGGACGCCCCCCAGGTGCCACCGATCGGTCCGGTGGTCTCCACCGCCGACGGCAAGGTGTGCGCGGTGATCGTGGGCGAGGAACTGGCGGCCCGCGATCTCGTCGTCGCGGTCTGACTTTCTTCGGCCCGCGGCGCAACGAACGGCCTCTTCGGACCCCCTCTATAAATGTGGACGATAAACAGACAGACTCCCGGCCGCCGGTGGCGCGGTACGGCACCCGCATCGAGGACCTCCGCGACGGTGAACGCGGCACGGTGCTGGGTCATTACGGGATGGCGTTCTCGGCGGTGATGGACAACGACGAGGTGCGCTACTACGGCAAGACCGAGCCGCAGTTCCGGTTGGTTCGGGATTGAATGCTCCGGAGTGTCGCCACCGCTGGCCGCGGTCGACCCGGTACACACATAGGGACGCTGTGCGGCCCGCCGGGTCGCGCCCTGACGAGGAGGACACCCTTCATGGCCGTGACGCGCCACCCCATCCACAGCTCGGCGGTCTCCGAGGTCGCCTACGACGACGAGACCGAGGTGCTGGAGCTGAAGTACAACAGCGGTACCTACGCCTACTCCGGAGTTCCGGTCGAGGTCTACCAGGGTCTGGTCGCCTCGGACAGCCCCGGCAAGTTCATCGCCGACCACATCCGGGACAAGTTCACCACCACCAAGGCGATGTTCTGAGCATGCGGCTGGCGATCGAGTTCGACAACGGGCCCGGCTATGGCCACATCCACGCCGCGGGCTGCCGCGACCTTCGGGACCCGGAGATCATCGGCGAGGCCGATACCGTCACCGAGGCCAATCGGCTGGCGCACGAGCTGACCGGCTGGGACGACGGCGAGGACGATCCCGACGGCTATCGGTTCGCCCCGTGCGCGGCAAAGACGCTGCGCTAACGGAATCTCACGAACGGCTCCGGAGTCTTGGCTCCGGGGCCGTTTTCGTTTCGACATACCCGCGTGATAGTGTTTCGATAACGTAACACTATTGACCCGATGAGACCCCATGAAACGCCGCATCGCCGCGGTCGTCGCGTTCGCCGCCGCCTTGTCGATGATTGTCCGCGGCTAACCGCTGAGCGGTACTCTTCCCACGCCCCTCGACGCTCCGGCGGAATCGCCGGAGCGGTGCGGTGGCGCGATACCAGACAGTTACCGGCAGGAAGGGCGCTCGTGAAAAAGGTCCCCGTGGTTTTAACTGCGGCAGTCGCGCTGACCGGCTGTGGCATCGCTTTCGGGAGCACCTCGGACTGCTTCCCATATCTTGACCACACTTACTCGGCCGCCATATGGGATGTTTCGCTCACATCCGGAGCCGCCGAAACGGTTCCGTCTTGTGTCTCGGTGGGGCAGTTCTCCACCACACCGACCCGGCTGAGGAGAATCCTCTTCACCATGTGCACGGGTGTGTACATGGTGATGTCCGGATCGGTAGCGCGCGACGAGATGTTGCACGCTGCGTTGATCTCCGAATCGAACACGACCCCCTGCTGCGGACAACCCGCAGTCTTACAGTGAACTTTCTTTCCCTTACGTACACCAAGATGTCCGCAGGAATGTACTTGTTGTGACGTGTAGGCCGGATTGACCAACGTAACCGCAGAACCTCTGCGGCTTGGAACCGAAGCCAGAGCTTCGGCCAAGAATGAGCGAAGCCAGTAGGAGTACACCCTACTGACGTCGGGGCCGTACTTGCTCTTCCCCGACATGCCGGAAAGTTTCTCGGCGACGATGTGCGCCGTGGAGTCGGTGAGTTCGTGCACGGCGTGGAACACCATGTTCTTTGTGACCGCCCGGTCCCGGTTCCGGTGTGCCGTCAGCTTGGTGTGTCCGAGGTTGTGGCGGTCGATCCGGGCAGCCTTGTCGCGGAACTTCTTCGCTGTCAAGACGTCCCCGGCTTCAGCAGACACCCGAGCTCGTTCCAGGTGCCGATCCCGGACACCGCGGAGCTTATTGCGTGCTCGTCCCCGATTTCGGTCACGCTTTCCCCGTGCGTCGATCACTGCATACTGTGCGGTGACATATCGGTTCCCGTCGCTGTCGGTGAACATCTCCGACACCCCTGCGTCGATACCCCGGACCGGAACGAGGTCGGGGTTGCGCGGACGGGAGCTGCACACCGAGGAGGATTCGTAGGCGGCAGTGATCTTCCAGTTCCGGACACCTGAAGAAGTCAATTGGATCGTCGACGTAGGGATCATCACATCAGGGAGGGGTCCCAGGTTCATTCGGATGCGACGTCCCCGCTGGGGCGACATCACTGCCAGCCAGACGTTTCCACGGTCATCTCGGTA
>Ga0164292_10001788_pt1 | contig 17525 bp, 18 predicted proteins | sample GEODES117metaG_FD_111486 | JGI IMG/M metagenome (GOLD analysis project Ga0164292, IMG submission 111486) | Eutrophic lake water microbial communities from Lake Mendota, Wisconsin, USA - GEODES117 metaG | ecosystem: Environmental > Aquatic > Freshwater > Lake | place: USA: Lake Mendota...
AAGGGATAACCGCTGAAAGCATCTAAGCGGGAAGCTCGCTTCAAGATTAGGTTTCTCATTGGTTTACCAAGTAAGGCCCCCAGCTAGACTACTGGGTTGATAGGGTGGAAGTGGAAGAGCCGTGAGGCTTGGAGCTGACCACTACTAATAGGCCGAGGATTTAACTACAAAGTTGCTACGCGTCCACTGTGTGGCTCTCGAGATACGGTCGAGAGCTACGAATATGAAGATCGGATTAATTTCTGATCAGACATACTTCATAAGCTTACGTCCAAAAACTCAATAGCGTTTCGGCATCCATAGCGTGAGGGAAACACCCGGTCCCATTCCGAACCCGGAAGTTAAGCCTCACAGCGTCGATGGTACTGCACGGGTGACCTTGTGGGAGAGTAGAACGATGCCGGACTTCTTTTATAAAAAGGGCGCTTACAGCAATGTGAGCGCCCTTTTTTATTTCTCGTTGGGAGAGAAAAATGACGGAAAATAACGAACGACCACGCAGGCCATCATCATCAGGTCGTCCATCATCATCAGGTCGTCCATCATCATCAGGTCGTCCATCTAGTAGCCGACCAGGTGATCGCGCAGCACGCCCATCATCAGATCGGCGTGAGGAAACTCGCCCAGGTAGAGGCGGTCGCGATGATCGCGCCGGTGCAACACGCAATGTCTCTGATGGTCGTTCGGTCAGTGATCCACGCGGATTTAGACCGACGCCGGTAGATCGTGATCCTTCACGAGTGCGTCCACGCATCTTTGAACCAGATATCCCAGAGCATGTCACGGGCGAAGAGCTCGAAAAGAGCGTGCGCGCAGAGTTGTTAAGTCTCTCAGCTGAGAATGCCAAAGTTGTTGCCAGACATATGGTCTGCGTGAATCTCTATATGGATATTGATCCCGAACTTGCACATAAGCATGCGACAGCTGCTGCTTATCATGCAGGACGTTTAGCTGTTGTCCGCGAAACGGCAGGCTATGCCGCCTATCGCGCTGGACATTTTGAGATAGCACTTCGCGAATTGCGTGCTGCCAATAGAATTTCTGGCGATGTTACATCATGGCCGGTAATGGCTGATTGTGAAAGAGGGCTCGGAAACCCTTTAAAAGCACTGAAAATGGCCGGTGGTCCCGAGGTTTCCCGTTTAGCAAAACCTGAAGAGATTGAGATGCGCATTGTTGCGGCTGGGGCGCGCCGGGATTTAGGCGAACTAGATGCTGCAGTGGTTACTCTGCAATGTCGTGAGCTACAAAACGATCGTGAACCATGGTCACTTCGAATTCGTTACGCCTACGCTGATGCATTGCATGCTAGTGGTCGTTTAGATGAGGCGCGCGAATGGTTTGCTAAATGCGCGCTCCTCGATGAAGATGAAGAGACCGATGCTGCTGAGCGAGCAAACAAATAAACTATCCACAATCTCAAATCCGCCGCACTCTCTGAGCTCCATTCTTCGGCGATGATAATCCAATCAAATAGTGATTGGAGAATTATGGTAAAGAAGGTCGAGCTAGAGGATTTAGATCACTCGCTCAACGACTGCCTTTTTCGTGGGCGGGTATCAGCGGCAGCAACGGATCGAGAATTGCCGAGCGGGGAACATGTGGTGGAGTTTCGCTTGATTGTCACTAGGGACGAGCGAGAAGGAGTTGACACTCTCGATATCGCGGCCTGGAGCTCGAAGGCGCGTCGCACCTGCCTGGCACTCAAGGCTGGCGAGTGGATCGAAGTTACAGGTTCGCTCAGACGCCGATTTTGGCAGAGCCCATCAGGCCTTGCCAGTCGCTATCAGGTAGAAGCTGAAAGTATCACTCGCCTCTGATGAGCCCGTACCTGTACTAACTCAGAGCATGAATGAGAATGTTTTGCCATAACCGATACTCTTAGACCATGAGCAAATCTGGAGCAAGTGAGCTATTTTCAACGCTCAAGGGATATATAAATCAACTCTCCGAGGGTGAGCGCACCCCGGCCGAAGTTGCATCCGCACTCAATGAGTGGGCGCGCGAGTCAGCAGAATCGATCAAGGTTCGGGTCCAAGAAGAGGTAGAAGCAGCAGTCCTGAAGATGGGTTTTATCAAGCGAGATGAGTTCGACGCGCTCTTAATCCGGGTTCAAGCATTGGAAAAGGCACTCGCGGAAGAGAAGACTGCTCCGGCAAAGCGAAAGATTTCATTAACAAAATTAGCGACCAGTAAGCTTGCTCCAGGCAAAGGCGCGAAGAAGAGTGCAAAGAAGAGCGCAGACGATAAAGGCGGAAAGAAATGAGCGAATTCAATCAGATCTCAGATCCGAACGATGGCGCAGAGCCATCAATCGTTGACGGGGTACGTGCCGAATTGGAAGAGATTGATTCAACAGATTTAACTGAGCATGCCGCTCGATTTGAGGCGCTACATAAAAAGTTACAGGATTCATTGAATTCAATTGATGGGCTCTGACGAGGTCAGAAGATGAAGACTCGATTGGATGCAGAGCTAGTTCGTCGCGAACTCGCACGCTCACGCGAAAATGCTGCAGACTTGATCGAGTCACGCTCTGTTTTAGTCAATGGAATTCCTGCCACAAAACCGGCAACCCAAGTTGATGCGCAAACCTCCATTACTTTGCAAGGCAAGCGAGATGATTTTGTCTCTCGCGGCGGACATAAGTTAGCTGGCGCGCTAGATATCTTTACCGGAGTTACGGTAGAAGGTAAGACCTGTCTTGATGCTGGTGCATCTACCGGAGGCTTCACCGATGTACTGCTTAGGCGCGGTGCCGCTTTAGTTGTTGCAGTAGATGTGGGTTATGGACAACTTGCCTGGGAGCTACGAACCGATGAGCGGGTGAAGATTCTCGACCGCACCAACATTCGACATCTGACCGGTGATCAAATTGGCGAAGAAATCTCATTAGTCGTTGCCGACCTCTCTTTTATCTCCCTCTCATTAGTTCTGCCTGCACTTGCTGCAGTCTCGCGTTCTGATGCAGATTTTGTTTTGATGGTGAAACCGCAATTTGAAGTCGGTCGTGAAAAACTCGGAGCTGGGGGAGCTGTGCGCGATCCAGCGCTTCGAAAGTCAGCGGTGCTCGATGTTGCCGAGTCAGCCTACGAAGTAGGTCTTGGCACTATGGCAATCGCGGCCAGTCCACTGCCCGGACCTGCCGGAAATGTTGAGTACTTCTTATGGCTTCGTCGGGGTGCGCCGGCAATCAGTGAGGCCGACCTTGACCGCGCAATTGCAGATGGTCCCGCATGAGTAAGCGTCGCGCAGTATTTCTAGTAAATCCATCACGACCTGAAGCGGTGGCAGCTGCGACCGCTCTGGCCAATCTTTTGCAAGCATCAAACTTTGAACTCGTCACCATCTCGGATGTATCCATCACCGGCATTGATCAAGTCTCCGCAGAGAATGTGGGAGAGGTTGAAGTTGCCGTTGTTCTAGGTGGCGATGGCACAATTTTGCGCGCAGCTGAAGTAACAATCACTCGCAATATTCCGCTGCTTGGAATCAATCTCGGTCATGTTGGTTTTATGGCTGAAGTCGAGAAGCATGCAATTTCGGTGATTGCCACAAGTATTATCGAGAAGAGCTACAGCTATGAGAACCGAATGGTTCTCGGCTATAGCGTCATGCGAGAAGGAAAAGAAATTGCCACCGGTTGGGCGCTCAACGAAATTACGGTCGAGCGAGATAGCACCACCATGGTCGAGCTCTTTGTAGAAATTGACCATCGCCCGCTATCGCATTGGGGCTGTGATGGGCTTATTTGTGCCACCCCCACCGGCTCGACCGCTTATGCATTTAGCGCCGGTGGCCCGGTGCTCTGGCCGGAGATCGATGCGGTAGTTCTACTGCCTATCTCCGCTCATGCCTTGTTCTCGCGCCCTATGGTGGTCGCAACGCAATCTGAAATTGTCGTGACCATTGAATCAACAGTCGCTTTATTGTCGGCCGATGCGCTGCGCAAACTTTCCTTGCTCAACGGTGATCGAGTTGTCATCACTCGAAATCCAGACACAATCAAGCTCGCATATATAAAGCCGACGCTCTTTACCGACCGACTTGTAGCTAAATTCAAACTTCCAGTCGAAGGATGGCGTGGTGAGTGATCGTTCATATCTAGAAGAAATTTCAATTCGTAATCTCGGCATTATTGTTGAATCTAAACTCGAATTAAGTCGTGGTCTCAATGTCTTGACCGGTGAAACCGGAGCTGGAAAGACAATGATATTAACTGCGCTCAACCTGTTGCTCGGTGGCAAGTCAGATAGTTCATTAGTTCGCGCCGGCTCTGATCGACTCACAACCTCAGCGACTTTCTCGCTTACGCAGGAAAGTGGTGAGATCGCGCAAGCGCTTGAAGAAGCAGATCTTGCCATTGAAGAGGGAAGACTTATTTTTGGGCGCTCCGTGTCGGGTGACGGAAAGAGCAAAGCAACCTGCAATGGCTCGACCATTCCGGCGAGCGTATTATCTGAACTATCTCTGCATCTGATTGAAATTCATGGACAGTCAGCGAATGTGCAATTAGTCAAAGGTGCACGCCAACGCGAACTCCTTGATCGTTTCGGCGGAGCGATAGTGGCTACATCTCTGATGGCTTATGGTGAAGAATTCCAGCGTTACACCGAGGTAAAGTCGCGATTGAAGGCGATGAAGAGCGCTTCGTCAGAGCGAGTCAATGAGATTGCAGATCTTGAAGCATTTCTCAAGGGCTGGAGCACCCTTAAGCCCGTACGAGGAGAGTTTGCATCAACGTCGGATGAAATTTCTCGTCTCTCAAGTGTGGAAGATCTTAGGCTGGCGGCCCAGGCAGCAGTAAATGCCACGTACTCGGAGGATTCTGGAGCGCTCCCCTTGCTAGGCATGGCAAAGCGCTCCCTTGAGGCAGCGCGTGGCCGTGACTCAAAGCTCGATGCAATCTCTGATTTACTCTCTGAGAGTTACTACGCACTCGATGAGGCTTCTCGTGATCTCACCTCGTATCTATCATCACTCGAAGCTGATCCTAGAAAATTAGATGAACTCCAAGAGCGAAAGAGTGCGCTTAGTGCCTTCGTAAAGAAATGGGGCGGTGCGGGTCAAGTAGATGAAGTGTTAGTGGATCTCGCAGCCCGCGCAAAGTCCGGCCGGGAAAGTATCGAAGATCTTCGAGGCGGCGATGATCGCATCGCCGAGATTGAAACAGAGTTAGCGCAGATTAAGAAACGACTTTTGATAAATGCCGCAGCACTGACAAAGGCGAGAGTTGACGCTGCAACTGCCTTGTCTCACGAAGTCTCGCTCGAACTCAAAGAGCTATCGATGCCTCATACAGAATTAATCATCGCGGTAAATTCGCCAGATTATTCGGCATCGATGAAGGAATCTGACTTCACCATTCAAGGATGTGATGAAATTTCTATCTCCATCAAGGCACATGCAACCGCACCTTTAGTTGCAATCGGAAAAGGTGCCAGTGGTGGCGAAATGTCTCGCATTATGTTGGCCCTTGAAGTGGTTATTGCAAAAACACATCCGGTCGGAACCTATATTTTCGATGAAGTTGATGCCGGGGTCGGTGGAAAAGCAGCTATCGAAGTCGGTCGTCGGTTGCACCTGCTTGCGCAAAGCGCCCAAGTGATTGTGGTGACTCACTTACCTCAGGTCGCTGCGTGGGCGGATACTCATTTCAAGGTTGCCAAGCACAGCGATGGTTCGATAGTCGAATCCGGGGTGTGGCTCTTGGATGAGAAGGCCAGAGTCGAGGAGGTTGCGCGCATGCTGGCTGGCCTCGAGGAATCCGCAAGTGCGCTAGAACACGCCTCCGAACTACTTGCGATGCGGGGTGCCAGCGTTAAGTAGTGATAGGTTGGACTTCCATGAGCGAAAAAGATTCAAGCCGTGGACACGTCACAAAACATATCTTCGTTACCGGTGGCGTCGCCTCTAGTCTAGGCAAAGGCCTCACTGCATCCTCGCTCGGACGACTTCTGGTCGCTCGCGGAATCCGGGTGACGATGCAAAAACTGGATCCGTATCTCAATGTTGATCCCGGAACGATGAATCCATTTCAGCACGGTGAAGTGTTCGTTACCGATGATGGGGCAGAGACCGATCTCGATATCGGACACTACGAACGTTTTCTTGATCGAAATCTAGAAGGATCTGCAAATGTCACAACCGGACAGGTGTATTCACGAGTAATAGCCCGCGAACGTCGCGGTGAATATTTAGGTGAGACTGTTCAAGTTATCCCGCATATCACCAACGAGATTAAAGAGCGCATGCTCGGTAATGATTCACCCGAGATAGATGTCGTGATTACGGAAATCGGTGGAACGGTAGGAGATATTGAATCTCAGCCATTCTTGGAAGCTGCTCGACAAATTCGCCAGGCAATCGGTCGAGATAATGTTTTCTACCTACATATTTCGCTGGTGCCATATATCGGCCCATCTGGCGAACTCAAAACTAAGCCAACTCAACATAGCGTTGCTGCATTGCGCAGTATCGGTATCGCCCCGGATGGGGTTGTGCTTCGCTGCGATCGCCCGATTCCAGAAGGAATCAAGAAGAAGATTTCCTTAATGTGCGATGTGGATTTAGAGGCGGTAGTTGCAGCTGTTGACGCTCCTTCAATCTATGACATTCCAAAGGTGCTTAATTCGGAGGGACTTGATTCTTATATTGTTGATCGCCTTTCACTAGGTGGCCACGATGTTGAATGGGGGGAGTGGGATGAACTTTTGAGAAAAGTTCATAATCCAAAGCACCACGTACGGGTAGGACTTGTCGGTAAGTACATTGATCTACCTGATGCCTATCTTTCAGTCTCGGAAGCATTACGCGCGGGCGGTTTTGCAAATGATGCAAAAGTTGAAATTGTCTGGATTCCAAGTGATAACTGCGAAACACTCGAGGGTGCAAAGTCAGAACTTTCAAAGGTAGATGCAATCTGCGTCCCTGGTGGTTTTGGTATTCGAGGAATTGAAGGAAAGCTCGGTGCGCTCAAGTTTGCCCGCGAGAATAAGATTCCTACCCTCGGTTTGTGTTTGGGATTGCAGTGCATGGTGATCGAAGCGGCTCGAAACTTAGCTGGAATTGCGGATGCTAATTCGGCCGAATTCACCCCTGATTCAGGTACGCATGTTATTGCGACGATGGCCGATCAACTCAATATCATTGCCGGTGAAGCCGATATGGGCGGCACAATGCGATTGGGTCTCTACAAGGCTAGCCTCACACCTGGGTCAATAGTTGCGCAGGTATACGGCGCGACTGAGATATCAGAGCGCCATCGCCACCGTTATGAAGTTAACAATAAGTATCGCAAGCAGATCGCATCATCAGGCTTAATCTTTTCTGGTGTTTTTCTCGAAAAAGATTTGGTGGAATTTGTTGAACTTGCTCGCGATGTGCATCCATACTACGTAGGTACACAAGCGCACCCAGAGTTGCGCTCTCGACCAACTCGTCCACATCCACTCTTTAGCGGTTTGATTGCGGCAGCTATCTCGAAGAAGGGGTAAAAATGCTCGTTGGAGTTCCGAAAGAGATTAAGAACCACGAATCACGAGTAGCTCTGACTCCAGAAGGGGTCTCTGAATTTATTCGGGCCGGCCATCATGTAGTAGTCGAAACTGGAGCGGGCGTTGGATCTGCAATTTCCGATGACGATTATCTGGCCGCTGGCGCTCAGATAGAGCAGAGCGTTGACAAGGTATGGAACGCCGCAGATCTGATCTTGAAGGTGAAAGAGCCGATTGAAGTTGAATATCCCAGACTTCGCGCCGGCCAGATTCTCTTCACCTATCTGCACTTAGCTGCCAGCAAGAGCTGCACGGACGCTCTAATTTCCAGCGGAATCACGGCAATTGCTTATGAGACCGTCGAAGTAAATGGTTCCTTGCCCTTATTGGCACCCATGAGTGAAGTGGCAGGCAGATTAGCGACGCAGGTTGGAGCTAGTGCACTACAAAAACCGAACGGTGGTCGTGGGGTTCTTTTAGGAGGCGTTCCTGGCGTTGCCCCCGGTCGGGTTCTTGTGATTGGCGGGGGAGTAGCAGGACTCAATGCTGCGGTGGTTGCTATGGGGATGGGCGCCGATGTCACAATCGTTGATCGATCACTTGCTCGTCTTGCATATATCGACACCATGTATCACGGTCGCATTAAAACTTTGGCATCGAGCCATCACGCAATAGATCGCGAACTCAGAACTGCGGATTTAGTAATCGGTGCGGTACTGGTTCATGGAGCTAAGGCTCCAAAATTGGTCACAAATATCCAAGTAAAGGCGATGAAGCCGGGGGCTGTTCTCGTTGATATTGCAATCGACCAAGGTGGATGTTTTGAAGATTCACATGCGACTACTCATTCCGAACCAACTTATCGAGTTCATGATGCGCTTTTCTATTGTGTGGCAAATATGCCAGGGGCGGTTCCGGTGGCATCGACATATGCGCTAACTAATGCGACTCTTCCTTATGCACTCGCTCTTGCCAATCATGGGTGGGAAGTTGCGTGCCAAATGGATGCCGCGCTGGCAAAGGGAGTCAACGTGCATGCCGGAAAAATCCGTTACGAGGCCGTTGCACTAGCTCATGGCTATTCCATTTGATCTAGCACTCTCGACCTATCTCGATCATTTAAGGATTGAGCGCGCACTATCTGTGCATTCCATCGATGCTTACCGTCGAGATCTACTCAAATTTAGCGGACTGCTTTCAGATAGTAGATTCGATTATGAGAGTCTTAGTGAATCGCAATTCTCACATGTAATCGGTGCTCTCACTTCATCTGGACTTGCACTCAGTTCGGTCAATCGTTTCACCTCTTCGGTAAAAGGCTTCTACAAATATGTTGCCATCGAATACGCAATATCGAACCCGGTGACCGATGTGGCGCAATTCAAGGTAGCGCGAAAATTACCGAAGGCGTTGACGGTAGATGAGATTACGCGGCTAATTTCCTCGGTAGATAATCCCACTATTCCTTCGTCATTAAGAGATGTGCTTATCTTAGAATTGCTCTACGGCACCGGTGCCAGAGTAGCCGAACTGGTTGGAGTAGATATCTCAGATATCAGCTCGGATGTGTTAGATGGCCAGACGATTTCAATTCTAAAATTACGTGGCAAAGGGTCTAAAGAGCGATTGGTTCCGCTTGGCGCTTTTGCGGTTAAGGCGCTCGATGATTATCTCGTGAGATGTCGGCCTGCTTTGATCGCTAAAAATTCTCAATCCGAACGCGCGCTCTTTCTCAACGCGCGCGGAACTCGCCTCACGCGTCAATCTGCTTGGTCGACCGTACTTAAAGCAGCAGAGGCTTCCGGACTTCACGGGCATGTCTCACCGCATGTTTTTCGCCATTCGTATGCGACGCACTTATTGGATGGCGGCGCCGATATTCGCGTAGTCCAGGAACTACTGGGACATGCATCAGTAACAACAACTCAGATTTATACACTCGTAACCATTGATAAGGTGCGCGAGAGTTACTCGCTGGCACACCCTAGGGCGTGAGTTTTAAAGCCCGCGTAATCTACGTGCGAGAATACTTTGATCACCCTTTGCTTCGAGGTCTGCAACAATGACAGCGATTGACTCGCGAACAATGCGACCACGATCGACTGCCAAACCAAGATCTCCTCGCAACATGAGACGCGCTTGATCTAAGTCAAAGAGTTCATCGGGGGATAGGTAAACAGTGATCTTCTCTTCGTGACGTTCGCGTCCAGTAGGTGACTTGTCCGCATTGGTAACGCGACGGCGAGGAATAGATCGGACTCCCTTTTTCGCCTTTGGTGCCGCAGTCCCGATGGATGAAGATGCCGGTGCCGCAGGTGCATCTTGTGTCACTTCACGAACAGCGCTCAATGATGGTGCGCTGCCACGGAAGAGCTCGTCGGCTCCCGGTAGGCTCGCTCTACGTGTCATCGTGCTCCTCCTCGTGAGATTAGTTCTCGTGCTAAACGTCGATACGACTGGGCGCCTGAAGATGATGTCGCATAGGCGGTGATTGGCTCACCAGCTACCGTTGCCTCAGAGAATCTGATGGATTTTGAAATAATCGTGTCAAAAACAACCCCTGGGTGACCTTCAATAATGCGAGAGATAACTTCTCGGTTATGAAGTGTTTTCTTCTCGAACATAGTTGCAATAATTCCGAGCAGCTTAAGATCAGGATTATAGACCTCACGAACTTTGCCAATATTTTCACTGAGTTCGATAAATCCATGCATCGCAAAATTCTCGCACTGCATGGGCACAATAATTCCATCAGATGCAACAAGTGCGTTGATGGCAAGTCGCCCCATTGTTGGTTGGCAGTCAATTAAAATTACATCGTATTCATTGCGCAATGGCGCAAGGGCTTTCTTGAGATAGAGATGGCCTGAAATATCACTCGATAATTTCATTTCGATACCGACGAGATCTTTATTGGCTGGCAAGAAATCGAGTCCGGCGACCGAAGATTTCAAAACAATTTCATCGACATTCGCATCAGGTGCCAGCAGTGCGTAATAGACAGTGTTCTCAAGTGGAAGGCGATGCGCATTAACGCCCAGACCGAGAGAGAGACCGCCCTGTGGATCGAAGTCAACCAGGAGCACGCGGCGGCCGAGTTCGGCTAAGGCGGCGCCGAGGCTAATTGTTGTAGTTGTTTTGCCTACGCCACCTTTTTGATTAAAGATTGAAATAACGCTCGCTTGGCCGTGCTCTGTGATCGGGGCAGGCAGAGGAAAGTTCTGAGTTGGTGTACCAAAGAGTGAGGCGGCGGTGACCACATCATCTTCAAATGTCGATTTAGCGTTCAAGCGAGAAACCTCTTTTCGGATTAGCCCGACTCTAGCGTTGATGCACCGCGTAGAGCAACTGAGCAAGTAAGGTTCGCGGGTGGATATTGTAGATACCCCGCGTGCGAGCGCAGAACTCCTTGATGAGCCGATCGATCAATCCACCCTTGAAGGCGCTGACATTAACAATACAAGCTCAGCTACCGAGAAAGAGGGCTTTCAAGTCCATCTCGATAACTTCGATGGCCCCTTTGATCTGCTGCTACAACTGATTTCGCGCCATAAGCTCGATATCACTGAGGTCTCACTGAGCCTTGTGACAGATGAATTTATCGCCTTTATCCGTGCCCTCGAGGCATCTGGAGAGGGTTGGCGACTAGATCAAGCCACTGAGTTCCTCGTTATTGCTGCCACGCTCTTAGATCTCAAGGCGGCGAGGCTGCTGCCAAGCGGTGAGATTGAAGATGAGGAAGACCTTGCCCTACTGGAGGCCCGCGATATCCTCTTCGCCCGCCTGCTGCAATACCGCGCCTTTAAGGAGATCGCCGCCTCATTCCAGGATGCGATTGCAGCTGCCGATAAATCTTTCCCACGGGTGGTAGCTCTAGATCCAGAGCTAGCCAACCTGCTGCCAGAGGTGCTCATCGGGGTAGGCCCGCAGCGCTTTGCAGCTATTGCAGATCGCGTCTTGACCCCTAAGAGCGCCCCAATAGTCACGGTAGAGCACCTCCATCAGAGCCTTGTCAGCGTCACCGAGGAGTCCAGGCTGGTGGTAGAGGCGCTGCGTAAGGGTCGCACGCTCAGCTTCCGTTCCCTGATCGCCCAGGCTGATTCAACGATGGTCGTCGTCGCTCGATTCTTAGCTCTATTAGACCTTTACCGCCAAGGAGCCCTCAGGTTTGAGCAGGTCACCGCGCTTGGAGAGCTTCAAATTAGTTGGATAGGCTCGGACGAGGGAGAGGTCCTCGCCTCCTCCGAGTTCGATATACCGCCATCGGATGAGGAAAACCCTCAAGTTGATATTGAGAGTGTAGATATTGAGGGTGTAGATATTGAGAGTACTGAGAATGGAGCAGGCGATGAGTGAATTTGAAGTCGAGGGTACGAGCGTGACCGAGCCAAGTGAAGGGCAGTTAGCGCATGTCTACGACCAGGCGACCCTAGGACGCTCAATCGAGGCAATCTTGATGGTGGTTGATGAGCCAGTGACCGAAATGACGCTGGCAACGGTGCTCGAAGTGACGGTAGATCAAGTTGTGCAGGCTCTCGCCGCCCTAACACTCTCCTACGGGGACCGTGGATTTGCCCTCAAGGCGATCAATGGGGGATGGCGCTTCTATAGCGACCCTGAATTCAGCCAGGCGGTGGAGAAGTTCGTTCTTGATGGTAAAAAAAATCGTCTCACCCAGGCAGCCCTTGAGACCCTGGCAGTTATCGCCTACCGCCAACCGATCTCGCGAGCTCGCGTCTCTGCCATTCGAGGGGTCAACGTAGAGGCGGTCATGAAAACCCTGATCACCCGCGGCCTCGTTGAGGAGTACGGTGTTGAGAACGAAACTGGCGCAATACTCTATAAGACGACCAGTTACTTCCTGGAGCGTCTGGGGCTCAATAAGCTGGAGGATCTCCCACCGCTTGCCCCACATCTTCCTGATATCGATGGCCTAGACGAAATCCTCGATTCGCTCACTGACTAGTCTCTGCTCTATAGTTCATACCCCACCAAGCAACCCCCACCCATCACAGCAACGGTGGGGTAGTCGACTGTCGTTTAATGGATAGCCGCGGAAATGGAATATTGATATGGCAATTACCCGTCTGAACAAGATCGTCGCCGATGCCGGCGTTACGAGCCGCAGGGGAGCCGACGAGCTCATCATCGAAGGTCGAGTAAGCGTCGATGGAATAGTCATCCGCGAACTTGGTGCGAAATTTGACCCTGAAAAGGTTAGAGTCGAAGTTGATGGTGAGACAGTAAACCAATCATTGACTAAGACTTATCTTGCGCTCCATAAACCTAGAGGAGTTCTGTCTACGATGTATGACCCGGAGGGTAGAGCCTCACTGGCAGATTTCATAGACCTTCGCAGAGAGCGGCTATTTCATGTTGGGCGCCTCGATAAGGATTCAGAGGGGCTGATCTTGCTGACCAATGATGGCGAACTTACCTTCAGGGCCACTCATCCCTCATTTGGACTCGAGAAAACCTACATCATTGAGTTCGAAGGCAAGTTGCCCCAGGCTATAGAGAAGACCCTGCTCAATGGCGTCGAGCTCGAAGATGGAATGGCGCGAGTATTAGATTACAAACAGCTCTCGCCGACCTGGCTCGAGGTCACAATTCACGAGGGTAGGTACCACATCATCAGACGATTGATGGAGGCGATTGGGGTAGAGGTCCTGCGCCTAATCCGAACCAGATTTGGCCCAATCTCACTCGGTGAAACTCCGGAGGGTCGTTGGCGAGATCTCAATGATGGCGAATTAATAAACCTTCAAAACGCTTTAGACATTAGACGCTAAATAGATATTGCATTGATATATCTATAAATCGGTATATATATATCTAATTCTTGCAAGTAATCTTTATGGTTTTATCGATTTTATCATGCTTGTTCTAGGAGCATTTTTATCGATAAATCTATCTTTTATCTGCGTTGATCCCAACGGCTTGAAGCCGGGCGTCGAAGAAGAGAACTCAGAATTTCTTTTATATTAAAAACTATATATCGATAAAGAGAGCTAAATATAATCGTCATTGCGCCAAGAGGAGGTAGTATTTATCTATGAACGTGCGTGCGATCCGTGGTGCGGTGCAGGTGGAATCTGATTCTCCTGAGCTCATCGCAGCTGCCACCAAAGAGCTGTTATCGGCGATCTTAGCTGCCAACGAGCTGACTCCCGATGATGTGATTTCGGTGATGCTCACGGCGACCCCTGATCTCACCTCCGCCTTTCCCGCTTCAGCTGCTCGCGAAATTGGCTTTGAGAGAGTTCCACTCATGTGCGCAGTCGAGATGGATGTCAAAGGAGCCTTGCCAAGAGTCATTCGAGCGATGGCCACGGTCAATATCGAGCGTAGCCAGAGCGAAATATCGCATATCTACCTTGGGGGAGCAGCCTCACTTCGCCGAGATATAGCACAATGATTTCAGAGAATGTGAATGTAGGTAATACCAAGGCAGATCTGCGCAAAGTAAGCGTAGTTGGCTCTGGGCTGATCGGAACTTCGATAGCTCTAGCCTTGACTCAGGGCGGTGTCGAGGTAGTCATGCTCGATGCAGATGCCGACGCGCAGGCCCTGGCTCAGGATTTAGTGGGGAGAGAGAGCACATCTGCGCCGAGCGATCTCGTAATATTTGCAACGCCGATTTCAGCGCTCTCCCAGGTCATTAATGATGTCTATCGATCAAACCTCAACTCAACGTTTATGGATATATCTTCTGTTAAGACCAAAATTAAGTTAGAGGTTGAGAGCTCTTTGATCCCCTCTGAAAAATTTCTCCTCACGCACCCCATGGCCGGCCGAGAGGTCGGTGGGGCGGTCTCCGCGCGAGCAGACCTCTTCCGAGGGCGCATCTGGGCTTTTGATCCAGCCGGAGTCGATTCAGTAGCACTTGCCCATGGGCTGAAGGTAATAGAGCTCTGCGGCGCAACACCATTACCGATATCTGCTGCCGCCCACGATGGTGCGGTGGCGCTGACCTCACATCTTCCCCAGATCATCTCCTCATTGCTCGCCGCTCAACTCCAGCAAGGAGATCCTGCAACTTTAGATTTAGCTGGATCTGGCCTTCGCGACACAACTCGCATCGCCGCCTCATCTGCCCAGTTGTGGCAGGAAATCATTGTTGCGAACTCAGAGGCGCTTAAACCCTTGCTAGCCAAGACCATCGCCGACCTCACGAATATCCTTGAGAATATTGAAGATGAGGAGACGGTTCGTTTATTTATTGAGGCAGGAAACATTGGCCGCAATCTCATCCCTGGCAAACATGGCGGATTAGCTCGCAACTACACATTTCTTCCAGTTGTCATCGAAGATAAGGCGGGTGAATTAGCACGACTTTTTGACGCATGCGCCCTAGCCAACGTCAATGTCGAAGATCTTTCAATCGAACACTCTCCGGAACAGCTCACTGGACTCATTACCCTAGCGCTGTCAGAGAGAGATGCTGGAACTCTCTATCAGTATCTGCTGGATGCTGGTTGGCGAGTGCATCTTCCGCGCCAGTAGTAACTATTTGTACAAGGTAGGCGATACTTAGCGCACGAAATATTCTCCTCGCTAGATAACTAGAAAGGTTTGGGTTGAACATGATTGTTGTTGCACTTGACGGCCCAAGCGGAGCTGGTAAGTCGAGCACTTCAAGAGGGATAGCAATTCGTGCCGGCTGGAATTACCTCGATACCGGCGCGCTCTATCGCGCAACAGCGCTGATAGCGCTAGAAATCAATAGCGATAAAAGTTCAGATATTTTAAACCACCTTAAATTACATCGCATCTCTTTTAACGCCGATGCAAAGAGTCCAAAGATTTTTCTGGGCGATCGTGAGATCTCAGATGAGATACGAACGATGCGGGTCACGGATAAAGTTTCGGCAATTAGCGCAATGCCTGAAATTCGGGCAGAACTTCTGCAGTTGCAGCGTTCTATTATCGAGCGGTGTGAACACGGCGTAGTTGTTGAAGGTCGCGATATCGGAACAGTGGTTGTACCCGATGCAGCGTTGAAGGTTTATCTCACTGCAGATATCTCAGCCCGCACCAACCGTCGCGAAAATGAGTTAACCGAGATTGTTTCAACCCAGGATGTAGCACAATCACTATCTAGCCGTGATGAGATCGATTCAACCAGGAAAGTTTCACCGCTTGCTGTAGCAGATGATGCAGTTTTGATTGATTCGACAGAGCTCACGCTCGATGAAACCATCGAACGGATCTGGGAGCTTTTGTCGCAGCGCTCATTACTAGGGCTTCCTATCGTCGCCATTTTAGGACGTCCTAATGTTGGTAAATCAACGTTGATTAATCGTTTCATCGGGCGCCGCGAAGCAATTGTCGAAGATACTCCTGGTGTCACTCGCGACCGAGTTCAGTATGAATGCGAATGGGGCGGTCGTCGATTTATCGTGATGGATACTGGCGGATGGGAATCAAAGCCCGACGGCATTTCAATTGCGATTACCGCTGGCGCAGAACTTGCGATGGAAGAGGCTGATATCTTGGCTTTTGTAGTCGATGCTCAAGTTGGCGCACTCGATGAAGATGATGTGATGGTGCAGGAACTTCGTAAGGCAAAGAAGCCAACGATTCTTATCGCCAACAAGGTCGATGGTGATCACGACGAAGCGGATGCGCATGCACTCTGGAATCTAGGTTTAGGTGAGCCTCACTTTGTCTCAGGGCTACACGGACGTGGCAGCGGAGATCTCCTCGATGCAATCGTTAAGTCACTCCCTGAAGTTGGTCGCGCACAGGTACAAGATGGTTATCGGCGCATAGCTTTGATTGGACGACCAAATGTTGGTAAATCAAGTTTGCTCAATGCGCTAGCTGGCGAGAATCGTTCCATTGTCGACGATGTCGCCGGCACCACTCGCGATCCGGTGGATTCGCTGATCGAAGTGGGCGGACAAATTTGGCGTTTCGTTGATACTGCTGGAATTAAAAAGCGCGCCAATCAGGCAAGTGGAACTGATTATTATGCGACGCTTCGTACTCAGACTGCACTTGAACGTTCCGAGTGCGTGGCGCTCATTCTTGATGCATCCGTTCCAATCTCCGAACAAGATTTAAGAATTGTCTCTATGGTCGAAGACTCTGGTAAAGCGATGGTTCTGGTCTTGAACAAGTGGGACCTGGTTGATGAAGATCGCCGCGATCAGCTCGAGAAGGAACTGGATCGACACCTGGGCCATATTGAATGGGTCCAGCGGGTCAATGTTGCGGCAAAGACCGGTTGGCACCGCGATCGACTAGCGCCAGCTCTTCGAACTGCGCTGGCTTCGTGGGAGCATCGCGTTCCAACCTCCAAACTCAACTCATTCCTGGGGGCGCTTATCGGAGCTACTCCGCCACCGGTCCGCGGTGGAAAGCAACCGAAGGTGTACTACGCGACCCAAGCCGGCATTGCTCCTCCGAAATTTGTCATCTTCTCATCTGGCTGGATCGAGGCCTCTTATCGCCGGTTTATTGAGCGTCGCCTGCGGGAGGAGTTCGGCTTTCCAGGAACTCCGGTCCAGGTGGCAGTCCGGGTAAAGGAACGTGAGAAAGAGCAGTGAGCTATCTGACCATCCCTAATGCACTGACTGCATTGCGCGGACTAGGAGTGCCGCTCTTCATCTGGCTGGCACTCGTAAAAGAGGCCGATGGGTGGGCCATTGTTGTGCTGGCTATCGGGGGAGTCACAGATTATCTCGACGGGAAATTGGCTCGAATGTGGAATCAAACATCACGCTTTGGCGAACTCGCAGATCCAGCAATTGATCGAATTTATATCTTGGCCACTCTCATAGTTCTCTACCTCAGAGAGGCGCTTCCGTTGTGGATTGTAATTGCCCTGATTTCCCGCGATCTCATTCTGGGAGTTCTGACACTTGCCTTGACCAAGCGCGGCCTGCCTCCACTAGAGGTCTCCTTTATCGGAAAAGCTGCGACCTTTAATCTCTTGTATGCCTTCCCGTTTTTGTTATTGGCGCTGAGTGATTCCTGGCTTGGTACGCTCGCCTTCATCTTTGGGTGGGCATTTACTTATTG
>Ga0164292_10001790_pt1 | contig 17518 bp, 9 predicted proteins | sample GEODES117metaG_FD_111486 | JGI IMG/M metagenome (GOLD analysis project Ga0164292, IMG submission 111486) | Eutrophic lake water microbial communities from Lake Mendota, Wisconsin, USA - GEODES117 metaG | ecosystem: Environmental > Aquatic > Freshwater > Lake | place: USA: Lake Mendota, Wisconsin...
CTATGCCCTGCGCCGGCGCGCAGCCCCCTCCTCCGCGGAGGAACCGACCCCGCCTCCTTCGACCGCCCTATGATTCCCGCCGAACTTGCCGCCGCCCTGCTGCTCGCGGTCCAAACCCAGCAGTTCCAATCCACCCCCGACCGTCTGCGGCAGGGCGCACCCGTCGAAGCCTTCCCGACGATCGATGTGGCGGTCATCGCCTTCCCCGCCTCCGGACCACCGGTGGGGGCCAACGTTCTTTTTTCCCGCGACCACCCCGACGGCCGCATCGCGGAGTTCGCGGGCGCCTTTGGTTCCGTGCGCAATGTGCATTTTCTTGCCGACCAGCGCGACGTCGCCGGCAATTCCGCGAGTTGGCTTCCCGGAGCGGACTGGGATCGCCTGACGTGGCGCACCTTGGCCGGCCAAGCCGATCAGCCGCGGTTCGTCGCGCCCTACCCCGCCTCCCTGGTCAAGCTCATGGTCCTCGTCGGCATCGCCCGCGAAATCGACTCCGGCCGCACGACGTGGTCCGCACCCTGGACCTATCGCACCGAGACGTTACCCGTGCGTACGTGGGCGGAGCGCATGATCGCGGTGAGCAGCAACGACGCGACGTCGGCGCTCGTCGCGCTGCTCCACCACGCGGGCGCGATCGTCCGTACCGACGGGGCCGAGCAGCGCAATCGCGTGCACGACGCATTCACCCGCTACGGACTCACCACGCTCCGTCTGAGCAACACACGCCCGGACGGCGGCTGGATGAACCGCGACGGCGCGGGCGTCGGCGAACTGCAGATGACTGCCTGGGACACCGCGCGTCTGCTCTGGTTGCTGGACGCGGCCGCTCCACCCCCGCCGTGGCTGGAGGCGGGGACACCGCCGCTGCTGACCGACGCGAGCCGCGTCGAAGTGCGCTCCTTGCTGGCGAGCCAAGCCCTGCATGAGGTGCTCTCCAGCACCGCCGTGGCCGGGGTCCCCGGCTGGCGCCCGGGCATTCCGGCGCGCGTGCCGGAGCGCTGGATCACGCCCGAAGGCGGTGTGGCGGCGTTTGAGCTGAAGCGACCGTCCGACATCCGTGCCGCGCAGTCTGCGGCCGAGGTCCAGTTCGACCACAAGACCGGCACGACGGAGAATTTCCTGTCCGACGCTGGCTTCGTGGTGGGCATCACACCGCAGCGCCGCCACTACATCATTGCCCTGCTCTCGAACCTCGGCACGCGGTACGCGCCGACGGAGAACACCGCCACCACGTGGAAGGTGCCGCAGTTGGGCACGGCCATCGACGCGTGGCTGGAGGCACGACTTGAGCCGAAGAATCCGGCCCATTGACCAAGGGAGTCGTGTCGCGAACGTGCACATCTTTGCTTCAAGTTGATCGCCGCAGCACCCCGTTGCTCACGCAGCGATCCCCGCTCTGACTTCCACCCCAAAAAAAGCCCGCATGTCTCTGCCCGCGACGCCTTCACCCTCTCCCCTGCTGCCTACGCTCCCTCTGGGCGCGCTGGTGGGCGTGATTGCGCCCGCCGGACCGGCACCGGCGGAAGCGGTGGCGCGCATCCCGGCCACGCTCGAGGCCATGGGCTATCGCGCCCGGCTCTACCCGAGTTGCCACGCCCGGAAGGGTTTTCTCGCTGGTGAGGACGACCTGCGGGCCCGCGACTTAGAGGCGGCATTTGTTGATCCGGAGATCGCCGCCGTTTTCTCGGTCCGCGGCGGCTACGGCAGCGGGCGCATCCTCGATCGCGTCTCGTGGCCACGCCTCCTCGCTCAGGCAAAGCCGTTCGTCGGTTACAGCGACCTCACGGCTCTGCACGCGCAGTTCACCAATGCCGGCCGCATCGTGTTTCACGGGCCCATGCTCGCCTCGGACCTCGTCGACTCGCCGCTCCCGCCCGCAAAGCTCGGATTCGATATCCTTCGTGAGGGCCTGAGGGCCGGGACCCGCTGGACTCCCGCGCTGGAGACCGCGCTCTTCCACCACCCGGGCGCGGCAGAAGGTCCGGTGGTCGGCGGCAACCTCAGCCTCATCGCCTCACTCGTCGGGACGCCGTACGCGCTCAAGGTCCGCGGCGCCCTTCTCTTCCTCGAGGAAGTGGGCGAGGCACCGTACCGCGTCGACCGGCTCCTCCAGCAGCTCCGGCACGCGGGCGTGCTTGCCGAAGCCAACGGGTTCCTGCTCGGGCGGTTCTCGGGCGCGGACTCACCCGCGGAGGTCCTCGCCGACTACCTCGCGCCCCTCGGGCGGCCCGTCCTGAGCGGCTGGCCGGCCGGGCACGGCCCCGGCGCGCAGGTCCTGCCACTCGGTACGCCCGTCGCGCTGGATGCCTCGGCCGGCACCCTGACCTTCCTGCAGGACGTGCTCGCCCCCGGAACGGGAAGCCGACACGCATAGTGCCATGGTCCTGAATCATCTTTGGATCGCCTTCTTCGCCGTCGGCTTCCTCGCCGCGCTCGCCCAGTGGATCACCACCGGCAGCGCCGATGTCTTCAAGACGGTGGTCGACGGCACCTTCACCTCGGCGAAGACGGCCGTGATGGATCTCGCGCTGCCACTCGCCGGCGTGATGACCCTCTGGCTCGGCTTCCTGTCGGTCGCGGAAAAGGCCGGTGCCGTGCAGTGGCTGGCACGACTGATCGGTCCCTTCTTCGCCCGCATCTTTCCCGAGATCCCGCAAGGCCATCCCGCCAGCGGCCAGATCCTGATGAACTTCTCCGCCAACATGCTCGGCCTCGACAACGCCGCGACGCCGATCGGCCTCAAGGCGATGGAGAGCCTCCAAAGCCTGAACCCCCGCAAGGACGAGGCGAGTAACGCGCAGATCATGTTCCTCGTGCTTCAGACTTCGGGACTCACCCTGATCCCGATCTCGATCATCGCGCAGCGGGCGATCCTTGGGGCGGCTAATCCGGCGGACGTGTTCCTCCCGATCCTGATCGCGACGTATGTTGCGACAGTCACGGCGCTGGTCGCGGTCGCCCTCCGGCAAGGCATCAATCTCTTCGACCGCGTGATCCTCGGCTGGCTCGGCGGACTCACGCTTCTGATCATCGGGGGCGTCTGGCTTCTCGCCACCCAGCTCTCGCGTCCCCAAATCGAAGTCTTCTCGAAGGTCACGGCCAACGTCACGCTGCTCACCCTAATCGTGACGCTCCTGCTCATCGCGGCGAAGCGCCGCGTCAACGTCTACGAGGCCTTCATCGAGGGTGCGAAAGGCGGCATCCAAACGGCCATGACCGTCATCCCCTACCTCGTGGCGATGCTGGTCGCGATCAGCGTGCTCCGGAACTCCGGCGTGATGGGAATGATCGTGTCGGGCTTTGACGTTGCGCTCCGCGCGGTGGGCTGGCCAACCGACTTCACGGCGGCGCTGCCGACCGCGCTGATGAAGCCGCTCTCCGGAAGCGGCGCCCGCGCCATGATGATCGATGCCATGCAGACCCACGGCGCCGACTCCTTCGTCGGCCGACTTTCGTGCGTCTTCCAAGGCGCGACGGATACCACCTTCTACATCATTGCCCTGTATTTTGGGTCGGTCGGCGTGAAGCGCACCCGCTACGCCGTGACCTACGGCCTCCTCGCCGATTTCGCGGGCGTGGTCGCGGCAATCTTTGTTGCCTACCTCTTCTTCGGATAACCTCGCCGACGCTTGACCGGCGCCGCGCCCTTCAATGCGATGCCCGGAGAGATGAGTGCGGTCTTGAGCAACCGGTTTCGTTTGACGTCCTCATCGTCCAGCTCCCTCGCCCAGCTCGCGATCCTCGTCATGAGCCTGACGGGCGTCTCCCTCGCGCGCTGACCGCTGCACACTCCACCGTCTCTCCCACCCCATGAGCCCCAACTCATCCGCTCCGTCCGCTCGCAGCCAGCGCCGTTCCCTCAGCGGGGCTGTGCGACTCGTCACACTCCTCGCGCTGACGGCGCGCCTAGGCTCCGCCACACCGGTCGGCACACCGCAACCGTCGGCTCCCGTGGCCACAGCCGCCTCCACCGACACCGTCATCGAACCCCGCGCCCGCGATCATCTCCGCGTCGAGTACTTCATTGATGAGGCCGGACGCGAGCAGCCGGTGCGGACTCAGGCAGACTGGGCGAAGCGACGTGCCGACATCCTAGTCGGGCTTTACGCCTCGACGGGAGAACTCCCGGATCGCCGCGCACTGGGTCCGGTGCGCTATACCGTCGTCGAGGGCAGCCGCGCCGAGGGCCCGGGCTTCACGCGCGAGAAGCTGATGATCGACGCGGATGACGGCGATCGCATCCCGGCATGGTTGCTCCGTCCGACCCACACGCCCCCCGGCACCCGGGGCCCGGCGGTGATCGCGCTGCACCAGACGCACGTCCGGTTCGGCAAGGATGAGATCGTCGGCCTCGCCGGATCGCCCAACCTCGCCTACGCCCGCGAACTGGCGCAGCGCGGCTTCGTGGTCATCGCCCCCGAGTTCCCGACACTCGGAGAATACAAGTACGACTTCGCGAAGGATCGCTATCCCTCCGGCACGCTGAAGGGCATCTGGAACCACATGCGCTGCGTCGATTTGCTGGTCGATCTGCCGGACGTCGACTCCAAGCGGATCGCGGCCATCGGCCACTCGCTCGGAGGGCACAACGCGATCTGGTTGAGCGTCGTGGACGAGCGGATCCGCGTGGTCGTGTCGAGTTGCGGCTGGACCGCGATCCCGAACTACAAGAACGGAGATCTCAAGGGCTGGGAGGGCGAGCGCTACCTGCCGCGTTTCCGTGAGCGGTACGGGAACGATCCGGCGCGCGTACCCTGGGATTTTCCGGAGTTACTCGCCGCCCTTGCTCCACGGGCCTTCTTCTCCAACTCCCCGATCGGAGACACCAACTTCGCGGTCGAGGGCGTCCGCCGCTCGGTGCAAGAGGCGTCGAAGATCTACGCCCTCTTCGGCGTGCCGGAGCGCTTGCAGGTGCGCTACCCGGACTGCGGGCACGACTTTCCTCCCGAGATCCGGGAGGAGGCTTACCGGTTCATCGAGGCCGAGCTAGCCAAGCCGTGATGCAACAGCGGCGAGATCCGGCGCGCGGGTAGATCGCCCACGCGCCGAACGCCCATCGGACCGGACCCACCGGATCGGCGCGGGGGAAGCCGACGATCGCTAGACGCCCCAACCGGGACGATAGGCCTTCGTGAGCAGCGCGTTGGCTGCGGGTAGGTTGGTGATGCGGAAGGCAGCGGAATCCCATTCGATGCGACGCCGCGCCCGAAGCGCGACGTTACCCAGCAGCACCATCTCCGTGAGCGGTCCGGAATAGCCGAAGTGTGAGCCCGCCGCCGGTCCTCCCTTGCACGCATTGATCCACTCTGCGAAGTGATCCCCACCGGGAATCCGCGGGATCGTCTTCGGGGGCAGCGTCGGGGCCAGTTCGCGCATCCTGACCTCAGGTACGATGCGGACGGTGAAGTAGTTCGCCTGTGCGATGACCGAGGCCCGCGTGCCGACGATCAGCGTGCTATTCTCGGGAAGGGTTCGCCCCTCCTCCAACTCCGGCGGGAGCGGCGGACCAAGGTTGCCGTCATACCATGTCCACTGAACCGCCGGTCGCGCGCCGCGCGCAGGAAATCCGTAGCGCACGATCGAGGACGTCGGCGCACTCAGCTCGGTCGCGTTCGCGCTCACCGGCTCCACCCAGGCCGGCGCGCCGAGGTCGAACGCCCAGAACGCCCCATCCATCTGGTGACATCCCATATCGCCGAGCGCCCCGGTGCCGAAGTCCCAGAATCCGCGCCAGTTGAACGGAAGGTATCCGGGATCGTACCGCCGCGCCGCCGCCACGCCGAGCCAACTGTCCCAATCAAGCGTCTCCGGCACGACCGGGATGCGCTGACTGTGATCGAATCCCTTCAAGCCCTGCGGCCAGATCGGACGATCGGTCCACGAGTGAATCTCGCGAATCTCTCCCAAGACACCCGCTTGATACCACTCGCGCAGCAGACGCATGCCTTCCGCCGCATGGCCCTGATTTCCCATCTGCGTGGCGACTCGCTTCTCGCTCGCCAAGCGACTCAGTTCGCGCGCCTCCCAGACCGTGTGCCCAAGCGGCTTCTCCACGAAGACGTGCTTGCCCAGCTCCAGCGCCGCCCGCGCGATCGGGTAATGCATGTGGTCCGGAGTCGAAACCGTCACCGCATCGATCTCCTTGCCCAACCGCTCCAGCATCACGCGATAATCACGGAACCGCGGCACGTCCGGATGCTCGCGGAAGGTACGCGCCGCCCGCACGTCATCAACGTCCGCGAACGCCACGAGATTCTGGCTGCTCACCCCTTGCACCGCCGCCCAGCCACGGCCACCCACGCCAACGCAGGCCACGTTGAGCCGCTGACCCGGCGATCCACCCGGCGCACTCCGCAGGAGAGCCGGAAAGGCAAGGGCCGCCGTGACAGAGGACGCCGCGCCGAGAAAGCGGCGGCGGGAAACAGGACGGGGGACGGGCATGGTCGAAATTCGTGGGGTATCTGAAGCAGAAAGGAACCCGCGCCCGAGGGCGCACGATCCTCCCGTCCACGCATTTCCGTGAACGCGCTCCGACTCAACACGCCGCTCGGCCGCGGCGCCAGCCAAGCCTTTCGCCATCCGGGTCCGCAAAATTGAAATTTCATCAGCGAAATCCTCAGGCTGGGACGGAGCCGCGCTGACCGATTGCCGTACGCCGCACGCCGCGGGTCGCGGCCGCGGTCGCGACAGGTGCCGCCCGGGCGCACGGCGTGCATCGTGCCGAGGGTCGAGCGCATCCGTGATCGCGCCTCCTTGGTTGACGCAGCACAAGCGGGGAAGCGAAAGTACCCACGTCGCTGCCCGGTCCCGTTCCCCGACCTTCCCCTCCGGAGACTTCGCCCCAATGTCCCGCTTCCCCTTGATCCGACCGCGCACGCTCGGCGCCCTCGCCGCGCTGCTCCTCACTCTGCTCGCGAACGACGCGACGTCCGTCCGCCTCGCGGCGCAGGCAGGGGAGTTCCCCATCGCCGCCGGCAAGGGGCTCACCCCCGAGGAAGCCGCACGCGCCATGTCGCTCCCGCCCGGCTTTCGCGCCGTGCCCTTCGCGGGCGAGCCGGCGGTGCACCAGCCGATCGCGTTCACGATCGATGAGCGCGGCCGCCTCTGGGTGGTGGAGAACTACGCCTACCCCACCTGGTCCCCGTACGGCCGCGACCGGATCCTGGTGATGGAAGATACCGACGGCGACGGCCGCCATGACCGCTCGACGGTGTTCTACGATCAGCTCAATTTCGCGAGCGGCATCGCCGTCGGGCACGGCGGCGTGTGGGTGGGCAGCCCGCCCTACCTCCTGTTCATTCCGGATCGCAATCGTGACGACGTCCCGGACGGCCCGCCGCAGCCGGTGCTCGACGGCTGGGGCTGGCAGGATACGCACGAAACGCTGAACAGCTTCGTGTGGGGACCCGATGGATGGCTCTACGGAAACCAAGGCGTGTTCACGCATTCCAACGTCGGACGCCCCGGCGCGCGCGACGCCGAGCGCTCGCCGCTCAACGCTGCCGTGTGGCGCTATCATCCGACGAAGAAACTCTTCGAGGTGTTTGCCGAGGGCATGAGCAACCAATGGGGTCTCGATTTCAACGACGTCGGCGACGCCTTCGTCACCGCCTGCGTGATTCCCCACCTGTATCACGTCATCCAAGGCGGCCACTACCACCGCCAGGCCGGACAACACTTCAACCGCTTCGCCTACGGCGACATCAAGACGATCGCGGACCACTTCCACTACGATCGCGGGGTCAAGTGGTCGGACGCGCGCTTCGGCGCCGGCGGCACCGATGCGGCGGGCGGCGGACACGCGCACGCCGGGACGCTCGTTTACCTCGGTGACAACTTTCCTGACGAGTACCGCGGCACGCTATTCACGCACAATGTCCTCGGCAGTCGCATCAATCGGGAAGTGCTGCGCCCGAGTGGCTCGGGCTACATCGGTTCACACCTGCCTGACTTCATGCGCGCAAATGACGCGTGGTTCCGAGGGCTGCGTCTGGAAACCGGGCCCGACGGTTCACTCTTCAACAGCGACTGGTACGACGCGCGGGCGTGCCATCAGCAACACCCACAGGACCGCACGAACGGGCGCATCTACAAGATCAGCTACGGCGATCCGAAGCCGGTCGCGATCGACCTCGCTGCGCTCTCCAGCGACGAACTGGTGCGGCTGCAGTTACACCGAAACGAATGGCACGTGCGGCGCGCGCGTCTTCTCTTGCAGGAACGCGGGCCGGATCCGGCGGTGCATGCGGCCTTGCGGGAGCTGCTGCGGACGACGCCCGAGGTGACGCGCCAGCTCCGCGTGCTCTGGGCCTTGCACGTGACGCGAGGCCTCACCGGCGAGCTGGCCTTGGAGTGCCTGAAGTCGCCTCACCCTGAAGTGCGAGGGTGGACGGTCCAGCTGATGTCCGAGGACCGGGCTCCGTCGCCCACGTTGCGTGCGGCCTTCGCCACGCTCGCCGCGAACGATCCCTCTCCGGTGGTGCGTCGCTTCCTCGCCTCCGCGGCGCGCCGCATCGCGGTGGACGAGCGCTGGCCGATCGTGGAAGCGCTCTTGGGCCACGGGGAGGATGCGGACGACCCGAATCTTCCTCTGCTTTACTGGTATGCCGCGGAGCCCCTCGTGCCGGCGGACCCAGCGCGCGCGGCCGCACTCGCCGAGCGCATGCCGCTCACAGCGCTGCGCTCCTTCTTCACTCGGCGCGCGGCCGCACTCGCCGACGAGACGGCGGCGGTCAGCAACGGCGGCGCGAACCGCAGCGGGCTCGACACGTTCGCGGAAGCCCTCGCCCGCACCCAGGATCCTTCCTACCAACGCGAGTTACTCGCCAGCCTCGTGGCGGCTACCGAAGGCCGCTCCAACCTCACGGCCCCTGCAGCCTGGGGCGCGGCGTACGCCAACCTCGGCCTGAGCACCGACCCAGCAGTCGTCGCGCAGGCCGATGCCCTCGCGGTCCGCTTCGGCGACCGCCAGCTCGCCTGGCGCAAAGCGGCGATCGTGACCGATGCGTTCGCACCCCTGCCGGCGCGGCAAGCGGCGCTCAAGGTCATGCTCGAGACGCAGAACTTCCAGCTCGCGCCAATCTACCACCGCCTCCTCACCGAACCCGGCCTGCGCGGCGACGCTCTGCGCGGGCTCGCCGCCTATGACGTGCCGGCCACGCCACCGGCGATCCTCGCGGTGTACGCGTCCTTCACGCGCGAGGAAAAGCGCGTGGCCCTCGGACTGCTGGCCGCCCGCCCGCTGTACGCCCGCGAACTGGTCGCGGCACTGGCGGAGGGACGCATTCCCCGGACCGACTTCGATGCCTCGCTCGCGCGCCAGATGCGGCTCCACGGGGAACCCGAACTCGATCTCGCGCTGACCCGCGTCTGGGGCGTCGCCCGGGAGACCCCCGCCGAAACGGCGGCGGCCATTGCACGCTGGAAGACCGAATTGACGCCCGCCCGCCTCGCCGCGGCGGATCTCCATCGCGGGCGCGAGCTCTATCTCGCGACCTGCGCCTCGTGCCACGTGCTTTACGGCGACGGCCGCGCCGTGGGACCGGAACTGACCGGCTCGAATCGCGGCGATCTCGATTACCTCCTCCGCAACATCCTCGATCCCAATGCGGACATCGGTCGCGACAACCAGTTGGTCACCGTCGAGCTCGCAGACGGGCGCGTCGCCGCCGGCATCGTGCGTGCCGAGACGGCGGCGGCGATCACGCTGGTGAATCAGGCGGAGACCATCACGCTCTCCAAGGAGCAGATTCGCCGACAGGAGCGTCTGGAGATCTCACTCATGCCGTCCGGTCTCTTGTCGGCCCTCACCGAGCCCGACGTCGCCGACCTGATCGCCTACCTCCAAACCACCACGCCCCTTCGCTGAGCATCGACGGGCTGAACGTCGACGAACGGTCTGCGATTGCGGATCCACCTCCTCCGCCACTTCCTTTCCCATCCCATGAGCAAGAAAATCAACCTCGCGATCGTCGGCCTCGGCTTCGGAGCAGAGTTCATCCCGATTTATCAGGCCCACCCGAACGCCAATCTCGTGGCGGTCTGCCAGCGCGATCCCAAGAAGCTCGCGGCCATCCAAAAGGCCTTCGGCATCGCCAAGGGCTACACGGATTACGCGGATCTCCTGCGCGATCCGGAGATCGACGCCGTGCACATCAATACGCCGATCCCGGACCACGCGGCCCAGTCGATCGCCGCGCTGCGGGCCGGCAAGCACGTGGCGTGCACCGTGCCGATGGCCACCTCCGTGGCCGACTGCCGCACCATCGTCGACCTGACCCAGCGCACCGGGCTCCGCTACATGATGATGGAGACCGTGGTCTACGCCCGCGAATACCTCTTCATCAAGGAGCTCTATGACCGCGGCGAGCTCGGCAAAATCCAGTTCCTGCAGGCAAGCCACCAGCAGGACATGGACGGCTGGCCGAACTACTGGCCCGGCCTGCCCCCGATGTGGTACGCCACCCACTGCGTCGGCCCGATGCTCGCGCTGACCAACGCCGCGGCGGAGTACGTCTCCTGCTTCGGCTCGGGCACGATCCGCCGCGAACTCGTCAAGCACTACAAGTCGCCCTTCGCCGTGGAGACCGCACACGTGAAGCTTCGCGATAGCGATCTAACCGCGCGCATCATTCGCTCGCTCTTCGACACCGCACGTCAGTACCGCGAAAGCATCGACGTCTACGGTTCGAAGAAGTCCTTCGAGTGGACGCTGGTCGAGAACGAGCCCCACGTGCTCCACACCGCCAAGCTCCCCGAGCACAAGATCCCGAAGAAGATCACCGTGCCCGACTACGCGAAGCGACTGCCGAAGGGCATCCGTCCGTTCACGACCAAGGGAGTCTACGATCTCGGGAAGAAAACCCACCTCAGCTTCACCCAGGGCGCCGGTCACGGCGGATCACACCCGCACCTCGCCCACGAGTTCGTCACCGCCCTCGTCGAGGGCCGCGAACCCTACCCGAACGCGCGCCAGTCCGCGAACTGGACCTGCGTCGGCCTGTGCGCCCACGAGTCCGCTCTACGCGGCGGACGCATTGTCCGCCTCCCGGCGTTCACACAAGGCTGACGTTGCCTTGAAGTTTCCGGCTCCGGGGAGCCGGCATCAGGCAAACCATCTCCATCGGCCGATCGCGCCGCCGTCTCGATCAAGAGCGCGGCGCGGTCGGAAGGGTGTCGACCGCATACGTGTGCACCTCGCCGTGAAGATTGGCGCGGAAAATCACCCAGCGTCCATCCGGGCTGAAACGGACGTTGGGTTCGACGCGGTAGTCGTGCGCGCCGAGATTGACGAGACGCCGCGCTCGCAGGCGGCCGGGATGAACCAGCGCATCCGCCCCGGGAGCGCTGATCCCCGCTACGTCCGGAATCCCTTCCGGCTCGAAGAGGTAGATCCATTTTCCGTCCGGAGCCTTCGCCACCATCTCAGCATCACCGCCGTCGCCGGCAAAACGGCGGCCGTCGGGCGAGATGTTGAAGTGCACCGACCATGCATTGCGTTCGACGTGATACCACATGCGGCGTCCGGTCGCGAGTTCGTAGCCCGCCAGCCAAAAGACCTCGCCGCGCGGCGTCTGGAGGTCGTACCAGATCGTGCCACCGTCAGGGGAGAAAAACTCGTGACCCCAGATCTCCATGTTCATCGTGCGGGCATGCACGCGCGCCAGCCCGGTGCCGTCGGTCCGGATCGTCCACAGACGCTCTACCTTGTGCCAGTTTCCCTCGTGGCAGAACATGATGAGGCCGGGATCCGTGGGTGAACATTGCACGTGACCGAGCCAGTCCGTCGTGCGTCGGATCGTGTTCACCTCGCCGGTCCTCAGGTCCAGCGTGAAGAGCGTCATCGGCACACGCTGCTCGAGCCGACGGTTGATCAGCACCTCGCGCATCTCGGCAAAGGTCAGCTCACGTCCATCCGGCCCGTGCATCACGGTACCCTTCGGGGGCCAGGTATTGACGGGTGGATACCCGGGCGCCGACGTCGTGCCGACCAGCAGCGTCTCATCGGCATTGATGTCCGACATTTTTCCCCGCTCCGGCAGGGCGGCGATCCGCCGCGTTTCCCCCGTGTCCGGATTCACGGCCCAGACGGCCTGCTCGCGTTCGAAATACACGTGCCCGGTGCGGTGACCGACCTCGAGGCCGGATGAGCCACCCAGCGACGCCTGCTCCCGCGGGATCAGGACGCGGACGGCACCCGTCTCGATATCCAAAGCCGCGATTCCTCGCGGCGTAGTCACCAGCATCCTTCGTCCGTCACGCAGAAACGCATCCTGATGGAAATACAACGAAGCGGTGCCGGCCTCGTTCGACACTCGGCGCACCCGATGACCCGTCGCCTCATCCACCCACTCCCGCGGCACCTCGGAAGGTGCCGACTCGGCTGAACTCAACGAAAGAGCGCTGCCAGCAAGCAGACCAGACCAGAGCAGAAGACGCATGGGGGGAAAGGAGTCGAACCAGAGCCCAGCGTGGCGCCGGGGACTTCGCAACGCTGCCCAGACCCTCCAGCGGCGCACCTAGGCGACGACACGGACAGTCCGAGTCAACCGATGTATCGGCCGCAACAGATTCATAAACTACTACTCTAGAGTACTTAGTGTAATCATTGACATTGGAATCCTTGGCCAGCTGCAATCATTGTGAATTAAAATGGCAATGTAGAATTTACACGAGTTTACGCCCTTGAGGCTCGCCCTCGGAAGGCGCAAGTCTTTGATCGCAATCGTTCTACCATTCTGGGCGAGCCGTGTGGGCTGGTCCTGGAAATGGGAACCCCGACCCCACTCCGCCCGATGAAGTTCCTGACGCGCCCCCTCCGCCTCGCGATCCTCGGATCCGTTCTCGTCGCCTCGCTGTCCGCGCAGCGCCTGTCCAACCTTTCCACCCGCACGCAAGTCGGGACCGGTGCGAACGCGCCGATCATCGGCTTCGTCATCGAGGCCGGCGGGCCCAAGCAGGTGCTGATCCGCGCGTCAGGCCCGGCCCTCTCCAGCTTCGGCGTCAGCGGCGTGCTCGCCGACCCGCGGCTCGAGGTGTTCGATGGTCAGAACAAGTCGATCGGCGTGAACGACAACTGGACCGCGACGAGCATCGGCGGCACGGGCACGCTCACCGCGGTCGGGGCCTTCCCGTTCGCCGCCAACAGCCGTGATGCTGCGATCTTGTTGACGCTTCCTCCGGGCGGCTACACCGCGCAGGTCACCGGATTGGGCACCACGCGGACCGGCATCTCTCTGCTGGAAGTGTATGACGTCAGTGGATCCTCGCGCCTGATCAACCTCTCCACGCGCGCCGTGGTCGGCACCGGCGGCGGCATCCTCATCACCGGCGTCGTGGTCGCTCCGGGTTCCGGAAATCGGCAGCTCCTCGTCCGCGCCGCCGGCCCCGCGCTCTCGAACTTCGGCCTCACCGGCACGCTGGCCGATCCCACCATCTCAGTCCTCAACAGCGCCAACGTCGCGGTCGCCACCAACGACAATTGGGGTTCGGTGAGCGCCGCCGCCATCAACGCCGCCGCGGCGCGGGCGGGCGCCTTCGCATTCGCCCAAGGTTCACGCGACGCGTCCGTGATCGCCGAGCTCACCCCGGGCAGCTACAGCGTCCAGGTCTCCGGCGTCAACAACACCACCGGCCTTGCACTCGTCGAGCTGTACGATCTCACCACCGATCAGCGTCCCACCGTCGCAATCGCCGCCTCGGTCGCCACCACCGATACGCTGAACGCTCCGCCAGCCGTGTTCACGGTTTCACGCACCGGCCCCACCAGCGCTCCGCTCACGGTTTACTTCACCGCCAGCGGGTCCGCGGCGAGCGGAGACGATTACCGCGCCCTCCCGGATTCGGTCACGATTCCGGCCGGAGCAGAGAGCGCGACGGTCAGCCTGACCCCCGTCGTCAAGGACGCATCCGCCGGGATGACTCCAAACAAGTCAGTCATCGTCAGCCTCGCCAACGGCCCCGCTTATTCGGTCGGCGCGAGCAACAACGCCACCGCGACCATCTTCTACAACCCAGGCACGCTCTACGGCTCCAGCCTGCGGGTGCCGACCGGCGTGACCGGTTCCAGCGCCTCGGGATCGGCGTCCCTGCAGCTCAGCAGCGACAACTCGTACGCCGTGATCAACGTCACCTTCAACGGTCTCAGTTCCGCCCAGACCATCGCCTACCTTCGCCTGGGCGAGCCCGGGCAGGTCGGCATCGACCTCCTGCGCCTGCCGAACGGCCAGATCTCGGGCCTGCAATGGAACATCTCCCCCACCGCCAACCTCAGCGTCAGCGATATCGTCACCGCCATCCGCGAAGGCCGGGTCTTCGTGGCGATCGAGACCGCCAACGCGCCCACCGGCGAGCTGCGTGGATCGTTCGTGCGCACAACGGGTTCGCTGGCCTTCACCCCGCCGGCCGCGCCGCCCGCGATGTCGGCCGCCGCGCTCACCGCCACGGACGCCGCGCGCTTCCTCACCCAGGCCACGTTCGGCCCGACGCCCGACGAGATCACCGCCTTGACCGGCAAGACGGCGGCCGCGCTCGATCAGTGGATCACGAGCCAGATGGCCGTGCCGATGTCGTCGCATGACGCCGCCACCGACGCCGACTTCATCACCTACAGCAAGCCCGCAGGCAACGCGCAGCTGACCCAGAACAACCGTCAGGCGGCATGGTGGAAGGTCTCGGTCGACGGACCGGACCAACTCCGCCAGCGCGTGGCGTTCGCGCTCAGCCAGATCTTCGTGGTGTCCGAGAACAACGCGGTGCTGACCAATCAACCGTCGGCCCTCGCCTTCTACTACGATCTGCTCGCGAAGAACGCGTTCGGCAACTTCCGCACCCTGATCGAGGACGTGACGCTCAGCCCCGCCATGGGCATCTACCTGAGCCACCTGCGCAACCCGAAGGGCACCTTCAATGCCCAAGGCGTGCAAACGACGTTCCCGGACGAGAACTACGCCCGCGAGGTGATGCAGCTGTTCACGATCGGAATCAATCAGCTCCACCCCGACGGCACGCTCAAGCTAGATCCCACAGGCGCCCCCCTCCCGGCGTACGATCAGAAGACCATCTCGGAAGTCGCGAAGGTGTTCACCGGCTGGTCCTATGCTTCGACCGCCGCGACCCCCAATTTCACGGGCGGCGCGGCCAACTACCTGCGCCCGATGCAGGGGTACGCGGCTTTCCACGACGTCTCCACCAAGACCATCGTCGGAGGACGAGTGCTTCCGGCTAATCAGACCGCCCAGAAGGACCTCGCCGACACCCTCGACGCGCTGTTCCAGCACCCGAACACGGGAGTCTTCATCGGGCGCCAACTCATCCAGCGGCTCGTGACCAGCAACCCCAGCCCGGGCTACGTCTACCGCGTCGGCCGGGTCTTCGCCGACAACGGGAACGGGATCCGGGGCGACATGGGAGCCGTGGTCCGCGCGATCCTGACCGACTACGAGGCCCGTTCCCCTCAGATGCTCGAGTCCGCCAGCTTCGGCAAGCTGCGCGAGCCGGTTCTCCGGACCACCGCCCTGCTCCGCGCCTTGGGCGCTGGCTCGAACAGCGGACGCGTCCCGTACCTTGCCGGACAGACGGACGCGAGCCTCGCCCAGACGCCCCTGCGCGCGCCGACGGTGTTCAACTTCTTTGAACCCGGCTACGTTCAGCCCGGCCTACTCGCGGGCGCCGGCCTCTACGCGCCAGAATATCAGATTCTCAACGATACCACGGCGATGACGGTGCCGAACTTCCTCTGGAATCAGATCTACGCCAACCGTGCGGTGGCGACGGACACCGACAATCAAACCGTCGGTGTGCGCTTTGATGCCGCGACGCTGACCCTCGCGAACACACCGGCCGCGCTCGTCGACCGGCTCTCCCTCAACCTTGCCGCGGGCGCCCTGCCCAAGGCCACCACCGATCGCATCGTGCAGGCGATCACCGCCATGCCCGCCACCAACGACGCCACCCGCCTCGAGCGCGTCCGTTCCGCCGCTTACCTGATCGTCTCCTCTCCTGCCGGCGCCATCCAGAAGTAACCGACCCCACCGCCCGCCATGAACCCCACCCAACGCCTCTACGACCCGTCCCGCCGCCGCTTCCTCGGCTCGTGCTGCGCCGCCGTCACTGCCACCGGACTGCTGTCCCAACTCGCCCAACTGCGCATGGTCGGCGCCGTCGCCGATACCGGCAGTCCCTTCGCGCCCGTCGGTCCACGCATGGCGGCCGCCCCGCAGCCCGATTTCAAGGCCCTGGTGTGCCTGTTCCTCTCTGGCGGCAACGACGCGAACAACATGATCGTGCCGATCGACGCGTCGACCTACAGCCAGTACGCGGCAGGGCGCGGAGCGCTCGCGATCCCGCAGGCCGATCTCCTCCCACTCGCGGGCACGGTGGCCGATGGCCGTCGCTTCGGAATGCACCCGGCCATGGCTGATCTCAAGGCCATGTACGACCAAGGGAAGGTCGCGATCCTCGGAAACGTGGGCACGCTCGTTTACCCGACCACCAAGTCCCAGTACACCTCCCGCTCGGTGCCCCTGCCTCCCGCGCTGTTCTCCCACAACGATCAGCAGATCGAGTGGCAGTCGAGCGTGCCCGACAAGGCCTTCGTCAGCGGCTGGGGTGGTCGCGTCGCCGACCTCACCAACGCGCTGAACGGCAACAGCCGCGTTTCGATGGCGATGACGCTCGCCGGACAGAACTTCTTCCAGGTCGGCCGCACCGTGTCGCAGTACGCCGTCGGCACCAACGCCGTCCCCAGCCTCACCGGCTCCGGCACGGGAACCTCCGTCAACGGCGTGCGCACCGCCGCGCTCACCGACCTGCTGACCGCGCAGAATCGCAATCTCTTCGAGACCGCGTTCGCCGGCCTGACCAAGGAGGCGATCGACGACAGCGCCTTCCTCTCCTCGGTCGTTACGGGCGCCAGCCCCTTCCAGGCGCAGTTCAACGGGATGAACTCAAACCTCTCCCAGCAGCTGCACATGATCGCGCGGCTGATCAACGCCCAGGAAGCGCTCGGACTGAAGCGCCAGGTCTTCTTCGCGCGGATCGGCGGCTGGGACCTGCACGACAACCAGCTCAACGTTGGCCAGCGCTCCAGCGGCGCCCACGCGTCCCTCCTCAACGACGTGAGCCGCTCGATCAACGCCTTCTACCGCGCCCTCGGCACGATCGGGGCGGAGAACCAAGTGACGACGTTCACGGCCTCCGACTTCGGCCGGACGTTCGACACGAACGGCGACGGCTCTGACCACGCCTGGGGCTCACATCACTTCATCGTCGGCGGCGCCGTCAACGGCGGCAGCATCTACGGCACCATGCCGGATTTCACGATCCGCGGTCCCGACGACGCCGGCTCGCGCGGCATGTGGATTCCGTCGACCAGCGTCGACGAGTACAGCGCCACGCTCGCACGGTGGTTCGGCGTCAGCGCGACCGACCTGCCGGTGGTCTTCCCGAACCTCGGCCGCTTCGCGAAGCCGGACCTCGGCTTCATGAAGGCGTGAGCGCCGGGCTCACACCCACGCTC
>Ga0164292_10001794_pt1 | contig 17505 bp, 8 predicted proteins | sample GEODES117metaG_FD_111486 | JGI IMG/M metagenome (GOLD analysis project Ga0164292, IMG submission 111486) | Eutrophic lake water microbial communities from Lake Mendota, Wisconsin, USA - GEODES117 metaG | ecosystem: Environmental > Aquatic > Freshwater > Lake | place: USA: Lake Mendota, Wisconsin...
CAGCCTGGTGCGCTTCCGTCGCCGCAGCGGCGACAGCGGCGACGGCGTGGCCCTGGAGGGCAACCTGCTGCTGGAAATCGTCTGGACGGCGATTCCTGCTGTGGTGATCCTGTTTGTGGGGATTTACAGCTACGACATCTATGAGCGCATGGGCGGCATGGTGCCGCTGATGGACCACGCCGCCATGGATCACATGGCTGTGGATCACATGGCGATGGATCATGCCGCCGTAGCCACACCCCAGAAGCGCATCTGGGGTGGCATCGGTCCAGCGGCCAGCGCCCCCTCGGCAACGAGCAGGCTGCCCACCCTGCCGGTGGATGTGACGGCCATGCAGTTTGCCTTCATCTTTCACTACCCCGAAGGCGACATCACTAGCGGCGAACTGCACGTGCCGGTTGGCCAGCCGGTGGAACTGCGCATGAGCGCCCTCGATGTGATCCACGCCTTCTGGGTGCCGCAGTTCCGCCTCAAGCAGGACGTGATCCCAGGCCAGCCCACCGTGCTCTCCTTCACCGCCACCCGCGCCGGCACCTATCCGGTGATCTGCGCGGAGCTCTGCGGGCCCTACCACGGCGGCATGCGCACCTCGGTGGTGGTCCACGAACCCGACGACTACCAGGCCTGGCTGCAGCAGAACAGCCCTGCCACCACCGCCTGAGCCCGCCATGACCGTTGCCACCCCCCGCGATCTCGAGCCCGGCCTGCAGCCCAGTGGCTGGTTGCGTTACTTCAGCTTCAGCCTCGACCACAAGGTGATCGGGCTCCAATACCTGGTCTGCGGTTTCTTCTTCTATCTAGTGGGCGGCCTCCTGGCCGGCGCCATCCGCACCGAGCTGGCCACGCCCCTCTCGGATTTCATGCCGCGTGACACCTACAACGAGGTGCTCACCCTGCACGGCACGGTGATGATTTTCCTCTGGATCGTGCCGGTGGTGAACGGGGCATTCGGCAACTATCTGATCCCCTTCTATGTGGGGGCGCGCGACATGGCCTTCCCGCGGCTCAACGCGGTGGCCTTCTGGATGATTCCGCCCGCGGGCCTGCTGCTGATCAGCAGCTACTTCCTGGCCGGTGCCGCCGCCCAGTCGGGCTGGACCGCCTATCCGCCCCTGAGCCTCACCACGCCGGCTGCCGGCCAGGTGGTTTGGATTCTCAGCGTGCTGCTGCTGGGCGGCAGCTCGATTTTCGGCGCCGTCAACTTCATCGCCACCATTCTCAAGCTGCGCAGGCCTGGCCTGAAGATGATGCAGCTGCCCATGTATTGCTGGGCCATGCTGGGCACCAGCCTGCTGGTGGTGCTGTCGACCCCGGTGCTGGCGGGCGTGCTGATTCTGCTCAGCTTCGACATCATCGCCCACACCGGCTTCTTCAACCCGGCCCTGGGCGGCAATGTGGTGGTCTACCAGCACCTGTTCTGGTTCTATTCCCACCCGGCCGTTTACATCATGGTGCTGCCGGCTTTCGGCCTGGTGAGCGAGATCCTGCCGGTGCACGCCCGCAAGCCGCTGTTCGGCTACACCACCATGGTGTATTCGATCATGGCCATCGTGTTCCTGGGGCTGATCGTGTGGGCCCACCACATGTTCACCAGCGGCACACCACCGTGGATGCGCCTGTTCTTCACAATCGCCACCTCCTTCATCGCGGTGCCAACCGGCATCAAATTCTTCAACTGGCTGGCCACGCTCTGGGGAGGGAAAATCGCCCTGAACTCAGCGATGCTGTTTTCCTGCGGCTTCATCCTCAACTTCGTGTTTGGCGGCATCACCGGCATCACCCTGGCCCAGGTGCCCTTCGACATCCATGTGCACGACACCTACTACGTGGTGGGCCATTTCCACTACATCGTCTACGGCGGCACGGTGTTCGTGATCTTTGCCTCCCTCTACCACTGGTATCCCAAGTTCACCGGCCGTCTGCTCAATGAAGACCTGGGCCGGCTGCATTTCCTGCTCACCTTCATCGGCTTCAACCTCTGCTTCCTGCCCCAGCACTGGCTCGGCCTCAATGGCATGCCGAGGCGAGTGGCTGAATACGACCCCACCTTCACCACCCTCAACCAGGTGAGCAGCGTGGGCGCCCTGATCATGGCGATCAGCACCCTGCCCCTGCTGATCAACGTGGTGGTCACGGCGCTCAACGGCAAGCCGGCCGGCGACAACCCCTGGAACGCCCTCACCCCCGAGTGGCTCACCAGTTCGCCCCCTCCCGTCGAGAACTGGAAGGGGGCGGCCCCCCTGGTCACGGAGCCCTACGGCTATGGCCAAACCGAAGCCCAGGAGGCGGCCCGATGACCAGCACCAGCACGACAGCCGGCAGCCAGGCCGCCATCAACAGCCCTTCCGGCAGCAGTCACACCGGTGCTGAGCAGCACCACGACGCCCGTCTGTTTGGTCTGGCCACCTTCCTGGTGGCCGATGGCATGACCTTCGCCGGCTTCTTCGCCGCCTACCTCACCTTCCGGGCCGTGAATCCGCTACCGGAAGGCAGCAACTACGAACTGGAGCTGGTGTTGCCCACCATCAACACCGTGCTGCTGCTGATCAGCAGTTTCACCTTTCACCGGGCGGGCAAGGCATGCCGTGCCAACCACCTGGGCGCCAGCCGCACCTGGCTGCTGGTCACCGGGGCCCTCGGTGTCGCCTTCCTGGCAGGCCAGATGGTGGAGTACTTCTCGCTGCCCTTCTCCCTCACCGACAACCTCTTCGCCAGCACGTTCTATGCCCTCACCGGCTTCCACGGTCTGCACGTGACCCTGGGCACGATCTGCATTGCGATCGTGGCCCTGCAGACACGCCCCGGCGGCCCCATCTCAGCCGAGAGTCACTTTGGGCTGGAGGCAGCAGAACTTTATTGGCACTTCGTTGATGGCATCTGGGTGGTGCTCTACGGGCTTCTTTATCTGCTGTGAGCAATGTGCCCGTGGCGAGCAATCTCACCTGATCGCTCTCACCCGATCGTCAGGATGTAGCCAAAGCCCCTTGCAGGCCTACCACCATGGAGGTCAAAATCGGCATGTTCCGTCAATGGCACCGGCGTGTGCCCCAGCTCCCATGGGCACCAATGGCGAGATGTTGGTGGGCCAGGCCCTGCTTGATCGCGCCCGTTCCCTCAGCAACCGGCCCGAGGATCAGATTGCGCGGGCCTGTGGCTATGTGGGCCCCAGCGGCCGGTTGCTCAAGAAGAGTTTCTACCGGGCCCTGGTGGAGGCCAAGGGCTACGTGCTGCCGAAGAGCGCAGGCATGGGGGCTGGCCACGGCAGCAAGGGGCGCCAGGCCGAATTCCGCACCAAGGTGCACGGCAACGGCAACCTGCTGATCGGCAACGCCTACACCCGCCGCATGGGCCTGGAACCCGGGCAGGAATTCAGGATCGAAATCCACGCCGAAACCGGCTCGATCTGGCTGATTCCCCTGGAGGAGACCAGCCCCGACTGCTGAACCACGGCAGCCGTTGCGGCCCTGTCCCGCAGGATCGACAGCTCTCAACCCTGATCAAGCTCAATCCGGATCGTGGAAGCTGGCGCTGAAGACCAGCAGGTCGACCCCGCTGAACAGGAAACTGATCCCCACCAGGATTCCGAGCACGCCCATCAGGGCAGCCGGTGCCATCGAGAGAATCAGGCCCCCCAGCACCACCGTCACGATCCCGTTGAGCAGGCCCCAGCCCCAGCCGCGGATGCGGCGATGACTGAGGGCCACCAGGCTGGCCACCAGCCCTTCCAGCAGAAACACGATCCCGATGGCGAGGGTGAGCGAGGCCACTGGCAGCACCGCCCCAACCCCACCGGATCCGAGCTGCTGAATCATCGAGACGCCGGCCACCAGAAACACGGTGGACACCACCAGCCGCCAGAACACCAACCAACGGCCCAGCAGGCGGGCCCGCATCAGGTTGTTGATCCAGCCCACGATGCCGCCCACCAGAAAGGCCATCGCCACAACCGCCGTGACCCACACCGAGGCCACCAGCGGGAACACCAGGGCCAGCACCCCCAGCACCACCATCAACACCCCTTCAAACAGGGTGAAGGCCCTGAGATTGGCCGTGCTGGATGTCCACAGATGCTGGTCGCTGATCCGGCCGGCCATGGTGAAACTGAGGGCTGACTGCACCGTAGGCAGGCTGCCCGGAGACGTCAGCGCTCAGGCCCAGCCGTGCTCGGCCAGCCAGCCGTGATCCAGCCCCTGGCCCCCGGCCGACCCGTCGCCAGTCCCGTCGCCAGGGGGCGCGCCGGCAGCACGGCTGCTCAGCAGCCGCTCGGCGTATTTGGCCAGCAGGTCGGCCTCCAGGTTCACCACATCGCCGGGGCGCAGCTGATGCAGGGTGGTTTCGGTCCAGGTGTGGGGGATCACGGCGATCCAGAAGCGGGAGCCATCGCCGCTGCAGCCCGCCACCGTGAGGCTGATGCCATCCACGGCGATGCTCGCCTTCTCGCACACATAGCGGCCGTAGGTCGGATCCCGCCAGGCGAGCTCCAGCCGCCAGCTGTCGCCGGTGCGCGCAGCCCCCAGCACCTGGCCGAGGCCATCCACATGGCCGCTCACCAGATGGCCCCCCAGGCGGTCGGCCAGCCGCAGGGCCGGCTCGAGGTTCACGGGGGCGCGGCGCTGGGCTTTGGCCGCGAGAGTACTGCGACTGAGGGTTTCGGGGCTCACATCGGCACGAAAACCATCGGCGAACCGCTCAGCCACGGTGAGGCAAACCCCATCCACGGCCACGCTGTCACCCAGCAGCAGCTCCGCCGGTGCCCAGCCCTGGCCCGTGGCGGCTGGCGCTTGCCAGCGCAAGCGCACGCCGCCCGCGACGGCCTCAATGGTTCCGGTGGCCCGCACCAGACCGGTGAACATGCCCCCTCCTTTGCGATTGCTTTGCGGTCCGGCCGGCTCAGCAGCCTCCGCCTCTGGCCATAATCAGGCAAAGGGCCACGCCAGCAGAGGGGCACGGCAGACCATGGTGGAAATGCGCGTCGCTGGCATCGCCCTGGATGCGGCCAGCCGCAGTCCGATCGTGCTGCTGCGGGATCCCTCCAGCCGGCGCCAGGTGCCGATCTGGATCGACCAGGCCCAGGCCCAGAACATCCTGGCCGGCCTGGCTGAGGAGCCGCCACCGCGGCCCCTCAGCCACGATCTGATGGTGGCCCTCCTCGATGCGGGCGAGCTGGAGCTGGATCGCGTGATCATCCACGCGATCGAGGAGAGCACCTTCCGGGCGGTGCTGAAGCTCAGCCGCGCCGATGGCCAGGTCTTCGAGCTCGATGCCCGGCCCAGCGACGCCATCGCCCTGGCGGTGCGCACCGGCAGCTCGATCTGGATGCTGGAGGAGGTGGTGTCCGACGCGTCGATCCCGGTGGATGCCGAAGCGGATGCCGAAGACGCCGCCGACTTCCGCCGTTTCCTCGACTCCGTGAGCCCCGCCGAACTGGTGCGCCACCTCAGCAAGGCCCAGCCCGAACCGGAACTCCCCGAACACGCCCCAGACTCCGGCGAGGATCCCAACGACAGCGCCGGTGACACGCCGGCCGGCGACAGCCCCGCCGGTGACAGCCCCAGCTGAGCGCCCCTTCGGCGCCGGGCCGCCGGTGTCGGCCTTCACCCTGGGCACGATGCGGGCCCTGGGCAGCCCCGCCCAGATGGAGGCGGTGCTGCGCGCTGCCCTGGCCACCGGCATCAACCACCTGGAAACAGCCCCCGCCTACGGCCCGGCCGAGAGCTTCCTGGGCCAGGCCCTCACCGCCCTGGCCAGCGAGGGGCTCCGGCCCGCAGGCGGCTGGCGCATCACCAGCAAACTGCTGCCCGGCGCCGATCTGCAGGCTGGCCAGCAGCAGCTGCGCGCCATCCTGCAGCGCCTTGGCGTCTGCCAGCTCACCACCCTGGCGGTGCACGGCCTCAACACGGCCGAACACCTGGCGTGGGCCAGCCACGGCCCGGGCGCCGAGCTGCTGGCCTGGGCCCTCGGCGAGGGCCTGGTGGAGCAGGTGGGCTTCAGCAGCCATGGCAGCCCCGAGCTGATCGAGGCCGCCCTGGCCACGGGGCGCTTCACGGTCTGCAGCCTGCACCTGCACCTCTTCGACCAGACCCGCCTGCCCCTGGCCCGCGCCGCCCTGGCCGATGGCATCGGCGTGCTGGCCATCTCGCCGGCCGACAAGGGCGGCCGCCTCTACGACCCGCCGCCCGAACTGCAGGCCGACTGCGCCCCGTTCCACCCCCTGGAGCTGGCCTACCGCTTCCTGCTCGATCAGGGGATCTCCACCCTGAGCCTGGGGGCAGAGCAGCCGGGGGATCTGGCCTGGGCCGCAGTCCTCAGCGGGCCCTCGCCCTGGCTGAGTGATGCGCACCACACAGCCCTGAAGCGCCTGGCCGCCCGCGGCCGTGAGCGCCTGGGCAGTGAGCGCTGTGGGCAGTGCCGCGCCTGCCTGCCCTGTCCCAATGGGGTGCCGATCCCCGAGCTGCTGCGGCTTCGCAACCTGGCCGTCGGCCACGGCATGGGCGCCTTCGCCGAGGAGCGCTACAACCTGATCGGCCGCGCCGGCCACTGGTGGGAGGAGCGCAATGCCTCGGCTTGCCAGAGCTGTGGGGCCTGCCTGCCCCGCTGCCCCCTGGAGCTGGCGATTCCCGATCTGCTGGCCGACACCCATCAGCGCCTGGCCGCCGCCCCCCGGCGCCGGCTCTGGGGCTGATCACTCATTTGAGTAATCGCAAAATCTGAGAAACCCGTAGCGTCGAATCAGGAATGGAGCGGGCAAACCGCTTCAAAAAGAACAGTAAGTAAATCACACAGACCATGGCCAACCCAGAGAGCTACAGCAATTGGATGGCCGGGCTTTCTGGCGACATGAACCTGGCCAGCCTGGCGCTACCGGGGACTCACAACTCTGGGGCGAACTATCTAAGCCTGGAGAACGACATTGATCTTGCTCAAATCCTGAGACCGAGCGTTCCCGATCTGCCCTGGGGGCTCGACGAAAAACTGCTGAATGCCCTGGGCAAACTGGATCCACTGATCGACGCGGTTGTCGGCCTCTACGCCCTCAACCAGGAATCCACAATCAGCGAACAGCTCTCAAATGGCATTCGCTACCTCGACATTCGCTTCAACTACGACGAAGCAAACGACAGGATGCTGATTGCCAATGGGCCCGTGAACTACGGGTCACTCGATCTGGCGATGCAGGAGATCGAAGCCTGGCTTGCCGCCAATCCCAGTGAAACAATTCTGCTGAAGCCAAGGATAGACGATGGGCACTCAGATGCCCTGATGAAGAATTTTTTTAACGATCGCTATGTCTATAGAAGCCTGACATCTCCATCGCCTGCCCTGAGGACGTTTACAGCAGAGGAGCTGGCCACCAATCCGTTTGCCGATGATCACGCACGACAAACTCCACTGATCGGCGACAGCATTTTCTGGCTGGGCGATCGGCTGCCCTCCCTGAGCGAAGCGCGGGGCAAGATTGTCCTACTCGATGCGGGCTTGTGGGGCACCGAGCAGGATAAATGGGACGCCTCTGCTCTCAGCGGTGGGATTCAGGCAAAGATCAATCTGATTAAGAATGCAATCACTGAGATTGCTGAGGCTGCCCCCAGCCAGCTGGTTCAGAATCATTTCCAACTCTCCCCGGGTGCGCCGCGCTTCGATCAGATCCTGCCAAATAGCCAGGCCGGCTGGTACGACCTGGCAAAACTAGCCATCCATTCGCCCGAGAAGCTTCTCCATCAACTGGTCCAGCGGGTCTTTACTCCCCTCACCCCTCCCATTGGCTTGGCGGCCCAACTCAATTCAGCAGCGCTGGAGCTGCTCCAGGGTCTACCAGCAGACCAACGCACGCGGGGGCTCTGGGTTGGCGACTTCACCGATGGCTCCTCGGACTTTGTGGATCAGGGTTTAGCAGCGATCACCAACGCTCTGGGCCTGCCTGAAGATACGAGCAAGCTCAGCACTGCTGAACGAATCAAGGTCAATCTTCTACAGGCTCTCACCGAAGAGCTGAGAGAAGCAGGAACACTTCAAGCGGCCGATGTAACCCCTGAAATCGTAAAGCAAAATCTTGGTAGCGTTGTCAGTTTCAGCAACAAGCTGATCAAGGAGGGAGGATCAAGCGAACTCCGCATCGACTGGTTTGACCCAGCCATCTCCACCATATTTTTCGAACTCACGCCATCTTCGCCTGGAGCCGCAAAAAACGATCTTCTGATCGCAAATAGCGCGCAGAGCGACAGTGGCTACATGGTGCGGGAAAGCAACAAAACGTGGCGAGGACATGTCGCCAAAGGCGCCAGTGGTTACCTCACAATCTATGGACTGGCCAACGAAGACACAGAGGAGACCCCTGAATCGTTCAGCCTTCAACTGTATCGCGACGAGTTGCGCAAAGAAAAACTGGGTGAGTCAGTCAGTTTCACGATTACACCAGGAACCGGGGACAGTTCCTCCGCCCAGACGGCTTACACGATCACCACCGCAATTGCCAATACGCCATGGGCAGGTTCGGGCGACGAAGGCAGCCCAGCGTTGCGTTCCCCTTCCAGCATCAAGCTGATCATTGAGGGGCTTGATCGTAATGGCGATCCCATCAGCGCCGACGTTGAGCTCAGCGCAGGGATCTACAACCGGGCAATCAATAGCAATCGCCCACTGCCATTCCAAAGGGGAGCCACTGATCGATTCAATGTGCTTCTGGATCAACGCTTTGAATCGATCAGCTCGGCATCGGTCCAGGCCAGCAACGCAGATCAAGACTTCATCGATCTCAAGTCTTTAACCATCAACCGCATCAATCCACTGCGGGATCCAGCATCGCAAAGGCAAGTTGAACCACTCTTCGCCGTTGATTTCCAACGAGATGCTGTAAAAGTTGAAATCCAGAACGAGGACGGCCCTCCAACTGGCCAGTATCTCTACAAAACAGGTGTCACCAATGATGGGGCTTACCGAATCAACAGCACCCAGACCACCAGCTTTGAGGTGCTGGCCTACCTCGGTGGCTCAAATGACAAGGTAGCAACCAGCAAGGGTGATGTCTGGTTCCATGTGCTGGATCAGCATGGCGAACGCACGCCAATCAGTGAAACCAAGCTAAACCTAGATCTACCTACATTTATTATCACACATGGCTTTACCGGTGGCTCAGGTGACAACTGGCTGGCCGGCAAGCTGCCGAATTTTTCAACGACAGCACCCAACTGGAGACTGAACGACAACGACTTGCTGCAATGGGAAGCGTTCTATGGGGACGACCACGCTCTCGGGCTGTCGGTCCAAGAGGCCTACCGCGATCAAGACGGCAACATTCAAGCCAATGTTGTGCTGGCTGATTGGGGAAATTTCAGCGCTATAGGCAGTGGTGCAGCGTCCTATGGCTCCTATGCGAAGGTTGCCGAAGAGCATGTGCCCGCGGCAGGACGTGCGATTGCCGACTACATCAAGAAGCAGGGAATCGATCCAGGCAAGGTCACGCTGTTGGGCCATTCACTCGGCGGCCATGTGGTGGGCATTGCCGGGCAAGGCGTGCAAGACGACGTTCGGAACAATGCGCCTGCCTACGTAGGCAAGGGCCAGGAGGTGGCCACCATTGTGGCGATGGATCCAGCCGGACCCTTGTTTGAAACCTGGGCTCCCCACAAGCGGCTCTCCAATGGTGACGCTGGCCAGGTGATTGCCATCCACACCGACTCCTTGATGGGATTCGATGCACCCCTGGGCAGTCATGACCTCTACATGAATGCCTACTACGGAGTAGCCCACAACGCCCCGGGGATCAGCGCAGAGGAGTTTCAGAGTGCATTGGAAAAGATTTATGCTGCCGCCGAAACGGTTTATAGCGATGTCAATGAACAGCTCGCGTATGCCACATACCTTGCATCTGGATTACTACTCACCTGGGACCCGGCCTTCACCTGGTACCTACTGAAAACTGAGGAAAATCCAGAGGATGGCCGCCAGTGGTTCCAGAAGCAGCACAACTATTCCATGGCTACACTGGCCAACTTGTTCCTTGAAGACAAGCGGCTAAATGATCCTGATTTTGTTCTGCCATTTTGGTTAGCAGGAAACAGCTCAAACATCAGCGATTCAAACCCCAAGGATCCGACGGCCAGCGGCTGGAGCCAAACCTTCAAACGCCAGCTGGATGATTTCCGAGCCCGCAATGACGCCATTTCAAGGGAAGGCCAGATTCCCGCAACGTTTTCAACCCTGATTGCCGGCAATAGCGAAGGTGGTCTCTTCAGTGGTAATCAGCCGCTGCAATGGTTCTCAGGCAAAGCGAGCAACCAGGATTGGCAGAATTTCCCTTACACCTTCCTGAAGCCAGACAGCAAATTTCAGGGTAATGTTACCATCCCCTTCAGCGACTACACCTACTTCTGGAATGACACGGGCAGCGACCTTGGAACGCTTGCCATCGAAGAGATCAGCAAACTGATCACTGGCGAGAAGAACACAATCTCGCAACTGATCAGCGGCATAGAGACCATTGGCGATATCGATCTCTCTTCCATCAGCAACTGGGGTGGCTTCGACTTTTACAATCGCCTTCTCTCTCCCGATTTCGGCTTTGCCGATGGCTCAGGAATCAGCCTCGGTGGCACCAGCATTCCCGATATCGGCGGCGCTGCACTGCTGAGAAAAGTCTCTGAAGCATTCACAGCTGGGTACAACAGCTACAACACTATTTCAAGCTGGATCAATACGGTCTACGGCCTGAAACAAAAGGTATTTGGCGGACCAGTTGTGAACGGCGAGGTTGTACTCGACCTGCGAACCTATAACGCCAGTGGCGCCACACTCAGCCAGAATCTCAATCTCAGCAGCGATTCAGGAGAGGCATCCACGACAACGGATGCGACAGGCTCATTCACTCTTGGCAACCTTCCCGACCCCAACAGCATCGGTAATCGCGATGGGATCCTGGACTACCGCGATGGCTTGGTGATCGCAGGCACTCGAGACAACACTGGATCAATCAGCGTTCTCGACTCCATTTCCGGCAGCACTTATGGATTCCCGCTGGTGGGTCTGCCGGGCGGCAACATCACGCTGCTCACCACGCTGAAATATGCAACCCTACTGCGCTGGACTCCATCCTCCTCACTCCTGGGTCAGGAGCTCAGCCCAGATCTGATCACCCAGCTGTTCGTCCAGATTATCAAGGACGTGCCCCGGGCCTTCCTCGACGACAGCTTCAATCCTTACGCAGCAATCAGTTCCAGCGATCCCGTTGAACGGCAAGCGGGGGTGGATTCACTGGCCTTCGCCTATGAGCACCTAGCCGTGATCAAGCTGATCACGCAACTACTCAAGCCCAGCAGTGGCACTAGCAACAACAGTGATGCCGGTGGATTTGGGCTGATCTATGGCGCCAACAGCCCTGAGGACCTGGCGCTCTGGGGCCGGGAGAGCAGCGACTCTCTGGATCCAGCAGGAGTGGATCGGGCCGAACTGGTGGCGTTCACGGGCTATGGCCTGGCCATTCAGCAGTCGTTCACGGCTGAACGCCCCTTTGATCCGGGCAATGCCGACCATCTCCGGGAGGTGCTGGTGAACCTGCTGAGCAACTATCCCACTGAGGCCATTCTGGAGGGGCAAACTGACAGCTTCAAACAGCAATTCGCCCTGGCCCTGAAACCTGAAGTCAGCGTTGACAGAGACGCTGCACGAGAGGCCGTGCGCAATGCTATCGAAGAGCAACTGGGCACAACGCTCACCAACCTCAGCAACGGACTCAGCATCATCCATGGCGTGCTGCAAGACCGCTTCAGCGATGCGGCCGAACTGAGCGAGGCGATCCCCTCCGTGGGCACCCAGCTGCTGATCCCCACCATGGCCGGGCCAAAACGGTTCATGACTGACACACTCAGCAACGAACTGATCACATTGGCGCGGCAATCCGCAGACCAGAACGCATTCCTTGAAGCCTTTAACGACCTGCTGTTCACCCCCCTCACCATTGATGCTCCCCAGCGCGCAAACACCTTCAAGCTCGCAGTCACCACGGGGACAGGGGAGAGCGTCAGCGCCCTGACAGGCCAGGATCCAACGGCTCGCTTCAGCGTGACGATCACCGATATAGATGGCAATCCCCAGCCAGCACCCGACTACGGCCTGGCGGTGCGTTTCCGCCTGGGGGGCAACGCCGTGGAGGGGCTCGACTACGCGGTGGGCGACAACCTCCAGCAGCGGCTGCTGAGCTTTGCGCCCGGGGCATCAGAGGCCACGCTTGAGCTGCCGATCAACCCGCAAGCCCTCCTTCGCGGCAACGCCGTGCTGCAACTGGAGCTGCTGAGCGCCGACTCCGGCTATGGCGTGGATGCCAACCGGGCCGTGGCCTCTGTGGTGATCGGCCCCAGGGCAAGCGGGGCGGAGAACCTCACCGGCCAACGCACAGCCTTTGCGCCCCATGCCCTGATCACCAGCGCAGCCAACCAAGGCGAAGACGCCGTGCTCACGGCAACAGCTGATCTGAAGAATGCGATCCTGCGGGGCCAGGATGGCCGCAAAGATTCCTTCGTGATTGGCGGTTTGTATCAGGGACTGCCCCACATCGAAAACTTCAATCCAAGCGATGGTGATCAGGTGCTGATCGATGCGGCCGTGTGGGCCGACAACACCGAGATCACGCTCAGCCGTGACCAACTCGGCCAGGTGGTGAACACCTACGCCGGCTATGTGTTTGACCTGCTCAGTGGGCGCCCACTGGCCCTGATCAGCCAGTACGACGCCACCACGGGGGATCAAGCCTGGACCGGTCTGAGCAGCGATCGACTGGCACCCTACTTTGATTTAGCCCCAGCCGGCAAATCAGCTGGAGTGGCCATTGCGGGACGTAGCTTTGTGCGCGGATCAGCAGCCGAAATCGCGCTGGCCAGCGATATCAACACCCTGCTCAACACAGACGCTGCCCTTGAACTGGTCGCGGTCAACAGGAATGGGCAGCGCCAGGTGGTGATGACACGGCCTGGACTGGGGGCAGGTGTACCCGATGGCTTTGCAGGACACCAAAGGCAGACCGGCTTGATCGGAAGGATCAATGACAACAGCGATGCGTATTCCTTTGCCCTGCGCAACCTTGCCACAGGTCAATCGACACCTCTGCGGGCCGACAAGCCCAGCCCGTCGGAGCAAACCTCAAACAACACGGCGTTTGTTCTGCGCAACGAACAAGGCACGGTGATCGCCACTGTCTCCACCTTCAGCGAGGCAGACGGCGGCAAACCGCAGGAGTTCACCGAGGAAGTTGTGAATCCAGCGTTTGGTGCCGATCCGGTGATCGGCATCAGCCTCTCCAGCCTGGGCACGGCCTTGAACGACACCAGTCGCGTCTTGCGCGTGCAATTGGATGTGTTCCGGGAGGCCGCCTTCGACAACCGCCTGGGCCTCTACCTGGCCGACAGGCAAACGCTCGCCCCACTCGACAAGGTGACCGGTGTGCCAATCTCCCAGGCACCAGCCGAGGCTTTGAGGCAACCCGGCAGCATTGCCGGCTGGTTGGGAGACGTGGTGGCCACGGGCGCCTCCCAGATCGAGGCCACCATCGCCATTCCAGACGCAGCCGATGCAAACACCATCGCGCTGTTGCCCTATCTGGTGGCGGGCGACTCCAGCAAAACGGTGATGCTGCCAGCCTCCACACTCAACCCTGATCAGGGAAGCCATCTACGCCTCCTGGGCCTCAATACGTTCGGCTTTGAAGATCGCTATGGACCAGGCAGTGATTGGGACTACGACGATGTGATCGCCAACGTGAGCAGCATGGAACTCACAACCACCTCAATCCCGATGGGCTAACGGCAACCGCGGTTGCGCTGACCTGACCAGGGACGTGGGCGAACAGGTGTTCGCTGGGGATCGGGAGCTGTGTCTGGATGGGGCCACGCCCTTCACCCGACGTCACCCAGATGAGTGGGACGGGCCCCAAATCCTCTGCATAGCTTGATCGATGCATCGGCAAGCAGGCGCGTCCTGTGCCCTGCATGCCCAAAGCGCGTTGCACCACAAGCCATGGCCCCAGCCATCTCCTACGCCTCCTTCATCGACACCGCCACGGACCTGGCTGGGCGCAGCTGGGCGGTGTGGGCGGAAAACGGGCTGCTCTACGCGGCCCACTGGGATGAGCAGGGCCAGCGCTGGGCCGACGCGGCGGCGATCAGCAACGCCACCGGTGGCCGCAATGTGACCCTCACGGTGGGCCAGGTGGCCCGCCGCAGCGAGGTGGGCCAGGACATGCCGGCCCTGGTGGTGACCTGGGAGAGCGGCCCCGACAACGACGCCGACGTGTACGCGGCGGTGGGCTTCCACCAGAGCGATGGCTCGATGCTCTGGTCAGATGCGGTGAATCTGCTGCCCGGCGGGGTGGCGGAGACCAACCACAGCATCGGCATCAGCGGCAACCGGCTGGTGCTGGCCACCGAAGCCCAGGCGGTGGTGAATCCGGTGAGCAGCGGCCCCACCGGCGCCCAGTCCTCCAGCTACCACGACAGCGACATCAACACCTACTCGATCGCGATCCAGTCGCGATCGAGCAATGCCAACACTGGCGACCCCGGCTTCCGCCAGCAGTTTGCGGGCGGCAATTTCCAGGGCCAGCTCAAAACCCTGATGGGCGCCACGGGCATCAGCGGCGCCTCGCTGCTCGGCGCCACGGTGAATGGCATCCCGATCGCCATTGGCGCTGCAGAACCCACCACGATTAAGGGATTGGGCAGCTTCAGCCTCAGCAGCAGCGGCCAGCTGAGCTTCAGCCGGGGCGATAACCCGCCCACCGAATTGCTGTTTAGTGGCGAGCTGATCGGCAGCAGCGCCGATGGCGGCCGGGCCTATGCCCGCACCAGCGCACTGCTGCGCCCCGACGAACTGGTGAGCCCCCAGCAGAGCAGCTACGGCAATGAGGGCTACACCCTCAACGTGAGCACGCTCAATGGGGCCGGCTCGGTGATGGCCACCACCCAACTGCCCCTGAGCTTCAACGCCAGCGAGCGGCTGGAGCGGGTGACGGCCGCCACCTTCACACCGCCGAAACCGCTGGGCAGCGGCAACGGCCTGCGGGATTTCACCGGCAGCGGCCGCTTTGCCGACACCAGCCTGACGAGGGCATTGGCTGCGGCCAACGGCCAGACCAGCCTGGAGCGCACGGCCCTGGGCGATGCGCTGCCCAGCAGCTTCGGTGAATGGCTTGGACAGGCCTTTGTCGATCCCTACCAAGTCTCCAAGGGGTTGCCGAGCCGCTGGGGCATTTCCTTCGGCGATGTGATGAGCGCCTTCATTGGCAGCGGCAGCAAGGGAATTCCGTTGCTGAATTTCCAGCGCTCAGGGTTTGAGATCGGCCTGGATGGATTGATTCTCTACAACAGCACAGGCGATCTGGGCAACCAGACACTCAATGTGGAGGCCGGATTAAACCTAAGGCTCGGGCGCACGGTGGCAGCTGGTGATTCCGGCATCGGATTGACACCAACACTCTCTAACAACACCGATCCCACAGGGTGGTCCAAGCTAAGACAACCGCGGGGGCCATTCAAAAACGCTGCCAACAACTGGCTATCCGGCAAAAGCACGCTGGCGCGCTGGGCCTACGGCACTTCATCAACAACATCCACCACCAAAAGACCAGACTCAATCAGAAACTTTCGAGACCTATACAGCGAGCTGGACGACGACAATGGCAGCCTGCAGCTCAGCCAGGGCAGAAAATTTGAACGCCTCACTCAGCAGTACATCGAATCTGATGGCAACAACAGCATCAGATCAACGACCAGGAACCGACCAAACCAGGCGCTCATCAAGCAAAACAGCCTAGACAACTATGAAGACGTAAACCAAAACGCCAAAAACTCCATCTACCAAGAAACGCGACAAAAATCTGGCAATAATTCATACAATCAAATCAGAATTGTCAAACAGCAACACGATAGCTACGATCAGCTAACCGACAACAACAGCATCAGAGCATCCGACTTTCAACAATTCCTTTACAATCAATTACTCAACGATGGCTTTGGCGCGTTTAAATACAACAACGAAGCCTTCGCGAGAACTGGTGACATCAGAGCTGGCTACCTCTTCAACGTTTTCCCCCTGAGGGCAATCGAGCTCCTGTTTGCCGCCCGGGAAACTTACTCCTATTCCACGAGCCAAACCCTGGGCCTCCAGGATCCGAGGCTCACAGCCAAGCGCCTGCAATTCGGCATTGGCGCCGATTTTGGTCTGGTGGGCAATATCAGTCTTGGCTTTGGCACACCCAACGGCAATCAGGCACAGGTCAACAGGCTTAACAACGGCAAGGTGCCCATCCTTTCCCTGCTTGATGTGCAGGCCGAAGTGGGCGCCAAAGTGGCCCTCAATGTGGGACTTGAATTTTCTGATCCACTACCCACCAGCAACCTCTCTGCGTCGCTGGTGTGGAAAGACAAAAACTACGAGCGCGCCTATCTCTCCTGGTTTGAAAATTTGCCTACTGGAGCCCAGTGGGTATTTCGTGGATCCTACCTTCTGAGCCAGGGGCTTCAGCTGGCCAGACCCCTGTCAGCCCCAATCAACCGCAAAATCGTCAATAAATACACCCAGCCCGATGCAGATGGCTCCAGAGAACCCTTCAACGCAGCCAACCGCAGCAACCTGACAAAACTCAACCAACTGGTTGGCGTTGTTGAAGGGGTTGCAAAAATCACCAGTCAAGTTCCGTTCCTAGTGACGGCGGGCAGCGTCATCTTCGGCAATCTCAGATCTGGCTCCTACGCCAAAGGAGGCTGGGACAATGTCACCCTCAGTGTGTCGGCCTATGCCAATGGCTCCCTGAGTGTGCTCAATGGCCTGGTGGGGGGCTACACCCGCAACTCGGCCGGCATGAACTTCCTGGTCGGCGGCAGCGCCGGTGGCGGCATCGGCTGGCAATACAACACCGAGCTCGGCTACACGGTGGGGGGCGTTAGCAAGAGCCTCTGGAACCTGCGCGACAGCGGCACCCTGGCCGGCGACACCTCCGGCTTCATCGCCAACACTTTCCTGGAGAGCAGCCCCGCCCTCTCCGCGACCGTGTATCGCCACGCTCCCTCCGCGGCCAGCGGCCTGGGGGAGCGCATCAGCACGGCACCTGCCGCCGCGCCGGCCATCGCCGGCGCCCTGAACCTCACCTCCGTGCTGGAAAACAGCAGCGTGGCCGCTGCCGCAGCCAGCAGCGATCTGGTGGTGTCGCTCTATGCCGTGGTGGTGGCCCCCAGCGATGCCACAGCCAACGAGGGCGGCAGCATCGAGGGCTTCCAGCTGCTGGTGGATGGGACCGCTGTGCCGCTGCGGGTGTCGCTCGATCAGCGCGCCCTGCGCAGCGGCGCCGAGCGCCTGGGCCTCGAGCAGCCCTGGCAAGAGCTGATTAACCAGTGGGGCAACCCCAGCGCACCCGGCAGCGCGGCCCTCAGCGGCATCAAGCCAGGTCAGGCCCTGCCCCTGCAGCTCGATCTGCTGATCCCCAAGGGCACCAATCCGGCCGCCCTCGGCGAGATCCGCCTGGCC
>Ga0164292_10001795_pt1 | contig 17491 bp, 17 predicted proteins | sample GEODES117metaG_FD_111486 | JGI IMG/M metagenome (GOLD analysis project Ga0164292, IMG submission 111486) | Eutrophic lake water microbial communities from Lake Mendota, Wisconsin, USA - GEODES117 metaG | ecosystem: Environmental > Aquatic > Freshwater > Lake | place: USA: Lake Mendota...
TTCGGTGCAAATGGCATTTAAAAATATTCGGTCCGATTCGCACCAAATAACGGCTTTAATAAATAATGCTGGCGTGTTATCTACTTTTAGCTCTCTTTTAATTCCTCCAAGATTTGTGCAGGAGATGGTTAACACTAATTTCTTGGGTTCTTTTCTTGTTACTCAAGAATGTGCCAAAATGATGACAAGACAAAAATTTGGTCGTATTATTGGTATTAGTTCAATGGCTGAACTACTAGAGCCAATAGGTGATGCTATCTATACTGCAACTAAGGCTGCGGCAACTTCTGTTAATAATTCTTTGGCCAAAGAGTTAGCTCCATATGGAATAACCTGCAATACTTTAGCAATTACTCACATAGCAACAGAAATGTCAGATAAGATTAATCACAAATTACTTGACAGTGTAATTGATAGTCTTCCATTACCTCGTTCAGCAACTATCCAAGATATTACTAATGTTATCGATTTTTATATGAACCCCAACAGCTCATATATTACCGGTCAATATATTGCCTTGGGTGGGCTACATAATTAATTTTTAATTTATGGATAACCTAACTATTGATACAATCGTTAATGGAAAATGGAGGCAAAACTGTTATTTAATAATAAACAATGATCTAAATGCATTGCTTATTGATCCTGGAAGCCAGGCAAAAGTCATTTCAGATCGTATCCAGAAACTAAATGTTAATTTACTCGCGATTCTTAATACCCATGCTCATTATGATCACATAGGAGCAGTAGCAAAATTGCAGAGAGAATTTAATGTTCCCTTTTATTTAAATGGATTGGATCAAAAATTGATGCGACAGGCAAACCTTTATCGCGCTATTTTCGAAGGTAATGAATACATAAATATTCCAGAAATTGATATTTTTTTACATTCATATAATGAAGATTTAAATATAGGGTCTTTTAAAGTGAGATCCATGTTTACTCCTGGACATACTGAGGGAGGGTCATCCTTTTTGATTGGTACTCATTTATTTTCTGGTGACACCCTTTTACATTTTGGACCAGGTAAATCTAATTTACCTGGAGGTGATACTGAAAAATTAAATGCAAGTTTTGCTGTTTTAAAAAAATTAAATCCCAATCTAAAAGTTTATCCAGGACACGGAAAACCTTTTTTACTTAAAGAATCTTTACTTTATGTATAAACGATTTATAGGAATTTCTGCGTTAAATTATTACTTGGCACCCTCAAATCTTAGTAACGAAGAATTAAACTCACAAAATCCCTCATGGGATATGAAAAAAGTGACTGAAAGATCAGGTGTGTTATCACGAACAGTTGCTCCCGATGGATTAACTGCTCTAGATTTATCCCATGAAGCTGTCAAATGTCTCATCAATACTGATGAGCATATCTTATCTGAAATTGATGCCTTAATATTCTGCACGCAAACTCCAGACTATCTCTTGCCTTCCAACTCTAATTTGCTGCATGGTTTATTAAAGTTACCCTCAAACGTCATGGCATTTGATATCAATCATGCTTGTTCAGGGTATCCATATGCTATTGGGCTTGCCAAAAGTCTTATACTAAGTGAAATGGCAAGTCGAGTTTTAGTCATAACTGCTGATACCTACTCTAAGTTAGCCCACCCTCTTGATCGATCAGTGAGGCCTCTATTTGGTGATGCAGCATCTGCCTCCATAGTAACAAACTGTGACTTTTTTAATATTGTTGATCAGACTTTTGGAACAGCAGGAATACATTCTTCTAAATTCATTGTAAGAAATGGCGGAATGCGTCATGTAAAAGAAAATAAATCGACCTCTAAATTGGATTCCTCCCTAAGAATACACAGCCTCGACCATATTCATATGGACGGCATGGGCTTATTGAGTTTTTTCAATAAAATTGTTCCAACCTCTATTTATTCAATTTTGAACCGCAACAACTTACGTATCGAAGATATTAGTTACTTTGTTCTACATCAGGCAAGTCAATTAGCGCTTGATTCTTTACGTAAATCATTAGGCGTACCTGCTGAAAAGATTATTATTGATATGTCAGATACGGGCAACTTAGTTTCCTCCTCTATACCTGTAGTTCTTAAGCGCTCTATCGAAAAAGGGTTATTTAAGAAGGATGCTCTGCTTATTCTCAGCGGATTTGGTGCTGGTCTATCATGGGGTTCGGTTTTAATTACTGTTTAACTTTTCTATGGGGCCAATTGACTTTCTTAAGGACAGATTCCAGAAAAATTGCAATTCAGTTGCTTTAGTGAGCAAAGGAATCGAAACAACATACGATGAATTATTGGAAGTAACCAATAGATTTATCGAGGAATTAATGGATGCAGGCATTATAAATGGCAGCATTGTTTTACTTAGAGGAGATTACTCAGTTAACTCAATATGTGCACTTTTAGCGCTAATTGAACTTCGGTGCATTATTGTGCCCTTGACTCCTATCTCATTCAGTGCTTTACAAAGCTCTATAGAAGAAGTGGGGGCACAATTTTTAGTTGATTGTGACTCAATACCAATATATAAGATTGAAAAATTTCAACCAAAAATATCTACCCCCAATTTATTCAAATCACTTATCGACCGAGAGCTACCTGGATTAGTATTATTTACTTCTGGATCCTCCGGAAATCCAAAAGCTGTTGTTCATGATTTTTCTAAGCTATTAGAAAAATTCCATGCTCAAAGAGCCCCTATGAAAACTCTAAACTTTCTTTTGTTCGATCATTGGGGTGGATTGAATACTTTGTTTCATTGCTTATCAAATCTTTGCCCTGTAATAATTCCTGAAAATCGCACACCCGATTCTATATGCATGTTGATCGAGCATTATAGAATTGAATTGCTACCTACCACCCCTAGCTTTCTAAATATTCTTTTGATTAGCAAAGCATATCAACGCCATGATCTATCGTCCCTGCAATTGATCACTTATGGCGCTGAACCAATGTCTGAGGTAACTTTAATATCCCTTTACAAGAATTTTCCTAAAATTAATATAAGTCAGACATATGGAATGATTGAGTTTGGGGTTCTGCAATCCAAATCTAAATCCCCAGATTCTCTATGGGTTAAATTAGGTGGCAAAGGGTGTCAAATTCGCGTTGTAGACAACAAACTTGAAATTAAATCGCCATCACTAATGCTCGGTTATATTAATTCAGAAAGTCCATTTACTGATGATGGATTTCTTAGGACTGGTGATTTAGTAGAACAGGACGGAGAATGGATTCGAATTTTAGGTCGTGAATCTGACATCATAAATGTCGGTGGCCAGAAAGTGTATCCTACCGAAGTTGAGCAAGTCATACTAAGCTGCCCTGGAGTCAATGATGTGGTAGTTTATGGCGAAAAAAACTCAATTTTAGGAAATATTGTCTGTGCAACAATAGTTATTGACGATGAATATGATGAAATTTTATTTCGATATAATCTAAGAAAGCTTTGCTCAAACATCCTTCAGCCTTATATGGTTCCTATCAAAATTAAGTTTTCAAAAGAAATTCTTCTTTCAAATCGCTTTAAACGCATTCGAAAGTAATTTAACATGCAAAATGATGGGTTTATTATTAATACATCAATATTCTTTTTTGCCCATCAGGATGACGAGTTTGGCGTTTTTCAAACAATTGTGGACGAAGTATTAGCGGGTAATAAAGTCTACTGTATATATTTTACTGACGGTGTGCGTTCTGGAATTTCTCCAAAAAAGAGAAATGGGGAGTCTTTAAAAGTTCTAGAAAAGCTTGGCGTACCTCCTGAAAGTGTGATGTTTATTGGTGAAAATTTAATGATTTCTGATGGAACACTTGTTGATTGCCTTCCGAGAGCAAAGCAATGGTTATCAATTTGGCTATCTAATATTCCAACAATTCAAAATATCTACATTCCAGCATGGGAAGGAGGTCATCCAGACCATGACTCATTACACGCTGTTGTTGTAATTGTTGCAAAATATTTAAATTTACTAGATCATGTTTGGCAGTTTCCTCTATATAATGGCTATCGCTGTTGGGGAAAATTTTTTCGCGTCCTCTCTCCTTTGCCAACGAATGGCTTTGCAAAAAAGAAGAAGATTAGTATTGCCAATCGCCTACGATTCTTGACCTACGTGTTTCATTATCCATCCCAAGCAGTTACTTGGTTTGGGCTATCCCCCTTTGTATTAATGCATTTTATATTATCAGGTTCTCAATACTTACAAAGAATATCAATCACTCAAATCAAATGTCCACCTCACACGGGAAATTTATATTATGAAAAAAGGAGGTTTTGTACTTGGGGAAAAGTTTTAGACCGCATCAATAGTATCTATTAATCTAGCAAAAGACTTTTTCGTACTAAGAATTGTGAATGAGTAATCATAATTTGGTATGGACTCATTCCTTTTAAACAATCACCAATTTAAGCAAAATTTCGAATTCGTCTAGTAGATAAACATCCTATATTTTAATTTTGGAAAAAGAAATTATCATCATGAGCATTGTCAAGAAACGATATTATTATAAAATTTACAATATAGATTAACGAATACTTAGTTTAACCTGTTTATCAATCTCATCCATTGTTTCGGAATAGCATCTCGACCAAGTAAAACCAGCAGCCCTATCTCTAGCCATCACATTATTATATTTTGCATTATCTAGATCATTAAATATTTTTATAGAATCGCCACCATCCTTTCGGTGGGGCGGAAGACTGAATATAAAATGAGTAAAAAAAATTGGAAAGTATTAATTAATCTATATATTTAGCAAATTTGTATCGCTAGTAAATAGTTTTGCCATCTAATACATCGAGGTAATAATCAAAACTAAAAATACTGCAACAACTAGCGTTAATATAGAGTCAATAAATTTTCATATCATATATTGATATTGAAAATTCTGTTTATTACCTTGATTTTGAAGATATAAAATCATCAGGCTATCATGCAACTTAGTTATTTATTGCCACCTTATTTGGGCCATGCCTAGATAAAAGGTTCGAAAACGCCCCAAGTAACTTGCTTGATGTCTCTAATTGTAGATGCTCAATCAACTCTTTTTTTGATGTAAAGATTTTCACAAAGACTCCAAGAGTATAAACAATAATATAATTCACTAAACAGGAAAATATAATCTGAAAATTTGTACTCATAGATTTCTTAATCTTATTCATCAATTCTTCGGCAAAGTGGCTTTCAATTAATTCTTCATTCTCAAAAAGTTTTATCATTTCAAATGCATAGTCATAAAACTTTAGAGTAGCCGCTAAAACTATTATTTTTTTTAATAGTAATTTACGATCATCTTGATTAAGATTTCTTGATCGCTTAGTTGCTTCCTCACATGAAATCATATAAACGGCATCTCCCCATATTAACTGAGGTACCGATTGGGCATTAAAAATATTTGAACGCCTGATCCATGACTGATTTTTTAACTCCATTAACCAGAAGCCATATCCTCTAATTTCAGGGTCAATATCCGAAAAAAAGGGGGAGCCAATATTTCTTTCGATATATTGAACTTCAGTTTGAATACCTATGACCGTAGACTCAAGAAATTTATTTGCACCTAATAGTATCTGTAAATCTGCGCCCTCAGCGTCAACCTTTATAAAATCTATATTTGTAACCTTGGTCAAAGCTTGATCGAGTGTTTTGGCTTTAATTTCCTCAAGCCCAATCACCTCATGACAGTCATAATTTAGAAACTTATTAAGGATTAATGTATTAGGTTCAAATACTGAACTAGCTGATGGAAATTTAGTAAGATAAATTTTTAATATTGCCTGAGATGACCATAATGCAGTATTTATGACTTCTAAATTATTGTTTTGCCTATTAAATGCTCTTTCATCTGGATCAAATGCATATACCATCAGATAATTATGAATTGGTTGCCACTTTGAATCCAATCCTCCTGTGGAGCCAATATCTGCAATTACAATTTTTGTGTCTGCCAAAATATTTTTAGCAAGTAATCCAGTTTTGCCATGCCCATAAAATCGATTTTTGATTAATTCTTTTATCATAAAAATATCCCAACTATTTCTCGAGTACAAGCAGCACTTGACTATAAGTCTCCTTTATTGTCTCTTGCCATGTAAAGTATGTGCTTCTCTTTAACCCCATTTCACGAAAATTCGCATTAATCTTTGGATCTATCAATTTTTCTAGTTTATTTACAAAATCAATCGAAGAGCGTGGATTAAAAAACATAATAGAATTGCCCCCCACCTCCCTATGTGCCGGTATATCTGATGCAAGAACAGCTATTCCAGATGCCATTCCCTCCAGTACTGTTAAGCCAAAGCCTTCATACAAAGATGGCGCTATTAATATCGAAGAATTGTTAACCTCCTCAATAAGACGATCCTTATCAAGCTTCCCAAGATAGGTGACCCAAGATAATCTATTTAAGTAGCTCATTAAATCAATATCTTTAAGCCTTTGACCGTCAAAATCTCCAACTATGTGCAAATTGAATTTATTCACTAACTCTAATTTACTCATTGCCTCTATTACAAATTTCATATTTTTATGAGGCCTAATATTTCCAATAATAATAAAGTATGGCTTAGCTGATGAAATCTTTTTTGAATTAGGCTTCCACTCAACACCTACACCAAGAGGAATTTCTTTCAACAAAACACTATCTCCAATCACTCTTGAAAAGTATTTCAAGAATTCACTTCTAGAAAACTTAGAAATAAATAAAATTGCGGCTGATTTATGAGCGGAATAGCGCAGAAAAATCCATGTAATTATTTTCTTGAATATAATTTTTAATGAGCTATTATTTACATATAAATACGACACATCATAAATAGTCGTAATTAATGACCCCCTTCTCATCAATGGCATTGAAAGTGAAGTACACCAAAAATATTTACTACGTGGCACTTTAAATAAAAATTCAAATTGCTCTAATGGAGTGAGCGGCCTTGATTTTAGTTTTATTGCCAATATTTTTTTAGATAAAATATTGGGTAGATCTGAGTTGACTTCATTTGGAATTAATACACATACCTTGAATGTAAGGCTAATTTTGTTTGTCACATCTATGACACAATTTCTAATGTAATTTCCAATGCCACTGTCATTATATTTTCTAAGATCCACAACCAAATCAAATGAAGCATCATTCATATCCATCAGCTTTTGACTTAATTATTAATGCGCCCTTAGTGCCAATTTTTCTATAGTCTAGTTTATTATTAGCCAAAAACCTTTTTAGCGCTGAATAAGCACCATCATAGAGAACATCGTCCTTGCAGTCGTCGATAAGAATAGCTCCGCCAGGAATCAGCTCATTAAATATTCCCTCCAACGCGGCCAAAGTTGGCAAATACAAATCTACATCTATTAATGCAAATTTAATTGGGGAAATCTTCTTGTAATCGAATACTTTACAGTCTGACTCTTCAATCTGCAATGCGTTTACACCTCTAAAATTTCTAGTCCAGCTTTTAAGAGATATGTAACTAAAACCCTTCAATTGCCAAAGTTTTTTTCCTCTTTTATTTACCTCATAGCTTAAATCATCATCAGGAAATGACTTAAAAGTGTCCAGCGCTATATACTTTCCAGAGCTCAACCCTCCATTAAGACGCAAATGAGTTAGAACAAATTTCGTTGTCATTCCCCTGGCAACACCAACCTCCAAAATATTTCCATTAGAATTTTTTAGTCGTTCAATTTGGTTAATTATTTCTGCAAGTTGGATTGGCTCTAAGTTATATTCATATTTAGGCCGACCAATTGGAGTATATCTAAAAACTAAAGTCTTACCTAATTCTTTAATTTGTTTAATCAAGAAATCAATCATTTATAACTCTTTTATAAGATCTAATACTTTACTAGCATCTGGATTGTAAATCGCTTTAATGTCCTGTGGAATCCACATTAAATTATCATTCTTATCGCTCAATAAACAGATTTGAGGTTTTTTTAATACATATGCTATGTGTGTAATTAATGAATCCCCAGCAACAACGTAATTCGCTGTAGATACTAAATTAACCAATTCTATAAAATTTAATTTATTAATTAAGTTAATTACATTTTCTTTATTATTTATGTAATTTTTTATTTCTAAATAATAGCTGAAATCATCAACACCCTTACCTACGATGATAATTTTATCATTAATACTATTGATCAATTCGCTCCAATTTTTTGATGGCCACCGCTTCTCTGAAACGCCAGCACCGATCTGAAAGACGCAATATTTTTCGGAACTAAATTCATTAATTTGTAATGCTTTCCAATGATTTAAGTAGCTTGCTACAACCCAATCATCATCAAAATTTAGGCATTGTTTGAAAAAGTATCTGAGTAAATTTTTTTGATACTCAGTAATATGTTTACATAAGGGAAACTCAATATCGTATGATAAAGAACTGAGATTACCTAAGGCGCTACTAGAAAAACCAACCCTAAATGATACTTTCGCCAACCATAATAGAGTCATAGAGTTTGGGTAATATGGATATAAATCAATTGCCAATTCAAATTTCTTTGAATTTATTATTCTAGATAGATAAATTAAGTCCCTTAAATAGATAAAGTACTTTTTAAAAAGTGATATCTTAGCTCTGTTTAGTTTCCAATGTCGATAGACATATATATTTTCTTCTTTAACAATTTCCCTTGCAATTTCAAGAGACTCACTAGAGCAAACTATACCAATCTCAACATTTGGAAACTTTTCTTTTATTTTCAATATCGCTGGTACTGACAACAAAAAATCACCCATATGTGCGATATTCGATATGATGATTTTCTTTGGATATTTATAATCATTCTTAGAAATAAATATGCCTAAAAAATTATTTGCATATTCAAATACTAGTCTTACGAAATTACTGCGAAAGAATAGCTTGTTCATGTTTCCAATAAAGAATTAAAAATTCTCTTAAATTCGTTATGATTATGAAAATTCAAGTACTCCCTCCTCATTTTCTGCATTTTAAATAAGAAATTTTTATCCTCTAGCATCTTAAAGATTCTGTCCAGTTCACATTCGGCTTTTGGCTCATTCCAAGAAATACTGAGATCATGTAGTTCATACCTTGCCAACTCAAAACTCATCCAGCTATTCTTTGAAGTAATTGGATATTTCCCAGCAATAATGCACTCTATAAATATACCAGAGGTAGCCATTTCATATACTTGAGAATCGTATGGAAGCAATACTACGTCACAATTTAATAAAGTGTATTGATATTCTTCTTCAGATAGTGTTGCATCAAAAAAAACATGCTTTCCCCGCGTTCCAACTTCTTTTTTTAATGAACCAGGCATCCATAGAATATTTTGATTCAATTTACTACTGTTAATTATTAATTTTGCTGCAATTGCATAATTTTTTTCTGGCCTACTAGCCCCCGGCATCCAACAAACTATTGGCCTATTTGGATCAGATTTATCAATTGACTTTTCCCGACATTGAAAATTAGCATGAGGAATTGGCAAGACGGTAGCATTCATTTGAAATTTTTTATTAAAAAAATTCCTTACCAACACACTGTCTGTAGCAAAAAGAACTTTTACTTTTAAGATTTCTATAAAAAAAAATAGTACTGCATTTAATGCAACTGTCTTAAAATAATTATTTACGATTAAATTTGTTCTTAATAGGATGATTAGCCTATCAATCTTACGATTAGCAAAAAAAATTGCTATCCCCAAACCCAATAGATGCCCTAGCCCAAATGACTCTATGAATAAGGTGCATTTAGACATCATCGAATTTATGATCTCTTTTCTTATGGCTAATATATATCGCCACCAATACAGCACATTAGTTTTTGTTGTATAAACAGGCAATGATGTAAAAAAAAACTTTGGAAGTTTTAAATTTTTTGCGGCAGTAGTTGCCAAAACTTTAAATTGCCAAGTATCATCAAGAGCCAATCTTAAAGACTCTTGATACGGAATATCATGACCACCGATTCCTTTCAAAAATGGGCAAATTGATAAAAACATCAAACTCCAGCCCTTTCTCCCATCTGCTCAAACCACTCTATTGTTTCCCTTAATCCTATTTCAATAGGTATATCTTGAAACTTCTTACCTATCAATGATTTCATCTTATTTATTTCTAGACGTTTATTGCGTACGCCAATATATTTATTGAGGTCGTACACGATATCGCTATGATCATACCCAACGATACTAGATATCATTTCTGCAAATTGTTTAATTGTGTAATCCACTCCGGATCCAACATTAATTAGGTCATTTTTAACTTCAGTTGATAAAGAATCCAGATTTTTTATAAAATCATTTATGAAGATGAGCTCTCTCCTTTGCTCCCCATCCCCCCACAAAACAACCCTTTCGTTATAACGCTTTCCTCTAATTATCTTTCTAATTAAATCAAAAATAAAATGCATTTGCCTGCCGTCAGTGTGGTATCCAGGTCCATATATTGTTGACGGTATATAAGTTTGATAATGCATAGAATATTGATTTGAAAAAGACTGCAAACCTACCTGAAGCATTCTTTTGGTCATTGCATACGTATATAGGCTTTGTTCAGGAACTCCTTTTAAATAGTTCTCCTCGGACAACGCAAAAGTTGGATCATATGAGCAGCTTGTTCCCATCGATATCAGTGTGGCTTGTTGCTGCTGATCACGCCACCACTCTAGAACGTTAGTATTAATTTTTTGATTTATTACCCACTGCTCGCCCGGGTGGAGCAAGCAAAAGTCACCAGCCTGCGTCCAAGCAGCCAAGTGAAATATTTTGTCAAATTTTATTGATGAATATTTATTAAGCGATTCACCATCCCTCAGATCAGCCTCCTCAGAGGTAAATGTAATTACTTCGTGACCTGATGATTTCAAATGTTTTGTTAAGAATTGACCTACAAAACCACTGCTTCCGGTTATAAGAATTTTCATAATCAGGCGCTAATTTTAGGATTTATTGGAAAGTAAAATTGAATACCTGCATCAATTAAATCTTTATTGTTGGCTAATATTTCTTTCTTGAAGTTCCATGCTAAAACATAATAGATATCCGGCCTTGATTCAACCTCATTTTCCATAAATATTGGAATATGCATGCCTGGTGAAAAAAGATTTTTTCGAAGAGGATTTTTTTCAAGTAAACACTCAATCAGATCTGGACCTACTTGAAAGTAATTTAAAAGCGTATTACCCTTCACCGGGGCTCCCATTCCAAAAACTTTTTTTCCATCCGCCTTTGCGTTATTAAGAAAGTTAATGTTCTTCTCCTTCATTACTAGGATTCGCTCTTGAAATAATCTGTATTTTTCAATTTGATTGCAACCAGATTTATTCTCTTCATTTTCCAAGTCAATTAGCCTTTGAGTTTTATCATGTTGGCCAGGGTGCCCAATAAACCCAATCATTTGTCCCCCATGAATAGGGGCTAAATATGCATCAAACAACTCAAGGCTATGTAGACTTAATAGCTTTTGCAATGTCTTAAGAGTGTAGTAAAGCAAGTGCTCATGATATATTTGATCGAATGCATCATTCTCCATGATGCTCTTCATGTAAAGAAATTGGACTACAAAAACACCATCATCCTTGAGGCCGATCTTGATTCCCTCGGTTACAGAGTGCAACTCCTCCAGATGAAAAAAAACACCGGCAGCATTTATTACGTCATACTTTTTGCTTAAATCTAAAATAGTTTGCTTATTAAAAAATTGGTTTAAGGTTGGAATGCCTAAATCCATGGCAATCTTAGCTGTTGTTTTTGATGATTCAACCCCTAGCACTTCCCAGCCCAATCTTTGAAAATGAATCAGCTGAGTTCCATCATTTGATCCTATATCTAAAATTGATTTATTCTCAGCGCTAGAATTAAATCTTTGCTGCACTTCATCAGCAATATTTTTGCAGTGATCAGAGAGAGATTTAGTAACACCAGATAAATACGTATGATCACCAAACATTGTTTCTTTTTTTACAGTGTAATCAAGTTGCGCTGTTGAACAATCAATGCAGTACACAACCCTTAATGGATAAAAATACTCTTTCCCAATTTCCTCCCTAGTTAAAAAGTGGTTACACCATGGCTGACTTCCCAAGTCGATAACTTGTTCTAGTTTTTGACTACTACAGACCCTACAATTCATCTTAAACCCTTAAAAAGTAATCGGAATTTTTTTCAATGAAGATTGATGCCTGATTCAGTGATTCTTCTGTGCCTATATCAATAAATGGCGCCTCAACTTCAATCACTTTAATGCGAATACTATCGTCTAGTTAGCTTGGAAATACATCCATTTCAAAACTAATATTGTTGGCTCGAGGTAGCTTGTCTATAACTTCTTTTCTAAAAAGGTATATTCCGGCATTAATCAATCCTCGGCCCGGCTTTTTTTCCTCAAAACCCTCTAAAAAATTACCCTCTTTTATCGCCAGCGTTCCATATCGACTGGCATCTTGAACTTTGACACCAACCATTGAGACGCCAATAGATGCGTCTGAAAATGATTTAAATAAAGGGTCTAATTCCGTTAAAGTTAGCGAATCTCCATTGAGAATTAAGACATTTTCAAATACAGCTTTGCTAGAGTCGAGTGCATTTAATACACCGCCAGCAGTACCAAGAGGAGCCTTTTCATCTACACAACACATTCTCAATTCTTTCTTATTAATTTTGCTTATAAAAGCTTTAATTTGTTCTGAGCGATATCCTGCAGAAAAAATTATGTCATCCACTCCTTGCTTAACTAAAAAATCAATAATCCACCCTAGAAATGGTCTTCCGCATATAGGAGCCAATGGCTTAGGCAGGCTGGGTAGAATATGCTGAATACGAGTACCCTTACCGCCGACTAATATAACAACAGCATTTTTCATCTGATGTTTTAAAAAATTAATTAGACGTTTGCATATCTAGTGTCCCTTAGTATCGTGTATCCTTTAATTAACTCTTTAATACCACGATCTAAACTCCACTCGGGTATAAAACCTGTGCTTGCTAAACGCGCATTCGAAACTATATAGTCACGCTTATCAGGATCCTCTCCAATGGGAGCCTCTAAATATACAAAATCTGGCAAGTGCTTTTGAATAGCATTACAAAGCTCTAACTTTGATAAATTTGCATCATCCAAGCCTACGTTATATGCTTTTCCGCGCATTTGATCAAAGTTTTGTATTGCATGTAAAAAAACTTTTGCTACATCTCGTATGTGGATATAGTTACGCTTGAAATGCCCTTCAAATACAACTACTGCTCGATCATGAAGCGCTCTGTAGGTAAAATCATTGACCAATAAATCCGTTCTCATGCGCGAGGACATTCCAAAAACTGTTGCCAACCTAAAAGTAACGCTATTTTCGCGCTGCAAGACAGCTTTTTCGGCATTTACTTTTGTTATGCCATATAGCGATATGGGATTTAATGGACTTTCTTCGGTGCAATATTTATCTTTCTCTCCAATACCATATCCACTATTTGTCACCGGCATTAAAATTTTTTGGCTTGGACTTACTAACCGACACAACATCTCTACCGCATCTTGATTTATAGTTTGAGTTCCAATTGGATCATTTTTGCAAAGCGGAGCTCCCACTAGAGCTGCCAAAGGTATAACAATATCCGACTTTGCTAATAACTTTTTAACCAAGTTTTCATCTCTACAGTCTCCCCGTACCACTTGAAAAGTATCAAACCTGCAACATTCGGCTAACGAGTTTTGTCCAAAAATAAAACTGTCTAAAACAGTGACGCCATACCCAGAATGCAAAAGTTGCGGGACTAACACTGAGCCTATATAACCCGCACCACCTGTTACCAATATATTCATTATTTCTCCTAAAACCTTGCTTCTACCTGCTCACACATATAGTGATAAATCATCATGTGCATTTCTTGAATTCGGGGAGTATTTTTAGAGGGTGCTGCAATCAAAATATCAGCATCAGTAGAGAGCTCGCCACCACCATAACCAGTTAAAGCTAGCACCTTCATACCAATTTGTTTAGCATATTTAGAGGCTGCAACTACATTTTTAGAATTACCGCTGGTAGATATTGCCCACAAAATTCCACCCGCTTCACCATAGGCCTCAACCTGTCGCAAAAAAATAGAATCGTAACTAACATCATTTGCCCAGGCTGTAATTATGGAAGTATCCACAGTTAAGGCTCTAACATTTAAAGCTTGACGATCTTTCAAAAATCTACCAACAAGCTCGCCTGCAATATGCTGAGCATCAGCGGCTGACCCACCGTTGCCACATACCAAAACAGGCTTACGCTGTGCCAAAGCTGCACCCAACAATTCAATAGCTGAATCTAATTTAAACTGAAACGATTCATACTTAATAGCTTCTAAGCAGGCTTCAACCTCAGCCAACTGATTTTCAAATACATGTTGCATGATTTTTCTAACCATGAATAATTGAACTTCCAGGTGCATTTATAGAAAACTGTACCCTGTTATAACCAGCCAAAGCCTCAGACACTCTTTTCTGTCTCTCAGGTGGAACAAAAAATAACATGAATCCTCCCCCTCCGGCACCCAAGAGCTTACCGCCAAGGGCGCCTGCCTGAATTCCCTTTTGATATAGCAGGTCTATTTCTGGACCAGTCACTCCAAGATCAAGCTCGCGTTTTTCCATCCACGTTTCATGCAAAAGACTTCCAAAAACAGAAAGGCTATCATTGCTAGTTAAAGTCGCATGTGCTCGCTCAACCAAGACAAGCATTTTCTTTAAATTTTTGTTTATGCGAGAAATATTGGCGATTTTTTTGCTCTCCACATCTTGCGCCTTGCGAGTCATCCCAGTAAAAAATAGCATTAAACTTGAATCTAACTCTTCCAATCGCTGGCTTGATAAAGCAACTCTCTCAACAGAAAAATTACTCTTTGACGAAAAATGCATTAGATTAAGACCGCCGTATGATGCAAATATTTGATCCTGAACCCCAACGGCCTCCTTTAATAACTCTCTTTCAATATAAATTGCTTGCTTAGCAAGCTCGTGCTGGTTTATGTGCTTGCCACTAAAAGCATTTAGCCCCTTAATTAATCCAACAGTAAAACTTGATGATGACCCAAGCCCACTAAACGCTGGTAGATCAGACGCTAAGTTTACCTCAATATTTTCAAATATACCGCAATGCCTAAGAGTCTCACGAAAGGGAATATGCTCAATTTCTTCTAAATTATTTGCAAACTCAACTTTTCGATATGCAAAACGTATTTTATGATTAAATAACCACGACGGTACATGCGAGATGGTGTGGTATATGTACTTATCAATAGCAGTCCCTAAGACCGCACCGCCATGCGCAGAAAAAAACTCTGGGAAATCGGTTCCGCCACCAAAAAAACTAATCCTCAACGGCGTCTTAACAATTATCATTTCAATCTACATATTCTTTATTTGCCAAATAAAAACTTTCTAAGGTTCCTATATCTCTGTGGTAATCGGAATTTAAAAAAGTAAAAATTTTACCTAGATTATTTGGTATTACATCATTACTAAAATCTGTTGGTCTAGTTTTCATAGAAGCCATTAACTTAACTAGATCGGGCTCGATTATATATATTGCCGCATTTGCCAAATTTGACGGAGGTGCAGAAATTTTTTCGTGGAATTTATTGACTACGCCAAATCTATCAATCTCCACTATTCCACAGCTTTTTGGATCATCAGTTTTAAAAAGCATCATTGTCATATTGCACGACGGGGGCCTCAACTCATGAGACCGAATAAATTCAATCGGACTGAATCTTGAGAGATTATCTGCATGTATTAATAAAATTGGCTCGTTATTTATAAAGTATTTAGCTGCCAACAATGTTCCAGCAGTGCCTAGTAAAATTGGCTCATGCAAAATTTCAATTCTATCTTTGTAGGGACTGCTAGATATGAAGTCCTCCACAGCCTCTGAAAGATAATGGGTATTGATAAGGACTTTCTCAATGCCGGAGCTAAAAAGCAGATCAAGCCAAATGCTCATTAGAGGCTTGCCACCGATGCTTACTAGACATTTCGGAGTATGGTCAGTTAAGGGCCTAAGCCTTGTGCCCAATCCAGCGGCAAGCAATATAGCTTTCATTAAATTAAATATCTTTGGATTGTTTGCAAAAACTTTACATCAATTATATAGTATATATTTTTAACTATTATTTTCCTATGAAAATTTTGATTATTGGAAGCTCTGGTTTCATAGGGAGCAAAATGTTAGAGCATTGCAAGTTATGTGGATATGAAGTTTTTGGTATTTCTAGGCTATCAGGAAAATCATTACTCCAAACCCTTAAAGAAAAATTTATTGAAAAAGATTTTCACTTGGCAATAAATGCTGCAGGCGTGTCTAACAATAACAAGCCAGCTAAAGACTACTTAACCGGGAACATTAATATCGCATGTGATATTACGTCCTTTTTTGATGAAACAAAGGTGCCCGTAATAAATATCTCTGCAGCATGTATATATAATAATAGCACCGGCTTAAATATTACCGAATCAAGCAATATCATTAACCCAAATGCATATTCAATCAGCAAGCTTGGTTCCGAGGAAGTTTTTAATGAGGCAAAACACCCCGTTTTAAATTTAAGACTTCCCGCAGTAATAGGAAAAGAAGCGCCAACATCTTGGCCTGTTAGATTATTAAATAATAAAAAGAACGGCATCAAAAATTTGATCTTTAATGCAGACAATTTATATAATCACGTTATGCATATAAATAATTTATCTGAATTTGTCATATCACAAAATATTGCCAGATTAATACGTGAGAAACATACTGTTAATCTATGCTCTGACCAGCCGATAATGTTTTCCAATGCAGCCAAGATTTTGCTTGAAACCGAGCCATTTGAAGAGGAGAGGTCCCATAATTTAGGGTTCACCTTGAGCAATGAACTCGCAAAACGTTCTTATGGATTCAAGCCCTGGACAGTTGAGTGCGCATTAGAAACTTTCAAAAAGGAATTTTATGAGTAAGGCACTTATACTTGGAGCCTCGAGCTTTGTTGGAAAAAATCTTCTAAAAGACTTTGATCCATCTGAAGTGGATTTCACTTTTAACTCAAATTTTATAAAAAATGGAATTAAATTTAACGCTGTTAAAGATAATATTTCAACACTCCCATTAGATTTTAAAAATATATCTCATGCAGTAATCCTAATTGGAGATACCGAACCAGATAGCTGCTATTTCAATTCAAAAGCTTCTTATGAACTAAATGTTATTAATACAATTAAATTAATAGATTTTTTATACAGAAATAATATAAAAATTATTTTTTGCTCTACCGAGTTTGTTTTTGATGGAAAAAGAGGGATGTATACAGAACTAGATACCCCGAAACCAATTTTAGAGTACGGGTGTCAAAAATATGCAATAGAAACTTATCTTAAAAAATTTTCAGACTCAACTATTTTAAGATTTGCAAAAGTCTATGGTGAGGATCCAAATGATGGTAGTTTATTTTCAGATTGGAGAAGAAAAATTGAAAATAACGAAATGAGTGAGTGCGCAAATGACCAGTATTTTTCTCCAA
>Ga0164292_10001796_pt1 | contig 17483 bp, 14 predicted proteins | sample GEODES117metaG_FD_111486 | JGI IMG/M metagenome (GOLD analysis project Ga0164292, IMG submission 111486) | Eutrophic lake water microbial communities from Lake Mendota, Wisconsin, USA - GEODES117 metaG | ecosystem: Environmental > Aquatic > Freshwater > Lake | place: USA: Lake Mendota...
CAGGCGCACATCAGCCCCTTCGACCGGGGCTTCCTGTTCGGTGACGGCGTGTACGAGCTGGTGCGCTTCTTCGACGGCGTGGGCATGGCCATGTCGGCGCACCTCAAGCGCCTCGAACGCAGCCTGAAGCTCGTGCGCATCGACGGCTTCACGGCGGCCGACGCCGATCACGCGATGCGAGCCGCGCTTGAAGCCGAGGGGCTGCGCGATGGCGCGGTGTACCTGCAGGTCACGCGCGGCGCCCCGCCGATCCGCAGTCACATCCCGCCGACGGGTGTTCCGCCCACGGTCTTCGCCTACGCCACCCCCACGGGGCCACTGGATTCGCTGACGGCACCGGTGCCCATCGGCGTCTCGCTGCAACCGGACGAGCGCTGGCATCGCTGCGAGATCAAGAGTGTCAGCCTGATGGGCTCGGTGCTGCCCATGCTCGCCGCCTGCGAGCATGGCGGCGAGGAGGCGATCCTGGTTCGCGATGGCCTGCTCAGCGAGGGCGGCAGCTCGAACGTGCTGGTGGTGAAGGATGGCGTGGTCAGCACGCCGCCGGTCGACGACGATCCATCCATCCTGCATGGCACCGTGCGGGCGCTCGCGCTGCAGGCCGCACGCCATGCGGGCCTGCGGGTGGAGGAGCGCCGCGTGCACGAGCGCGAGGTGCGCGCGGCCGACGAGCTCATCATCGCGAGCAGCCGCCGGATCCTGGCCAGCGCCACGCGACTGGATGGGCAGCCCTTCGCCGACGCCGTGCCGGGCCCGGTCGCGCGGCGCCTGCTCGAGATGATCCGCGAGGACATGCGCTCCGCGATCGCCGCCGCGGCCGCGCGCGCGTGAGGCCCTAGAATCGGCCGCATGCAGAAGCTGCTGGCGATCAGCGTTGGAAACAGCCGCACGGTGGTGGGCCATTTTCAGGCCAGCACCTTGCAGGGTCACGATCACCTGGACAACGCCGACCTGAAGGCGGTCGTGCAGGGCATCGAGCGCCACTGGAAGTCCCTCGACGACACCGACGCCATGGTGGTGCTGGCCAGCGTGAACGGCGAGGTCGCCGACAAGCTCCTTCCCGAGATCGAGGCGGCGACCGGCGCGGAGGTGCACCGCATTCGCCGCGACCTGCCCATCCCGATCGGCACCTGCGTGGACGACGATTCCACCGTGGGCGAGGACCGACTGCTCGCCGCCGCGGCCGCGTGGGACGCGCTCAAGCAGGCGGTCGTGGTGATCGATGCCGGCACCGCGATCACGCTGAACTTCATCGACGGCGAGGGCACCTTTCATGGCGGCGCCATCGCCCCCGGCGCCACGATGCAGCTGAAGGCGATGCATGAGCACACCGCCCTGCTGCCGCGCGTGGCCTTCGCGCAGCCCGATGGCAAGGACCCCTTCGGCCGCAACACCGCCGAGGCGATGCTGCTGGGCGTCTACGAGGGCATCCGCGGCATGGTGCGTCGGCTCGTCGAGCGCTACGCCGAGCACTACGGCGCATTCCCGATGGTGGTGGCGACCGGCGGCGACGCCGAGATCCTGTTCCGAGGTGACGAGCTGGTGGACCGGATCGTGCCGGAGCTGGTGCTGCACGGCATGGCCGTGGCTGCGCGTCACGCCTCCGAAGGCGTGGACGACGAAGCGGCCGCCGACGAAGGCGCGTGAACGGCGAGACCGGCATCCAGGCGAGATGGTGCACGCCGACCGGGGCCGCGGCGATCGCGGTGCTCGAGCTTCGTGCCGCACCCGAGGTGATCGAGCGCGCGCTTGGCGTGCCGCTGCCTGACATCGGCGGCGTGTCGCTGCGTGCGCTTCCCGGCGAGGACGAGGGTCTGCTGCTCCGCACGGCGCATGACACGCTGCTCGTCACGCCCCACGGCGGACCGCGCGTACGTCAGCGAATCTCCGAGGCGCTGCTCGCCCGGGGGGCCCACTTCGCGCATGAAGACGCCGCGGATTGGTCCGCCTGCACCGACGATCCCGTGATGCGGCGCGTGCTCGCGCTGCTCCCCCATGTCGCCAGCGACGACGCGCTGCCGCTTCTCCTGGCGCAGCCGGAGCGATGGAAGCGATTCGGAGCGCCCGGCATGGGCGATGCCGAACGCGGCGCGCGCCTTCGGCGGCTGATCCATGCGCCCACGGTGGCGATCGTCGGCGCGCCCAACGCCGGCAAGAGCTCGCTCATCAACGCGCTTGCAGGGCGCGAGCTCGCCGCGGCGTCGCCCGAGGCCGGCACCACGCGTGACTACGTCTCCGCGCGCGTCGCGCTGGCGGGCCTGACCTGCAACCTGATCGACGCACCCGGCACCCGCGACACGGATGATCCGATCGAGTCGCGCGCCATCGCGGCCGCGCGCACCACCATCGCGGCGGCGGACCTTCGAGTGGCGCTCGCCGCACCCGACCAGGCCTTTCCGGATGCGTGGCCCGACGCGTTGCGCGTTCGCACCAAGATCGACCTTGCGCCGGCCCACGACGCGATGGGCGTGAGCGCGCAGACAGGCACGGGACTGGCGGAACTCGCGCGCGTGATCCGGGAGCGACTGGTTCCCGCCGCGGACCTGCGGCTCGATCGACCCTTCGATTTCGTGGGGCCTACAGGCCCATGATCGAGTAGCCGCTGTCCACGTAGAGCGTCTCGCCCGTCACGCCATTGGAGAGCGGCGAAAGCAGCCACGCCGCGGCGCCACCAACGTCGGCCGTGGTGATGTTGCGGCGAAGCGGCGCCTTCTTCTCGACCCAGCCGAGGATCTCGCTGAAGCCACCCACCGCCATCGCGCTGAGCGTGCGCATGGGGCCTGCGCTGATCACGTTGCAGCGGATGTTCTTCTGGCCGAGTTCCATGGCGAGATAGCGGTTCGTCGCCTCGAGCGCGGCCTTCGCGACGCCCATCACGTTGTAGCCGGGCACGGCCTTCTCGGTGCCGTAGTAGCTCAGCGCGATCATGCTGCCGCCGTTGGTCATGAGCGGCGCCGCTCGGTTCGCCATCGCGGCGTAGGTGTAGGCGCTGATGTCCATCGCCTGCGTGAACACCTGGCGCGGCGTGGCCGTGAACATGCCTTCCTTCAGCCATTCCTTGTCGGCGAAGGCGATCGAGTGCACCACGAAGTCGATGGTGCCGAAGTCCTTCGCGATGCGCGCGAAGGCCGCGTCCAGGTCCGCGTCGCTGCCGGCGTCCATCGGCTGCAGCCATGGATCCTTCACGCCGAGTTCCTCGAGGGCGCCGCGCACGCGGCGCTCGTTCTTCTCGCCGGGCAGGTGCGTGAAGATGCACTGGCCACCCTGCTCCAGGACGCTCTGCGTGATGCCGCTCGCCGCGCTGCGATCGTTCATGATGCCGACGACGAGACCGCGCTTGCCTGCAAGAATTCCCATGGTCCGGGGAATCTAGCGTTGCGCGGCCGCGGCCGCATCGGGCACGGCTTCCCCGCGCACGGTGCCATAGGCCGGCAGCCGCTGCACCCGGTCACCGACCTGCACCTCGACCTCGGTCAGGAACGCGCCCGTGGATCTCGACGACGCCGTCGCCTGCATGCGCAAACGCCACCGGCGCCCGACCTGCTCCCCACCGACCACGCGAAGCGCGATCGGACCACCACCGCGAACCTGCGCATCAGGCTCGAGCGGTTCGTTGCTGAGCAGTTCGATCTCGCGGGTCTCGCCGGGACGGAATGCGCCCATCGAGAGCACGTATTCGGGCAGGCGCAGGACCGCCGGCACGACCTTGGAAGGCTCGCGAACCCGCACCGCGATCACCGGGCAGTCCGCACGATTGGTCTCGATCAGCCAGAGTGCCGGCACCTGATCGGGCGGGCGTTCGCCCAGATCCGTGCGGATCACGTAGAGCGAATCGGGATTGAAGCGCTTCGGATCGAAGCCGATGAAACTCGGGGCTCGGCGATCGGAACTCAGCACCGATAATGGCTGCCGATCCAGGCTCTCGATCACGATTCGCCCGTCCGATGGACCATTCGGCGGCGGCCGGATCGCCATGGGTACCGCGCGCACGGCGTCGGAGACTTCCGCGCGCACGCGGATCTCCAGCACGCGAGGCGCGCCCTCCGCGACCACCTTCACGCTGGCGCGCTTGGGGCCCGGCACCTCGGCACCGGCAAGCGTGGCGTCGAAGGAGACGCTTTCGCCCGGTGGAAGAACCGTTCCGGCAAGGTCGGTGGTGGTCGTGCAGGTGCAGGTGGGCTGGATCGCGGCGATCGCGACGGGCTGCTGGGTGATGTTGGTCAGCGTGACCCGTCCTGTGCGATCCTGCCCAGGTCGGACAAAGCCGAAATCGAGCGCCTCTGGTTCAGCCTGCAACGGAAAAGGTCCGGAAACCGCAATCCCCTCGTCATCCCTCGGCGCCTGCAATTGACCCACCATCGCCAGCACCCCGCCCGCGAGGAGAAGCAGTGCCGACAGCGCCACAGGACGCCCGCTGAATGCAGCGTGATTCAACTTGAAGCGGCGCAAGGAGCCCATTCTACGGCGGCCTGAGATGCGGTTATGAACCCCGATCGTGCGTTCCGGGTGGCCCCACGCAGCGAAGCCCCCATCGGATCCGCCATTTTGCAGGTTTTCACAGTCAGCTTTCTTGCACACCTGCGAAGGCGGGCTATGTTGCGGGAGTCAGAGGTTGAGGCGAAAAACCCCACCGAAGACAGGCTGACGAAACTCGACTCGAGAAAGAGACGGTTTCGTGTGTCTTGACCGCGACAGCGGTCACTTACCGAGCCCTTTTCCCTCCCTCCGCCCCCGGTCCTTGTGGCCGGGGGTATTTATTTCCAGCCCGAGAACCAGGGTCGGAGGTTGTTATTGACCACTTTGGAACACCCTCAAACCCTTCCACGCACTTGCGTTCGGTTCATGCGGCCATTCGCTAGACTCGCCGATCCTCCTCCTGAGGAACCGAACCATGAAGAGCACCGACCTCCGCCCCGGACTGGCCCTGAAGATGGACAACCGCCTCTACCTGATCACCAAGGTGGAGCACCGCACCCCGGGCAACCTTCGCGCCTTCGTGCAGGTGCTGCTGCGCGACCTGAACTCGGGCGCCCTGATCGACAAGCGCCTGCGCTCGGGCGAGGAGGTCGAGCAGGTCGATCTGGACCGCCGCCCCATGGAGTACCTGTACAAGAATGGCGACATGTTCGTCTTCATGGACAACGAGAACTTCGAGCAGATCGAGATGAGCGCGGACTTCGTCGGCGACCTGCCGCTCTACGTGCTGCCGAACACCAGCGTGGTGGTGAACTGGTGCGACGGCAAGGCGATCAGCATCGAGATGCCCAACATGGTCGAGCTCGTCGTGAAGGACACCACGCCCGGCATCAAGGGCGCGACCGCCACGAACCAGCTCAAGGAAGCCGAGCTCGAGACCGGCCTGAAGACTCGCGTGCCCCCCTTCATCGGCATCGGGGAGAAGGTGCGCGTGAGCACGGAAGACGGCAGCTACCAGAGCCGCGCCTGAGACGAGCTCACCCCGAATAAACGACGCCCGCGCCGAACTGGCGCGGGCGTTTCATGTGGTCAATCCTGAGATTCTCAGCTGAACAGCAGCAGCAGGAACGACAGATCCCCGCCATCGACGTCGCCGTTGCCGTCGAGATCGCTGGGGCAGCCCGGGCAGGCGCCGAAGTCCAGGAGCATGAGGCTCACATCGGACGCACCCACCACGCCATCTCCATCAAGATCGCCAGGCGTGACGGGCTTCGGGGCTCGATACGTCACCTCCAGCCGCGGGCGAAGGATGACGTTTCCATTCTCGCTGGCGATGATCTCGATGCCATCGTCGTTGCCACTGATGATCTGCGGCAGGATCGCGAAGCCCCAGTTCGGGGTTCCCGTCATCCATTCGCGCACCACTGAGGTGACGTCGATGCGGCGCATGGTGTCACCGTCGGGCTGATTGTCACCGCTGAAGGAGGCGAAGGAGGCCGCAAGATCGGGTCCCACGGTCAGGCCTCCGGACAGCGAGTTCCAGGTCGACGTCTCCGACCACGAGCGCACGACCCGGTGCACGAAGAAGGCCGGGTTGTAGAACGGCGTGTCGATGTCATCCGGAATGTCGATCACCAGCGTCGCCGCCAGGATCTCGGAGCCCTCCGGGATTCCGTCGCCGCCGACCAGTCCGTCGAACCGTACCAGCGCCTGGCCGCGATAGTCCGCGAAGACCGAGTTGGCGGTGTCGTCATCCGACACGCGGACATCGTTGCTTCCGTAACTGGTGTTGGGATTCTGCTGGCTCACCCAGGTGTCCTGCGTGCCCTCGTACCCGCCGATGCCCTGCTGGAACGCCTTGAAGGAGACGCCGGGCGCGAGTCGGTAGCGATCGAAATCGACCGAGAGCGTGAAGTCGCTCTCGGCGGAGGTGCGCACGGCTCCAAGGGTGGGCGAGTAGGTATCCACGTCGATCGTGCCGGCGATCGTGTTGAACTTCATGATGCGAAGCCAGCCGTCACCACCGTTCGGATCATCCTGATAGTCGGCAAGGATCTCGTGCACGGGCAACCCCGCGACGTTCTGGCTCACCTGCCGGAACTCCTCGTGAAAGTGCCCGCATGTCACCATGAAGACATTCGGGTTGCGGCGCACGAACCACTGGAAGAATTCCTCCGAGCGGATCCCATCGGGGTTGTAGAGGCCCTCGACTGCGTACCACACGTCGGGATACCGACCTGAAGAAACCAGCGGCACACCGCTCGTGTAGTCCTGCGCGTCCTGAAGGTAGCGGTGCGTCGTGAGCATCACGGGCCGGTCGCGATTCGCGTCGATCACGGCCTGCGCCCACGCCAATTCCCGAACAGGCGTGTCCACATCGAGGTGAATCTGGAGGAAGTCCATGCCGCCCGCCGTGAAGACGGTGCTGTTGGACATGCCGGAGGGCGAGTCGCCGAGATACCACGGCTTGCCATCGAAGCGCTGCGCTCCGAAGTAGTCGAGGTACGGGCCGGTGAACACGGGCTGTCCCGATCCGCCCGACGAGGTGATGTCATGGTTGCCGGGGCAGACCCCGTAGATGATTCCCGCGTCGTCGAGAATCCGCATGGCCGCGTCCGCCAGCACCCACTGGTATTCCTGATCGGCGTTGTTCACGATGTCGCCGTAGTGCGAGACGTACGCGATCTTGAGATCGGCGCGGTGATCGACCACCCAGTTGGTCTGGGCGATGAACTGCTGCGGGTACGTGCTCGAGTAGTTCTGCGTGTCTGGAATTCCGATCAGCGAGAACGCCGGGTCTCCCAGCGAGAGCGCCACCGCATTCCGCGAGGCATAGTGCGGATCGGGAGCGACAACCGCGAACCCAGGCAGCGCCTGCCGATGCGCATGGTCATGAACGCCATCGTGGGGAATCATGTCGCCCAGTAGAGCTCGCGGCGCGACCCAAAGCCATGCGCCGCGCGTTTGAAATCGGCGAAGGTGTCGTGAAGATGCGGCTCACCCGAACAGCAGCAGCAGGAAGGCGATGTCGCCGCCGTCCACCTCGCCACTGCCGTCGAGATCGCTGGGGCAGCCCGGGCAGGCGCCGAAGTCCAGCAGCAGCACCGCGATGTCGCCGGCGCCGACGATGCCGTCGCCGTCCAGGTCACCCTCGACGCCGCACGCACCGGTCGAGGTGCTTCGCGAACTCGTGGCCGCGTTCGCGGGCCAGCGCGACACGCTGAAGTTGGTCTCCGCCTCGACCCACCAGTCCAGGGTGTTGCCGCAGGCCGTCGCGGGCAGGCTCGCCCCCCACTGGCCCGACGCGAGCGTCATGTTCGCGGTCTGCACCGCACCCCCGCTCACCTTCCACTTCAGGCGCACCGGGTTCGAGGCAAGCAGCGAGCCCACGTTCGCCAACACGCTCACGCGCACCGGCGTCGCGCTGTCCGCCGTGGTGGTGGCGTCGGGGCCCTGCGTCAGCGTGATCGTGCACGCCTTCAGCGTCTCCTCCATCATCACGAGCGCGCCGGCGAAGTTCTCGCGCACGTTCGGCAGGATCTCCGAGGGCGGCATGATGAAGCCGTAGGCGCCGGTGTCGCGCACCTCGGTGCAGTAGCTGAGCTGGCCCAGAGCGCCGTAGGCCCAGTCGTTCACGCCACCCGACGCGGGATAGATCGTGGTGTAGACCGGTCCGGCGAGATAGTCACGACCCTCGACCGCCTGGATGGCGTCGTGCATGGACGTGCCCACGCGGTTGAAGGAGGACTGGTCCGCGCAGGGCGTGGCCGTGTAGCCCCACGGCCACAGCAGGAGCTCGCTGTAGGCATGGATGTCCAGGTGCGCCGCGATGTTCGTGCGTGGCGTGGCCCAGTCCCGATACGCGCGCGTCTCGGGCTCGCTGAAGGCCGACGTGCCGCGGTAGGTCTCGCTGCTCTGCTGCGTGCTTGCACCCTGACCACCCCACTGGAAGCCCCAGTTGCGGTTCAGGTCCACGCCATAGCTGCCACCCGAGTTCAGGCGGCGATTCTTGCGCCAGAGACGACTGGTGGACCAGCTGTGGAGGTACCCATCCGGATTCATCACGGGGAAGACGAACACCTCGCTGGCATCCAGCACGGCGCCGACGCGCGTGTCGGTGTCGGCGTCCTCGACCAGGCGGTCGATGATCCACATGGCCGTCATGGTGCCGCCCCACTCGCGCGCATGCTGGGTGCCCGTGAAGGCGAAGGCTGGCATGGCGGTGCCGACCGGGTGGCGCGAGATGCGGATGCCCTTGATGGTGCGACCCTGAATGGTGGTGACCGGAAGGTTCACGATCGAGCACAGGTCCGGGCGCGCCGCCACGAACGCATCGAGCCGTGCGTTGATCGCCGCGAGATCCTTGAAGTCGGCGAACCAGTCGGCCGCCTCCTGCGGCTGCGCAAGGCGCTCCCGCTCGGCCTGCACCACCGCCTGCACGTCGGGAATGAAGATCTCGAAGGGCACACCAGCCGCGCGCAGCGTGGCGAGCCGTTCGCGCGAGAGCCGCCAGTCACTGGGCGTGCCGATGCCCGGCGCGTGGGACCACGGATCGTCGCTGAGCTGCGTGATGAGCATCAGGTCCTGCGCGTTGCGCAACGTGGCACGCACGACGACCTCGCCGTCGTAGCGCTCGATGGGCTCGGCCTCGGGCACCTGCGCGAGCGCCGCCGAAAACGGAAGCAATGCGGCCAGCACGAACCGGGGAATGAGGCGTCGCGGGGTCATGTGGAGCAAAACTAGCCCGTCCAGGGGCGTGGACCAGCGAAATGTCCCGACTGCCCCCGAATTTCGTGCCGGGACCCGTCGCGAAAGCCGCCGATCCAGCCATGTCAGCTGAAGAGCAGCAGCAGGAACGCGATGTCGCCCGCGTCGACCGTGCCGCTCCCGTCGAGGTCCGATGGGCAGCCCGGGCAGGCCCCGAAGTCCAGCAGCAGGACCGCGATGTCGCTCGCACCGACGACGCCATCGCCATCAAGATCGCCCTCGACGCCGCAGACGTCGGTCTGGGTGGAGCGAACCGACACCGGCGTGTTCGCGGGCCAACGCGTGATCGTGAAGTTCGTCTCCGCCTCGACCCACCAGGTCAGCGTGCTGTCGCAGGCGGTGGCGGGCAGGCTCGCCCCCCACTGGCCCGACGCGAGCGTCATGTTCGCGGTCTGGGCGGTGCCGCCATCGACCTTCCACTTCAGACGGACGGGGCTGCTGGCGATCAGCGACCCGCAGTTCGCGGTCACGGTGACCTTCACCGGCGCCGTGGCGTCGGCCGGTGTCGTGCTGCCTGGACCCGAGACCAGCGTGATGGTGCTCGCCTTCAGGAGCTCCTCCATCATGGTGGTCGCGCTGGCCATGTTCTCGCGCGCGTTCGGCAGGATCTCGCTCGCCGGCATGATGAATCCGTAGGAGCCGGTGTCACGCACCTCGGTGCACCAGCCCATGCCACCCGTGGTGATGCTGGTCCAGTCCTCGATGCAGCCCGCGGTGGCGCCGTAGACCTGCCAGCTGTTGCCGACGGTGTAGGTCCGGTTGTTCACCGCCTTCAGCGCGTTTCCCATGGCCGTGCTCACGCGCGTGTAGGTGGCCGACTCCGGCGGCAAGGCGCTGGTGTAGCTGTAGGGCCACATGATGATCTGGCTGTAGCTGTGCAGGTCGATGTGGCCGGCGATGTTGAGGCGCGCGTTCACGAAATCGCGCAGTCCGGCGGTCTCGGGCTCGCTGAAGGCCGCGGTGCCGCGATAGGTCTCGCTCGACTGCGAGCCGCTGGATCCCGAGCCGCCGAAGCCGGTGGCCCAGTTGCGGTTCAGATCCACGCCGTAGCTGCCGCCCGAGTTCAGGCGACGGTTCTTGCGCCACAGGCGGCTGGTGGTCCAGCTGTACTCGTAGCCGTCCGGATTCATCACCGGGAAGATGAACACCTCGCTGGAGTCCACGATCGCGGCGATCCGCGAATCGAAGCCGTCGTCCTCGACCAGCCGCTCGGCGAACCACATCGCGGTCATCGGCACGGCCCACTCGCGCGCGTGCAGCGTGGCGGTGAACAGGAAGGCGGGCATCGGCGTGCCCGCGGGATGCCTCGAGATGCGGATCCCCTTGATCGGACGTCCCTGGATGCTGCTGCCCGCCTGCACGATCGTGCAGAGATCCGGGCGCAGGGCCACGAGTTCGTCAAGCCGCGCGTTGATCGCCGCGAGGTTCTTGAAATCGGAGAACCAGGCGAGTCCTTCCTGCGGCTGCGCAAGGCGCTCGCGCTCCGAGTCGATGAGTCCCTGGATGTCGTCGATGAAGATCTCGAAGGGCACGCCGGCGGCGCGCAGCGTGGGGAGCGCGTCGCGCTTCACGCGCCAGTCGCTGGGCGCGCCGATGCCGGGGGCGTGGGACCACGGATCGTCGCTGAGCTGGTTGATGAGCATCAGGTCGCGCGCATTGCGCAGCGTGGCCCGGATCACCACCTCGCCATCGAATCGCACGGGGGTCTCGTCCTGCTCGAGGCGCGCGGCCTCGGGCGGCAGGTCGGTGGGCGGGGCCGCGATCGCCATGACGGTGAGCGCCCAAGCGACAGCGATCGTGGAGAGGGTCCTCACGCCCGCAAAGGTAGACCCAAACGGGTCCTGCGCCATCACCGAGGCGCGGTTTTGGACCGATTCGTGCCGGCGTGCGTCCGTTTGACCGCGAGGGAATCTCGGACCAATCTTCCTGCATGCGACGCATCGCCTCTCTCCGCCTCTCCGTGGCCACGCTCCTCCTCGCCGGCTGCACCGGCGGTGACCGACTGGGGGAACCCTCCGGAAGTCCGATGCAGTTCTCGACGGCGCTTCCGGACACGCCCGTGGCGCCGCGTGACCTGGCCATGTTCGATGGCGTGAATGGACGCGTGCTGACATGGTCGGACCTCATGCGGCTGGTGCGGCGAACGGATGTCATCGTGGTGGGTGGCGAGGGCGGACGCGACGGAGGCATGGTGCGCGCGGCGCTGATCGACGATGCCCGAGCGGCGTTCTCGCCCACCACCGTGGTCGATGGCTGCGCCGACGCGGAAGCCTGCGCGCAGGCCGCGGCCGACGCCCTGCATGACAGCAAGCGCGTGGTGGTGCAATGCCCCGCATCGTGCGATCTGGCGGAGGTCTCGCGTCGCATCCGCGCGCTGCACTGGTTCTCGAGCGTGACGACGGTGGCGATGGTGCCGTCCGGGGCGAGGGCGCTCGCGGCATCCGAGCGCGACCGCGCCGACGTGGTCATTCACACCGCGCCCGAACGGCCGGTGCAGGCGTCGCAGCCCCCACGTTGAGCGCGGATCGACGGGCTCAGCGAACGAGCTTCTGCAGCTCGTCGTTGTTCCTGGCGATCTTGTACATCTTCTCGATCTTCATCATCGCCATGAGGGCCTGCAGATCCTTGTTCATGCCGAACAGGATGCTGGAGGCGCCCTGCGCGTTGGCCAGGTTGCGGCAGGCGATGCACATGCCCAGTCCCATGCTGCTCATGAAGGTCACGTTGGTCAGGTCGAGCACCATGTGCTTGATCGCCTTGCCGTGCTTCTTGAAGTAGGGATTGAACTCGTCGGTGATGATCGGGCTCTCGCGCTGGCCCACGTTGGGGCCCACCAGACGAAGAATCAGGGCGGACCCGTTCCAGTCGATCTCGACCAGCGGGGTCTTCTTCTTGTCGGGAAGTTCGGCGGGTACCTGGCTCATGCGTGGCTCCTCACTGAAGCCGAACTTTATACCACGCCCACGCGGCGGCGGGTTCAGGGGCGCTCCACAGCCTCCGGCGGCACCAGGGCCAGCAGCGTGCCGCGACCTTCGGACGCGTCGATGTCCAGGAGCGCGACCGCGCCCTTGCGCAACGCCACCAACGCGTGGCCGCCGAGCAGACGGCCCACCAGCTCGCCCAGCACCGGCTCATGCCCGACCAGCGCGACCGAAGCCTGCTGATCACGCGAACGCAGCATCGCGAGGATCGCGTCCACCGCGGCGTCGCCACCCTCGGTCTCCAGCGCCGTCTCGCGCACCGCGTGCGGCCAGCCGGTCTCGTTCGCCAGGATCGCGGCGGTGTCCCACGCGCGCACCCAGCCGCTGCTCAGCACGACCGCGGGGGACTCGATCCACGAGGGCAGCCGCACCGCCAACCGCGCGAAGTCGCGTCGACCGCCCTTCGTGAGCGGGCGCTCCCGGTCATCCGGCCATTGCGCGGCGTCGCGTTCCTTCGCCCGGGCATGTCGGATCACGATCAGACGCATGCCGGAATCGTAGCCACGCGGGTACCTTGCGCCGCATGGAACGGATCGCGATCCGCAACGCGCGCGTGCTCACGCTGCAGGGCGTCGGCGTGCGCCGAGGCGCGGCGATGCGCGATCTTGGCGTGATCGAGCGAGGCTTCGTGACATGCGAGGGCGGACGCGTGGCGCAGGTGCGCACGGGCGAACCCGAGGGTTCGTGGGATCGCGTGATCGACGCCGGCGGGCGCGTGTGCATGCCGGCGCTCGTGGATGCGCATGCGCACCTCTGCTGGGGCGGCGATCGCTGGGCGGAGTGGGAGCAGATCCGCGCCGGGGTGCCCTACCCGCAGATCCTTGCCGACGGCGGCGGAATCCTGAGCACCGTGCGTGCCACGCGAACGGCCTCGCGTGGGGAACTTGCCGAGGGCGTGGCCATGCGCCTTGCCGCGATGGCACGATTGGGCGTGGGCGCCACCGACGCGAAGTCGGGCTACGGACTGGAGCCCGAGAGCGAGGCCCGCATGCTGCAGGCGATCGGTGACGCGGCGGCGAACTCGCCCGTGCTGGTGCGGCGCACCTTCCTGGGCGGCCACGCGATTCCTCCGGATGACGCGGACTGGCCCGAGCGGCTCGCGCGCGAGGTGATCCCGACCTTCGCCCGCCAGTTCCCCGACGTGGCGGTGGACGCTTTCTGCGAGCGGAGCGCGCTGGGTGTCGAAGCCTGCCGCGCGATCCTGCGTGCCGCGCGAGCGGCGGGACTCGCGGGACGGCTTCATACCGACCAGTTCACCTCGATGGGCGGGGCGGAGATGGCGATCGCCGAGGGCGCGCGCACGGTGGATCATCTGGAAGCGGCCACGCCCGAGACGGTGCGGGCCGTCGGCGGATCCGGCGCGATCGCCGTGATCCTGCCGTGCTCGGGCTATGCGCTCGACGGCCGCTACGCGCCTGCGCGTGCACTGGTCGAGGCCGGCGCCGCCGTGGCGATCGGGAGCAACGCGAACCCGGGCAGCGCGCCCACCGTGGATCTTCGCTTCGCGATGCACCTGGCCGTGCGTCACGCGGGGCTGCGCTGCGCGGAAGCGATCGTGGCGGCCACCGTGAACGCCGCGCACGCGATCGGCGCCGAGGCGGAGGTCGGCATGCTCGCGCCGGGCATGCGCGCGAACCTCGTCGTGCTGAACGATCGCGACGAACGCAGCCTGGTGCACGCCTTCGGCGGACCGCCGCCTCGGCTCGTGATCCTCGGCGGGCGCGTGCTGCAGGGCTGACCCACCCACCGCTACCATCGCGCCGTGATTCTGCGGACCTCCAAGGAGATCGAGGACGCGCGCGCCGCCGCAGGCTGCGTGGTGGAGACGCACCGAAGGCTTGCCGAGTGGCTTCGGCCCGGCGTCACGCTGGCCGAAGTGGACGCCTTCTGCGCGCAGCTCTTCGAGAAGCTGGGCTGCAAGAGCGCCTTCGTGGGCTACAAGGTTCGCGGGCATCCGCCCTTCCGAAGCCACACCTGCCTGAGCCTGAACGACATGGTGGTCCATGGGGAGCACGACGCGACCCGGCTGGCCGAGGGCGACCTGCTGGCCGTGGACATCGGCGTGAAGCATCGCGGCATGATCGGCGACGCGGCGTGGACGTACTCCATCGCGAGCGCCACCGAGGTGGGACTGCGGCTGCAGCGATGCGGACGCGAGAGCCTGCGCCGAGGCATCGCGGCGATCCGCGCGGGGCGCCCGATGATCGAGTGGGCGCGCGCCGTGCAGAACTACGTGGAGCGCGAGTGCCGTTTCCATCTCGTGCGCGGCCTTGGTGGGCACGGCATCGGCCACACGCTGCACGAGAGCCCCTACATCGCCAACACCGCGCCGAGCTATCCCGGCGAATGGACCGAGGCATGGCGCCCGTTCGAGCGAGGCATGCTGCTGGCGGTCGAACCCATGATCAGCGCGGGCACCACCGAGGTGCGCTCGAAGGGCAACGCATGGCCCGTGTGGACGGCGGACGGAAGCCTGAGCGTGCACTACGAGGCGGACGTGATGGTGACCGAGGACGGATGCGAGAACTTCACGGCGGCGCTGGACGAGCTGCCGGACATCGTGGGAGGCAGGGCATGAGCGGCAAGCCGCTGGCGGTGCTTGTGGAGGCGATCCATGCTGCGGCGGACGGCCCGCTGCGCGAGGCGGGCTTCGAGGTGGAACGGCTCGCGGCCAGCCCGGATGCGGCGACGCTCGCGTCACTCGTGGCGCGGGCAACCGTGGTCGGACTCCGCTCGAAGACGAAACTGCCCAAGCCGCTCCTGGAACAGGCGAGGTCGCTCGCGGCCGTCGGCTGCTTCTGCATCGGCACGGATCAGGTGGACCTCGCCGCGGCGGCGCAGCAGGGCGTGCCGGTGTTCAACTCGCCCTTCTCGAACACGCGCAGCGTGGCGGAGATGACACTGGCCGAGATCATCGCGTTGGCGCGACGCCTCTTCGAGAAGAGCGCGCAGCTGCACGACGGACACTGGGACAAGAGCGCCAAGGACAGCCGCGAGGTGCGGGGCCGAACGCTGGGAATCGTGGGCTACGGCCACATCGGCAGCCAGTTGAGCGTGCTGGCCGAGGACCTGGGCATGCGCGTGGTGTTCTTCGACATCGCGCGGAGGCTGGCGCTGGGCAACGCGCAGTCGCTGCCGTCGCTGCAGGCCGTGCTGGAGAGGTCCGACGTGGTGAGCCTGCACGTGCCGGACACCGATCGCACGCGCAACATGATCGGCGCGACGGAGATCGCGCAGATGCGCAAGGGCGCCACGCTCATCAACAACAGTCGCGGCAAGGTGGTGGATCTTCAGGCGCTCGCCGCCGCGCTGCGCTCGGGGCATCTTTCCGGCGCCGCGGCCGACGTGTTCCCCGAGGAGCCCGCCGAGAACGGCGAGGGATTCCGCACGCCGCTCGCCGGCCTTCCCAACGTGATCCTCACCCCGCACATCGGCGGCAGCACCGAGGAGGCGCAGGAGGCGATCGCGATCGACGTGGCGGAGAAGCTCGCCCGGTACTGGCGGCACGGCACCACGGCGACGGCCGTGAATTTCCCGCAGGTCGACCTGCCGCAGGTGAAGGACGGACTGCTGCGCATCCTGCACGTGCACCGCAACGTGCCCGGCGTGCTCGGCAAGATGCACACGCTGCTGGCGAAGTCCGGCATCAACATCCACGCCGAGTTCCTGCAGAGCGATCGGGACACGAGTTTCGTGATCCTGGATGTCGACCGCTTCGGTGACCGCACGCTGCTCGATGGCCTGGAGCGCATGGAGGAGACGATCCGCATGCGCGTCGCGGGCTGAGGCTCGGGCACCGCTCGTCCGCGCCGCGATGGTGAGCGACGCGGTGGCGATGGCCCGCAAAGCGGCCGCTCCGCGGTGGCGATTGCCCGCTCGCGGCCGCCTCGGCTCCGCTTCGCATCCGCCTCGGCTGAGCGCTCATCGCTCCGCTCGTAGGAACAGGTCCGGAGAAACGCCCGTGGGGCTCGCTGCGCTCTTCGCGATACCGCTTTGCGGGCCATCGCCACCGCGTCGCTCATGCACGGCCATCCGTGGGCCGCGGAACAGCGGCAAGGGCCCAATAACAACCTCCGACCCTGGCTATCGGTACCTTGATGGCATGCTCACCGCACTCCTGACTGCCGTTCTCGCGCTCGCCGCAGATTCAGCTCCCGCACCCGTGGTCGAGACGCTGCACGGCGAGACCTTCACCGACGAGTGGCGCTGGCTCGAGGCCCTCGAGAAGGATTCCCCCGCGGTCGCGGAGTGGACCACGGCGCAGATCGACCAGACGCGATCCACGCTGGATGCCCTTCCCTGTCGCACGCGCATCGCCTCCACGCTTGAGCCGCTGCTGAAACTGCCCAGCGTGGGCCTGCCGAGCATGCATGGCGACTGGTGCTTCTTCGGCGAGCGCACCGGTGACCAGAACCAGGGCGTGCTGAAGGTGCAGAAGGGAACCGATCCCGCCAACCGCGCCACCGCGCGCACGCTGATCGACCCGAACGCGATGGACGCGAAGGGGCTGATCTCGCTTGACTGGAACGTGCCGAGTGACGACGGCACCATGCTCGCCTTCGGCACCAGCCGATCCGGCAGCGAGATGAGCGAGCTTCGCGTGATGGACGTGGCCACCGGGAAGACGCTGCCCGACACGATCACCGGCAAGGTGAGCTTCCAGGGCTGGACCCCCTCGAAGGACGGCTTCCTCTACAGCGCGCTTCGCGATCCGAAGGATCCGTACAGCCGCGAGGTGCGCTTCCACGTGCTCGGCACCGATCCAGCCACCGACCGTCTTCTGGCGAAGCAGACGAATCCGAGCGAGATCCCCTTCGCCGGCCTGAGCCGCGACGGCCGCTGGATGATGCTCGGATTCAGCCGGGGCTGGCAGGCGAACGACCTCTCGGTCGCGGATTTCGAGGCCTGGCGCAAGGGTTCCGGTGATCCGAAGCTGATCGAGATCGCGAAGGGCCTGTCCGCGCGCTTCACGCCCATCGGCTTCGAGGGCTCGCGCATGCTGATGATGACCACGCTCGACGCGCCGCGATCACGACTGGTCGCGGTGGAACTGGCGCAGCCCGCGCGCGCGAACTGGAAGGACATCATTGCCGAACCCAGGGACGAGGTGCTTGAAAGCGTGGGACTGACCAAGGGCGGCATGATCGCCTCGTTCACGAAGCATGTCTGCACGCGGCTGGAGCGGTTCGATCGCGCCGGCAAGAGCCTTGGCGAGATCCCGCTGCCCGGACTGGGTGCCGCTGGCGTGTCGATCGACGAGGACCGCACCGACGCGTTCATCAGCTACACCAGCTACAACGAGCCGCGCAGCTCGTACCA
>Ga0164292_10001799_pt1 | contig 17473 bp, 17 predicted proteins | sample GEODES117metaG_FD_111486 | JGI IMG/M metagenome (GOLD analysis project Ga0164292, IMG submission 111486) | Eutrophic lake water microbial communities from Lake Mendota, Wisconsin, USA - GEODES117 metaG | ecosystem: Environmental > Aquatic > Freshwater > Lake | place: USA: Lake Mendota...
CAAGATCTTTGTTGGCTTGGTAGCTCAGTTGGTACGAGCGAACGACTGAAAATCGTTAGGTCGCCGGTTCGATCCCGGCCCAAGCCACAGTAGAAATTACTTTGGAAGTTTTCCTTCAGCTAATCGGTCGATAAGTGTTGGAGCATTCTTATCTTTATCAGAAATCTTTAACTCGCTTAAATCAATTCCCCAATTGATTCCAATTTTTTCATCAAGCGGGTTAATCTCAAACTCATCTGATGGTGAAAACGGTGTCGAAACTAAATACGCAACAGCCGTATTGTCTTCGAGCGCCACAAAACCATGCCCTAACCCCTCGCTAATTAAAACAGCTTTCCCAGAGTCACCTCTTAGTTCGACTTCAAGCCATTGACCAAAACTTCTCGAATCTGGACGAATATCGACAATCACATCTTTGATTGATCCTGATACGCAAGTGATCCACTTTGCCTGGCCTAGCGGCGCAATGCTGTAATGAATTCCGCGTAGCGTTCCTTTGGATGAAAGGGAAATATTTGCCTGTTCGATTCCAAAATCTCTACCTGTTGCATTCTTAACATCCGCAGATTTAAACCACTCACGAAAGAATCCGCGGTCATCGCTCCACACAGGTGACTCTGCTAACCAAACTCCTTCGATACCAAGTGGTTTTAATTCCATCTTCTTATCCTTCCGCCTTCACCGCAGAAATGATTGCAGGCATCGCATCAGCGAGCGCGATTCGCCAATCTCTTAGGGGTTTAACCGAGGTATTTGCCCATGCATCATGACTTAGCACCGAGTATGAAGGGCGCTTAGCAGGACGCGGGTACTCACTCGAAGAAACAGGGGTAACACGACCAACATGCGCACCTGCAAGTTTGAAAATCTCTTGCGCAAACTCAAACCATGTTGCCTGTCCAGAATTAGTCCCGTGATAAGTACCAGCTGGAGAAGCCGATAGCCCTAGCTCAACCAACTGTTTTGCTAGATCCGATGCTGAAGTCGGCTGTCCAACTTGGTCGTTTACAACTCTGACTTCACCGTCACTCTTTAGCGCCAGTTTGGTCATAGTCTTTGCGAAGTTTTTTCCCCAAGGGCTGTAAAGCCATGCGGTACGAACAACAAAAGAGTTTTCTGGGTGACTCGCGAGAACTCGAATCTCACCAAGTGCCTTGGTTCGACCGTAAGCAGATTGAGGGTTGATTTCATCTGCAACTTGCCGCGGTGTTTGGCTTTCTCCTGAAAAAACATAATCTGTTGAAACATGCATTAGCTTTGCCCCGCATTGTTTTGCGGCCAAAGCAATATTTTCTGCACCATCACCATTCACCCTGGAAGCCTGGGGTTCATTACTTTCAGCCCCATCTACATCTGTCCATGCTGCGCAATTAACAATTGCCGTGGGTGATAACTGTGAAACAAAGTCAAGAACTGTTGGGCTTTGCGTGATATCTAAATCTTCTGATCCCCAAGCAGTAAACAAGATTCCTCGTTCACCGAGCTCTTGTGAAACTGCAATACCTAATTGCCCTGATCCGCCCGTAATTAGCCAAGTCATTTAATGATTAGCGATTCTTAAGTGGCTTCCACCACGATTCATTATCTCGATACCACTCAATAGTTTCTCTGAGTCCGTCCTCGAATTTAACCTTAGGTTCATAGCCCAATTCCTGATTGATCTTTGTCCAATCAACGCTGTATCGAAGGTCGTGACCTTTTCTATCTTCCACATATTCGATTGAAGATTCATCAGCACCCATAGATTCAAGAATCAAACTTGTAATTTCATTATTTTTTAATTCACGACCGCCGCCAATGTTGTAAACCTCCCCGGAGCGCCCATTCATCAAAACAGAATAAATACCCAGACAGTGATCATCTACGTGCAACCAGTCCCTAACATTCTCTCCGGTTCCATAGACTGGAACCTTTTTACCTTCCATTAAATTTGTGATGAATAGCGGGATTAACTTCTCTGGAAAATGGTGCGTTCCATAGTTATTACTACAACGAGTAATAACCACATCCAAGCCATGGGTTCGATAGTAAGAACGAGCTAATAATTCACCGCTTGCTTTACTTGCTGAGTATGGTGAGTTCGGTAGCAGAGGAAAATCTTCCGTCCAGGAACCTTCTGCAATTGAACCGTAAACTTCGTCCGTTGAAACTTGTAGAAAACGTATTTTCCGACCTGAAGCTTTAATCGCGTCAAGCAATACTTGAACCCCAACAATATTTGTCTGAACGAAATCAGCTGCCCCTGAAATTGAGCGATCTACATGGGATTCGGCAGCAAAATTTATGACTGCATCAACATCATTTATGAGGTCGCCTACTAGTTCATGGTCACAGATATCACCTTGACTAAAGTCATAACTTGGAATTGACGACACATCTTTGAGGTTTTCTAAAACCCCTGCATAGGTCAATTTATCCAATACCTGCAGGCTTGAAATTTCTTTGAAATTACCGCCTGCGACCATGCGCACAAAATTTGAACCAATGAAGCCTGCGCCACCTGTTACTAATACGCGCATAAACACCCCAATGGACTCAATGTAATAGCAGTACTTTACCCGCTACCCTTTCCTTATGAAGGGCATTGTTCTGGCTGGAGGCACCGGGTCGCGCCTGTGGCCGATCACAAAAGGTGTTAGCAAACAATTGCTACCTGTATACGACAAGCCCCTAATTCACTATCCGCTCGGAACACTATTTCTGGCGGGAATTAGAGAAATCTTATTGATAACAACTCCTGAAGATCTTCCTGCCTTTAAGCGTCTTCTGGGAGACGGCTCGCAATACGGTGTGTCATTTGAGTTCGCAACACAAGAAAAGCCAAATGGATTGGCAGAAGCCTTCATTATTGGTGAAGAATTTATTAATAATCAAAACAGTGTCTTAATTTTAGGTGACAACATTTTCCACGGCGTCGGTCTTGGTCAGCAACTAGAAACTATCGAATCAACTCATGGAGCTACCATTTTTGCATATAAAGTTTCAGATCCTGAACGATATGGAGTGGTCGACTTTTCGCCTGACGGAAAAGTACTATCCATAGAGGAGAAACCAAGAAAACCGAAATCACAATACGCAGTGCCAGGACTATATTTTTATGACAAAAATGTTGTTGAAATTGCGAAGGGAATAAAGCCGAGCTCCCGTGGCGAATTAGAAATCACCGCAATAAACGATCACTATCTTCGAGAAGGCAAACTAACAACCAAAATTCTAGAACGTGGCACTACTTGGTTAGATACCGGAACAATTGAAACACTCCATGCTGCTTCTGCTTATGTTCAAATTATTGAAGAACGTCAAGGGAGTAAGATCTCGTGCTTAGAGGAAATAGCTTGGCGAAATGAATGGATTTCTACTGATCGCTTGATAAGAATTTCAGAGGAATACGCTTCAAACCCATACGGGATTTACTTGAGATCACTTGTAAATGAGATTTAATATCCTAGATAAGGAACGCTACCTTTGGTTTTTGTGCAATTCATGTCTCGCTATTAGGCGAACAGCGTTGACTTTAGATCTTAGGGAAGGACTGGTTTGTCCATCTTGTGGATTAAATTCCCGACAAAGAGCCATACTTTTTGCTGCTCAAAGGACTTCCAGGCAAAGGTTTTTTCGAAAAAAAAATCTTAGGATTGTTGGAGTTTCGGATGGCGCGCTAATTGAGAGGGCCTTTAAAGATCGCTTTGGAAGCATCTATAAGAACTTTGAATTTCACACGGAGCCTTTTCTTGACATAACCAAAGTAGATGACACTCTGCAATCAAGGACTGATATCGTGACTTGCTCTGAAGTTTTAGAGCATGTTCAACCTCCGATTGAGCTTGCTTTTACGGGTTTGTTCAAGTTATTAAAGCCGGGTGGGTGGCTTATTCTCTCTGTTCCACATCGAGGCACTGATTCTCCTCACGAGGAACACTTCCCGATCATGACTAATTCAGAACTTATTAGTGAGCCCATTCCAATGCTTAAGGGGATAGACCTAGAAGGGAATGAGAGAGAATTTTTAGAATTAGTTTTTCACGGTGGGGCAGGTGCAACCTTAGAATATAGAGTGTTCTCAGAGACATCTCTAAGGGCTAACCTGGAAAAATCAGGATTCAAAAACATCCAAACTCAAAGTGATTTGCGTTTAATCGGCTGCTTTTGGGAACCATGGTCAAGAGTATGGATTTGCCAAAAACCTACTTAGAACTGACCTACGTACCATTTATTAGTATTAGCTTAAAAAGCAATGAGTCGATATAACTTTTTCTATTTATCTTGAGTTTTAATATTCTAATGGTCCTTAAGAACAGATTAGGACAATAGGACGCCTTCAATAGATTTTGGAGTTCAACAAAGTTGGGTCCACTCCCGATACCGTCAAGCTGGGACTCCAAGTATTTCGCCTGCCGTATGTAGGAATTCACGGAACTTATTTGTTTTCTAATTCCAATTTTCCTAAGTCCTATGGAATTCCTCGAGTGAATTCGGTAGGAAATCAATGGAGAAGGCCAAAATTCGCATTTTCCAAAATAGGAAATGACTAGGTATATCCATGAATCGTAATGTAAAACATCAGGATTCTCAAAAGAATTTATCAATTCTATTGCTTTTTTGTTTATCAACATGCAATTTCCTGGTACAACGTTCTCAACCAGTGCATTCGAAAAACTTGGAATTAATTTAATCTTGCTAGGCAGGTTAATCAATTCACCTTGTCCATCGATAATTCTTCGGCTTGAGTATGCAAGAAGGGGTGAATTACCTTTAACCAGCATTTGTAACTTAATTAACTTATCTAGATCCCAAATATCATCTTGATCTGAAAAAGCTACCAGTTTGGCTGTACCTGCATGCCGAAGTAAATTTAGGAAAACTTTCGTTGAACCCACACGTGGGGTAACGCTTATTGACTCTATGTGTCCAGCTAGATGCCATTTTTCCAAAATTGTGAGTGTAGAGTCTGTCGAACCATCGTCATTCGCAATAATTCTGACTCTTACACCATTCTGAGATATAAGACTGGTCAACTGCGTCTCTAAGTAAGTCTCACCGTTGTAGGTGGCGAGGAGTACCAAAACTTCAGGTTTTGTCTGCTGCATTTAGAGAGTATAATTGACCACTAAGCACTTGTGAGGTCACATTGAACATTATAAAAACGCCGTCAAAACCTTTGAATTCTTCTGATTTCGAGGAGATTCGACTCGCAAGGTTTTACGCCACTTTAAATTCGTCTTTTCCTACTGAGTATCAGCAAGTTTCTAGCCACGGAAAATTCGCGCTAATGTCTGTCTTCAAGCGATTATTCGTTGTACTAAAGAATAAAGTGCCGAATGACGGAATGCTTTTTCACATTCTTAAAAAAATCTTCCTCAAAATGTTTTTAACTAGATTCTCATTTTTATTTTCAGAGAATGGTCTCAATCAAGAAATAAGACCTGGGGAAATTCTCTACTCCAAAGACATCGGATTTGGAATTTTAACTTCAGATGTAGCATTAGTTACAATAGTTATACCAGTACATAATCATTGGTGGGTGACATATAAATGTCTAAGAGCATTGCAGAGAAATTCTGATGTCACACCTTATGAGGTAATTGTCGTTGATGATGCATCATCAGACTCAACTACGGAAAATTTAGATAAAATAAGAGGCATCCGGGTAATTAGATCGGATACGAATATTGGATACTTGAGAGCAACCAATTTGGGTGTCGATAATGTTGGAACTAAATACCTTATACTTCTCAATAACGATACTGAGCCATTGTCAGGTTGGATTGACAGTCTGGTGGCGGTAGCCGAAAATGACGAGAAAATTGCTGTGGTGGGTTCCACTTTGGTTTATCCGGATGGTACTTTGCAGGAATCTGGTGGGCAGGTGTTTTCAAATGGTAACGCTTGGAATCTGGGGCGAGGGTCAAGCTATCTCACAGGCCAATATTTGATTGACCGTGAAGTGGACTACTGCAGTGCGGCAAGCCTTCTCGTCAAAACGAGTTTCTGGCGGGAAATCGGCGGGTTCAATGAACTCTTTGCTCCTGCTTATTATGAAGACACGGATATTTGCATGTCAGCTTGGAAATGCAATTACAAAGTTGTTTTATCTTCGACGAGCGTTGTAATACATCATGAAGGCGTCTCGCATGGCAAGGAAGTTAATTCAGGCATTAAAATTCACCAAACATTAAATAAGGAGGTTTTCCGAACTAAGTGGAAGGTCGATCTCCAATATCACTGGGAAGACTTAGGTATCCCTCGTCTGGAGAGGTTGCGAAATTCTAAAGGCATCATTGTCATCATTGACGAACAAATTCCCTCGTTTTCTAGGGATTCGGGATCAATTCGCACAATCAGATTAGCTGAAATTTTACGGGAAGATGGCTATCACGTAATTATTGGTGCGCTTGTCGACAACATCTCTTCAGGTCATTTGCAATATTTAAGAAACCAGGGTTTTGAAGTACACCTGCAACTTTCTCAATTGTTTGATTCGCTAACAGTTAGAAAAAAGAGAGTCAAGGCTTTTTGGCTCGTTCGCACGATTGTTGCTGAAACACTTATTTTGAAATGCAAAGATTTGGTTCCTACTGCGAAGATAATAACCGATCTTTTAGATTTGGACTATCGATACAACCATAAAGGTGAAGTTGTGATCTCTCCAAAGCAACTTGAGATTGCCTCAATTAGTGAAAATCTAGCCTTGGTTTCGCCGTACGAGTGCGGCTTACTCCAAAGCCAGATCGGCCACATTAAAATTTCAGATTACTGGAAGTATTTTGATCCACAGTACAAGAAAGCCCCAAGCGACAATAGAAGAGATATTCTTTTTGTTGGAAGTTTTCGGCATGCACCCAACTTGGAAGGAATCATGTGGTTTGCATCTGAAGTGATACCCCAACTACATAAAATTGGGTTTGATCAAAAGATAAATGTAGTTGGAGCGGGTCTCGAGATGAAAGACCGAAGATTTTTAGAATCACTGGGAGTTAGCATTTTAGGTCATCAGGAGAATCTTCGCGATTTATACGAATCTCATGCAGTTTCAATAGTTCCATTGTTGAGTGGACGAGGGCTGAAAGGAAAACTTGCGGAGGCGTTATCTTTCGGTGTTCCTGTTGTTTCCACAGGCGTTGGAATTGAAGGATTCCAAAACATCAAGGATTACGGCATTTGTTTATCGGATACACCGGAGGGTTTTGCAAGAGAAATTCAAGACTTGCTCACCCAACCAGATAGTTGGACAGAAAAATCGGATCTTGGGCTTAGTTACATAGAAAATTTCTTTGGACGCGAAAGAATGTCTAGAAAAGTAAGAGCGATACTGGATTTAGATGCCTAGAATTTTTATGTCTGCTTCGACCATGATTTCAGCTAAGGCTTTTCCTTGAGTTTTGCTTTCCCAATCCAGTTTATTCTTTGCCAGACTTGAATCGCCTTGTAGGAAATTAACCTCCAAAGGCCTTTCCAAAGCTGAGTCATACTTTACGTATTTTTGCCAATCGAGATTTACATATCCAAAAGAGAAGTCCAAAAAATCCTTAATCGAAAATGATTCACCCGTGGAGATCACAAAATCTTCTGGCGAATTGAGTTGTAGCATCTGATGCATTGCTTGAACGTATTCAGGCGCATACCCCCAGTCTCTACGAGCTTCTAAATTGCCCAGGTATAAATCTTTTCGCTTTCCAGAAACGATTTCCGCCACAGCTTTAGTTATTTTTCTTGTCACAAAAGTTTCATGGCGCCGTGGAGACTCGTGATTAAAGAGAATTCCTGAGACTGCAAACACTCCGTATGCTTCACGGTAGATCCTGACAGTGTGGTGAGCGTGCAATTTAGCAGCGGCATATGGGGATAAAGGGTTAAATCTAGTTTTTTCACTTTGCGGTGGCGGTGAATCACCAAACATCTCCGAACTTGAAGCCTGATAAAACCGAGTAGGCAATTTCAATATTCTTATCGCCTCTAATAAATTTTGAGCTCCGCCAGCAACTACATCAACAGTATATTTTGGGATTTCAAATGATACTTTAACATGACTCTGCGCCGCCAAATTATAAATTTCATCGGGCTGAATTGAATTCAGTAATTCAATTATATTAAGGGGGTCTAACACATCCCCGTAGTGAAGTTTTAAACTTTCGGATTCGCCATTGACGGTAGAATATAAGTGCTCTAATCGTTGAGTGGTAAAGTGGGATGCTTTCCTGATAACTCCATGTACTTCATACCCCAAGGAAAGTAAATATTCGGATAGATACGATCCGTCTTGACCAGTGATACCGGTTATTAAGGCTTTCTTTTTAATCATTTCGTCAACCACTCCTCTATAAACATCATTTCTGTATTGGATTCACATTTGTGATGTTTTTGGCATGAGATTTATTGTTTTGTATTCTAATCTGCAAAATAGCATCTGCAATCAAACTCATACTAGAGGTAACTATTGCACCCACCATCAAGACTCCTCCGACGATAACAGATTGAAGGTGCGGGCTGGACTGCCCATCAAGCAAATCAACTAAGTATGGCAGCCAACTGATAATTGCTAAAAAGAAAAGCGTGACGCCAATTAAGCCAAAGGATAGAAATGGTCTAAACTGGAGAGATGTTCTTAAAAGTGTTGCTCCATTCTTTCTTATGTACTCCAGATTGCTGCTAAATAGACGCGATTTTCTTGTCGAATTTCTTCTGCTAATCGGCACCGCCATTATGCGTGCATTTAGAAAACTAAGCTGCACAAGTGACTCAAGAGTGTAACTGAATCTGGAATTAATCACGACTTCTGAAATATGCGTAGCGCGATAGCCCCTAAATCCGCTGGTAGCGTCCTCAATTCTTACTGATGTTAATAGTGAAACAACCTTTGAACCTACGCGCTGAAGTTGCTTTTTAATAAAGCTGAATTCATCAATTTCACTGAATTTTCTCGTACCGATTACAACATCTGCCTGGCCATTAAGGATAGGAAGTATCAGGTCGGTAATCTCCTCTCCTAAGTATTGCCCATCGCCATCCGTGTTTACAATAACGCGTGCTCCCGCTTGAATGCAATACTCGACTCCCGCTTGAAACGCTCTTGCTAGCCCATGATTCGTGCCCATCATGACAATGTGGACTTCAGGGAAATTTAACCTAACAACTCCAACTGTGTTGTCAATCGAACCATCATCAATTACAAGTACATTTACTTTGAATTCTCCAACATATTCTGGTATCTCCCTCAGAACATTAAATATTGTTGACTCTTCATTGAAGCATGGTATTTGCACCCAGACAGACATAATCTTCTCCATTCGCAAAGACAAATACCCAAGACATGCCTCTACAGAACAAGTATGCCATGGTTATTAACATTATAATCATATCGTGCATAAATTTTATCTGATCCTGCTTTTGGGTTTTGCATCAATTTTTTCACAGATAAATATGAAGGTTGTAGCCAATATTTTTTCGGCGACACCCAATCTGTTTGAATCAAAGAACATTCTCATGACCAGTCTTTTAGTTGTAAGAGTTGGAATACCAGCATTAATAACACTTCTTTTGACATTATATTGCTACACGAAATTCGGATTCTATGAACTTGTAATGGCCCAGAGTGTCTATTATATTTTCGCTCTATTAGCCAAATACTTCTATTTTCATGAAAAAATCACTACTACGGATGTTGTTGCATTATTGCTTATCATTTCTGCAATTACTCTCACATTAAAGTGATTTTTTGAAGGGTGCCATGCAGAATTCAAAACATGTAATTCTAATCAGTGGAAAATCACCGATAGATAATTCGGGTGGTTTAGGATCCTACATTTTGACAATGGCGAGAATCCTCGCCAAAAGTAACATACGCACGACAATTTATTGCTTTGGTGAAAGAAATACGATAACTTCATATTCAGAGTTAATTAAAGTTGTTCAGATCAAAACTTTTGCAAGATATTTTCTCGGAATGGGCGCGACGTGGACTTCATATCTGATCGCTCGTCGGATAAAGAAGGATTTCGAATTAAAAAAATCTTCAGTGAATACTCAAATCACCATTCATGGTGGTGCAATTTGGGCCTTCGTTGGAATAATTCTGAAGAGGTTTTTCCGCATTCCGTGCAGAGTTTCAACATCGTATTTTACAACATATCCTCATGAATATAGTGGTCATGTTTTAGGAGCGCCTATCGCGATGTATGGCTTTAGAGTAAATGTTAAATTTCGGTTAATTAGAACGTTGGCAAATTTATTTATGAAGCCAATCGAATCGTACACGTTAGCTAACTGTGACTCAATAGTAGTTCATTATGAATCAACAAAATCATATCTTCTGAACGATTATCCAGAACTGTCTGAAGCGAAGATTCTCAAGATTCCCTATTACGTAGAATCCAACCCGGCTCAGTATATGCAAGTACACGGAACTCAAGTTTCATTTGAATGTCATATCCTTTGCGTTTCTAGACAAGATCCACGAAAGGGTCTTGGATACTTATTTAAAGCGTTACAGCAACTTAAGTTAGAGGGATTTTCATTCAAGTGTGATGTGGTCGGAACCGGAATATTTCTTTCTGAGAACAAAAAATTGGCAGAAAAGTTAGGTCTCGAAAATGATGTTACATTTCATGGTTATTTGCCTGAGCCATTTCGATTGAGGCGTCCTGATTCACTCTATGTTTTCCCGTCCGTCGAGGAAGGAAGTGGCGCTCTTTCATTAATAGAAGCCATGAGTTATGGAATTCCTATAATATCCACAAATTTTGATGGTATTACGGAAGATCTTACTCATTTCGAAGACGCAATATTGGTTAATCCTGTTGATGTAAAAAACTTTGTAACGGAAATTAGGAAGTTGTATTCAGATAAAGAGTTGCAATTAAAGTTGAGCAAAAACGTGCTCAGGACTTATCAAGAAAAATTTAAAAGTAGTTCTGATGGTAAACAATTCATTGAAGCTTTGAAACTCTAATCATATGGGTAAAAGAGCGCTGCCGCCTCGGGCCTCAATTCGCTGGTCTAAAGTTGAAAAGGTAATTCGAACTGGTAATTGGGAATCCATACTTGAAATCGGATTCGGAAATGGATTCATCTTGAATTATCTCGCGGAACATACCAAAGCAACTTTGTATGGGATTGAAATAAGTCAAAGTGCTATTGACAGTTTCACTCAAATGCCATTCAGCACTAGCGTCACTTTAGTCGAGAGCCCTGAAAAATCGAAGTACGATTTGGTAATCTGTTGTGAAGTTATTGGGTATATTTCAGATACTGAGAATTTCTTGAAAACTACATATGATTCCCTTTTGAAGGATGGTTTATTTATTGTCTCCGCAACAAACCTAGACAATATTGGTTTAGCCGAAAGTAATACAGGTATGAAAGGCTTCACCCCATCCCACTTACAATCAATCGCTCAAGAAGCAGGCTTTGCAACACAAAATTTCATTCCGTATGGCGGATATCTAATCAAGTTGATCCATAAACTTCGTGGACATGTTGGAGAAGTTGAAAAAATTGAAAGTCGACCGAAAGCAGTTTTGGAGAGTTGGCGAACTCCTGGCGAGGATAGTGCAGCGGTAAGAGTATTGTGGAAATTGCGCAAAATTATCGAAATGCTCGATTTCATCGGAATGAAATCACAACCCTCCGGTTTTATTCTAGTTCTAAAGAAAATTTCATGACATAGAGCATAATGATTTATCGATTATAATAAATTTCTCCAAAATAATTGGGTCTTTGTTCAAATTGAGTTTATCCAAAAGCCGAATTGTGGTTTCAAATCTTTCCTTAATATTAGATTCGGAAGGTGGCCATGAGTATGAATCCCAGCGCAAATCAAACAGCGGGAAAATAAGAAAATCTAATTGTTTTTTTCCAAAAGAGTTGCACACTTGACTTTTCGTCAACTTATCTGGATGCGATTCCACGATACTAGATATTTCATTAGGCCAACCACTCCTAACACGTGGTAAGTACTTATCGAAGCTAGAGTTATAGGTGTTCATCTCGTTCACCGCTGAAATAAAGTCAATTAAGTAATCATTTCCTGCAGGTAGGAACAGAACCTTGCTTTCGGGTGGGATGGCTAATCCCTGCTTTGAAAGATTTAAGTCTTGCGAAGCAATTTTGGACATTTCTCTCGCCGCCTCACCGTATTGGAAGGTTTTAAGGGGGTTGCTCGGCATTGAAAGGCAAATTATACCCACAAGCGAAAAAATCAAAATTTTAGATCTGATTTGATTCTCATTCAAAAGATGAGTGACCCCTACACCAATTGCGAGACATAAGAGAAAGTTCGCGCCGATTTCCCACCTAAAAGTTGTCCGCATACTCGCTAATGGCTGAATTGACCAGAGAAATTCCCATGGAAAGTCAAATACTACATCCTTAGAATCTACGAGATAATCGGAATATTGAATCGTGCCGGAATTCTCCGTTTGCTTACTCTTACTAAAGAATTTTAAACTTGGTCCCAACCCCACAAGCCCAATAATGAAAGCGCCGAAGGAAATGAGCTTTAGACTTGCGAGGGAGATTGAGTTTCTTCCATAGAAGAACACAAATAGAAGTATAATCGTGTAGAATATTAGTATGGGCATTCCGATATAAGAACCCGGTATTTGTAATCCATCACCAGAAAAATCGCTTCGATTAAGAATGAAGCTTTTCGGTAGTATTTTTCCAAAGATTTGGTCAGTATTCGACGGGAGCACAATTCCAGCGAGATCAGCGCCCTGACCCCTATAAAACTCAATTGAACTCGTCCCGGTTGAAACCCCCCTGGTGTGAAAGAAGTATAAAACGCCAGGAACAAGCATAAAAAATGAAGCCTTAAACCCCAACAGAAATTTACGGGGGCTGGAATAAACTTCCTTATTCAGAAGAATTAAAAGTGTCGCGATACAAAGTCCAATCACATATGGATATGGATCTGCAAAAACAACGAATAACGAGAGTGAGAATAAAAATGAAAGCCTCAGATACATTACATGGGCAGCAAAAAAGGAATTCGCTCTTCGTTTTAAAGTGACGCCGTGTGCAACCATTGCTGGTAATAAACAAAAGCCAACTAGAAGGCCACCCATTCCCGCTTGAACGTCAATGAATGGGGATAGATAAAAAAGTCCCGCGGCCGCTAGTGCAATATTCGAATGAGACAATTTTGTGTAATGTCGTATTAACAGGTCAAATCCTCTGATTCCGATGACAATGGCAATCCAAAGGACAATCAGCGTGGCGTCAGGAAATCCAATACCAAAAACTCGTAAAATTGCGGCTGCGGAGATAGTCGACTGGCTTTGAACTGCGGGTAATTCAGCTTCTCCCCCCATGTATTGGCACGGCACTATATAACTAGAGCAAAGAAAACCAGCTTCGTCATTTAAGCCTACTATCAAAGGGGCTGCATGAAAAAAGGGTGCTAATCCATGCGCGAATAGGAGAAAGTAAGCGAATAAAATTTGTCGTAACAATAAACCTGAATGGAAAATCTGTGTAATAACAAATGCAGGCAAAAGAGGCTTGTTACCATGATTCTTATCTCCGTTTAATTCAATCAATTTTTATGCAACTATTCAAATCAATGATCGCAATATCCGCAGAATTAGCGAGGGGGAATCTTGTAGTGGTGCATTCATTCGACATTCTCAAAAGTGATCGTAGGCTTTCGGCTATCCATAAATAGCCTCGTTGAAGTTTCCCCGAAGATTTGATTGCCAAGTCACTCCTAACGTCTAAGTTGAATGCGCTATCTGGGTCATTTGTAAAGAAAATAACTTGCGATATCCCAAAATCATTTAATTGGCCCTGCAGGGGAAGAAAAGGATTAATTCGGCGATTTCCAGAAGTTTCGAAAATTGAGTCTGTTGTGACCGAATTAGGAATTTCAAGAAATTTCGACGGGCATCCGTTTGCAATCAAAGTCTTTCCAGTTGACTCTGCAAATTCTTGAATGGTCTTCATGATTGATCTCTCGTCAAGATTTTGACAAAATGTGGACTCTTCATAGGTTGAGCTTGGTTGAATTTGCCAAAGTGGTTTACCTTCGGCGAATAACATAATGGCAGCTGCAATAATCACTGTCACAAAGCTTATTTGTGTTTTATACATTTAAATTTGATTTCTGATTAGGTGACTTAAAATTCACTTTATCCAATATTAAAATGAGGATTGTGATCCCGCTACCATACAAAAAGGGCAAATAATAGCGGCGATGGGAATGGGAATCTGGGCCAAGCCACCAAATCATGGCTAAAGAAAAAATTATTGAGCCGACACTTGCTAGCGACACAATTGTCCTCGTGGGTTTGTTTATATATTGAGAAAACAGGCGAGATGCGACAAGGCTGACTAGAACCGATACTCCCAAAAAAATTTGCAAAATAGGCTCTCTAAATTGATGAAGAGTGAGCACGTGTTCCGACTCCCATCCCACATAACTAATCCAAATAGGGTTTTCACCCGTAGAGACACCCGGGACTCCTAGTGAGTTTGTATCGTGATATTGAATTGCCATCCAAGCAAGAATTTGCGCTGCACAAATTAGCAAATAGAGGGGTAGAAAATGACGAGCATATACAACCATTACAAGAAAAGTTATTAAGATAAAAACTAAAGATTGAGGCCGAATTGCAATGGATAGAGAAGTGAGAACCCCCAATCTAACTATACTTTGGGTATTCCATTTGTTTTCTATCAAGAGATTAATATAAATGACGCTTAGCGCCATCAAGAGGAAGAACGGACTTGAATTCATTTGAAAGTTAGGAACTATCAATAACCAAATCACTGGTATGAGGAGTACAAAACTTTGGTGTTTGAGTCTATTCACAAAAAACATTGTCAAAAGCACGCAACCTATAAAGCCGTCAAGAAACACTAACTGCCTTAGGGAGTCAACACCAAAATAACTATTCAAGTAAGTATACAGTGGAAAAGATTGTGCCCGCCTTGAGTTTAAGGGTTCTACCAAGGAACCATCGACATTAAATTTTCTGATCAGGAACAGATATGCGTTGTCATCATTTCTATTTACTTCCAATAATCCTTGTAGCAAAAGCAGTATTAAGATATTGATGTACGTAAGGACGGTCTCCCTTACCTTAGCTCTTTCAAATGACTGAAGGAAAAAAAAAATAGGAAGTACAATAAGAATTGATGTTGCTAAACTTGGTTTGACCTGGAAAAGCCCAATCGCTAGCAGGGCAATACTGATAAATAAAAACCCATCAATATTATTTTCTTTATAATGATACTTCTTCAGAATAATCCGTAACGCTAGTCCAATACCTGTAAGCGAAGGCGGAAAAGCAAGCATTTCCCAAGTTAGAGAATTTAACATTCCAATTTAGCCACTATTTCGAGTAAGTTCTCTGAAATCTCAATTATCTCATCGGATTTTAAATGAGAGCTAGATGGAAGATAAAATCCTGTTTCTCCTAATGTATTGGATACAGGCATTTCTCCGTCGACGCGATTGGGTTTATTTCTAATGGCTTTTTGTGAGTGCATCGGTTTAAAAAAGGGCCGAGTTTCGATACCCAATTCCGCTAGTTGTTTCCTAACACTATTAGCGTACCGTGAGAGTTCCTGATTTAGTGTTATACCGAACATCCAGCGACTATTATAAATACCCCCCGAATTGGGTTGGAACCCAATTCGGTTATCCTTATTCAAGATCTCCATGTACAAATTGGCATTGTTTGAACGTGACTGCACTAGTTTGTCAATATTTTCCATTTGTGCCACGCCTATGGCTGCCAATAAATTGGAAAGTCGATAGTTGTATCCTACCTCATCATGAATGTAATCCCGAGGCCCAGATAAGGGGAAAGCTAAGTTTCGAAGGTATCTCGCCCGATTATAAACTTTCTCATTGTTTGTGACGACCATTCCACCTTCGCCTGACGTCACCACTTTATTTGCAAATAGACTAAATGCTGAACATTCACTGAGGACGCCGCATTTTTCACCGAACAATGTGCTTCCAAGTGATTCCGCTGCGTCCTCCAAAACCAATAATCCATACTTTTCCGCAATTTTGTTTATGACGACCATGTCACACGGATAACCATAAATGTGTACCGCCATAATGGCCCGTGTATCCTTAGTAATCATATTTTCAATTCTCGACACATCAATGCACCAAGTTTGCGGGTCAGCATCGACGAATACGGGCACAACTCCAGCATAAATCAAAGGGAAGATAGATCCTGCCATAGTAAAGGAAGGGACAATTACTTCGTCACCTGCATTCAATCCAGAGGCCAAAACCATAAGATGAACCGCAGACGTTCCATTATTTACTGCGATGGCATATTTGGAACCAAGAAAGTTGGAGAAAGAATTTTCTAGTTTTTCAACATACTCACCAGCACCCGAAATAAAACCGGAGTCGTATGCCAGGTTTAGATATTCCTTTTCTTTCTCGACTAACGTTGGTTCACAAACAGGATATCTTTTCACCATTTGATTTTGTCCTCAAATTCAGACATATAAGGTCCCTGTTTTATCTCAATTAGTGTCGTTGACTCTGAAAATTCGAGTCCATGAGAACCTCCAAACAAAGATATAATTTGTGATGAACCGAAGTTAATCTCGTGCGAAATTTTTCTATCTTTGTCAAAAATCTTTAACAATCCATCCCCCTTCAGAATAATCAGTACCTCGGAAGTAGTTTGAATATTCCTTTCTAACATCTTGTGAGTGTGATTTTGAACTCTTTCACCGGATCCATAACTAGAAGTAGCGATTTGTAGGGTATCAATCTTCTCAGAGTGAAAAAACACTCCCTTTTGAATAGAATCAAAATCAACAACTCTCGCGACTAAATTTCCTGATCCATCAAAGAATGACTCACTTTTCATTGAGCTAATCCAATCTCACAACGCCACTTGGCGTGGTCAAATGCACCGCAACAATTCCATACTCACCATCATTTGTAGATGGATCAATAAACTCAACATCCGCGCCGTTTAATCCACTGAGGATCTCTGACTTAAACCAAGAATCAGCTAAGTGATCAGTGTCAGCAATGGTGATTTTCTCAATTGCAGCTACTGCTTTTCCATCTTGTGAAGGGTGATCAGCGGTTAACCATTGAATAAAGAATGGAAGTTCGCGAGAATCGGTAATTTCATTAACTCCGATTTGCTTCCACTTCAGATCGCTTCCATCTGGACGCGTGCGATGACCTTCGATTGCGCTGCGTCCAAACTTCTCTTCAACCTTTGAAATATCTTCAGTTGCAAATACCCAAGTTAGCCAGCCTCCGCCTTCTTGTGCTTTCTTGCTAACAGCTTTGCCCCAAGGGGTTTGCTCTGTTGCAGGGTGATCTAGTGGGCAGACAACTTCGATGTATTGGCCGTTTTGAAGTGGCATTGTGAAGTTGCGAGTGCCAAAGCGTGGGTGGACTCCGCCATCAACAAAGGTGCTGCCTAGGCGAGCGCCAAGGCGTTGAACGGTGTCGGCGAGCTGATCATGGGAGGTTACATATGAG
>Ga0164292_10001801_pt1 | contig 17466 bp, 6 predicted proteins | sample GEODES117metaG_FD_111486 | JGI IMG/M metagenome (GOLD analysis project Ga0164292, IMG submission 111486) | Eutrophic lake water microbial communities from Lake Mendota, Wisconsin, USA - GEODES117 metaG | ecosystem: Environmental > Aquatic > Freshwater > Lake | place: USA: Lake Mendota, Wisconsin...
GATATTGTGAAGCTCCAGATCCATGTTCTCTGCTTGCTTCGCTCAGCAGACAAGGATTCCTGGCGAGGCCACAGAAGATATTGTGAAGCTCCAGATCCATGTTCTCTGCTTGCTTCGCGCAGCAGACAAGGATTCCTGGCGAGGCCACAGTTTAGTGAAAAGGTATTAGTTTTTAGTTTTGACTTGCTGTGTTTCAGAAACCAAAACTAACCTTGTAAGATCCAGATTGAGGTTCTCTGCTTTTTTTCCTCTGTTGGTCTTCACTAATTTTACGCCGCTGTGTGGTCTCCTTACCTGCAGCCAAAAAACGAATCGTTTTCTTCGAGAGACGTTTCTGGGAAGGAATGAAAAGAACCACAACCATCAGACGCCGTCGTTTGGAAACTGGTGTGCACAAAGCCCCAATTATGGAATAGCCAACAGCAGTTATGAGGCTAAGTGTTTCCATGATTTATAGACGGAGATCAAGGTAGCAGTGATGGAGTAAAAGTCATTTAAAGCGATTGAAAAAATTAATTGTTTAAACGATTAGGATTAATTTATGACGATTCGGTAAACAAATTTTGACAAGAAAAAATTAATTTAATTTTTTCTTGGTTGTTATGTTTTTTTCATTAATATTTGTTTTAACATATTTTTAGTAGTTTATTTTGCCAGATCTCCAGTGATATAATATCCAACGGCAACTGAATTACTATAATCTGGAAATTACAGAACATTTGGAAGAAGTGGGCAACCTACTTAATCCAAATTGCAACTACTGAAACCTCATATCTTTTTTGTTAAATACATAGCTTACAGAGTTCGGCATGATGCCTAATGTACGCTTCCGTAATATTCGATACTTTTTGAAATAATCAATTTTCAAACTTGCGAAGCTATGTCTACTTTAGATTAGTATGTAGCTTGAACTGACCTTGTAAAGCAAAAATGTTCATGTTGGGGAGATTTAATATCATTTTCATTTCTTTTATATGCACATTAAGTGTATCAAAGCTTAATGGGCAGTCATTAATGCCTGATATTAATATTAAAAAGACCCTGACAGGAATTGTTCCCGGAAAACCAGATGTGCGGCAGCTATATAAATCATTATTTAAGCCCGGGATTTCATTAAGTAATGCATCAACAGAAATAACAGGTTTTATCAGTCGGAGTATTGTTTCAGAGGATTATACAGTTGCTCAGTACATGAAACAATTTAACGCCAGAAATGCTATAAGTATTGATTTCAATGGAATTCCTTTTGGTGTAGAATACATAAAAAATATTTCTCAGCCGGTTTTATTCACAAATACTCAAAATAGCTGGTTTAAATTTTCATTTGATACAGAAGCGTACAAAGAAAAAATGAAAAAATTAGCACAAAAAATGGGTCCGGAGCAATTGTCATCTTTTCATCAGGAATTAAATGCATTGAAATCAACATTTGCCCAAAGGATGATGGATACTTATAAAAATAAGGCAGAAGGATTGTTGAAGCATACATTAGATAGCCTTAGTAATCAATATAACCCGATGGATCTGGAAGGAAAGACTCCGAGGGAATTGGCATACAAATTTTTCGGCCAGGATGTTGAAAGATTGTATGAAGAAACGAATCATAAATTAAAGGAGAAGCTCAATCAGAAATTAGAAGATGCGAAAAATGATTCTTTGATAGTTTCATTGGAGGCAAAAAAAAGAGAGCTGGAGGAGAAGATCAATTATCTGAATAAAATCATTGATGCTACTAAGAAGGCAAAAGAAACAGGAATGTTAGATATGATGAAAAACCTCCAGGGTAAATCACAAGCGGAGTATGAAGAACTTCTGAAGAACCCTTCAGCTATTGCCGATAAATTATCCAAAAGTTTTAATCTAGGCGGGTTTGAAAAATTCCTGACATTATTATCTGGCTTCAAACTTGGAGGGCAATCCCTGCCTTTCGCAGATAATTTTAATATGCCCATGTTAGGAAAAGGGTTGTCGTTCGACATTGATCATGGAGATAGGTATCTGTCCTTTGCTTTAGGGAAAACCTTACCAACTTTCAATTTTCAACAAATCATGACCGGAAATCTGAATAGCATCAACGGGCAGCTTAATGGACAGAATGACAGACAAAGTTTTTGGAGTGTGGGTTTTAGAAAAGGCCACTTAATTGCAAATCATAAGGGAATAAAATTGACAAGCATCAGCGGATTTAATAATAATGGCTATCAAACTATCCAAACTGAACTTTCAAGAAAAAATACATTATTAATTGATATTTACTCACGGGAAAGAATATTCGCAGATAACTGGTTGAAATTTGAAGTCTCAAAATCTATTGTAAAAGGCCCAGAATTGGTATCAGAACGTGTTGGCGACTTAATGGTTACAAAATCGAAGCCTGATTTTTTTACATTAGACAATATGTCTGTAAAAGTAGGATTTGAAGGAACAATACCTGAAGCAGGTATAACACACGATATGTATTATAGATTGCAAATCGGTTCTTATGTAAACCTTGCACAAAATAATGCATCGACATCAGGTTATGAAGCTGGTTTTTCTGTAAGAATGAAACAAAAGAATAAAAAATTGTCTTCATACCTTAAAGGACAAATCCGCTCATTTAGTTTGCCGGGCAATGAACAATCAAAATGGCAGAATATTGATATTAAGTCAAGATTATCATACCAGATTAAACGGGGAAAATCTGTTCAGTTAAATTTAGTGTGGCATGATGGTATCCGCAATTACATGTTCGATAACGTAAGTAATCTGGTCAAGCAACAAAGCAAAGGTGCGTCAGCAGATTTTCAATTGAGTAACAAAAGAATTTTTGGCTTGTATAATACTTCCTTCATTTCTGTGGGATATCAGCGTGATGCTTTCCCATCATATAATCATACACAGCCAGAAAAAATGTTCTCTAATACCATCAATCTGCTCTTAAACCAAACCTTTATGTACCATGAGCATATGTTGCAGATGAATGTGATGTATAATCAGGTTTCCCAAAATATTGATGCCCTTCTATACAATACTAAATTTGATATTGATGCGGGAGTCAATTTTAAAATTTCCGAAAAATTACAGGCTGGAGCTTTCCTTGTTTATGGATATATGAAAAGCGCATATACAAACTTCGGGGTCAAGCCATCAATCAGTGCTTTGATTTCGAAAAAGATTAATGTGGAAGCCAGCGGCGATTTCAGGAAAAATTTAACCTTGTCGAACCCTTTGTTCAGTCAGTTTACAAACATGAATTGTTCTGTGAAATATGTACTTAAATAATTAAAAGTTTGTTTATGAAAAATAGAAATGGTTTCTTCCCGAAATACTTAGTAGCGTTGATGATCTTTTTTTTACCTGAAGTAATACATGCACAGGTAAACATCATGTTCAATGCAAATGCATTTGGAAACAATATTCGTGGTTTGTCGTCGGTTCAGTTTATCAACAATTCGCCTAATGTTTATACGGGAACTTTAACAATTGATGTTAAAAACCTTATGAACAATTCGGTTATTCTTCACGCCATAGTTACTGGTGTTGTGATCAAGCCGGGGAATAATGTAATACCTCAATCTCGTTTTAGTTCTTCACCATTCAACTATGCAGCTACCAACGACGGTAACTACCTGCGTCAGACAGGAAACTTTCCCGAAGCAGAACTGGAATTTTGTTTTCGAATAGATGCTACTTTAAAGGATAATAATGCTGAAGTATTTGAAAATTGTTTTATTAGCAGTAACCTGCTTGCTTCACCAATGCAATTATTGCAACCTGATATGGGCGACCAGTTCTGCAATAAACGTCCTTCATTTACCTGGCAACCCCCAATGCCAATGAATCCAAACATGAAATTCACATTAAAGGTGGCCGAAATACATGATAAGCAGTCTGCAGCAGAAGCGATTTTAAATAATTCGCCTGTTATCTTTCAACAGAATATCAAAGGATATATGGTTATGTATCCTACGGGCTCTCCGGATTTAAAGGAAGAAAAAAAATATGCATGGCAGGTGATTGCCACTGTTAATGACAGGTTGACCTTATCTGAAGTATGGGAGTTTGGCATTCAATGCGACAAACAGAAAATAGACACACCAAGTTTCCGACTTCTTAAGGATGAGGATGATGGCGGGTATTTACAAACAGGTTCAATGTTGCGGTTTGCAGTATACAATCCTTTAATCAAGGGAAAACTTCAATATGAGATAATTGATTTGACAAGCTCAAAGAGGCCATTTAAAAAACTTCCTGAGTTTGAACTACAAAATGGGTCAAACAATATCATGATTGACTTGAACAAAATTCCCGGGATGCAATACGATAATGAATATGAGTTAAAAGTTTTGCTGCCCGGTGGTAAAAAAGTTGCCCTTCGTTTTAAATATGATGATCAGCATGACTAAGATACAACCGTTCTTTTTATTTGTTTTAGTGTGCTTTTTTTTGGGTTGTGCCGGTAAGAAAGATGAGGGGCCAACAAAGGTGATGGATTATGCCACAAAGCCAGTTCATGGGTTATTAAAGAAAAATGTTGTTGGAGATGTTGCCTTTACATGTCAGTATGTACCAGAAGGCCCTCTGTTAGAGAAAGGTATTAACATAAGGCCAATGAAGTTCTTTTTAAGCATCAACACAGGTTCAGCACTTTTACAGGACAGTGTTATGTATGATTACAATTACAGGTCGGCCACCATCATAGGTATGATCAGTGAAGGCGATACTTTATCACCAGTTTTAAGTGAACGGATGATGAATGGAAGAACGGACCTGCATTTATTTACTGTATTATTTGAACCAGATCTGGCATTAGCCTTTTCTAAGAAAAGTAATCTGAGGTTTTTATTGTATCCGAACAGGATAATCCGCGACACTACTGAATTCGTATTTGAATCAAAAGATATTATCAAAGCTTCTAAAATACTGTATGATCATGATGAAGTCAAACTTTAAAACGAGGGCATCAGCCTTATTTTTCTTATGTATTTTTTCATTGGAAACATTTTACCCGGCAACTATGTATGCGCTGACTTCAGGCCCCACCACGCCCGAGATGAGTGCTTTTGCACCGGCATCCATATCTAATATGGTTGACCCTTTCTCCGGCGACTTTTCCTATAATATTCCACTGTTGGATGTTGGAGGATACCCGGTTAACCTCGCTTACAGAGCAGGATCAACACCAGATGAGGAAGCAAGTTGGGTTGGTTTTGGATGGAGCCTTAATCCTGGTGCTATCAACAGGCAACTCAGGGGCGTACCTGATGATTTTAAAGGAGATGAAATGACTCAGGTGGATAATAAAAAACCAAACATAACCGTAGGTGGTAATGTGCATGTAACCTTGAAATTATTTGGCAGAAGATTACCAAAACTTAAAATCAGGAGGAAAAAGAAAAAATTGAATGGAAATATGAAAGTTAAAATTGGTATTTCTCACAATAATTATACAGGATACAAAGGAATGATTGGAATTGGAACATCATTTAATACCTCGGATGATGCATCTGATATGAATACAAAAAACCTTAGCCCAACTTCAACTGATTTGAGTGGGGGATTAGGCTTAAATGTTGATAATCAATCAGGAGTTAACCCTTACGCCAATTTTGAGATAAACTTTAAAATTAAATCCAAAAAAGAGCGAGAAGCTGAAAAAAAATTAGCGGAAGCAACTGAGAATTATTCAAAAGGGTTGTGTGAAAGTCAAAAATTTGATGAAGTAGATTGGGAAAATAGTACCAGTTATCAATTAAAAGTTTTAAAACATGAATCAAAAGGAAGCTCAACATTTCAAGCTTCGTCCATAAGTTTCTCAAAATTTCAGCCTCCTTCAATGATTCAAACGCCCATGAAGTCTAAAAATTTCACGGCAACTTTGGATTTGGGTATCGCACTTTTTGGTGGCGCTGTTGAACCGGGTATTGAAGGTTCCTATTCGAAACAAGAACTGAAAAACACAACAAACACTGCACCCGCTTATGGCTTTATAAACAGCGAAACAGCTAAAACCAACGAAGGCGCAATATTAGATTATAATATGGAAAAGGAAAGTCCATATTTTAAAACCCTTCCCAATTTAGGTGTTACGGTGTATACTCCGGATATGTTCTCCGTTACCAGTAATGCCGGCTCAATGCAGTTCAGATCATACCTTAAAGGGAGCGGCGTGTTTTTTCAACCTCACAGGCATGATCCTGATGGGAGTGTAAATCTTGGCCTCGAACCAGGCTTTGGAAATATATTTCACATGGGTGTTCCATTGCAAATCAATAAGACCAATACCATTTCCGGAAAATGGAACAATAGAAATGATTATTACAACATCGGTGATTTTAAAAAAACAGATAATACCACGCCAGATAACCAGTCTTTTTACTTCAAAAGGGTTGGTGAAAAAGTGCATCAGGATCCGACATTTTTTAACAGGATTGGAAACACAAAAGCTGTTGCAGTCAATATTTCCAAAGGCGCAAACGCATGGGCTTTTGGTAACGCAAAAGCAGAATCTAGTATGAGGGTGAAAGGTGGTGGAAACATCGATCTGGTTCAGGAAAAAAATACTCGCGATAAAGCCAATCACTCAATTGTTTATCTAACTGCATCTGAGGCAAGTAACTTTGCCCTTCAAAAAACAATACCAAATTACAAACCCGATTTTCTACCTACATCGCAAAATGCCATAAAAAATAATATTTCAAGAGTAGGTGATTACCGTAAAGCACATCACATTTCAGAATATTGCATTACACAGGATGATGGACAGAGGATGGTTTATGGAATTCCTGTATACAACGTTGAGCAACAAGAAGTCAGTTTTGCAATTTCGTCCTCTGCAGGAAATGCTCAAACAAAAATTGCCACATATTCAGGCACAGACAATACGCTACAAAATTCAAATGGAAAGGATAATTACTTTAATAAAACATCTACTCCATCCTACACAACTGGTCATCTTTTAACTTCTATACTATCACAAGACTATGTTGATGTTACCGGGAATGGAATAACTGATGAAGACCTGGGATCAGCGGTAAAGTTTAATTATTCTTTGGTGAGCAATGTTGCAGGAGATCCGATTCACTACAAATGGCGCACCCCTTATACAAATACAGCAGGAAACATTAAAACGGCAAATTATAATGAAGGGTACAATAGTATCCAGGATGACGATAAAGCCAACTATACCTATGGCAGAAAGGAATTATGGTATATGCATTCAATTGAGTCTAAAACAATGGTGGCTCATTTTATTACAGAAAATCGTGATGATGGATTAGGAGTTGTCGACGAAAATGGTGGAAAGGATACCAATTTGAGATTGCAACGGTTGAAAGAAATCAGGTTGTATTCAAAATCTGATTTATATCAGAATGGTCCCAATGCTATTCCTATCAAAGTAGTTCATTTTGAATACGATCCTAATTACTCGATCGTAAATAATTTGCCCAATAGTGCTACTTCAAAAGGAAAACTTACATTAAAACGTATCTGGTTCTCTTATGGTAACAATACAAAGGGTCAATTCCATAGTTATAAGTTTACCTATAACATTCCTGTAAATCAAAATTTCATTGAAAACCAAAGCGACCGCTGGGGCAGTTATAAACCACAAGCTGCAAATCCGAATGGATTGTCGAATTTTGATTTCTCTTATTCTATTCAGGATTCAGCCAATGCTGCGCTATATGCTTCTTACTGGCAATTGAAAGAAATAACGATTCCTTCAGGTGCTAAAATTTTAGTTGATTATGAAAGTGATGATTATGCCTATGTGCAAGACAGGCGTGCTATGCAAATGTGCTTTATCAATGGCATTGGAGCTCAAAATGCAGCAACAGGTTTTGCAGAGGCGGAGGATATTTTTGTAAACCTGCCTGTTTCTGTAATTAACGCTGAAGAATTAGGTAAAAGATATTTTGAAGGATTAAACCAAACACTTGCGTATAAAGCCTATGTTGATTTAGATGGGAAAAACCATTGGGAATATGTAACTGGATATGCTAGAATAACTGGCTATCAATTTGTATCATCAACAGTGGCAAAGGTGAAGGTTGAAAAAATAAGGGGATACAATCCAATCGCAAAAGCTTCCTGGCAAAAGTTGCGTCTCGACTTACCACGTTATGCGTTTCCGGAATATGATAATTTGAATTCAACCAATTCTGGGTTTGTAAGCGCTATCCGGGCATTAGGTGCTGCTTTTTCTCGTTTTGCCGATTTAGTGGAAAGTTTTGATAAAAGGGCAAAAAGAAAAGGCTTTGGTAATAAGATTAATTCACAAAAATCATGGGTGAGATTGGGTAGCCCTAAGTTCAAAAAAATGGGTGGTGGACTTCGGGTTAAAAAAATCAGGATCCATGACGACTGGACTGTTATGAGCGGTGTGGCAACTGCTGAAAACGGTATCTACGGACAAGCATATGAATATACCACTCAGGCATCCGGCTGGAATGGGCAAACTATGACCATATCCTCTGGTGTTGCATCTTATGAACCGGCAATGGGCGGAGATGAAAACCCATTCAAAGAACCTATCAATTTTGTTGAAAAAACTTTTCTTACCAAACCAAAATACTTTTATCTGGAAAGGCCCATGGGAGAAGCCTATTTCCCGGGCCCTACGATTGGTTATAGTAAAGTAACTGTAAGAAATATTGGTTCAGACGGGTCTGTCGGCGAAACAGGAAAAACCGTTAATGAGTTTTATACCGCAAAAGATTTTCCAACAAAAGTGGAAGAATTGCCTATGGAACGAAGGCAACCCAAGCTCAGTTTCCTCACACGTTTATTTGGAGCAAAAATCACTTCTGGTGTTACGGTGTCTCAGGGATATGCTGTTGAGAACAATGATATGCATGGTAAACCCAAGGCCGACGCTGTGTATGGAAAAAATGGCGATTTAATTTCTTCAAACAGATTCGACTATAAGTTACAAAATCCGGCTGCTGAAAAATTAGATTTGGTGAATGAAGTGCCGGTTATAGGTAAATCCGGAACCGTATCTAATGCTACGGTAGGTATGGATATCGACCTATTTACTGAGATGAATGAAAGTATGATGGAGAATATGGGAATAGCGGTAGACCCTTCATTCGGTTGGATGTTGTATGCTATTATCCCAGGATTTTATTTTAAATTACCCCTGCCAAAACCCAATTATGAAAAACGGCTCTTCAGGGGATCAACTTCGATTAAAGCCATCAACCGTTACGCGATTCTTGAAAAATCAACAAAAACCATCAATGGCAGTACCAGTGTTACCCAGAACCTACTTTGGGATGATTATACCGGTGAAGTATTGTTGACAAGAACAAATAATGAATACAAAGATTCGATATACACTTTCAATTATCCTGCTCATTGGGTGTATGACGGAATGGGATCTTCATTTAAGAATGAAGGTGTTTACCTGAATGGAATGACAATTGGAGCCAGTGGTGTAATAGGCAATAGTATTATCAGCAACTTATTGGTGCCTGGGGATGAGGTTGTTGATTTAAATGCGAATAAAAAATACTGGGTTATCTATACCAATAATGCTAAAAGATTAATTGACAAAAATGGCGCTTTTGTAAATAATGTGTTAAGTACAAACGCAAAAGTCATCCGATCCGGAAGGCGAAATATTGCCATGGCATCCGTAGGATCTATTATCAGTATGAATAGCCCTATCGTTAACAATCAATTAGACATAACTTCTATTACAAAAATACTACAGGCAAAAGCAGTAGAATATGACCACGACTGGCCTGTTCCTGTTGATTTGATTGCCAGTGAGACTACGGGCGTTATTAATGCTTGTTATTACACAAAATCTGGGGAATCAAATGGCATAAATCATGCAACGAGCAATACACCCCAACTAACATCATCATGCAATTGTGAGTGCTTAGGTAAATTTTTTGACTATCTGATTAGAACGAGGCAATTATTCATTCAGCAAAATCAAAACATTACTGTAGGTCAACTGGTTGCTAATGCAAATAATGGAGGGTATTCTATTCCTTTATGCCCTATACTAAATGAAAATTTAAATTATCCTTTTTATGCTACAACTACTAGCCAAACAGGTTTGTTGTATACTGCACATATTGGCAATTGTGAAATAAGTATCAATGCAATAAAAAATGAGCCAATAAATTTTTATGATCTGATAAGTCAAAACTGCACAACCACCAATTCTGTAAACTTTGGTTATGCTAATTCCGGTATGATAACCAGGGATACAATCTTTTATGCAACTGCGAGCAGGGTTGAAAGAAATTTTCCAATACAGTTTTCTGATTGTAATCCTCAAAAATTAAAAATTGGTTATCCTTACACATCCAATGCTATACCAGCCGCAGGGTTTTTCAGCAAATTACAATTTGCTGGAACTTCAAGCATTCCATCAAGTGCAGTCATAAACAGTGCAAACTTGTACTTGTACGCACATCCTGGTGGATTTGATTCGTCAATGGGATTAACGAATGCACATATTCCAAATTCTGCATTAAGTCAATCTGGTATTGTGCGGGCAGCCGGTGATGCCCAAGTTCCCGGAACTGGTTGTTCAGCTAGTAGTGCATTTGCACAGGGGCCTTCATATTCAGGCAACATGAATATAACAAATCCGTTTGATGACATTAATTTGCCGGTTACTTCCCAAATTCCTCATATACGTCAACATGGATGGTTTGTTTTGAGAGATTATCCTGTTAGCAATCCTAACTCATACAATAACGGTATTACCAGTTATGCAACTTTTTGTCCGCCGAATTTTGCTAATCCTCTCAAACGGCCAAAACTACATGTTAACTATACTTATACTCTCCCATCAAATTCAGCTATAGCAACTTTGACTATCAAAAATTGTTCAAAGAATTTCTGCGATAACCCAATTATAAATCCTTATGTAAAAGGGTTGCACGGTAACTGGAGAGCAAAAAGGGAATTATTATTTGATACAGTTAGGGTAATTGATAGAAATGGCAATCCTTCAAGTGACATAACCAAACTCCGCAATTCAGGCCAATACAAAGATTTCATACCATTCTGGGATTATGCAGGCACAAACTGGGTCGCCAGTACACACGACAACTGGCAGTGGACAACCAAAGCAGTAAAGTTCAACCTCAAAGGAGAAGAAATTGAAAATGTAGATGCACTTGACAGGTACAGCGCCGCTCAGCATGGATACCTTCAATCTGTTCCGGTAGCTGTTGCTCAAAATGCACGGCACCGGGAAATTGGCTTCGATGGTTTTGAAGATTACAGTTTCAATCTCGGCGTTCCATCACCGGTCAACTTCGACAGTTGTAAAATTCAGGATCACTTCAGTTTCAGGCTTTCTTTAAGCCAGAATGTACTTTTGGATAATACCGTTTCGCATTCCGGAAAAACATCTCTCAAATTATCAGGTGGTACGGCAACAATAGAGAAGCCATTACTTGTTAATGAGCCGTCATCAATTTGGGCATTATTTAATGGGCAGTATAAAATAACCAATGGTTATTTGAAAAATGGCCTGATGCCTATTCCCTCTAAAAAATACGTACTAACCGGTTGGGTTAAAGATGGTCAACCACGGAACACTGCTATCCAGTCACTCACAGTAAAAATCAATGGCATCACCTATGACGTTAATGATTTTGCAGGCCAACCCGATGTATTCAGCAAAGTTGTAGTTGTTGAAGGTTGGAAACGCTTTGAAGTTGTTTTTAATATGCCGGCTTCAGGTAATTTCAATCTTCAGTTTTCCGGAAACGCATATCTGGATGACATCCGATTACATCCATACAACAGCCAAATGAAATCTTATGTGTATGATAACTCTTCTATGAGGCTCATGGCAGACCTAGATGCAAATAATTTTGCAACCTTCTATGAATACAATGATGAAGGTGTATTGATTCGTGTAAAAAAAGAAACTGAGAAAGGAATCAGTACGATCAAAGAAACCAGAAGTTCTTACCGGAAAAATTAATGCTGAAGCTTTAATCAAATAATATGAAAAATAAATTCTTGAATAAGAGAACATTGCTGATCGTAATGCTTGTTGGCATTGTAGGGTTTATTATGGCTGTCCCCATATTCGATAACAAGACAGTATTCAGGCACATCACAGCTTCAATTAGCCAAAAGGAAAACAATAAACTTTCAGCTGTTGACGAACCAGAGCAAAAGCCGACAGTGATCAGCGAAGAGATATGGAAAGAGCTTTTCCAGATTGCTGACGCAAATGGTGGTGATGTTATGACTATGTCGGGTAAACTACTGCTTTATGATAACCTCGACGACAAAGGAGTAAAGGAAACTGAAAATTTTATCATGTATCAATCGGGCCGAAATTTTTGGTTAAAACTGGATTCATTTGAAAGGGTACAATTGACCAAGCAATTGATCATGATTGATCATATGGAAAAAGAAGTGGTACAACAAGAAATTCCACTTCCATCAGAATATGGAAAGGTATTTCAATTTCTCGACAAAGAAAACCTGAAAGAAACGCTCTTAAAAGACGGTACTGAAATCGACATGGCTGTTGACGGAAACCTAAAGGCCCTGCACATTCGCCCTGGCATGAAAGATGCCGTAAATGAATACCACATTTACTATGACCCTTCAACTTATAACATTAGCAAATTAAGGATTGATTATACAAGTTTCCCCTACGAAAGTTATGAAGCAGGAGGCGATAGCGGTGATCTACTTTCTGAAAACACAGATGAAGTAGTGCCGGAAGTAAAACAGGAAGCTGAAGCTAATGAAGAGGTGTCGGATGATGAGGATGCCATTGAAGTGAATCTGACTGAATATTCGATTGAATTTCAGTTTAATAAGATTGATAATACATGTCCGGTAAATTTCATAGAGAACAATTATTTTTCTTTCGATGAAAAGTCTAAACAACTTATTCTTAAAAAGAGTTTATCAGGATATAAAAAAGTACAATAAAAATACATCAACTCATTTAGGCATCCAAAAAATCATTTTGGTTATGGGAAATTCATTATTCAACAGGTTAAAGAAACTTAGCGGAATTTTAGTATTCACATTCTTCCTGTTTCCTATGAAGGCACTTGCTGTGGAAGAAACACAAGTACAAGACAAGCGTGGTGTTGATATTGTTCCAGGCGTAACAATAACAACAGTTGATGCCGTTTTTGGTACACCCGGTTGGAGTAACCAGACAGCTTATTCTGTTAGTAATATTGTGTATTTCGAGATTGACTTTAACAATCAGGCGAATAAGTTTTTTTATAGCCAGACTTTTACCGCGTCAATCACTGTTGATATTGATGTTTACAACAATCCCAATAACCCAAATACAATTTCCAATACATATTCCGGTATCAATCTTGAAGTAAATTATAACCCAACACTCGGTGCTGTTTATAAAGGACTGGCTTCATATAAGTTTAATGGTGCTTATAAAGTAATTGTAAGGGTTAATAATGCCATTTCTGCTACAGGAATAAATCCTGTTGATTATCCCATTTTTAAATTAACCAACCAACTAACAGTTACCCGTCAATATAATTTCGTTGATAATACCACGGATATCACTCAATATACAACTGACGGGAAAAAATTAAATATCAGGTGGACTCCCACCAACTATAAAGGTGCAGAAATGTTTGATGTAGAATGGACTTTTGTAGATGAATTTTCTTTAGCCGGTCAAACATTGGGTAGCTTATCTGGTACTATTCCCGCAAGTCAGCTTGCACCACATTTCAGGAACAACAGCGGAAGAAGCACTGTTACCGGAAATACATATCAGTTCAACCTTAATTACAACAGCGGGTATCTATTGTATCGTATTCGTGGCGTACAATTCAGGCATACAGATGGCATAAGAATGGAAGGTAACTGGAATTATACAGGGGCTATTTTGCCCGGGTCCTTACCAAATCTATATTCCTGTGCAGTTGTTAGCGTTAAATGGCATGAATATGATCTTAACTGGCAATACCAGGCTGCATTTGCGGAGGATGGCAAAAAAAAGGAGATCATTAGTTATTTTGATGGTTCACAGCGATCCCGGCAAACAGTTACCCTGAATAACAGCGACAATGTTTCTGTGGTAGCTGAGCCAGTATATGATGCACAGGGTAGGGCAGCCATGAATATTCTTCCGGCACCCGTTGTAGACAATGAATTGAAATATTACCGGTTGTTCAACCTGAATAATAACCTGAAGCCTGTTAGTCATTTAGACATCCCCATTGCAAATTGCGGAATCATTGCTGCACCATTGAATCAAAGCTCAGGTGTTGAAAGATACTTTTCTTCCAATAATCCATTTCAAAATAACCCCAATGAACCATGGCATAATGCCATACCCGCATCTAAAGGATTTCCTTTTTCAGTTACACAATACACAGCAGATAATACCGGAAGAATAAGGGCCCAGGGATCTGTTGGTGATACATTTCAATTGGGTACGGACCACGAAACAAAATATTTCTATGGAAAACCATCTCAATATGAACTCGACCGTTTATTTGGAGCGGACGCAGGTGAACACAATCATTACCTTAAAAATATGGTTGTTGATCCAAACGGTCAGGTAAGTGTAAGTTATGTAAACAGTGCCGGTAAAACAGTAGCAACAGGTTTGGCAGGTGTTGTTCCTGTAAACCTGGAACCCCTGGCTACTGCTACGCCTCCAACAAGTACCATTCATGATGTGATACTTACTCCTTCATCCTTTCAAATAAATAATGCCAACAAGAGTTTAGAAGCTACTACCACTTTACTCGTATCCAGTGGGGGAGACTATAAGTTCACTTATAAGTTTACGCCGGAAATGTATAAAGAAGCGTACAACAATGGTCAGGACACGCTTTGTTATACATGTGTTTACGATTTGTTAGTTACGGTAAAAAATGAATGTGGAGATGTAATGGCTTCTAAAACTGAATCAGGAATTCCATTGTTTGATACAACCTGCACGCCACCAACACCAATAAAGGACTCATTCCTTGTTACATTTAGTAAAGTAGGCGAATACTCTGTTTATTTTGAACTAAAAGTTAATGAGCAGGCACTTGATTCTGCAACACAGCATTATCTGGTAAATAACACAGATATATTAACACTCAACCACTTCCTTCTGGAACAATTAATAGAAGAAAATCTGGCAGAGTGTTATAGTGATTGTGATGCTTGTAAAGCTTTACCTGAAACTGTTGAAGATTTTATTTTAAAAGTTAAGGCTTTTTATATAAGGGAGAATTTGCCTTTTAATGCACCGGAAATTGAGTTTGCTACTCAATTGTATGATTCCATTAAGCATAATTGTATTACCTATTTCTCTAATTGTGTTTCTAATCCTTGTGATGATATCCTGGAAGTTTTAAAAGCTGATGTTACTCCCGGTGGCCAATATGCGGAATTCGATATTGATTATAACCTGATCGATCCTGCTATTAATGTATTGGTTCATTATACTCAGGTTAATTTTACCGACGAGCAGGGAGTTGCTGCATTAGTAGAAAATGAAAATGGAGTTATGGTACCTCCATCATCCTTGTCATTAAAAGAATTCATAGAAAAGTTCGAAGAGTCGTGGGCCGATAGCCTTGTGAAGTTTCATCCGGAATTTTGCTATTACGAATGGTGTTACAAAAATTCGAACAGCCAGTCGTTCAATCAAAAAATAGAAGATCTTGTGGATGCAGAGGAAGCCATTGATTTGGGATTTTTTGTCAGAACAAACCCTTCAGCTTTGCTGAATGCAGATCCATTTTTTGCATCAGGTGGTTATGGCTTCCCTTATAAAACACAGATGCAAAATGATCTGAATCTATATTCTCAAAATGTTTTGCAAATAAACACTCTGCCTGTTAAAAATATTTTTGAAACAATAGATTTTCTATTGTACTGCGGACCGGCAACACCAGCCGTTGATTGGGCAAACTGTAATATAGCCCCTAATGCCCCATGCAGAAGCATATACAAAGAATGGTTATTATATAGCGAATGGTATCTTGACAGAAAACACAAATATTACACAGCAGCATTAAAAGCAAATAATCCCAATTGCATTAATTGCTTTATTCCATCATCTGCACCTATGGATCCGAATGTGATTGCTGGTTGTGTTGCCCCCTCGGTAAGCTCATTTACGGTAGATACTATTCCTGGAAGTTCAGTTGATGGTATTAAACGAATTCGTATAAATTATCTTGGTGGTAATCAGGTACCTCAATGGCCATTGAATGTGCAACTAACTATGTACAGTTCCAGTACCATGCAGTCTGTAACCCAATCAGTCATCTTCATCCCCGGATTTGGCAGCCAGGAACTGATGGTACAGAACGAGTTTGATTCATTTATTATAACAGCGGTTGCCTGCGCCCAATTGACTGACGGCAACAGGACAGCACGATCTCCACGAATCTCTTTGGATCAAAAATTAAAGAAAAGAAGTAATATTGATAGAGTATTTAATCGCCTTGAAACCAGCATTGATAAAAAGAACCAATTAAATGCAATACAGAACCTGGCAGGTAAATCCGGCTCTGTTATTCTCAAAGACTGGGCTTGCCCAAAATTTGAGGATTTCGAAATTAGTGGTATTGAAACACCAAATTTAACCATTTGTTACCGGGGCGTTCCTATACCTTCTGGTCATTCAGTTAGTTTAACCATTGCCGTTACAGTTATATGTAATAATGGCCAACAAACATACCAGTATTATTATCTTGATTTTTGTAGTGGCCAGGATATTTGTAAAAACCTCAATTTTCCAAGAGATTGTATAGTTACGAGTGTGGATTTTACAGATTTGAATTGCGACAGGGTTATTTGTGAAGAAACTCAATGGGAATGCCCAACTAAGTTGGCATACTATACTGTCGGTTATCAGTATTTACCGGGCATCTCAAATTGGGAATTGACAGTATGTTATACTGGACCCACAATTCCTCCAGGAAAATCAATTTCCGTTGATGTACATGTTGTTTCCGGTTGTACATCATTTATCGAAACATTTGTTTTCTGTTCAGATAATATTCAATGTAAATCAAAGGTATATTCAGCTCGGGAAGTTTGTGATAGGATACAAGATGCAGTGATCAAGCACGTGGAATGTCAAAACAAAGAATGTACCTGGGAATGCCCAACAAATCCATCAAACTATACCGTTAACTACCAGCAAAATACAAACGGTGATTTTGTAATCACAACATGTTATACGGGTGCGCCAATTCCTGCTGGTAATAGAGTTATTGTTACAGTAGCTGTGCTCACAGGTTGTGGAGCAACCATTACATACGAGGTGACATTCTGCTCCGGTACCCCAACTTGTCATACCAGGATTATTTCAAATTCAGAAGCATGCGAGGGTATCAGGTCATTAGATATTAAAGATGTAAAATGTGATGAAGAGCCATGTAAATGGGAATGCCCAACAAATCCATCAAACTATACCGTTAACTACCTGCAAAATACTAACGGTGATTTTGTAATCACAACATGTTATACGGGTGC
>Ga0164292_10001802_pt1 | contig 17450 bp, 26 predicted proteins | sample GEODES117metaG_FD_111486 | JGI IMG/M metagenome (GOLD analysis project Ga0164292, IMG submission 111486) | Eutrophic lake water microbial communities from Lake Mendota, Wisconsin, USA - GEODES117 metaG | ecosystem: Environmental > Aquatic > Freshwater > Lake | place: USA: Lake Mendota...
AAGGAAAATATACGGTTGATGAAAATGGTGATTTTAAAGATTTAATATATCCAATGATACCGGCATCAAGTGAAATAAGTTATAGAGGTATGATGATGTACACTTATACATTGAAAACAAAGAGAGTAAACATCTCACCACAGATATTCGCAATGAGTGATATCTACAAAGTATTTAAAGATGATACTGAATCGGATTTAGCATATTTAAAGGATTTCAATTTGGACTTATATTATGGTACATCTATTGATTGGAAAATAACTAAAAGATTTGTGTTGAATACAAATATTAGATATAACACAACTTGGGATAAATTATCAGAATCAGTTGGTTATAAAAAAAGTAACCCAATAATGTTTATGATAGGAACAAACTTTCAATTTTAATGAGTAAAAAAGATTTAATATCATTCATAGTAATTTATTTATTAACCACATTTGCAATATTATTTAGTGGTTGTAGAAAAACGCAGACTATTCCAACACCACCGCCGATAAATAAAGAATTTTTTAATTCACCCGAAAACAACGTTAAAAATGGGGATATTATTAATTTTAATTTAACCACAGTTGGTGTTTATACTTTGACAATGATTGATACGGTTCAAAATCAAGTTGTCACCAAGGAAAGATTCACGGGTAAAATCGGAGTAAACTCACTTAAAATATTTACAAAAACCTTACCGACAAAATACCTAAGTGTCGTTTTAAAGGATCAAAATAATCAACAGATAGGTAAAACAAGAATAATTATAAATTAAAAAATAACAAAAAATGAAAAAAGTATCTCTCGTACTCTTTGGTTTAATTCTCCTTGTAGGATGTAGAAAAACAGATTTTCCAACGCCTCCCCAATCAATTAGTGATGATTTAAAAATTGCTAGTTTATCAGGATTAAAATTACAAACTGCATTTGTAACAAGTGAAGTTTCAATGAACATAAAAAGTGAAACATCTCAGACTGTTACTATCAGAATCTTTGATATTGCAAATAGAGTAGTGTCTAAATCAACAAGCGATGTAAAGTCAGGTGATAATATATTAAAGGTGTACACTTCATCATTACCATCTTCAGGATATAGAATTGCCGTATATGGTGCTGCCGGTAATATGATAGGAATCACTGATTTTAACAAATTATAAGATAATTATAGTATATAAAAAACAAAAATTATGGCAGACAGAAACGGAGACGGAGTTGTTTATCATCGCTCAGATTGTGGTGATAATTATGTAAGATGGTATGGATTTGGTGGAGATGGTCCTTGTTCATCATGTGACACATGGGGACTTACCAATAAAGCAATAAGATATATTCACGACCATCCTGAAATAAATCATAGACTTGAAGATGTGGTGGGTAGAGAGTGGGATGAAGAAGTTATGCCAGTATTGACAGAGGTTTATGAAGAAGTAAAAGAAGGTGTAATAGACGCATACAATTGGGTGGACGCAAATGCTTGTAATATAGCAGTAACTGCTGCAATCTCAGCGGGAGTTGTTTATGCATTTACACCAGAACCCGCAAACCCAACTGCGGTGGCAACATCAACTACTCTATCGGTAATGGCATCAACTATTACTAGCATGGCGGTTAAAGTTGCGGTAGTGGGGGAAATGAGTGAAATTATAACAAATGGATTTTTACTAATACCATTTGTTAGTGATAGTGTAGATCATACATTATTAAAAAATATAATTTCAAATTGTTTAGCTAAAAGTTTAGATTCGGCAGAGTTATGGGCAACACCGGCTGGTGTTGGTATCGCAATTGGGGCAGCAATTGCACCTGTTATTGCAGATTTAATATGTAAAAAAACTTGTCCTGAAGGATTTACTAAAGCGTTTGGTTCATAATATTAAACACTTGAGTATTAGGATGATAATTAAATAAAATAAAAAATTAAAAAAAATACAATGGCAGAAGAACAAGAAAAATCAGAAAGTACAGGTGGTTCAATTAAGAACATCATAATCGGTTTAGTAAGTACCATCACATTAGGTGTAGGTGGTTGGTTTACAACAAAATTAACAGGTGGTGACGAAAAAGAGGCTCCCGTTCAACAAGCAGCACCTGTAATCAACATTACAAACTCAAACCAACAACAACAAGCTGCGGGTGGTAAGACAGTTATTATTAAAGAAAAAGAAACTGTTAAAGAACAACCAAAACCTAAGAAGAAAGAAGGTGATGAGTTTAAAGAAGAAGCACCAAAATGGTAATTAATTTATAAAAAAAAAGAGAATGGCAGAACAACCAAGTGGATTTAAGGAATTATTAAGTAATATGATGAAACGTAGATGGTTCATTACTGCCATCGTATTAGGTGGATTCATGATAATCATTATGGGTATATTTGGGGCAATCCTAAATAAATCCGCAATTGAAGGTGAATGGAAAGAACTTCTATTATTGTTATTGGGTGCATTTATTGGTAGTTATGGTAAAATTATTGACTATTGGTTTAGTGACACCGATAAGGATAAAATGTTAGTTCAAAAAATGGACGAAGAAGACGGTGTTTCATTAAGTAACACTAATGATGGACCAAATACACCAATAGTACCAATGTCAACCGCACCATTAGTTTTATCTGAATCATCTGTAGAGGAAGTTATACAAGTTGAAACACCAAAAGTAGAAAAGAAAGGTGTTGAAATTGATGAGGATGGTGATGGTGTTATGGATGGTTTAGATTTTGACGGAGATGGTAAAATTGACGAATATTTCGCACATAGACAATGTGAACACGTTTGGGGTGACTCAGACGGTGATGGTGATTTAGAGTGTCTAAAGTGTGGTAAAATTAAGGACCCAGACCCCGATGACCATATGGAAGGGTAATAAACATAAAGACAAAAAATAAATAAACATGGGATTTTGGAAAGAATTATTTAAAGACAACAATGACATCAACGAAAAATCAGTAGTTGGTTTCTTGTCATTCACTATGATGGTAATTGCTTTATTCGTAGACCTTATTACAGGTTGGATGGGTAAAGAGTTATTAATCAATGAATATATTTTTAACGGATTTTTGGTAATTACTTTGGGATCATTTGGTATCGCTTCGGTTGATAAATACATCAATAGAAAGGCGGAACACGATAAGAACAAATTAGATGCTGAATCTGAAGAAGGTTAGTAAATTGGGAGTTTAAAAACTCCCTTTTTTTATTTATATTTATAAAAAAAGAATATATGAAAAATATAAAAGAAAAAATTGTACATGGTTTACTGTATTCAGTAATTGGGTGGACTATTTTTGGGTTATCGTTCCAAATCTTCATGTTGGTTACAACTTTTGTAAATCCTAAATTAAACACAAAAATAGGAAACTACTTAACATGGAAATTTGACGGAACATTTAAAAATAATCCAGATAACATTTGGTATTCAAAAAAATAAAATTAAAATAATATATGAAAAAATTATTAATATTATTAGTTGTTTGTTTCGTAAGTCTTGTTGCAAATAGTCAAACAATAGGTAAAACTAAGACAGAGGACTTTAAGGCGGACTTTGAAAAGAAAAGAGACATAAGTGCTTACTTAGATTATGACGGACCTCAAATACCCGTTCAAATCCTTAAATGTGGTATTTCTGACGAAGTTTATGAAATGTATCCAGAACTAAAGGAAAAACGTGTGGGTTTGGGTGTTGCTAATATTTCTATGGAATACCTTGAAAACCTAAACAGGTTCAAATTTACTGAAAGTCAAACCGAGATAAAAAATAGGATGGTTCTCCAATTTAAAGCATCACAAGCAGGTATATCCGAGAATAAATTGGATGGACGCGGTAAAATCAATTTGGCAAAGTATTTTGTTACCATAGAGTGTTATGATTATTCAATATCGGAGGATGAAACCGTAAACCTTAAAAACGGTGTACAAGATAATATGGTAACTCGTATAGGTTTACAAGTTCGTTTTACCGATGCCGAGACAGGATTAGTATTTGCAGGTTCTGGTTTAGGTGAAGCTAAAACAACAAGAGAATTAACTCTATTATCCGACGCAACAATAGACCCAATAAAATTTAATCAATCAACTATCAGTATTTCAACCAAAAAAGCATTAGATATTGCGGTTGCTAATATTCTTGATAGAATGATTAAAAAAGGTATATTCACAAAATAATGAAATACGAAGTTGTAGATGTTCCACAACCTGAAAATTGTGAAAGATGTGCCCCATGTTTAAGAATAAGACTTATGGAAATGGGGTTTATTACAGGTGAAAGAATTGAATTTGGCGAAAAAAGATTAGGGTTATATACGGTTAATATATTAACCGAAAATGATAATGTTTCCTCTGTGGTAGCTTTAAGACAAGAGGAATTAGATAGAATATGTTTGAAAGGGGTTGAATAACCCCTTTTTTAGTATTTATAGTTATGAAAAAGTTTTACAGAATATATGATGATAAGGTTTTCTTTGGAGTTTGTAGTGGATTAAGTCAGATAACAAACGTTGACCCATTAGTTTGGAGATTATTGTTTTTTTTCTTAATTTTCTCACCATTCCCAATAATAACAGGTTATTTATTAACTACAATTTTAACTAAAAGCATATGAAAAAATTTTTGTTAATTACGGGTTTAATTTTGATTTTAATATTATTTTGTTCAATAATGTTAAATGCTCAGGTAAGTTCTTGGAGAAATAATTCACAACAAAGAACAACAACACCAAGAATCCAACCATCAACTTCACAAAGAAATGAGGTTAGTAGATGGAGAACTCAAACAGAACCAATTAGACCAGGACAACGAGTACCTAATCAACCATTAGTAAGAAGGTGGAGAGGTAATTTACTAAACCCATATGGATTAATGTGGGGTAATTGGGGTTGGTATCAACCTTTTCCTTATATATGGTATGATGATTTTGGATGGAGACATAGAAGTGTAGTTCGTGTTTATGAAAATGGAAAAAGAGATACTGTTAAAAAGGAGACATATTATACTTTGGGTATTGGACATACAAATAACAATCAAGCTTCTTTTTGGGGTGCCGTAGGTGGTAATAAAGGATATTTTATTGTTGATTACGTTATGACCTATGAAATTGATCGCAACCAATATTATCCAAACGGTAAAATTAATGAAGTAGATTTTACATTAAGTAAAAATGATTTTCTAAAAGAAGGTACACTATATCTCGGTGGAGGTAAAAGATTTGGTAAATTAGGGGTTCATGGAATGGTTGGATTTGGAAATGAAATTATTAGATACCAAGGTAGAGATGATTTAGGTGGTATTTCCTTTCCTAAATCAAATACAAATTTCACAACAGTTAAATTTGGTATTATAAGAGATTTCAAATTCTTCACATTAAAATTAGATAGAGACCCAATTAGGAATTATAATCAAATATCAATAGGATTAAATAACAAATAATGGAAATAAATTTTGATTATAAAATATGTGAATTAAAAAATTATTTGACCGAAGAAGAAATGATTTCTTTGGATGAAAAAATTATGAGTTTTGACGTTGATTTAAGTGAAATTAAAACTACTTTAGGATTTCTTTGTTGGTCTGAAAATGTTCAAAGTAAAGTTAAAGAAATAGATTATATAAGATATAATGAAATTATTAGTAAACAATATATAACGTTTAATGATTTTCAATTTCTATCTGAATTAAATAAAGAATATGATTTTAATGACGACGATTATTTTAATTTTTTTCTAACTTATTCAAATGAGTCATTTAGAAAAGTTGGAATTTATGATTATATAAAAAAGGCACATAATAATATTATATTTGATTTATTTGGTAAACGAATTAAATCAGAATATCAAGAAAGTATGATAGGTCACATTAATATCTACCCGAAAAATTCATTTATTAAAAAACATCAAGATAATGATCCTGATGGACAAAGATTATTCACTATTTTATTTTTCTTAAACGGAGATAGAACAGAGGAACAAGGGTCATTGTTAAGATTATTTAAACAAGATGATATTGTTAATGTTATTCCAAATTATAAAAATTGTATTATTATAGAACATCAGAAACATAATTTAACACATGATGTTACTTTGAATTTAGTGGATGATGTAAGGTATTCAATATACTGTCCATTTACTATAAAAGATTATCAAGAAAAACTACAACATAACTAATGAAAAAATTAATTTTATTTGTTATTATTATTTTTACTAGTTTATCTGTTAAATCTCAAACATTTACACAAACATTTATTGATAAATGTACAGGTGAAGTTAAAGTTGCAACAACAACTTATATTAGTGGTAATGCATTTGTGTCTTTTTATAATCAAAGTAAAACATTTACACCTTTAGAAGTTCAAACAGGACAATTACAATTATGGTTACAAACAACTTATGCAACATACAACTCAATGGCCTGTCCAACAAATCAGGTAGTTCAACAAACAATACAAAATACGGTTACACAAGCGGCGGCGACCGCGGCGAGTAACGCCGCATCAACAGCCGCAAGTAATGCTGCATCATCCGCCGCAAGTAGTGCTGCAAGTTCGTCTGCATCAACCGCCGCTAGTTCATCAGCATCAACCGCCGCAAGTTCATCAGCATCAAGTAGTTCTGCTGCAACATCAAGTTCAAGTACAACATCATCTAGTAGTTCATCATCTAGTAGTTCATCATCATCTAGTAGTTCATCATCTAGTAGTTCATCATCATCTTCTGAATCAAAGACTGAAAGTAGTTCATCATCATCGTCGGAATCAAAATCTGAAACAAAGAGTGAATCTAAATCTGAAAGTAAATCGGAAGAAAAAAAATCAGAAAGTAAGAGTGAGGAAAAAAAAGAAGAGAAAAAATCTGAAGAAAAGAAAGAAGAGAAGAAAGAGGAAAAGAAAGAGGAGAAGAAGGACAAAAAAGAAGACAAGAAAGAAAAAAAGAAAAGTGGTGTATTAAATCCTATGTTAATTGCCTCAGATTATACTGTAGCTCAAAACGCAGATAAAAGTTTTGGTTCAATGTTAGGGTTAGGTTGGAGTAAGTCATCATTAATGGGTGACGAATCATTTTCTGCAAATGCTATTATATGGAGTAACCTAAAACAATTTGCATTAGGTGGTGGTTATACCAAAATGGACTTTAGTGGTGGTAAATTAAATGCTATTCATTCTTATGGTGTTACAACCGCATATTTGAATGGTAATTATATGGGTTTACTCGGATATACCTACATAAAACCACATCCTAAATTTGGAACTTATGGATATAATATTGGTGTTGTAAATTTATTTATTAAGGATGAAAAAGGTAAATTTAATTATAGTGTTGTAAGTTCCGCAGTTGCTTTTTGGACTAAACCATATGCTTATTCAAAGAAACTTTCTATATCACCTCAATTATTTGTTATGTCTTCACCATTATCTTATAACACAGTTACGGGAGTAAGTATGGTTAATAGACATGCAGGATATTTGGTTGGAGGTTCTTTTGATTATAAATTAAGTAAAAGATTTGGATTTAGTTTTAACTATAGAATGAATGGGTCCACACAACCATATAGCCCTATTTTACATAACTTCTTGATTGGTAGTAGAATGACCTTATAAAAAAATCCCCGAAGTAAAAACTACGGGGATATGACAAAAAATAAAATGTACCTCTCTCCTGATACATTATAAATTTAAATAAGTTTTTTTATAAAGTCAATTCTTTTTTTAATTTTAAAATTTCAGCACACACCTCATAATCTTCATTTTCCTCAAAATAAGGTAATATATCCCTACTCAAAACTACCGATTCTTGACGTGAAAAACTAAACTCAGTGTCCCATTCCATACCATCAATTTTAGCCCACAGATGTAAAATTAATGTTTCTTCTTTTGAAGTTTTAAACTCACCAAAAAGTTCAATAATTGACTTATAGATGATTTCTTTATTTTTTTCATAGAAGTCACTAAATTCTTTGTATTTACCTTTGATTATCAGTTCTTTGTGAGGTTTAGTTTTAAGATTTTTCATCAAAATTTAGTTAAGGTTAGTTTAGGGTTATAAAGATAATACAATTTTTTAAATTAAAAAATTATTCTTTATTCTTATCCCATTTCTTTTTCCTTTCTTCAGGTGTAAGTTGAGCTTTTTCATCTATTGTGTGTTCAATTTTAACTCTAACACATGTCTGAGGTAATGATTGATTCATTAAATAATTGTTAATATAACCCATCATATTTGCACTACCGATTGGGTTTGCTGAATGTACGTATATTTGAGGTAAAGGTATTTTTTCATTCATACTTTCACTAACCAAATACCTACAACAGTCCATGCCAGTTTTTTCAGGAATTCTACTGTAATCTAATTCAAAATTTTTCTTGGTGTTGGTGTAATATTCCGTCATTGCTCCTTCACCTAAATCGTGATCTAAAGATATGACTTCAAATGAACCTAAACCATGTAATTTTATTTTAGCAACAAATTCATCATAATTTCTCACTAAAATCCAATCTTCACCGAGCGGAATTCTAACATCATCCAAATAAAGTCTTAACCTATCGTTTTTTTTCATTTATAAATTTAATTAATATTTCTGCAATTTTTTTATGACCATCAACTGAAGGGTGCATGTCTTTATAAGTATATCTATAATTACCATTAAAACCCTTCGCAACATCACCAACCATCAACTTATTTTTAGTTAAAAAATTAAACATTGATTTTTCTTCATCAAACAAAACAATATCATTTTTTAATTCATCATCTATTTTTTTATTCATCAATGTATCTTCACCATTAAAAACCCAAGGAGTAATGATAAATTGTATTTCAGGGTAAAGGTTTTTTAAGTCGTAATATTTTTTTATTGTCTCATCCCAATATGTATCAACATCTAATTTTTCTAACCATTGTAGTGCGGTAAATGTTGCACCATAATCACTATTTGGATTATTAATAAAATCAATAACTTCGTTAATTGTGTTAGGTAAATTATTTGGGTTATCCATTCCATGTAAATTCTCGTCCCACCATCTAATAAATCCAATATCTAAAAAAACATATTTTACTTGATTAAGTAATTCCGAAAATTTTTTTATATTCCTATTAATTAACCATATTGTATCAATTGAATTTCCACCTATTTGTTTGTCGTGATGGTCATGTACGTTATATTCAATTAAACCTAATTCATCAGATACGATTTTTGAATATCTATAATTTTTCCAGTATTCTTCATCTTCTTTCTCTCTTTCTAATGGTAACATAAGTCCGTTTTCACTCAACCATTGATGATCATTATATTTCGGTCTTAGTTCCAATTCCAAACCAAGTCCTAAAGTCACCGAACCGCCGGAAAATAGTGCAATATTTCTCATTCGTCTTTCTTAAATGGTTTTTCGTATTTAGGTTTCATTATCTTCCAAATCATATGTTCATATGGTTTTCCATCCCACATTGCAAATAATATTGATTTATAGTGTGATTCGGTATTACATTTTTCTAAATGTAATGCAAAGTCTTTTTTTGTTGGTTCGGGATATACATCTCCATATTTTCCATATCTAAAATAATCATGTATCTTACCACAATGTTCCCTAATTCTATATTTGGCATATTCAAAAGAACTTACTTGTTGTTTAACCCACTTGTAAAATTCGTCAGGAACTCTATCTAAAAATTCATCTAAAGGTTTTCCTTCTTTCATTAATTCCCAAATATCTTTGGATGAAAAATTTGTTAATATTTTATGTAATCTTTTATATTCTTCTCCTTTAATTTTCATACGAAAACCACTCTTAAATTTAATTACATATCCTTCTCTATCCTTTTGTATTTCTTCTTTTAATAAATCATAAGTCTCCCCCCATGTTTTATATAACATAACAACACGAAATCCAATATTGGAAATCATATTTTTAAAACGAATATCTTCGTTGTTGTTATGAATATTAACTTCGTTTCCTGTCTTTGTTTCAATCATACCTAATAAGACAATATCTTCATAATCATAATCACATACAATTCTATTTTCTTTGTAAATTATTTCAAACAAGTATGTGTAATTAGTATGTAATCTTTTGAAATTATATTTCTCTAATAGTTCTTTTCCTTTAATTGCTTGTGGTGAGGTAAATGATCCACGAGTTGCCATTACCCATTCATTTTCATAATTAAAAAGAATACCTAAAGAACCGTCCATTTTTTCATACACTTCGTAATGTTCATTTGGAATATCTTCTGGTTTATGTTCTTCGTAATTAAAAAATTTCTTAAATGGTCTTGCAACAATATCACCTTTTGAATTTGTAACTAATCCACGACATTGTATGGTAATATCATCCCACAATCTTTCATATTGAACTTTTGGTGAGTAATTCCAAATAGTTAAATCAAGAGTTGGGTGGGTTTGTTTATGTAACAAACCATTTTCGTAATATTTTTCTAATGTGGTTAACACAGTTTTTGAGTGGTGTTTTTTGAGGTGGGTATTGTGATTTAAAATAAGATTCAATAAATTGACTCACTTATAATTTGATTTGAAACCTATCCTTCATTTGTTGAAGTTTATCTTCGGGTACTCCGTGGACATTTTCATTCCCGTGTCTATTTTCAACAATTACTGTATGAACTCTGTAATTGTATCTTTCAGCCATTTTAAAATATTCATCCATTTCCCATTCTTGAGTAAAAGTGTTTGCAACAACAATTCTAGCCTTTTGTTGTCTCATTCTTTCAGAACACCTAAACTGACAGTAGTTATGTGCCTCTTTTAATTTAGTCACATCAAAATTGTAATCACCTTCTTTATCTTCAAAAAAATCATCAGCAGATAAAACTTCAGGTTCGTCCGTACTTCTAAGTTGTAAGATAATTTTTGCTAATGTTGATTTACCTGAACCAGGTAAACCTCGTAATAATATTAATTCGCCTTGTGTTTCGTTTACATTATCCATAGGAGAGATTTAAAGTTAAAAAATAGGGGTTAGAGATTTTCCAACCCCAAATTTCTTATTTAATTTCTTCAACAGCAGAATGTGAATCACTCTTACCATTTTCATCTACCACACCCCCACCTGCACCACCTTGTACGGGTACTGATGTTGAGTCTGATACTGGTACTACTGTTGTATCAACTGTAGATACCGTTGAGTCAGTTGTTTCTGTTGCGGTTGACCCTGAACCACATGCTGTCAATGCTAACATAGCACCAAAAGCTAAAATAAATGTATATTTTTTCATATAAAGTAAATATATGAAAAATAAGTCAGAAAACAAAATTCTAATAAAAAACCCCAACGAGTTGTCGGGGTTTAAGGTCTTTCGGTAGGTTCAACCCTACTTACTTATGAAAAAAACGAAAAGGAAATCGGCAAAGATAACCTATAAGAATATAAATATATATAATTTTTAAAAAAAATAAAGTATTTACAAAAATTTTAATAAATCTTCAGCCAACTCAGCATGTGCATGTTCCCCATAATGGAAATCATCAACATTATTATTTGTTTCTTCCTTTATCATTTTATATTTCTTAAAAGGAATAAGTAAATTATAAAAGTTATTTTCAAAATTGTCTTTAAAAATTGGTTCAACCCATGTCCAATGTAGAATTTTACATTTTGGATTTGATTGTTTTATAATTTTTATAAAATCACAAAGTTCATCATAATATATTGAATTGTTAGAACGATTTACCGTGATATCCCATAAAGATTTACTAGGTATATCAATCAAATCTTTCATATGTTCAACAACAGCAATAATTACATCATAGAAATCATTACGTTTAGATGCAATTCTAAATCTTATTATTTGAGTCCAACCAAAAATTACCACGTCATCTTCATTAATTTCACGCATACACTTTACATAGGTATGAAAAATATCATAGTTTGATGATCCACCATGTGACATATCCATTATCTCCATATCTAACTTTTCCGAGATAATATCTGAATGTATTTTTGGGAGATATCCTTTATATGGGATATATGGATGAACATCTGCAACTTTTTTAAATGGAACCGAAAAAGAGTCACCAAAAATCCATAATTTTTTTTTCATTATTCAATGACTTTTTTAGCTGATTTATTTATTGATAAGACATCATTCTTATATTTTATTGTAACAGACTCATCTTCAATTATGTTACCCTTTAAAATCTCCTCACTTAAAAAATCTTCACATAAATTTTGTATGATTCTTTTTAAAGGACGAGCACCGTATTCTTCTTGTTTGTTCAATTCGTAAATTCTATTGATTACAGTTTTATCAAAGGTGATTTTATATCCTTTATCTTTCAATCTATTATTTAATCTAACCATTTCAAGATTAATTATTTTTTTCAACGTTTCTTCGTTTAATGAATTGAATAAAATAACATCATCAATACGATTTAAAAACTCAGGATTAAATTGTTGTTTTAAGGCCTTTTGTATCATAGTTTTCCTAACCTCAACTTTTTGATTTTCACTTGATGTCGTTGAGAATCCAACTCCACCTCCCAATTCAGAAACTCTTTTAGCTCCCACATTAGAAGTCATTATAACAATCGTGTTAGTGAAATTAATTTTTCTACCGAAGGAATCGGTCAAATGTCCTTCATCTAAAATTTGTAAAAGAATATTAAAGACATCTCTATGAGCCTTTTCAATTTCATCAAACAAGATTACAGAAAATGGATTGTTCTTAACTTTTTCAGTTAACTGACCACCTTCATCATAACCAACATATCCTGGTGGTGAACCAATCAATTTTGATACATTATGTTTTTCCATATACTCACTCATGTCAACACGGATGATTTTATTTGGGTCTCCGAATAAAATTTCAGCAATTGATTTGGCTAAAAATGTTTTACCCACACCAGTTGAACCAATGAAGATAAATGAACCGATTGGTTTATTTGCTTCCTTGATACCAACACGATTTCTTCTAATTGATTTTGATATTGTTGCAATCGCCTCATCTTGTCCAATAACTTTAGATGAAAGTGTTTCCTCAATGTTTAAAAGTTTTTGAGTTTCTTTCGTATCTAATTTTGTAATAGGTACTCCGGTCATTTCAGAAACAATTTCATATACGTCATCAATTGTGATTGGTATTTTATTGTTTTTTTGTTTGTTAGACCACTTAATCTTTTCTTCTTCTAATTTAGTTACAATTTTTTTCTCTTCATCTCTTAGTTTGGCCGCTTGTTCATAATTTTGACTTTTTACTACTTGTACTTTCTTATCTCTTACAGAATCAATTTCCTTTTTTAATTTCTCAATAATTTCAGGAACTTTAGATGAAACTCTTTTTTCAGAACCTAATTCGTCTAATACATCAATTGCCTTATCAGGAAATTGTCTGTCCGTAATATAACGATGTGAAAGTTTTACAATTGTTTCCAAAACGCCTTCTTCATATTCTACTTTATGAAATCCTTGATAAGAATCACGTAAGTTTTTTAAAATCTCAATTGTTTCGTCAATAGTCGGTTCTTTTAAAATAACTTTTTGAAAACGTCTAACCAATGCGGAATCCTTTTCAATATGTTTTTTAAATTCATCAAATGTTGTTGCACCAATACATTGCATTTCACCACGAGCCAAAGCTGGTTTAAGAATGTTAGCTGCATCCATCGCACCACTCGCATTACCTGCCCCAACCATTGTATGTAATTCATCAATAAAGACAATTACATTCGGGGATTCTTGTAATTCATTAATAATTGCTTTTATCCTCTCTTCAAATTGACCACGATATTTTGTACCGGCAACTAAGGAAGTTAAATCAAGAGCAACCAATCTTTTGTCCAATAAATTTGGTGGACAATCTCCTTTGTAAATCATTAATGCGAGTTTTTCAACAAGTGCGGATTTGCCGACACCCGATTCTCCAACGATAACCGCATTGTTTTTCTTTTTACGAGAAAGAATTTGTGCAATTCTTTTTACTTCATTATCCCTACCAACTACAGGGTCAATTTTACCCTCTTCCGCCATCTTAATTAAATCACGAGAAAAGTTATCTAAGATAGGGGTTGTAGAACCTTTACGTCCTTTTTTAGGATTTGTGGTTGGTCCATCTTCAAAAAAATCTACTGACATATGCTATAAGTTTAGTTTACTATACAAACATAACACAAATAATACTAAAAAACAAATCTATGTCAAAGTGTCAAAATACTTTTAATTAATAGGACATTTTGTCTAAAAAATATGTTTGGTAAAAATTTTGATTATAAGAAATAAAAAATTATATATTATGATTACATTATTTAAAGACCCGTTTTACAGAGGATTTGATACTAAGGGATTTTTATCAACTCCTGAAACTAACATTGAAAAAACTGAAACAGAGTACTTAATTTCATTGAGTGTTCCTGGCCTAACAAAAGATGATTTGAAAATTATGACTAAAGAAGGTGTTTTGAAAATCACCTACGAAAAGTCTGATTCGGACAATCGTAATCATTTTGTTGGTAGTTTCATAAAGAGCTATTCAATACCTGACGATGTAAAAGAAAAAGATATTTTGGGTAAAGTTGAAAATGGTATCCTAACACTCACATTACCAATTGATAAGAAAAAGAGTTTGGAAAGACTTATTTCACTGAACTAAAAAAAGTCTATTAAAATTTTTTTTTACGAATTATTTTGTGTAAATTACAATATAAAATTTATACACCATGTCAGTAAAAAATGAAAAAATCTCTGGTAAAATGATTTACACATCAATTAAATCAACCAGTCTTAAGTCTGCGTCTTATGATACGCTAAATGAAAATTTAAGAGTTTTGTTTAACAGCGGAACGGCTTATGAGTACAAACAAGTTCCCTCAACAACTTTCACTAAGTTTAGATTGGCGAAATCACAAGGAAAACTCTTCAATGAGAATATTTCAAAGAACTTCACCTATAAAAAGGTAAAAAGTATTTAAGTAGTTAAACCCCTCTAAATGAGGGGTTTATTTTTTGATATTTATTAACTATAATTTATAAAACATATATTATGGGTATAATATCAGAAAAAATTGATGGTAAGATTGTTGAGATTACCATTCAATCGTCAAATCTTAAGAATGCTTCGTATAATACTGAAACGGAGGATTTAACCGTTACTTTCAATAACGGAAGTATTTATGTATACAATAAAGTACCTTGGGCTAAGTTCACTAAATTTAGAATGGCTGAGTCTCAGGGGAAGTTCTTTAACGAGAATATCGGAAAAGCACATAAGTACCAAAAATTATAATGAGTTTATTTGAGGAATTAATTGAAGACAAAGAACTTGACAAAAAAATTGTTAAGTCATTTAAATCAAAGGAAACTTTATCTGATAATATTTTTGAATTAACAGATAAGGAATATAAAATGCGTGATGATATTAGAAAAAAACTTTTAGAGATATCTGACGATTTTATTGGCACCTTCGGTATTGAATTTTTTATTCACGATATTGTACTTACAGGATCATTAGCAAACTACAATTGGTCACAATTTTCAGATGTTGATTTACATATTTTAATTGATTTTGATGAATTTGATGGTTCTAAAAATAAGGACACCGTTTACTTACATAATATAATTAAAGAGTTTTTTGATGCAAAGAAAAACGTTTGGAACAACAATCATGATGTAAAAATCAAAGGTTTTGATGTGGAAGTATATGTCCAAGACGTGAATGAAGAACATATATCTTCAGGTGTATATTCAATATTACATAATGAATGGATAGTTGAACCTAAACAAAAGAAACCAAATATTGACGATAGGAAAATTTTAGAAAAGGGTGAGGAGTACGCTAAAAAGATTGATAAATTGATTAATCTTGGAAGTAAAAAAGACGTCTTACCTCAAATTGAAATACTAAGAAAGAAAATAAAAGAGTTTAGACAAAGTGGTCTTGAATCCGGTGGAGAGTACTCATATGAGAACTTAACCTTCAAATTACTACGTAGAAATGGTTATATACAAAAACTTTTAAAACTAAAAACGGACATTGTAGATAAGAAATTGTCTATAACACAATAAATAGACCTATTTTTTTCTATATATCTATGTATTTATAGGATAAGAATAAGTATATCTTAACAATTTATTAAAAATGGGAGATTTAAAACCACTTGGTAGTGAAAAATTAAACGGGGACGACAAATTAAAAAGAATCCTTGAATTAACATACTACAAAAACAACAATAAAAGTTCATCATCATCTAAACCTGAGTTGGTTAAAGAATCAACAACAGGTGGTTTATATGGTATCGTTAAAGAAAAAGACGGTTATTATGTAAAAAGAGGATTAAACGAATCTTCACTTGATTATATCGGTGGAATGTTTATGAAGAATAAAAATAAGTTTTCTTCATATGCCGAAGCTTTAAAAAGAATGGAATTATTGAGAGGACAAGAAGAATTACAGGAAGCCACAAAATATGTTTTAAAACAAAACAAACCTCAACAGGAAGCTCCAATGGCTGAACCATCTATGGATATGCCACCAGCACCTGAGGCGGATGCAATGGGCGATGTTCCACCAGCAGAACCAACTGCAGAAGTACCGGATGAAGAGCCAGGAATGGAAACTCCATCAGTAGATGGTGAACAAGGTAGTAAAAGGTCATCTTATATGGCTGAAGCTCAAAAATTTGCAGGTAAGTTAGGTCAAGAATTAAGAGATTTACAAGACCAAATGGAAAGTGATGATATCAAATATATTTTGAATATGATTATTTCTGCAGTTGATTTAGATAAATTAGACGATGAAGATATTGAAGAAATTGGTAAGAAGTTTGAAAGAGAAGAAGAAGTAGGTGGAGAAGAACCAACTGCGGAAGTTCCATCTGAAGAACCAGCTGTAGAACCTGAACAAGAAGTTGCTGAGTACGACTCAATGGCAGCTTTAGATGAGTTCATTAACACACCAGTTGATTCAAATGAAATTGATTTATCAAAATATGCAATTAAAGAAGAAGGTGACGAAGATATTCAAGAGTTAGATTTAGACGAAATCAAAAAAGAAATCAACAACAGTATCAACAGCACCTTACACAAATACTTTAAGTAAAATGCATCTAATCTATATCAATGAAATTGGTTCAGATTATAAAGGTCAAAAACAATATGAATTTATTTTTAGTGAGACCTTTGAAATTGATATGGGAGATTGGTTCCAAATACCAGCATCTGCAACACAAAGAAGTAAATCACCTGACGTAGAATATGTGAATTTGGTTGGGTTATTAAAAAATACAGATTTAAAATTAGAATTAGTTCAAGACTCCGATTATTTCGGAGTTATTGATGCTGTAGATGGGGTAGTTTCAATGGCATGGGAAAAATTTGATTTTGAAAATGAATTTGAGAGGTTAACATTCAAATTCGGAGAATCGGTTGAATCTGTAAATAAAAAATTAAAAGGAAGAGGTTACACACTACTAAACGAAGAAATAAAAAACGAAGAATAATGAAAAGAAATGAAATCGTTGAGAAATTAATGAACGAAGGTTTCT
>Ga0164292_10001803_pt1 | contig 17443 bp, 17 predicted proteins | sample GEODES117metaG_FD_111486 | JGI IMG/M metagenome (GOLD analysis project Ga0164292, IMG submission 111486) | Eutrophic lake water microbial communities from Lake Mendota, Wisconsin, USA - GEODES117 metaG | ecosystem: Environmental > Aquatic > Freshwater > Lake | place: USA: Lake Mendota...
GCAATACCCTGATTCCTGCTTTTATTAAAGGCATCGGCATCATTTCCACCCGTGCCGTTTGCAGTTCCGCCCTTATACACTGCCGAAGGCTTCTTTGGAGCGGGGGTGGGGTTGCTCACCACTTGCGGAGCAGGTTTTGTATTCTTTACAGTGGTTTCTTTCGTTGGTATTTTCTTGCTCTCTATTTTCTTCTCTACAGGCTTTGGAACTACCGCTTCGGGTGCTTCCTTGTCGTTATCATCGGTTTCAACTTCTTTAGACTCATCAGCCTGCGTGAACTGGGTCTTCGGTGGCGTATTGATCTGTTCTTCCTGGGCAGCAGGTGCTCCGGGGATTATGGGCGCTTCTTCACCAAGGCCCTGGTCGCTGTTCCCCAGGTTCACCTCGATACCTTCTTCCACCGGCGCCACGTCCGGCAATGGATTGGTCCATGAAATGAGAAAGCACAGCATCAGTATGGCACCACAAATGATGCCCGTGTATGTGCCCGCCTTTACATTCTTATCGGTTTCTGATTGTAGCATGCTCCTGCTTTGGGATATAATGCGAATTTATCCTGAATTTCATAGAAGCGATTGTTAAAACCGCCTTGGTTGGATCAAAAATGAGCGAAATCCGCTTCGTAATTGCCGTTTATCCGCTCCAGCGGCGGGTTGAAATACCCGAACTTCAGCGTCGGAAACTCTTCCCTGATCAGGTCCATCATCTGGCTGATTCCCATGCACTCCCCGGTGTCCGTAATACCGATCTTTCCCAGGTACCAGTCGGGATCAATGTTGAAATTTCGCCACTGAATCATATTCAATCCGGTATCGCTGATGACCTTCCGTAATGCCTCATACTCGTTCACCGAATCGGTCATGCCCGGGAATACAAAATAGTTGATGCTCGTCCATCCATGGAAGCGCCTCACTACTTTCAGACTTTCGACGATGTCTTCAAACTGGTAGTTATTTGGGCGATAATAAGCTTCGTAGACAGACTTTCGCGCTGAGTTGGTACTTACCCTGATGGAGTTAAGCCCTGCTTTACAAAGGGCTTCCACGGCATCAGGCTTGGATCCATTTGTGTTGATATTTATACTTCCCCTGTCCGTGTGTTTCCTGATCTCAAGAATGGATTCCCGGATCGTTTCCCACATCAGCAATGGCTCACCCTCACAACCCTGTCCGAAACTGATAATTGGATAAGGAGCGGTTTGCAAATGCGGCACAGTGAACTCGGTGATCTCTTCGGCAGTGGGTTTAAACGTCAGGCGGTCTTGCGTAGACGGAATGGCTTCGTCTTGCGGTTGAAAAGAAATACAACCGATACAGTTTGCATTGCATGCAGGGGAGGAGGGCACAGGACATTCCCATCGGCCCATGAAATAGTTTCTGGCAGCCGGACAATGATAGGTCAACGCGCAATTTTCCGCCAGATGTTTAACCAGACGGTTGTGAGGATAGGCTTTTGTTAGATGCGCTACGCCTTGTTGTACGGTGCTGGCATCAAACCCTTCACATTCCTGACGGATATCCTGTTCGATCCTAATGGCGGGCACATAAAATTCATCGTTATGCCACCCCGCAGCCGTATAGCAGAATAAAGGCAGAAGGGGAGCATCCGGGGCCGACTCATAAGCGGCGAGGTAAAGGCCAGTGTGCGCGGGCGGGATGAATGCCGCAACGGCCCATCCTTTTTCACATAATCTCATTTCGCCGGTCTCCACGTCGATACCAATACCTCTTCGTCCAGGCAATTCATACAACGAGCCACCGCTGGGCAGTGGAATCCACTCCTCGCGGGGTACAGGTATGGCATCCCAGCCCATACGTCCTGCAGCATAAAGGGTCTCATCTTCGAAGATGTTTCCCTTACCGTCTGAATACATCAAAAACATGAGTAAAGATCGAACAATTGGCTAATTAACTGATTGGCTCATTAGCTAATTTTCCAAAAAGAAGAGATTTCTATTGAAATTGGCTCATTAGCTAATTAGTTCATTGGCTGATTCTTAATTCGTCTCGTCTTTTATTTTAACGAATCAGTCAATGAGTTAATGAGTCAATGAGCTAATTGATATTAGCTAATTGCTCCCCAGACCATCTGTTAAACTCGTCTTCCGAGACCTCATATTCTTCGTTATCCTCATCGTCATCGGTTTCGGCCTGGAATAATTTGTTGTTCTTATAGTCCAGGGTGAGGATTCCGTCTTTGATCATGGCATTGTTCAGGTCGGCCCACAGAATCCGTTTACGCCATAAGCTTTTGAATACGATGTGTTCTTCGCTGAACCCGATCTCTTCCTTTTTTCGGGACAAAAAACCGGTGATGCCCATCGCAATAAAAAAGAACGACTGTGTGGGGACTAAGAACGGGCTGAAGATTGCCATCAGGTAGAGCGGGAAGATTTCGATAGGCTTCTTTTCCCAGTATTTCTTGATATTAAAACCCAGGAGTCCGGAAAACGAAACGATCACAGCGATGCCCACGTAAATCGAGTGATTGGGCTTCCCGATCAATGTATAGGCTAACAAAAGGAGGAAAAGAATGGCTGCAAAAATTCCGATCAGGTCAACGGTTCGCTGGTGTTTTTTCTTCAGCACCACTACATAGGGAAATACCTCTTGCTTATCCTTGTTTGCCATTGGCAGAGGCCGATAGGATGTTGCATAATTTGAAAAGAACCCGGGCACCCACATTCTCATCGTATTCGTTGGTACTGATGCCGATCTCATTCAGGTCAAAACCGATGACCTGTCTGCCACTCTCCAGAATTTTTCTGAACAGGTAGAATATTTGCTCGGTTTCAAAACCGCCTTGAACAGGCGTGCCGGTATGCGGACAAAGTTTTGGGTCAAGGCCGTCTATATCAAAGCTGATATATACTTTTTGAGGGAGATGGCTGATCAATTCTTCGGCGATCTGCTTCCACGTCTGGCCTTCGAACTGCCTTTCCTTGATCTCTTTATCGAAATAGGTAACCACCCTGTGGTTGCTGTCGCATATATATTGATATTCCCCACCGCTATAATCTCGGATGCCCATCTGCACTAATTTTGAGACAGCGGGAATATTATTGAGAATATTATACATAATAGAGGCATGCGAAAATACGAACCCTTCGTAGGAGGGCCGAAGGTCGCAATGCGCATCGATTTGCAGAATGCCGAAGCCTTCGTGATACTCAGTAAGGGCCTGCAGAAAACCGTAAGGTATGGAATGGTCGCCGCCAACCAGGCCAACCAACTTGCCCTTTTGTAAAAGATCGGAGGTCTGCTCATACACCCACTGGTTCAGCAATTCGGAACCTTCATTCACCTCTACCAGCGTTTTACACATGAACTTGTTACTGTCCACCTTATCGCCCTGTGAAATAAAGTTGATGTAAAGCTCTGCTTCCTTTCTTAAGTAATCACTTTTCAGGAGGATCTTCTTGTCTACTTTTCGCATGAAGAATCCTTTCTTCCAGGCATCCGGATAATCCTGGTCGTACACATCCACCTGCATACTGGCATGGAACAAATGCTCGGGCGCGCGGGCGGTTCCCGCCCTGTATGAAACCGTTACTTCCCAGGGAACCGGAAGGATCACCAGTTCGGCCTCTTCTTCGGTAAAAGGAAGCCCAAAAATGTTATTGTTCAGATTGCTGACGGAATTGGGGTCAAAGTTTAGTAGATCAGCCATAACTCAAATGCGGGTGCAAAGTAACGAATTTTCAATACGGTGTCAGGGATGATCGTTTTTTAACAGGTAATATTGAACAAGTATCTGTAATTAGGACTTTTTTGGGTTAATTTTGTGTCAGATTTAAGCCTGAACATGAAGAAATTACACATTGTGATCCTGGTGGTGATAGCGTTGTCGATAGCAGGTCTCCTTACCCTGACCAAGGATATCACCACATACGACTCCATCGCATCAGCGAAAAAGAAGGAAGGCAGATATGTTCACCTCATTGCCAAATTAGACAGATCGCGCCCCGTGGAGTACGATCCGGTGAAAGATCCCAACTTTTTGAGTTTTTACGCGATCGATTCTTTGGGATACAAAACCCAGGTGGTATACCGCAACTCCAAACCAACAGAACTGGAGCACAGCGACCGTGTAGTGCTGAAGGGTCAGATGAAAGGAGATGTTTTTGAATGCAAAGAGATTTTGCTGAAATGCCCCTCGAAATATAAAGACGACCCAACCCAGCAGATGAAGAAATTGGAAAACACTGCTGTAACAACATCTTCTCAAAACTGATTCTTAACCCATACTGATGCGATACGAAGGGGAACATTTACTGATCGGTCAGATCGGTCATTTCTTTACATTATTATCATTCGTTTCAGCCATTCTGGCTACTTACGCATATATCCGTTCGGCCCGTGCCTTGGATATGACTGATGGAGAGCGCTGGCGAAAGCTCGGAAGGATTGCCTTCAGCATACAGGTGTTTTCGATCATCTCCATATTTGTCACTCTGTATCTGGTGATCTACAACCATTACTTCGAGTATAAATATGCCCACCAACATTCTAAAAGAAGCCTTGATGTAGAGTATCTGCTCAGCTGTTTTTGGGAAGGGCAGGAGGGCAGCTTTATGTTGTGGACCTTCTGGCAGGGCATACTGGGTATGGTAGTGATGAGAACGGCAAAGAAATTTGAAGCTCCGGCAATGACGATAATCAGCCTGGCACAGGTATTCCTGGCGAGCTTCATCATTGGTGTTTATTTTTTTGATATCCGCATAGGAACCGGCCCCTTTGTTTTAATGCGAAACGAGTTTCCCGATGCCCCCATTTTCCAGGATCCGAATTATCTGTTCAAGTATTTGACCGATGGTAATGGACTGAATATACTGCTCCAGAACTATTGGATGGTTATCCATCCGCCTGTGCTGTTCCTGGGTTTTGCCTCTGCCCTTGTGCCTTTTTCTTTTGCTATTGCCGGCCTATGGAAGAACGATCACAAGGGCTGGATCAAGCATGGCCTTCCCTGGGCACTGTTCAGTGCAGGCATACTCGGTTTAGGGATCATGATGGGTGCAGCATGGGCCTATGAGTCCCTCACCTTTGGAGGTTACTGGGCATGGGACCCTGTTGAAAACGCATCCATGGTGCCCTGGATGCTCATGGTGGCGGGTATTCATACCATGCTCATATTCAAACATACCGGCCATTCCATGAAGGCTACCTATTTCTTTATACCGCTGGCATACTTTCTCGTTTTATACTCAACTTTCCTTACCCGTACAGGTATTTTGGGTGATACTTCCGTTCACTCGTTTACCGGTGAAGGAGATACGCTGTACTGGCACCTGATCTTGATGATGCTCACATTTATTTCCATCACTACAGTACTCTATATCAGAAATCGGAAGGAGATTCCCGATATCCGGAAAGAAGAAAGTATGAATTCGCGCGAATTCTGGATGTTCGTTGGTTCCCTCCTGATGTTTGTGTCGGCAGGCTATATTATCGCACTTACATCCTTGCCTTTCATCAACAAACTGATCGATACCAAATGGGCGATCGGGCAGGACGTGGAATACGTATATAATCGCGTTATGATCCTGGTAACCGTGGTCATAGCCTTGCTTACGGCCATCACCCAATACTTCAAATACAAAGAAACCACTCGAAAATATTTTTGGTCCAATCTCCTGGTACCTACCCTGGTCACTATCCTGATTTCCTCCCTGATCAGTATTTTCGGGGGAATTGACTATGATAAATATGGTATCGGATTTCTGGCCGCCATTCATGTTGCCTTGTGGGCATCGGTTTATACGGTAATTTCCAACGGTACGTACATTTTTAAGGTGATGAAAGGGAACATGAAAGCTGCTGGGGCTTCTATTTCCCACGTAGGTTTCGGCCTTATGCTCATCGGGATACTGATCTCATCTTCCAAAAAAGAACTTGTATCGGTCAACAATACCGGTATCAACGTAGCGGGTTTGAAAGACGTAAAAGGGAAAGAAGAAAATCCTCTGGAGAACGTTACCCTGATCAATGGTGTGCCCACACAAATGGGAAAGTATACGGTTACTTATGTGGGAGACTCCGCAGTGAAGAAGAACGACCGTGTTTATTTCAAGATCAACTTTACAGAACGGGACACCACTGGCAGAAGGGATGTTGAATCGTTCGATATCTATCCCAATGCTTTTCTGGTGAAAGGAGAAGAAGGCATGAACCTTTCGTCTAATCCCGGCGCACGCCATTATTTGAGTAACGATATCTTTGTGTATATCACATCCTGGTTGAATCCGGATAAGGTAACGGATACGGCCTCGTTCAGGAACTATTGGGTAAAGAAAGGCGATACCGTTTTCTATTCCAATGGTTTCCTGACGGTCAACGATATCGTCATGGCCAATAAAAACGATAATAAAGACCTGCCTGTGGTTGACAGCGCCTGGCTGTCTGATCTTATGGTAGTCTCCAAGGATGGCAGGAGTTATCCATCCCAACCAGCCTATTTTGTTAAGAATTCACAACCCTCTGTTAAAACGGATACGGTATTCACCCAGAACCTGGTATTGAATATCAATCGGGTAAGTGGTGATAAGATCGAACTCGGACTCAAGGAGTCTGGGGCAGTGATGAGATACATCACCCTCAAGGCTTACAAATTCCCTTACATCAACGTACTCTGGCTGGGTACCATTATCATGGTCATTGGATTCTTGGTCAGCATGGTCAGGCGTTTAAAGGTATAAGCACTATTAAATATCAGCAAGCTTTTGTAATTTGTAGTTATGTTCCGGCGGATCAAAATGAAATGGTGCATTATATTGCTGGTGATGACCGGTTCGATTTTTTTTCTTCAATCGAACGCGCAATCGAGATATGGACCTAATGATACCCTGATCGTCCCCGTTATTGTTTACAACGGTGATACCATGACTTACCGGGAATTTGAACCCGTCTATGTGTTTGCCAACATGACCCCGGAACAACAGGCTGCCTATAAGAAATGGACAAGGCTGAGAAACGCGGTTTATGTTACCTACCCCTTTGCGATACAGGCTGGCTCCATTATCAACGAGATCAACGCCAACCTGGATCGTATGCCGGAATCGAAAAAGCGGAAAGCCTATATCAAGAGCAAGGAGGCAGAGCTCAAGAAGAAATTTGCCGATCCCCTGACCAATCTTTCGGTTTACCAGGGCAAGGTTTTAATGAAGCTGATCAACAGGGAGACCCATAATAACTGTTACGAGCTGATCAAGGAATATAAAGGCGGGGTCTCAGCCCGCTTCTGGCAAACCGTTGCCTGGGTATTTGGCAGCAGCCTCAGGCAGTTGTATGAACCCAACGGGTCTGATGCCGAAATGGAGAAGATCGTTAGGGAAGTGGCCATGATGTACGGCCGTTCCTGAGCTTCGTCCACTGCTTCCTCTTTTTGCTATATTTACGCCATGAAACTCGACATTCTTGCCATCGGTGTCCACCCTGATGACGTTGAACTGGGCTGTTCCGGTGTGCTTATTAACGAAATCAGAAATGGAAAGGTCACGGGTATCGTTGACCTGACACAGGGCGAACTCGGCACCCGTGGAACCGTGGAGACCCGGTATGCAGAATCTGCTGCCGCTGCGGCCATCATCGGTGTTAGAGTCAGGGAAAACCTGATGATGAGGGATGGCTTTTTTCGAAACGATGAAGCCCATCAACTCGAACTGATCCGCATCATCCGCCGGTACCGGCCGGAGGTGGTCATCGGGAATATCCTGGACGACAGACACCCGGATCATGGAAGGGCAGGTCATCTCATTGCTGACGCGTGTTTTTTATCAGGACTGGCAAAAGTTGAGACAGAAGACCATGGGGCACCCCAGCAGAAATGGCGTCCTAAATATGTGCTGCATTATTTGCAGGATTGGTATCATGAGCCAGACTTGTTGGTCGACATCAGCGATGTATTTGAACAACGGATGGAATCCATAAAAGCTTACGGTACACAGTTCAGTGCCAATGAAAATAGCGATGGACCCCAGACTTATATATCTACGCCAGACTTCCTCGACAGTGTAGTAGCGCGGGCAAGGATGTTCGGGAAGCGCATTGGCGTAAAATATGCAGAAGGATTTATTACTGAAAAAAAGATCGGTATCAGAAGCCTCGACGCCCTGATCATGGTTGAAACATAGTATAGAATATGGCTAAAGTAAACGTTGGTTTAGTACAGATGTCGTGCTCCCCAGATAAACAGGAGAACCTGCAAAAGGCAGCAGAGCGTGTGCGGGAAGCCGCTGCAAAAGGCGCACAGATCGTTTGCCTGCAGGAGCTGTTCACGTCGCTTTATTTCTGCGACGTGGAGGCGTATGAACATTTCAATTTGGCAGAGCCCATTCCGGGTCCGTCTACTGATGCCATGTCGGCCCTGGCGAAGGAACTGGGCGTGGTGATCATCGCTTCCCTGTTTGAGAAAAGGGCACAGGGAATTTATCATAATACTACCGCTGTGCTGGATGCCGATGGCAGCTACCTCGGTAAATATCGGAAGATGCATATCCCCGACGATCCGGCCTACTATGAGAAATTCTATTTCACACCCGGCGACCTCGGCTATAAAGTATTCAAAACGAAATTCGCCAACCTCGGCGTGCTGATCTGCTGGGATCAATGGTACCCCGAAGCGGCAAGGATCACTTCACTTATGGGTGCAGAACTGTTGCTTTATCCAACAGCGATCGGTTGGGCAACATCACAGGATGAGGCTACCAACACCGAACAGTATAATGCCTGGCAGACCATCCAGCGAAGCCATGCTGTAGCCAACGGTGTTCATGTGGTGAGTGTAAACCGGGTAGGCTTTGAGCAGGATGGCGCCATGAAATTCTGGGGCGGATCATTCGTTGCCAATCCCATGGGCAGTATTCTTTTTCAGGCTTCGCATGATCATGAAGAAGTGCAGGTACTGGAATTGGATCTGGGCAGAACAGATGTTACGAGGACCCACTGGCCTTTCCTGCGTGACCGAAGAATTGACAGTTATCAGCCAATCACCAAACGGTACATAGACGAAGAAGACTAGTCCCTGCCGTTGAAAGTTTTAATTTGTTATATTGGCGGACGATAGCCGATCATCCATAAACTAACTAATTCTCTGCTATGGCTTCATACAACCCAGAGGTTTCCAAGCATGTTGGTCCATCAACGCTGCATGCTTTTTCCCCGGGCTATGAACCCGACTTTTCAAGAATTGCTGTCATCGATGTGTTTAAAGGCGTTGCTGTTATGGCTGGCTTGTTCGTTACCATTCTGTACTGGGGTGGTTTCAGTCAGGCTATGCAATTTTCCCTGACTGATTTCCCGGGTGGTATCCGGTACCGCTCTTACGCCGCTATCAGCCTCTTGCTCGAGGGAAAAATGATGGGACTGGTTTCACTTGCTTTCGGCGCAGGGATCATTCTTTTTTTTGTGAGGCCACACCTCGGCTCGGGCCTGTCAAACAACGACCTATACGTACGACGAAACATGTGGCTTATCCTGTTTGGATTGGTCAATGCTTTTATTTTTTTATGGCCGCTGGATATCCTGTTCCACCTGGGAGTCATGGGCCTGCTACTGTTTCCATTTCCCCGCATGAAGGCTAAATGGTTGCTGGCATCTGTACTGCTGGTATTGGTAATCAACTCAGGGAAGTATTACTGGAACTATACTGACGATACAAAGGCCTATAGTAAGTATGTGGTGGCAGATAGCTTGGCGAAAAAATATCATATCAGGGATAGTATCCAGCAGCGTAACGACAGTATTGCGGGGCGCTTAGCAAAAGGGAAAGATAGTATTTTAAAGGCAGCACATTTGACTAAAGGAAACAGCACCAAGGCTGGGAGCCTATCTGCGAAGAATGACAGCACTGCAAAGAAAACCATTGATACCCTTACCCGGAAACAAAAAAAGCAGATGGAAGAGTGGGAGGGCATTGCGAAAAGGTATACATGGGAAAAGAAGAAGGACAGCGCGAAGATCAAGGCGCTGCAGGAAGTGAGTTATATCAAGAACTGGGAATACATCATAGTTCCTGCTAAACAGTCCGAGGCGCGCTGGCTTTACACCATCGGCGTTTGGGAACTGGCTTCCATCATGCTGCTGGGAATGTGGTTATTTAAAATCGGTTTCTTTTTTGGCAGGTTCAATAGCAGTCAATACCTGGTTGCAGCACTGGCCGGTATCGCCATCGGGATGTTATGCGGCTGGTATCGCCTGCATTGCCTGACCCTCATCGTTGATGATTATACAAAATACGTACAACAGCAACTGCTGCCGCATACCATACTGAAGCCACTGGAGATCGCTTGTACCGTATTGGGATATGCATCACTCTTCATGTATTTAATGAGTAGTGGTAGGCTTAAGGGCCTCTGCTCATTTTTTGCGAAAACGGGACGAATGGCACTCAGTCACTACCTGTTGCAAAGCCTGCTGCTCTCGGTCTTCTTCTACGGCTACGGGATGGGCTATTATGCAAGGATAGGACAGCCCGGCTTATACCTGGTGGTATTCGAAATATGGATCATCCATATCGTGTTCACGGTATTCTGGACAAAGTTTTATTATTTGGGACCCGCAGAATGGCTACTGAAATCCTTGATCCACCGTAAGTGGTTGCCGATCAAACGGATCGCTGAAGCCGGTAACGAAAAAGCATTGCAAACCCCTTCAATAGTCAACCATGACTAATACCAGCGCTTTTATTGACGAGGGTGCCAGCGAACAATTCCGGCATGAGACAACTGCCCAACCGGTCCAGAAATCTGACCGGATCAAAACCATCGACATGATCAGGGGCCTCGCGCTCCTTGGCATCCTGCTGATGAATATCCCTTTTTTCAGTGGCGATGGCATTGTCATGTACGATGTGATGCAGGGAGACCATGATACATGGGATTTCAGGACACTGGCCGTTGTCAACAGTTTTTTTGACAGCACCATGCGGGGTCTGTTTTCCATGCTGTTCGGTGCAGGGATGTTGCTTTTCCTGATGAATAAAAAAGAAACCGGCGAAGGGCCAGGCGTTGCTGAGCTTTATTACAGGCGGCTGTTGTGGCTGGTTTTTTTCGGTGTGATCAATGCCTATGTTTTGCTTTGGCCCGGCGATATTCTGTATACGTATGGATTGTTGGGGATGTTGTTGTATCCATTTCGGAACAGCAGTCCAAGGTTGCTGGTGATTATGGCGATTGTATTTTCGCTATTTTTCTTCGGTAAGAGTTACTACAATTATAACGAACAGAGGGGAAAGCGCATTGAGTATGTAGCAGCGGTGAAATTAGAGAAAGCAGGGCAGAAGCTAACGCCAGCGCAAACGGCCGCGAAAGAAGAATGGCTCGAAATGGAAAAAACGCAGAAGCCTGACCGGGAAGAAGTGAAAGAGAATATCGCAGAAATGAAGGGTGATTATCCGGGTGTATTTACCTGGTTGTTGCCGGTCAACTCGAGATTCGAGGCCTGGTGGCTGCACACCTGGGCCAGTTTCGACTGCTTGTTCATGATGTTCCTCGGAATGGCCCTTTTCAAACTGGGATTCTTCACCAACAAACTGAGTACATCAACCTACGCGCTTATGCTTTTGATGGGTTATGGCATTGGCATCCCTGTTGGGTGGATACAGTTCCAGGGTCAATTGATGGCGACAGGCGATCTTGGTGCTTATTTCGATAGATACAGGATATCTTTTGATGCATTGCAGGATATCAGGAGGTTGTTCCTGGCTATCGGGCACGCCAGCCTGCTGATCCTGGTATATCGAAGTAAGATCATGCCATGGCTGATGAAAGCACTGGCCAATGTGGGTCAAATGGCTTTCACCAACTATCTGATGCAATCTATCATATGTACAGTTTTCTTTTACGGGTATGGGCTGGGGTACTATAATAAATTCAGGTTCCACCAGGTCTATTATGTAGTGTTCGCTGTCTGGATATTTCAGCTCATCTTCTCATCGATCTGGTTACATTACTTCCGCTTCGGACCTTTCGAATGGGTTTGGCGTTCACTGACCTATTGGAAAAAACAACCGATGAAGATCAGTAATACAACTACCGTTTCGGGAGTTTAAACCCGATGTTGTATTTTGCGTGCTAATCCTGATTACATGAGTACACCCCGTGCGTTAGGGTATTATTTCCCAGCAGAGTTTGCTAAACATCGTGCCACATGGCTGAGCTGGCCTCATAAAGAGGCTTCGTGGCCAGGTAAGATCCATACCATCTATCCGAGATATGCGGAGTTTATCCATTACCTCGCGAAGAGTGAAAAAGTGTGCATCAATGTCAGCACCGAGGAAATGAAAACGTTTGCTCTCGGGCATTTATCCAATGCAGGCGTAGATCTCAGCCAGGTTGAATTTTACATGCATCCCACCAATGATGCCTGGTGCAGGGACCATGGCCCTGCTTTTCTTGTCAACCCCCTTGCCCAAAAGAAGAAAATTGTAGTAGACTGGAACTATAATGCCTGGGGTGGAAAATATCCTCCGTTCGATCTTGACGATGTTATTCCTACCCTGATTGGAAAACAACTCGGCCTGCCAGTGTTCAATCCAGGCATCATCATGGAAGGGGGATCTGTGGATTTCAATGGTGAGGGCACCCTGATCACTTCAAAGCAATGCCTGTTGAACGAAAACAGGAATCCTCACCTTAACCAGGAACAGATCGAAAGATATTTGTACGACTACTATGGTGTAGAACAAATCCTTTGGGTAGATGAAGGAATTATTGGTGATGACACCGATGGACATATTGATGATACCGTCAGGTTTGTCAATGCCGATACGGTAATTACGGTAGTGGAAGAGAAGAAGGACGATGATAACTTTGAGATCCTCCAACAAAATCTCCGGCAGTTGAAAGAAATGCGTTTGTTGAATGGCAAGTCGCTCAATATAGTGGAGCTCCCCATGCCGGACCCAGTGATTTGGGAAGACCAACGTCTGCCTGCATCTTATGGCAATTTCTATATCAGCAATAAGTACGTCATTGTGCCCACCTTCCGCCAACCTAAGGATGAAAAGGTTTGTCGGATTATTCAGGATTGTTTCCCCAATAGGGAAGTCGTAGGTATCGATTCAACTGATATCATTTGGGGACTGGGAAGTTTCCATTGCTTATCTCAGCAGGAGCCAGCGGTCTAAACCAATCCAGTGGTTGCTACATGAACTGAAACCCGGCTATATTGTGGCAGGCAAATGTTGGTAGGCCCAACGATCAGAAGTTCTAAACGCCATTCACACCGTCTCCAGTTGACTTCCGTGTTTCTTGTTGCTGATGATATTCTCAACGGTCCACGCAACCTGCTCTTTCCTGGTGTGGCGCCTCACTGCGCAATCATCCTTGCTGCAAATGTGACAGGAAAAATCCAGGCAGCCATCGGTATGTATGAACATCTCGAGGCTCTCCCCGAATTCGCTTCTGATCAGCGTCGACAATTCGTCTACCTCCATGTGGGCCTCATGCACATTGAGATACCAGGGTACAGTAAGGTGGGCATCAAGGTGCAACACTGATCCGAATTTAATGATCCGCACATTGTGCAGGTCGATCCAGTTTTTTCGTCGGTTCCGGTTCAGGTAAACCACCAGTTTTTGCAGTAACTCCATATCGGCTTTGTCCATGATCCCTTCTACCGATGAACGAATAATGGTATAGCCGGTATAGATGATGAAGAAGGCGAGCCCGAGTGCAATAATGGAATCCAGTTTTGTCCACCCCGTGAAATAAATGATGATCAGACCGATCACGATACCCACAGTAGAATAGGTATCAGTTTGCAAATGTTTGCCACTGGCGATCAGCGCAAGCGAATTATTTTTTTTGCCGGTTTTGATACATATGAATCCCATTATATAATTGATCACGGCTGTTGACGAAATGAGCAAAATGCCATTGTCGAGCTTCTCGAGCGTAGCAGGCACCATCAAATTCCGGATGGATTGGTAGATAATAACACCGCCGGCAATGGCAATCATACTGCCCTCAACTGCTGCAGAAACAAATTCCGCTTTCCCATGGCCGTAGGGATGGTCGAGATCCCGGGGTTTTGATGCTATGTACAAACTGTACAGGCTGATAAAGCCCGCTACAACATTGACGGTGCTCTCCAGCGCGTCGGTAAGGATGGAGACAGAATGTGTATACCACCACGCCAGCATTTTGATACCGAACAGCAGCACGGCAGCAATAGTGACCAAGCGCTGGAGCTTATAATTGATCTGGGCCGTAGATGATTCCAATACCTGAATGGTGAAAATTTGGGAAAATGAGTACAATCATAATTAAAGTTTTCGACCCAAACGGGCTTTATGAAAATTTAATCAAATGGAAAGTCTAAAGGAACTTCGGATCACATAGAAAGAGGAACTTATTCTTTTCCCGATGATGGATAAGCCGGACGAGATCAGCAGCGCCCAGCTTATGGGGCCCCATGCGTGTAATGCAACCAGAGCATGAAAAAGCGGGGGAACTTATGGCTGCCATCAGGGAGTTGACCAACCACTACAACCCTTCTGGTGATGCCTGCATCACCCATGAACTGGTTCTTCAGGAGCTTCGGCAGTTTGAAGAGGATCTGCATGAGCACGTTTACCTGGAGAATCATTTGCTTTTCCCCAACGTATGCTAATGGTTGTGAATTAATACGAACATCTGTTAGTTTTTCTGCTTAATTGGCATATTTTTGAGGTCGGTACGGCCTGTACCGGCCTTTTTTATTTTAAATGATAGCCATGCATTTTCAACTTACCGAAGAACATAAAATGATCGTTCAGGCGGCTCGCGATTTTGCCCGTCAGCAGTGTTTGCCTGGAGTTATAGAACGCGATGAACATCAGAAATTTCCCAAAGAGCAGATCATGCAGCTGGCTGACCTTGGTTTTATGGGCCTTATGGTGAGCCAGGCCTATGGTGGCGCGGGCATGGACACTGTCAGCTATGTGCTGGCCATGGAGGAGATCAGCAAAGTGGATGCTAGTGTGAGTGTTTGCATGAGCGTGAATAACAGCCTGGTTTGCTGGGGGCTTGAAGAATATGGAAATGAGGAGCAGAAACAGAAATATCTTGTCCCGCTCGCCCAGGGAAAAAAAGACGGGGAGCTTTATATCGGGGCCTTTTTGCTGAGTGAACCCGAAGCAGGGTCGGATGCCACTTCCCAGCGTACCACAGCGGAAGATAATGGCGACCACTACCTCTTAAACGGAACAAAAAACTGGATCACCAACGGCAACTCCGCATCGGTTTACCTGGTGATGGCTCAAACAGATCCGGCGAAAGGCAGCAAGGGCATTACCACCTTCATTGTGGAAAAGAACTGGCCGGGCGTATCGGTGGGAGCCAAAGAAAATAAAATGGGCATCAGGGCGAGTGATACCCATAGCATCCTGTTTAACGACGTCAAAGTGCCAAAGGAAAACATGTTGGGCGAAGTAGGGTTCGGGTTCTCTTTTGCCATGAAGACCCTCGCGGGCGGAAGGATCGGAATTGCATCCCAGGCACTCGGCATTGCCAGCGGCGCATACGAACTGGCCCTTGCCTATTCAAAAGAAAGAAAGGCTTTTGGAAAAGAGATCATGCACCACCAGGCCATTCAATTCAAGCTTGCAGATATGGCTACCAAAGTAGAAGCAGCCCGCCTTCTCTGCCTGAAATCTGCCTGGGAGAAAGATAACGGGATCGACTACACGCTGTCTTCGTCCATGGCAAAAGTGTACGCGTCGGAAGCGGCAATGTGGATCTCTACTGAGGCCGTGCAGGTTCACGGGGGTTATGGTTACGTAAAGGAGTACCACGTGGAACGCCTTATGCGGGATGCTAAGATCACCCAGATCTATGAGGGTACCAGCGAGGTCCAGCGTATTGTCATTGGTCGTCAAATACTTAAATAACATGAGTCTTCTGATCGACTCTTACCAGAAGGTGGCAGACGAGGCCCGCATGAAACGCGCCGTTCTGATCGCTGTCTCGAAAACGAAACCGGTGGCTGATATTGAAGCATTGTACAACATGGGACACCGCGATTTCGGTGAAAATTATGTACAGGAACTTTCAGAAAAGCAAACCCTGCTTCCATCAAATATACACTGGCATTTCATCGGTCACCTGCAGACCAATAAAGTGAAGTACATCGCTCCATTTGTGCACATGATACATGGTGTGGAGAGCCATAAGCTGCTTCGCGAGATCGATAAACAGGGCGCCCGCAATGGCAGGAAGATCAAATGCCTGTTACAACTCCATGTTTCGAGGGAAGAGACAAAGTTTGGATTGGATGAGCTGGAGATCGATGCTTTGCTACAGGAGATTTCTAATAGCGATGACCTTGAATTTGTAAGCATCTGCGGCGTTATGGCCATGGCCAGTTTTTCTACAGACCAGGAGCTGCTTCGTTCCGAGTTTAAGACCGTGAAGCAAATGTTTGATTTCGTTAAGGAGAAGTATTTTTACCACGACGATCAGTTTTCTGTGATCTCCATGGGCATGAGCAGCGATTACCAACTCGCACTTGAAGAAGGCTCTAATATGATCAGGGTAGGCAGCCTCATCTTCGGAGAGCGCGACCCCAAACAAACCGTATAAATACGGTATCAGAATAAGCGTAATTCTGGTATTGCAGAATTTGTTGAAAAGCTGTTGCTTTACAGAAGAAATCCAATCTTATGAACCTGATGATGTTCTTGGGCAACGACCTGTTAGAGGCGGTACCCCTCGATAAAGACAGTATACCGATTCCGGGCTATCTTGGTAACCTCAAGCGTTCGCTAAAAGAAAAATACCGGCTGATTCTCAACCAATGCCCAGAACCACCGGAGTTCCTGGTGATCGGGCCTTCCACGGCAAAAAGATCATTCAACCATAGTTAGGCATCTTCCTGACCTTCTTTTATTGACCATGGCATCAGTATTCAGAGAAACTACGAAAACAAGGGAATTTTGTTTTCCCGGAACAGGATTTTTTGCCATCGCAATGGGATAATATATCGCCATTCTCGACAGCGACGATATCGCCTTGGCTGACCGGCTCGAAAAGCAGGTCGCTTTCCAGAAAGCCCGGCCCGATCATTGCTCTTGTGGAAGTTTCTACCGTTTGATCGAGCGATACTACGAAATCCTAACCTCTGCGTGAGAAAAATGATGGACAGTCTTGCCTTAAACGATCTTGGAATAAAGTACACCGAGAGCTACCCTAACCTTCATTGAAATTTCATCAGTATGAATCGCGATTTTTTTTGCAGATAGAAAACTGCTCCTCGACATGGAAGAATGGCTGCTGATGAATTATATCAAGCTAAAGGGAATACCGGTTATCAACAGGAAGATGGTCAAACGTATCATGGTGGTCATATGGGGGCTGATCTGTGTTAGAAACAGTCAGTTTAGCATTGTTATTGAGAACCGCCTGTTTCTGAAGTTTAAAGGTGCCTATATGCGTTACAGCCTGGGTTCTATGGGCAACCTGATA
>Ga0164292_10001805_pt1 | contig 17435 bp, 19 predicted proteins | sample GEODES117metaG_FD_111486 | JGI IMG/M metagenome (GOLD analysis project Ga0164292, IMG submission 111486) | Eutrophic lake water microbial communities from Lake Mendota, Wisconsin, USA - GEODES117 metaG | ecosystem: Environmental > Aquatic > Freshwater > Lake | place: USA: Lake Mendota...
GGACATTGCCCTCGTTCGTCACGCTGCAGGTGTGTGCACCACCGGCACCGACCTGTCGTGCCGATCCGTGGGCAAGCACGGGAGTCGTACTGCTCGTCGTCGAGCCGTTGCCCAACCGACCATTCGTGTTCGAGCCCCAACAGCGCACCTCGCCATCGGACTCCACAGCACAGGTATGGCTCGTTCCCGCATCGATGTCGACGAGCCCGCTGACACCCGCTACTGCCGTCGGGACGTAACGTGTCGCCGTCGTCCCATCACCCACCTGGCCGCTGTCGTTGCGTCCCCAGCACTGTGCCGTTCCCGTCACGAGCACTGCGCAGGTTGAAGCATTAAAGGCGGCGATTGCTAGGGGTATCGAAGACATCACACTTACGGGAATCGGATCAGGGCTGTCTGAACCCCCACCATTTCCAAGGCTCCCGAAACCGTTACTGCCCCAACATTTGACAGTGCGATCACGCAACAGCGCGCAGGTGTGGAAACTGCCGGCCACGATCTGCTCCGCAGGAACGTCGCCAAGATCGACGGCAACGGGAGTCAGTGATGCGTCGTACGTGCCGTTGCCGAGTTGTCCGAAGAAGTTGTCGCCCCAGCACAAGACGCGGCCGTCACGACGCAGCGCACAGGTGTGGTTCTCTCCGGCCGCAACGGCGGCGACGGAGCCGGTGATGCGTGACGAAGATGTGGCAGAGGTGCCTGCCATCAGCATCGTGGGTCGCGTGGCTGGCAAAACCACGCAGAACACCGTCACCAGAATGCTTGCCGTGATTCCGGCGATGCGAGAACACTTTCGATTGGTCGACATGTGGGCCCCTCCCTCGACGATCGGGTGGGCACACCACCGCGTTCACACAGAGAGAGTCTTGGAGTGTGGTTCGACGGACACTTTTTTGGTTCCCAGAATCGGCACCACCGAGGTGATGCTTCCGCATTGCTGCTCACAACCCGAGCACACGTCGAGGTGTCGTGAGATGCGCTTGCGCCACAGAGGAGACATGTGTCCATCCCACCCCGTGACGACCTCCTGGAACTCAGGACAGCCATTGCATCCGGGCCGCATGAGAATCAATGCTTCCATCGATCGCGCCACGCGCAGACGAACACGTTGAACGAGTTTGCGTGCGTTGCCGACGCTGAGATCCAGCTCGACGGCAAGACGCTCGACAGGCACACCCGAGACGATGTAGAGGTCGTACACGTGTCGCTCGCGCACGGTGAGACCCGCCAGCGCTTCATTCATCATCGAGATCAACTCCCGACTCTCCACCAGTTGGGCAAAGTCCGGTTCCGTCACCTCTTCGGGAAGGTTCATCGTCGGGATCGTTCGCGATCTCCGTCGAGCGTACGCCTGCATCTTGTGACGGGTGATGACGAACATCCAGCCTTCCAGACGTTCGTCATCGCGCAGTTGGTGGATCTTGGTCCGTGCGCTGATCATCGCATCGTGCACGATGTCGAATGCAGCGGCTTGATCACCGAGACGACGGGCGACATAGGACGAAAGCCTGTAGGCGAAGGCCTCGTAGAAGATGGCAAAGCCCTCCTCTGTTCCTTCTCTCAGTGCGGCGGCGAGTTCTGCGTTGGTCTTGTCACTGTTGTCAGCGTGGGCCATGCTCGTTTTCCCCCAAAACGTGCCTGATCAGTTGGTCGCAATGAAGAGTCCGAAGTGGTCACGCAGAAGACACTTTTTTTGCTCCCTGAAAACGACTTTCGAACAGAGAGTAGAAACGCGTGTCGCGAGGCGGGTGGATTCGCAAATATCTGGACCATCGGTCTCGAAACCGTTTCGGAACCAGACCCATGCGTGTTGACAGGATACCCTAGGGGGTATAGTATGACCCCATGGAACTACCCCAAGAAACCATCGACGACCTTCAGAAGCGTCTACGTCGCATCGAAGGCCAGATCCGCGGCATTCACCAAATGCTCGGCGAAGAACGCGACTGCCGTGACGTCGTCACCCAGATCTCCGCAGCCGGCAAGGCTCTCGAACAGGTCGGCTTCAACCTCGTCGCCGCCGGTTTGACCTGGTGCATGTCGAACCCCGAGCAATCGAAGCGCGAGGGCTACTCCATCGAAGACGTCCAGAAGATGTTCCTGAAGTTGGCCTGACATGAGCACACTCAAGGACACTCACCTCGTCAAGGACACCCACGAAGGTCTCCTGCCCCGCATCGCCCGCTTCTCCGTCGCCCATCGCAAGGCGATGATGCTCGTATGGGCCATCGTCACGCTTGCCGCCGCGCCGTTGGCACTCACTCTGACAAGTGCCCTGTCGGGAGCCGGCTGGGAAGCACAAGGCTCGATCTCCCAACAGGTCCGCGACGAACTTCGCCGTGACTTCCCCGAGGCCGGCGCCGAGGCCGCAATGGTGGTCGTGGTCCAAGAGACACCCATCATGGAGGCGCCCGACACCGTGCAGAAGTTGGCGGCGGGTCTGATGACCGCCCCCGGTTCGGCTGGCGCCATCGATCCCACCACCATGCCGGCCGAAGCCGGCCTGATCTCGCAGGACGGCAAGACCGCGCTCATCCCCGTTGCGCTTCAGGCCACGGAAGATGCCGACCGTCCGATCTCTGCCGGTGACCTGATGCACTTCGTCGAAGACCAGGACATCCCCGAGGGCGTGCGCGCCAACGTGACGGGCGAATGGGCAGTGTGGCACGACTTCAACGAATCGAACGAGAAGGCATTGCACAAGGCCGAACTGTTCTCCGGTCTTCCGACGCTGATTCTTCTCTTCGTCGCCTTCGGATCAGCCATCGCGGCCGGCATTCCCCTGGTGCTCGCCGTGGCCGGCATCTTCGTCGGCTGGGCGTCGCTCAACTTGTTGTCGAACCTGCAGCCGCTGTCGGTGTGGTCGATGAACTTCTCGATGATGATCGGCCTCGCCGTCGGCATCGACTACAGCCTCTTCATCACCACCCGGTATCGCGAAGAGCGCGAGGACGGCAAGGGTGTTTCCGACGCCATGGCCGGCGCTCTGGCCACCGCCGGCAAGGCCGTGTTCCTCTCGGCGCTCGCCGTGATCCTCTCCCTCGCCGCACTCTTCCTCGTTCCGGTCATGGTGTTCCGCTCCATGGCCCTCGGCATGATCCTCTCGGTCGTGGCCGTGTCGCTGGCTTCGTTCACGCTGTTGCCTGCTGTGCTCGCATCGCTCGGGGATCGCGTCCTCGTTGGTCGCTCGAAGGAAGACCCGGATCGTGCCGCTGAAGGTCGCTGGGCCCGCTGGACCTCGAAGGCCCTGTGGAAGCCGAAGCGCACCCTCATCATCGGACTCGTCTTGTTGCTTGCCCTCGCGGCTCCGGCCCTGAAGATGGACCTCGGCATGCCCGACGCCCGCGTGGTCGACCCGGGTGCACAGAGTCGTGACGGCTACGACGACGCAGTCGCGGCTTTCGGTGAAGGTGGCGTTGCTCCGCTCTTCGTCACCGCACCGGCAGAAGATGCACAGACGATCGTCGAAGTGGTCGGCAGTGATCCGAACATCGTGCAGGTCGGCATCGTCACCGAACCGGCCGAGAGCGGACGCCTCGCCATCCGTGCCTTCCCCAACACCGGTCCGTCGGACAACCTCACCGACGACACCGTCGAGCGGTTGCGCAGCGCAGTGGCCGAGGTGTCCCCCGCAGCGCTGGTCGGTGGACCCGGCTCGCAGAACGGCGACCTCACCGATGCACTGATCGATTCGTTCCCGCTCGCCGTGGCGCTGATCATGCTGGTGGCGTTCATCCTGCTGCTGGTGGTGTTCCGCAGTCTCACCATTGCACTCGCCTCGATCGTGATGAACCTCATCAGCGTCGCCTCCAGCTTCGGTTTCGCCACCATCGTCTTCCAGCACGGCATCGGAGCCGACCTCATCGGCATCGAAGAGCAGGGGTTCATCAACGCCTGGGCACCACTGTTCTTCTTCGCGCTGCTCTTCGGTCTGTCGATGGACTACATGCTCTTCCTGCTGGCCGCCATCAAGGAGCACCACGAAAAGACCGGCGATGCGCAACTTGCCATTCGCGAGGGCATCGCCCGCACCGGCCGGCCCATCACCAACGCCGCCCTCATCATGATCGTGGTGTTCGTGGCCTTCGGTGTCACCGGTCCGATTCCGCCCACCGAACTCGGCATCACCCTTGCCGTCGCGGTTCTCCTCGACGCCACGGTGATCCGAATGATGTTGGTGCCGGCGCTCTTCGGATTGCTCGACAAGAAGACCTGGTACCTGCCGAAGTGGATGGACAAGATCCTCCCCCACGTCGACTTCAGTCACTGATCCACAAGAACACGGCCCGGGTTGGGTGTCGCACCGGATGGATACCATGTCCGGCGTGGCACTCAACCCTCCGGCCATTCCCGCCGACACGTCTGTCGACGTATGGAAGATGCAGATCGAGGGAATCCGTCGACAGTCGATCTCCGAGCGTTTGGCCATCGTCGAGTCCCTGAATCACCGCCAGCGGGAACTCGAGGATCGTTACCTTCGAAGCAAATTCCCCCATCTCAACGAAGGGCAACTTGCTGTCGAACGCGTGCGGCATCGGTACGGAAGTGACCTTGCGAACGAGGTCGCCGAACTGCTGATCAACCGATATCGAGATCAACCATCGATACGGTCATGATCACTATCGCGACGCGTGATCGAGTCGACGAACTCATTGCCGCTCTTCGACATGAGGACATCTACTTCCCGGTCGACGATGCTCGCCAAGCTCTTCGCTTGGGTGGGAGCTTCAATCTCATCGATCTCGAGTCTCAGGACAAAGTCGACATTTACGTTGCTCCACCAACGGACCAGTTCGCTGCATCCCGACTTGCACGACGCGTGAAGAACAACATCCAGGGAGTCGACACCTGGGTCACAACCGCCGAGGACATCATTCTCGCCAAGTTGCGTTGGCGACGCGAGACGCGCTCCGAGCGACAATGGCAAGACTGTTGTGAGCTCGCCGCCTGCAACGACCTCGACGTCACGTATCTCCGCACGTGGGCGGATCATCTGGGCGTGCGCGATGACCTCGAAGAAATGCTCGAGCAGCGGCGCGCTGCTTGGTGACTACGCCGCCCTGTTGGGCAGGAACAGTGCGGCGAGAACTGCACCCGCCAGAGCGACGGCGGCGGCAACGATGCATGCGCTCGTCCACCCTGCTTGGAAGGCGTCCTGAGCAGCTGCAAGAACGAGACCGCGACCTTCGGTCGGCGCTTGCTCGGCCACCATCAGGGCTGCTGCCATCGAACTTTCCGCGGCCTTCATCGCCTCCTCCGGCAGAGGAAGGCCTGCCAGCTTGTCCACGATCTTCGGTCCGTAGAGCGATGCGAACACACTGCCCACCACTGCGACACCGAGCGTGCCACCCACCTCGCGACTGGTGTCGTTGACGGCGGAGGCGATACCTGCCTTGTCCCGCGACACCGCGCCCATCACCGCCTCCGTCGAGGGCGACGTCACGCAGGCCAAACCGGAGGCCAGGAACAGCATCGAGACGATGACCGGCCCGTAGTACGAGGAGTTGCCGTCGAGCTGGCTGGCGATCGACAACCCGATGGCCATCGACGTGAGGCCCCATGTCACCACGCGCTTCGTGCCGAACTTGAGAGCGAGTCGAGCCGCGAACGGTGCCGTGACACCGGCCCCGATGGCAAAGGGCAGCGTGTGGAGACCTGCACTCAACGTGCTGTATCCGCGCACGTACTGGAAGTACTGCGTGACGAGGAAGGTGAAACCGAAGAGAGCAAAGAAGGCGATCGCGATCGACCCGGACCCCGCGCTGAATCGGGCGCTGCGAAAGACCCGGACGTCGAGCAACGGCTCGCTCTTGCGCAACTGCGTGACGACGAACGTGGCGAGGAGCAACGCCGAACCGACGAAGCCGAGCAACGTTGCGGCCGACAACCAGCCTCTGTGCGGACCCTCGATGACGGTGTAGACGAGCAGACCGATCATGGCGATCGACAGAACGAACCCGACCTTGTCGAGTCGATGGGCCCCCGGGTCCTTCGACGTCGGAACGAGACGATGCCCCGCAAGCAGGGCGATTGCGACGATCGGGAGATTGATGAAGAACACCGAACCCCACCAGAAGTGTTCGAGAAGAAAACCGCCGACGACCGGACCGAATGCAACTGCGGCACCCGACACCGCCGACCAGATGCCGATGGCCTTGGCGCGCTCAACGGGCTCGGTGAAGACGTTCGTGATGATCGCGAGGGTCGCGGGAAAGACGAGCGCCGCACCCACGCCCATCGCACCACGCCAGAAGATGAGTTCACCGGTGGTGTCCGAGAACGCCGCGAAGGCGGAGCAGACCGCGAACAGCACGAGACCGATCTGCAGCGCGCCCTTGCGACCGAAGCGATCCCCGAGACCGCCTGCGGCGAGGAGCAAACCGGCAAACACCAAGCTGTAGGAGTCGACGATCCACTGCAGTGCCGAGGTGCCGGCATTCAATTCGCGCGACAAGGTCGGGATGGCCACGTTCACGATCAGGTTGTCGACAACGACCATGAAGAGCGACAGGCACAAGACGAGGAGGATCGACCAGCGGCGGGCATAGACGGCGGGGTCGACGGGGGCACTGAGGGAAACATTCATACTTGACAGTGTCTAAGAAAATCCTGACAGTGTCAAGTTTCGATTAGGATTCACCTGTGAGCCCCAGCAAGCACGATGCTTCCCTCCGCGCCACGGTCCTTCGTGCCGCCGTCGACATCGTCGAAAAGGAGGGCGTCGGAGCACTCTCCATGCGCGAGGTCGCCCGCCGTGCAGGGGTCAGCCACCAGGCCCCGTACCACTACTTCTCCGACCGTGCCGAGATTCTCGCCAGCATTGCCGAGGAGGGGTTCGACACCCTCGCCGACGCCTTCGACATGGTTCTCTCGAGCGACCCTGAGCCGTTGGAGGCGTGCTATGTCGCCTACGTGCGCATGGCACTCGACCACCCGGGGCACTTCCGCATCATGTTCCGGCCCGAGTTGTGCGCTCTCGAAGAACACCCCAATGCCCAGCGGGCAGCCGACCGCGCTTTCGATGCGCTGATGAGACTCGTGCGACGCGTGGTGTCGCCGGATCTGTCGCCCGACGAGGTACTCACGTGGGCCGTGGGATTCTGGACGAATGCCCACGGCATGGCGACGCTGTTGGTCGACGGACCGCTGGCACGCAAGCTTCCCCCGCATCGCAATGTGGATGACATGGTCGCAGAGGTGGCCCACCTGTGGGCCCAACGCCTGGTCGGCGAGCCACAGTCAACCGTGGAACGATAATCCCGACAAAAGTTGTCAGGATTATCGGGAATCGGGATAGCCTGCCGCCATGGCACTACGACTTGGCGACACCGCACCCGATTTCACTGCAGAGACCACCCAGGGGACCATCTCCTTCCACGAATGGCTGGGCGATTCCTGGGGAGTCTTGTTCTCCCACCCGAAGGACTTCACCCCGGTGTGCACCACCGAGTTGGGCTACGTGGCGAAGATCAAGCCCGAGTTCGACAAGCGCAACGTGAAGGTCATCGGTCTGTCGGTCGACCCGGTCGACTCCCACGTGAAGTGGGAAGGCGACATCGGCGAGACGCAGGGAACCCCCGTGAACTTCCCGATGATCGGCGACCCTGACCGCAAGGTGAGTGACCTCTACGACATGATCCACCCGAACGCCAGCGACACCATGACGGTGCGTTCGGTGTTCGTCGTCGGAGCCGACAAGAAGATCAAGTTGATCATCACCTACCCCGCATCGACCGGCCGCAACTTCGACGAAGTGCTGCGTGTCATCGACTCGCTGCAGTTGACGGCCAACTACAAGGTGGCGACGCCGGCGAACTGGAAGGACGGCGACGACGTGATCATCGGCGCTGCCGTGTCCGACGAAGAGGCCAAGACCCTCTTCCCCGGTGGCTGGAAGACGATCAAGCCCTACCTTCGCGTTCTGCCGCAGCCGAACAAGAAATAATCAGCGAAACAGCGAGTGGTTCGCTTCGACCCACTCGCACACAGCGGGAGCCAAACGGTCCAGGTGTGCGAGTGGGTCGTTGCGTATCTGCGTGGCGCTGATCGGAACATTGACGCGTTCTTCGTCGACAACCACCGGTGTCGCCCCGAGTCGACGGGCGAGTTCCGACACGTACGAATCCGAAGAGAACACCGCGTGAGGTCCTGTCGGATGGGGCCAGTGACGACGAAAGAGCGCGATCCACTTGGCCCAGAGTTGTTCGTCGTTCCAGTCGGTGTCGAGGTCGTGGGCAACCTCCACGACGGTGACGTGAGGGTGGAGATCAGCGAGCCACGTTGCTCTCAGGGATCCGGGAACCGTCTCCCCCGCCCGCGTGTTCACGAACACCACGAGTGATGCACACTGCCCTGCGGCACGGTCGATGAACCAGGAATGGCCGAGGTGCGGCGGGTGGAAGCGGCCCACGATGAGACCGGTGGGATACAGCGTGTCTGACTGTGTCATACGGGGTCTTTCTGCTCTGGCACGATAGGGGCCATGGACGTCTTCGAGGCAATGGGCACAGCCCGCGCAATGCGATTCTTCACCCCTGATCCGGTTCCCCAGGAACTGATCGACAAGGTGCTGTGGGCGGCGACCCGGGCGAGCAACCCGAACAACACCCAGGGTTGGGACTTCATCGTGATCACCGACCCTGCAGTGAAGTCACGCATCGGTGATCTCTTCAAGCCGTTCGCGGAACGCGTGGCCAAGATGCCGGATCCGGGCAACTCCACGGATCGTCGTACGTTGGCCGGGGCGAAGAACCTCGGCGAGAACATGGGCAACTTCCCCGTCATCGTCTTCGTCTGCGGACGAAACGTCTACCCCCAGCCCGAACCGCGCGAGACCTTCATGTATTCCGCCGTCTACGCCGCCAGCCAGAACCTCGTGGTGGCGGCACGTGCCCTGGGCTTGGGCGCGGCGTTCACCACACTGCACGGCATCGTGGAGCCGCAGCTGCGCGAACTGCTGGGCATTCCCGACGAGGTTTTCATCGGCACCACGATTCCTCTCGGCTATCCGGCCGGACCAACGGGACCCGTCACACGCAAGCCCTTGGAAGAAGTGGTGCACCTGAACGGTTGGTGAGCCGCCCGGCTCAGGAACCCGGCGCGCTGAGCACCGTGCGTTCCATTTCTTCGGGCTCGCACCCGGTCACGATCAGCAGCTTGCTGAACCCGTGGAAGAGCGCGAGGCCGATCCCCAACTCGGCGATCTGTTCCGGGCTGAACTCGGCGTTCATGCGGTCGATCACGTCTGTCTCCGGAGCACCCTGTGCGCCGAGGAATGCGTCGGCGTAGGCAAGCGCCAACTTCGACCGTTCCGGAAGATCCGTGTCGACGAATCCGTCGTCGATCTTGTCGACTTCGTCTTCCGTCAGATTCCTTTGCTCCACGACCGTGAAGCGAACGTTGCGTCAATACCCGCAGTCGGTGATGCGTGCGTTGCGGATACGCGCGGTCTCCTTCGTGGCGTGGTCGAGTACACCACGATTCCAGAACTCACCGTAGAGAGAGAAGAACGCACCGGCGAGTTCGGGCTGGTGTCCGAGGATGGATCCGAACACGGAACGCGCGGTGGGATCGATCGGATCGAGGCGTGGTGTCGTTGACATGGGTTCTCTCTTCTGCGTCTCTAGTGACCGGTGTCCAGCGACACCTTCTCCATCTTGTTGAAACCGTCGTTGAGTGCCATCTCGAAGAGCATGGCAAGGATCTCGGGTGTCTCGTAGTGCTCGCGGAGTGCGGCGAACTGCTCGTCGGTCACGCTGTGCACGTCGAGCACGAACTGCTCGGCAATGTCGACCACCAAGCGCTCTGCTGGGTCGAGACTGGCATAGTCAAGCGATTCACCGGGGAGACCGAGAAGCGACCTGGTGCAGGATCTGATGAGCTCGGCCGTACGGCCGGGACATGCTGCCTTGGCCTTGGCCCGAAGCGAGTCGACGTGGGGAGACAGATGTTCCTGCAGCGACATTGCATCAGCGGCCGACACATTGCCGAACCATGCAGTTACCGGCGAAGCATTTGCTCGGTCGCCCACGTTGCCACCCCCCTTGTCAGGCACTAGAAAAGACTAGTGAGTTCTGAGACCCCCACTTTGACGGTCGCCGCGGCTGCCGTCCACGCTTCGAAGATCTACGGGAAAGGCGACAGTGAGGTCCGCGCCCTCGACGATGTCACCGTGGAGTTCCATGACGGTGAGTTCACCGCCATCATGGGCCCCAGTGGATCGGGCAAGTCCACCCTCATGCACTGCATCGCCGGCCTCGACGAACTCACCGCCGGCAGCGTGCTGATCGCCGGTACCGATCTCTCCACGCTCAGCGACAAGGAACTCACCGTGCTGCGCCGCGACCAGGTGGGCTTCATCTTCCAGAGCTTCAACCTGGTTCCCACCCTGAACGCCTACGAGAACATCACCCTTCCCCTGGCACTCGGTGGCAAGAAGCCGAACGGTGAATGGGTCGACAAAGTCGTGGCCACGGTGGGCCTCGGTGATCGCCTGAAGCACCGCCCGAGCGAACTGTCCGGAGGCCAGCAACAGCGCGTCGCGGTCGCCCGCGCACTGGCCAACGAGCCGCACATCATCTTTGCCGACGAACCCACGGGCAACCTCGACAGCAAGACCGGCCACCAGATTCTCGACTTCATGCGCAAGGCCGTCGACGAACTCGGCCAGACCATCGTGATGGTCACCCATGATCCGGTCGCCGCCAGCATCGCCGATCGCATCATCTTCCTCGCCGACGGCAAGGTGGTCGACGAGATGCGCGAGCCGACACCGGAGAAGGTGCTCGATCGCATGAAGCGCTTCGGGGAGTAGTCGTGCTGCGACTCGCCATGAAGAGCGTGCTGTCACGCAAGGCGCGCCTCTTTCTCACGTCCCTCGCCGTCATCCTCGGCACGTCGTTCCTTGCCGGCGCCACCATCTTCACCGACACGCTGAACAAGACCTTCGACACGCTCTTCGCCGAGGTGTTCGAGGAGGTCGACGGATTCGTGCGCTCCACCGACGTGATCGAAACCGACTTCGGCGGCGAAGAGCGTGCCCGCGTTCCCATTTCCTACGTCGAGCGCATCAAGGCGGTGCCGGGTGTCGCCGATGCCCAGGGATTCATCCAGACGTTCGCTCGTATCGTCGGAAAGGACGGCGAGCCGCTCGGTTCCGACGGCAACGGCCCACCCACCTTCGGTGGAACGTTCAACACCGGTGAGATCGCACTCTGGGCCGTCAGCGAAGGACGTGCACCCACCAACGGCACAGAAGTCATCCTCGACGAGGCAAGCGCCGAGGACGGCAAGTACACCATCGGCGACACGGTGAAGATCACGGCCGCCGCCGGCAGTCGCGAGTTCACCATGGTGGGCATCGCCAACTACGGCGACGTCTCGTCCCCCGGTGGCGCCACCTTCGCCCTGTTCGACGACGTGACAGCCATGGAGTTCCTGACCCAGCCCGGTCTCGTCGACGCCATCCTCGTCGCTGGTGACGGCACGGTGAGCAATACGACATTGGCAGATGCAATTCAGGCGCAGTTCGGTCCACAGGATCGCGTGGAAACCCTCACCGGGGACGAGATCACGAAGGAAACGCAGGACCAGATCGGCGCGGCGCTCGACTTCCTCGGTACCTTCCTCAAGATCTTCTCCTACATCGCACTCGGTGTGGCCGCGTTCGTCATCTACAACGTGTTCTCGATTTCTGCTGCCCAGCGCGAGCGCGAGAACGCACTCATGCGCGCGGTGGGCGCAAGCAAGAAACAGATCCGCCGCATCGTGCTGATCGAAGCACTGGTCATCGGTGTCGTCGGCTCGGCTCTCGGCATCCTCGCCGGCATCGGTATCTCGCGGGGTCTGAGCGCCATGCTGAAGGCATTCGGCGTCGACCTGCCGAGCAAGGGCCTCACCGTCACGTCCTCGGCGATCACCGCCACCTTGCAGATCGGCGTCATCGTCACGCTTGTTTCTGCCTACTTCCCCGCCCGCGCGGCCGGCAAGGTGCCGCCACTCGCAGCCATGAGATCAACTGCGCTGGAGACCATCGGCTCGATGCGCACCCGCCTCATCGTCGGCTTCACTCCGTTGCTCATCGGCATCGGCCTCGTCCTGGCGGTGGTCGGCGGACTCGGCGCGGCATGGATCGGCCTCGCCGTTCTTCTCGTGTTCTCGGGCGTCCTCATTCTCGGTCCCGTCACGTCGCGACCGCTGGCGATGGCCATCGGTGCACCCATCGCCAGGGTCCGTGGCGTCACCGGCGAGATGGCCCGACAAAATGCGGCCCGCAACCCCAAGCGCACGGCACGCACCGCCGCGCCGGTTCTCATCGGCGTCGCATTGGTCACTGCGGTCACCGCACTGGCTGCGTCCTTGCGGGCCGAAGTGCGCGACATCGTCGGGGAACAATTCCGTGGCGACTACGTGGTCAGCGTCACCAGCCAGGGATTCGGTGGACTGAGCCCGCTTTTGGTCGACGACATCAACGAGGTGGAAGGTGTCGCCAACGCAACCGCCATTGGCTACACACCCGTCTTGGTCGACGGCAACAGCGCCCTCACCACGGTGGTCGACCCTGCCACCACGGAAGGCCTGTTCGAGCTCACCATGCTCGAAGGCGAGCTCTCGTCACTCGACGCGACAGGAATTCTCGTGGAGAAGGACAAAGCCGAACGTGAGTCGTGGAGTGTCGGCAGCGACGTGCCGCTCAAGTTGTCCGACGGTACGGAGATCGCAGCGATGGTCCAGGGCATCTACGACAGCAACGACTTCGTCGCGAACACGGTGGTCAGCCGCCAACTCTTCGAAGGAACCGGGGTCACGCGCTTCGACCAACAGATCTACATCGAGATCGAAGAGGGCACCGATTCGGCCACCGTGGAAGCCGCCCTCGACGCTGCCATCGCCGAGTACGGAAACGGCAAGGTGCAGAGTCGAGACGAGTTCATCGACGAACAGGCCAACCAGGTCAATCAGCTGCTCGGTCTCATCTACGGACTGCTCGCCCTCTCGGTGATCATCGCCGCAGTGGGCATCGTCATCACGCTGCTGCTCTCGGTGTACGAGCGCCGTCGCGAGCTCGGCTTGTTGCGTGCCGTGGGCATGACTCGATCGCAGGTCCGCACATCGGTGCGCTGGGAGAGTGTGATCACCTCGCTCATCGGTGCAGTGGCCGGCGTGATCCTCGGCCTCGGACTCGGGTTCGTGATCATCCTCTCGCTCGCCGACGAAGGCCTGAGCAACTACGCCTTCCCGGTGGGTGGAATCGTTTCGATCCTGATTCTCTCCTTCATCGTCGGGGTTCTCGCCTCCGTGTACCCCGCATACCGGGCCACCCGCGTCGACGTGCTCGATGCCATCACCACCACCTAGACGGATTCGTCGACCCGGAAGAGGGAGATCCCATGCCAGCACCACGGTTGACCCCGGAGATGCTCGAGTTCCTTCGCGAGCGCCATCTCGCCTCGCTCACCACGCAGCGCCGTGACGGAACACCACACGTCGTTCCCGTGGGCTTCAGCTACGACCCCGAGAAGAGCGAGGTCCGCGTCATCACCTTCGCCGGTTCACAGAAGTTGGTCAACGCACAGCGCGGCGGTCGCGGTGCGGTGTCACAGGTCGACGGGGGGCGTTGGGTCACCCTCGAAGGACAGGTCCGTGCCACCAACGACCCGACCGAAGTGGCTGCTGCCGTAGCGGGATACGCAGCGCGCTATCGCGACCCGAAAAAGCGCGACGACCGGTGGGCCATCATCATCACCGTCGACCGGATGTACGGCGCGAAATCGTTAACTGGCGGCTAGTTCGTCGCCGTCAGTGAAACGGCCGTGTCGTTCGATCATCTCCGACACGAACATCGCCCCTGCCGGATGCGGGTCGGTGACACGGGCCACCGGATCGGAAATGTCCGGCCGAGGCGGTGGCGCACAGCCTGTCTGGCACTCCGGGCACCAATAGAGCAGGCGCGGGGGCTCGCCGTGCTGAGCGACAGCGATGATGCCACCGCACCGTTCACAGGGCTGGTGATTGCGACCGTATACGGCGAGTCCGCCGGGCGTGTCGGTGGTGGTGATACGTGCCGAGTGATGGAGGTTGGCTCGCAACATCTCCGCTGACGTACGCACCAGTTCGACGCACGTCGACTGCGGCAACAACCCGACAGGAGCCAGCGGATGCACCTCGCAGGCCCACAACACTTCGCATCGGTAGACGTTGCCGACACCGCACATCACGTGCTGATCCAACATCACTTCGGCGATCGATCGTGAAGGATCGGCGTGGTTCATGAGACGGCGCACGCATTCGGCGAGGTCGGCATTGTCCTTGCAGAGATCCGGGCCGAGGCGACCGAAGTTCGGATGGCGCACGAAACTGTCCGAGCGATAGGTCTCGACCACCGGAGCGTTGAAGCACACCGCCACCCAATCGATGGTTTCGATGACCACGCGTGCCTGCCGTTCGGGCTTTCTCCAGCGCTCGCCACGGCGGTACAAATGCCAACTACCGGTCATCCGCATATGGGTGTGCAGGACCAGTTCGTCGTCCCAGGTGATCTCGAGATGCTTGCCGTGGCTCACCACATCTTCGATGGTGCGACCGATGCGCGGGGCAGGACCGGTCAACCGCGGAGCTTCGAAACCGAGCATCTGCTTGCCGACGAGGGCGGTGCGCAACGCGGCGGCGGCGCGGTGGATCGTATCCCCCTCTGGCATGGGCAAATGATAGACGTGCTGAACGACACCCTCGGGACATCGTCTGTACGATCATTCGCGTGAACCCCGACGACGAGAAGGACGATCTCATCGATCAGTCCGACCGCATCGAAGCGGGCCCGATCGCACCGGTGGAACCCGAGAACCCCGTGGCTCAGGCACACCGTCGCCACGGCATCGCGGGCGCGATTCTTGCCGGCGGCATGATCGCCATCGACCAAATCATGGGTCGCAAACCGAAAGAGCAACCGGCGGCGGTTCAGGAATTCTCGGGTGAACCGGAAGACATCGACACGAACGGCATCTCCATCGCGCTCGACGAGAACACGACGGTCTTCTCCCCCGCACCGCACCGTCGCGGAACCCAGCCCCGCACGGTACGACGCCGCAGGCGCGGTCGTCAGGGCAGCTGACCCACCGATGCAAGCGCGAGTCGGATCAAGCGGTCGTGACCACCGGTCATCTCGCGGCGAACGCGATCGCTCACTGCCTCCTGCGGCGTGAACCACGTGAGGTCGAGTGCCTTCTGCGTCGGCTGACACTCGCCCGACACCGGCACGACGAACGCGAGGCTGACGGCATGGTGACGTGGATCGTGGAACCCGCTGACCGTGGGATCGGGGAAATACTCCACCACCGTGAACGGTGAAGGCTCGGGTGGAATCCGCGGCAGCGCCATCGGGCCGAGGTCCTTCTCCAGATGTCGAATCAGCGCCTCACGAATACGCTCGTTCAGCATCACCCGACCCGACACCACCATGCGGCTGATCGAACCGTCGGCCGCCTGACGCAGGAGCATGCCCACTTCCGTGACTTGGCCCTCTTCGTCGACACGAACAGGAACGGCATCGACGTAGACCAACGGCATGCGGTCACGAATGTCGTTGAGGACGTCGTTCGACACCCATCCTGTTCGCGTATCAGTGCGGTCGCTCACGCTCCCAAACTACTTGATGGACGCAAGCTATTTGATAGCGGCAAAGCTATTTGATCGCGGCAAAGCCGTGCTCGAGGTCGGCGAGGATGTCCTCGATCGACTCGAGACCGACCGACAAACGCACCATGCCCGGGTGCACACCAGAAGCGAGTTGCTCGGCTTCGGTCAGCTGGCTGTGGGTGGTGGACGCCGGATGAATGACGAGACTGCGGACGTCGCCGATGTTCGCCACGTGGCTGTGCAGCTGCAGGGCCTCGGCAAACTTCTGGCCGGCCTCGCGGCCACCCTTCACGTTGAAGGCGATGATCGAACCGAAGCCACGACCCTGGAAGTACTTCTTGGCGCGCTCGTGCCAGGGGCTCGACGGCAAGCCGGCCCACGACACACTCTCGACGGCGCTCTGCTTGGTGAGGAACTCCGCCACCTTTGCGGCGTTCGACCAGTGACGCTCCATACGCAGCGACAAGGTCTCGACTCCCTGCAGGATGCTCCAGGCATTGAACGGGCTGACCGCGGCACCGATGTCGCGCAACATCTGCACGCGGGCCTTGATGATGTAACTGCCCGGTCCGAGTGCCGGCCAGTAAGCGAGACCGTGGTAGGAGGGGTCGGGTTCGGTGAAGTTCGGGAAGCGCCCGCTTGCCGAGAAGTCGAACTTGCCACCGTCGACGATGGCTCCAGCGATGCTGGTGCCGTGTCCGCCGATGAACTTGGTGAGCGAGTGCACCACGATGTCGGCGCCCCACTCGAGCGGACGCACGCCGTAGGGCGAGGGCACCGTGTTGTCGATGATCAGCGGCACACCGACATCGTGGGCCACCTTGGAGACGCCCTCGATGTCGAACACGTCGTTCTTCGGGTTGGCAAGAGTCTCGCCGTAGAACGCCTTGGTGTTCGGACGCGCCGCACTCTTCCACTGCTCGAGGTCGTGCGGGTCGTCGACGAAGGTGACGTCGATGCCCATCTTCGGCAACGTGTAGTGCAACAGGTTGTAGGTGCCGCCGTAGAGCGACGGTGAAGCGACGATGTGGCTGCCGGCTTCGGCGAGCGTGAGAATGGCGAGCGTCTCGGCGGCCTGACCCGAACTCACCACGAGAGCACCGGGCAGACCAACGGCGGTGGTGACCGCACCTTCGAGATCGGCGACACGGGCCTCGAGCACGCCCTGAGTCGGGTTCATGATGCGGGTGTAGATGTTGCCGATCTCAGCGAGCGCGAACAGGTTCTGGGCATGGGCCGAGTCGCGGAACTGGTACGAGGTGGTCTGATAGATCGGCACGACACGTGAGCCCGTGGCGGGGTCGGGGGTCTGGCCGGCATGGATTTGGCGGGTTTCGAAACCCCACGAAGCGTTGGTCATGAGCGGAGAACCTACGGCGTTGATTCCCGACCTGTCAAGTCGGGATTTCAGGGAGTCGTCTCAAAAATGTCCCGAATCCCGCTTCTCGCGACTCTTTGTGATGTCGTCTGCCCCTATCAGCCGACACAAGCAAAAGGGACCCACCTCCAAAGAGGCGGGTCCCTTTTCGATTCTCCGGCTGGGTTGGCTCAGCCGCCTGAGGCTTCGGACACCTTCTGCTTGCCGGCCGAGATCCACGGCATCATCGAGCGCAGGCGCTTGCCCACCTCTTCGATCTGGTGGTCGGCACCGGCCTTGCGCAGTTCGTTGAACTTGGCGCGACCGCTCTCGCTCTCGGCGATCCATTCCTTGGCGAACTTGCCCGACTGGATCTCCTTCAGGATCTTTTGCATCTGCTTCTTCGTGGTCGGCGTGATGATGCGTGGACCACGCGTGACGTCGA
>Ga0164292_10001806_pt1 | contig 17434 bp, 18 predicted proteins | sample GEODES117metaG_FD_111486 | JGI IMG/M metagenome (GOLD analysis project Ga0164292, IMG submission 111486) | Eutrophic lake water microbial communities from Lake Mendota, Wisconsin, USA - GEODES117 metaG | ecosystem: Environmental > Aquatic > Freshwater > Lake | place: USA: Lake Mendota...
CAATAATCTTTAGCAGGCTTGCAAAATCTGTTAGGTCGCCCCTATGTATTTTGACCTCTGGAAATTTAGCACAGAAAGAGTTTTCCCGAGAGTTGCGCTGTCCATTCACAATTCCATGCACCTGGTAACCTTTTGAAATCAAAAGGGAAGACAAATGGTGACCATCCTGACCTGTGATCCCTGTTATCAGTGCGATTTTCATTTTTCCCCCTGAGATTTTGGGCCCTAACGATGTAACATTTAGTGTACCAAGAATCTCGACTTGAGCTATTGGATTCCTCGGTTTTTGAAAGAGAGAACCTAAATTGAAAGATGTAGCGCTTCTGTATTTGGGTAGGAAGGGAGGTGGAGCTAAATTTACTGACCATTTGGCAAGGTCGCTTGCTGGGGGACGGAATTTTAGGTTAACAAAAATAATTGTTCGTAAAGATATAGAAAACATTGCAGACTTAGATATTGGAAAAGTCATCACGCCCTTTTCGTCTAGCAATTTACTATTAAATTTTGTTTCTTCTCAGTACTTCAAATTCAATCCCAAAAGATTACTGAATAGATTGGGTCTCAAGAGTGGTGACCTTTGCCTTGTTCCAATGATTAGTCCGCTAGGTATGGGTATCGAGAGAATTCTAAAGAAAAATGGCGTAAAGGTCGTCAGATTTTTACACGATGCTAATCGTCATCCTGGAGATTTTTGGCCAAGAAAAATAACGATAAATAGAATCATTGCGAAGGAAAAATTCTTGCTGGTACTTTCAGAGACAGTGGCTAGGGATGTTCACTCCTTGAATCCAGGAATTGTGACAGATGTTTACCCGCATCCTATTTTCACTTTTAAAGAGTCTTCTGTCGATCCTATTTTTAATTCTAACTACATCTTGTTTATAGGAAGGATACGGAGTTACAAGGGAATTCCGGTTCTAGTTGAAAGTTTTTTGAGCTTGAATCAAACAGATCTTGACTTGGTGATTGCTGGTGATGGCCGTCTGAGTGGCTTTAGTGATCCGAGGATAAAAACTTTCAATAAATGGCTAAATGAGTCAGAAATACACAATTTGGTTAAATTCGCAAAGGTTGTAGTTTTTCCCTACATGGAAGCATCACAATCTGGGCTCGTACCATATGTGATGAGTGTAAATAAAAAGATTGTAATTACCCCTTTGGAAGGATTCATAGAGCAAACTCGTGGTTACAAAAATTGCGTTATCTCTGAAGCATTTGATTCAAGAGCAATCGCAGAAGCAATCTTGAAGTCACTAAACAGAAAATCAGTTAAGGATTTAGTACATACCGAGAAAATATCTATTGACGGTATTTTAGTGAGAAATAATTTTTAGTACAGTAAATCGATCCAATTCTGCCAAGAGACACCCCCTATGATAGCTCCTGTTAAACTCTCGGAGTTTGCGAGGTTGTCTTCCAAGATCGACGCAAGACCATTCGGATCTCCTAAACTTACTACGCTAACTCTTTCATTTTCCCACTCTTTTAATGGAGAAATATCTGTTACGATAACTTTCGTACCTAGGGCCAGCGCCTCAACAATTGGCAAACCGAATCCTTCGGCCTCAGATAATTGCAAAACAACTTGAGCCTTCCCGATGTAATCACGCAATTCGTTATCATTAAGTCGCGAGAGCAATTCGAGGTCTATTCCTTTTGCTTTAACACTACTAATTTTGTCAAGGATCACTTCATTTTCCCACCCTGCAGTTCCCAAAATTCTTGCTTTAAAGTCAATCCCTTTTATTGCGAGAATTTCAAGAGCTGAAAGAAAAAGCAAATGGTTTTTTCTAGGTTCCAGCGAGCCAACCATTAAGAGCAAATTTGAATCTTTTTGAAATTCATCTTCGGCGGCACTAGTGAGCCCACTAGGCAGCGCAAGAAACGCAAAACTTTGTTCACGAATGCGCCAGGAATTTCTCTCAAGTCTAAAGGCTTTTGAAATAAGCTTTGCTTGTTCGCTTACCAAAGAACTGATTGCGATTACCTTATCGGACATCAATACGATCCTTAGGTAACTGTTGTAGTGCCCACGATTGCCTGGATGCACGGTCCACGCATGAAAAATTGGTATAAAATCGTACAAAATTACTTGCATCCAAGTTCTTGAATACTCGAGTATGGCTTCATAGGATGAGATTTGCAAAATAGAGCTTGGAATCTCAGGTAACGTAAGACGTTTGCCTACAATCAACAAATTAGTTAACTCGCCAGACTTCGATAATTGAAGTTGACTTCTTGCTTCTGAAACAATCAAGTACCTTTTAAAAATTCGGGCACTGGGAAGTAGCAAACTCTTTAATGCTAGGCCAAGAGGATTTTTCTCTAGCAATGGGACAAATGAGTGGAGCTTGGTAACAATTTTTAACCTCCACTTTTGCTCAATTTGTTTTTTCTCAACTTGGACAGGGTTGCCAGACATTTGCCGAAGTTTTATTATTCCTGAATCGCCTACCCAGACAAAGGTCTGAACATCACTGGATTGAGGGAGTATATTCCTTACAACTCTTTGAATACCTGTGAGATAAGGCGCGCTGTAAGTATGTGTTATATCAACAAGATTATTGCTAGATGTAGTTTCTAATGTTGTGCTATAAAGCAACTTAGCTGTTTCTAAACTCTTGAGCCTCTCAAAAATTAATGACTGGCAAGCTTGAGATAAACCTACGCTTCTCGAATTCAGTTCAAATTGATCTACTTGAATTTTTGTAGGATAGCAGCCTGTTATGGCTAGCCAAGCAAAAAAACCATTTTTCTCAGAAGCGTAAATTCCATTGATCAAGGTAAACCAATTCGCCTTTTCAGAATATTCAACTTGGAGCGCATCTAGAACTTGCCTTGAACGTTTAAGAATGGCCCCATCAAAGTCCTTCTTTTTAGGCTCACTATCTTGATTTTGGTTCTCAAGGCTCATTTCTTAAGTCTACCAACTGCTTTACACCTAGGAGAGATCTTCAATAGAATTGACCATACAAAATGAAATTCAAAGAGAAATGATTGCTTTATCCATAGATTCCTTAACTTTGGCCTAGATTTCTTGATAGGTTGCGCCTGTGGAACCAGAGTTGTCATTGATACTTCCAGCCTACAAAGAAGCTGGCAACATTGAGCGGTCGGTGACTAAGGTTTTCCGTGAACTCTCTGCCTCTGGAGTTAGTTTCGAGATAATCGTAGTTGTAGATGGATTGGTGGATAACACCTCCGAGATATTGAGAAGTTTGCAATTCCCAAACTTGAAGATTATTGAAATACAGATTAATCAAGGCAAAGGGGCGGCTCTCCGAATTGGTATTTTATCAGCTAGTTCACGCCAATTTATTGGCTATATGGATGCAGATCTTGACCTTGAGCCTTGGTCGCTGACTGCTGGATTAAATCTCCTATTTGCGGAGCCGAGTGTCGATTTGGTTGTGGGTTCTAAACTTCACCCAAAATCAATTATTGAGTACCCACTGTTTAGAAAACTTCAATCTCACGCATACAGAGTTTTGGTGAACTCCTTGTTTAACTTGGGAATTACTGATACGCAAACTGGGTTGAAAATTGGAAGAGCGCTTGCCTTTGTGAAAAGTTTACCTGATTCAGAGATTGATGGATTTGCATTTGACTTATCTTTACTAGTAAATGCTTCAAAATTGAATTTTCGACTTTCCGAAGTTCCAGTCGAATTGAACTATCAATTTGAATCAAGTGTAAGGTTGAAAAGTGCAATCCAAACTCTGTTAGATACATTCAGGGTATACCGACGAGCCACTAGAGAATAGAGCGAAATTTCATGCCAAATTATCGTGTAATTAGCAACCGATTCCTCACTCCCGAAACATTCGTATTGCGAACTGAGCGCCCAGAAGTTGATATCCGCGCAGGTCAATGTTTTAGTGTTGGATCCAGCGAATTGGCAATTAATCGAGAGTATTCGATGTATTCCGCTGCTCATGATCCATATGTAGATTTTTTAGTCAGAAAAATTGATGGCGGTCGTGTAAGTACTGCTTTATCAAAACTAAGAACTGGAGATGAGATCCAAATAAGTGGCCCATATGGTGACTTTTGCCTAAATGAAGACGCAATTTCTAGGCAAAAACACATTTTTATTGCTTCAGGGACTGGAATCGCACCTTTTCATTCATTTGTGAAAACATATCCCGCTTTAGAATTTGAGCTTTTTCATGGAGTCCGACACGAAAATGAGACTTATGACCATACAATTTATCCTAAAAACTCCTACAAATCCTATGTTTCACGCCCACCGACGGGCAAGACCGGCTCATATGTCACAGATGGGCTGAAAAATAGAAACATTTCCCCAAATGAAGTGTTCTACATTTGCGGTAATAGGCAAATGATTATTGATACTATTTCCATACTTCGAGAAAAAGGAATACATGGCGACGCAATTTTTACAGAAACTTTTTTTTAAACGAGCTTCTCAATGAAGGTCGCCATTTCCTACCCACCGATCATTAATGAGCGTGGTCAAAAGGCTATGGTCTCACAGAATCGTAATGTCCAATTCTTTGTAAAGCCCACGTATCTTCTTCCAGTCACACACTCACAAGCAGCTACTTGGCTTGACCAACTAGGGCACGAAGTTCTGTGGGACGACGGTAATTCGCAGTTAAAGGAATTCGATCAATGGTTTTCAGATTTAGTTGACTGGAAACCAGACGTGATTGTTTTCGAAAGTACGACGCCGGTGATGAAGTTTTATTGGAAGACGGTAAATAAACTTAAGGAAGTACTTCCAGATACAGTCACAATTATGACTGGATACCACAGCATGAGACAGCCAGATGAAACAATGAAGCAGTCAAAGACCGATATCGTGCTTAAGAGCAACCATGTTGACTTCGTTCTTGCGCGACTTATTTCCGAAATTTCTAGTAATTCTTCCTGGAGACTTACTTGCAACATCGAGGGGCTTACAGTTCGTATGGACGACGGCTCAACCAGGTCAACAGGCAGTTTTGTGCAAGTTGAACCCCTAGACAAGAGTCCCTTAATCGATCGCGATCTTATCCAATGGAAAAATTACGCTTACGAGAATGGGAATTTCCTTCAAACACCGGGGACCTACGCCACAAGTGTGCTTAGAGACTGCATGTTCGGTAAGTGCACTTTTTGTAGATACAACGGTCCAGATTTAACCTTCTCAATGATGACAGTAGAACGAAGCTTGGATGAATATGAAAATTTAATTCGTCATCATGGAGTTCGTGAGATCTTTGATGATTCAGGGGTTTGGTATCGAGGAAAAGAAGCTAGAGCTTTTGCACAAGGAATAATTGATCGAGGCTTAGACAAATCAGGCTGTTATTTCGGTATAAATACTAGATTTGAATACTTAGATGAAGAAACCATTAAAATTATGGGTAAGGCGAATTTCCGTTTCATTCTCTTAGGTTTTGAAGCAGCTGACGATGAAACTCTGCAGCGCCTAAATAAGGGCTACCAGATGGAGCATGTTGAAAAATGTTTAAAGTGGATGACAGAAAATGGTATGCATCCGCACCTCACCATTATGGTGGGATATTACTGGCAAACTCAGGAACAGTTAGACCTAACTGTAAGAACAGTAAAAGAATTAATGTTTCGAGGCTTAGCGAGAACTCTACAGGTTACGATCTGTACCCCATTGGACTTTACCCCTTATCACTTAGAATGCATTAACAATAAAGTCCTGCTTACAGATGATTATGATCAATTTGACATGTCACAACTGATTGTAAAGACACCAATTCCACACGCCCAATATTACAAAGCTATAAAAGAAATTTATGGTATCTCTTATTCTCCTAGGTTTATTCTGAGGCAGATACAGTTTTTATTTTCGGGTAGAAAACGAGACTGGCAATTTTTGTTTACTTATGGTTTTAGGGCGATTCGTCGAGTTCGGCAGCATGTCTATAATCTAACGAGTGCTAGCGAAAAATAGTGGCATCTGGACAACCTCGTTTTTCCATAATCATCCCCGTAAAGCAGGTTAATGACTATGTACATCAAACTGTTACTGTATTAAAAGCACTAAATTTTCTTGATTGGGAATTATTTATAGTCTCCAATGAAAAAGAAAATTATTCTTGGGGGGATACAAGAATTTCCTTATTAGATTCTGGAAGAGTTAGTCCAGCAATCAAAAGGAATTTGGGAGTTGGTGCCTCCCGAGGTGAAATCATTGTCTTCATTGATGACGATTCTTATCCTAATCCTGATTTTTTTCAGAGGTTAAATCAAGTTTTCGAAGACAAGGATGTTAATTGCGTGGGTGGCCCCGCTATTACCCCCAAGGAAAATGGGTTTCGCCAAAGAGCCTCGGGTGCGGTTTATGAGAGCCTTTTCCTTGGTGGAAATCCAATAAGATACCGCGCAATTGATCCACCTCGCTTGGTCGACGATTGGCCTTCGGTAAACTTATCGATACGAAAATCTAAGTTTTTGGATGTAGGTGGTTTTGATTCACAATATTGGCCCGGGGAGGATACAGCCTTCTGCGCCACTCTCAAGGCCGCGGATATCTCCATTAATTATCAACCTGAAATTAAGGTGTGGCATCACCGGCGATCAGGTCTGCTCACCCACCTAAAGCAAGCAGGTGGGTATGGACTGCATCGAGGCTACTTCGCGCGACATCTACCGAGTAATTCACGTCGGATACAGTATTTCTTCCCATCAGTTTTGCTTGTCACATTGCTCTCCATAATGGGATTGGTGACGATGTTTCCACAGCGGGGGAGTCTTGCTTTGTCACTGCTAATCCCTTACGTCATAGCACTATTTCTTGGATTCATGGATACGTTGAGGCGTGGTGGCATAGCTCTAGCTCTTTATGCAGTTGTTCTCGCGCTTGTAACTCATCTCTTCTACGGATATATGTTTATAAGAGGGTTTTTCAGGCGATCCCCACTAGTCAGTCGCTTGCGATGAGTGCACCTCTTTTTTCTATTATTGTGACTACTCGGAATGAGGAGGCGAATCTCGAAGCATGCTTAAAATCTTTAAGGGGCCAATCCTACTTCAACACTGAGATAATTGTTGTTGATAACAATTCAACAGATTCAACAAAGGGTATCGCTAACCGGTACACGGACCTTGTTTTCAATCTTGGTCCTGAGAGATCAGCTCAAAGAAATTTTGGCATGTTGGAAGTGGCAAAAGGGAAATTCGTCATGTATGTCGATGCCGATATGATTCTCACGCCAGATTTGATTAAGATGGCAGTACATCAACTCGAAAATAGTACAATTGCTGCGCTATATGTTCCAGAAGTGGTACTCGGAAAAACTCTTTTTGCCCGTATACGTAGATTTGAGCGGCAGTTTTATGATGCCACGGTAATTGATGCCGCGCGAATCTTTAGAAAAGATCTGCTGCTTTTATCCGGCGGTTTTGATGAAGTTCTTTTTGAAAGAGGAAGTGGCGAAGACTGGGACTTAGATAAACGGATTCGTCAGCTTGGATCGGTAAGAATGCTCCAAGAGTCAAGCGTTATTCGGAGTGCCTCAGAAATTGAAATCATTCTCAAAAATCAAGGTGTTCAGATCAGGGCAAATTGGCAAGGAATACTGCATAATGAATCACAGGACAGGCTAATTCCTTATCTAAAAAAGAAGCGTTACTATTCGAGTGGGTTTTCGGGTTATATCAACAAATGGGGTAACCAGGATTCGGATATACAAAGACAGTTTGGAATTAAGTACCGACTTTTCCAAGTCTTCACCGAAAATAATAAATGGAAAACCTCATTGAGGCATCCAATCAAGATAGCAATGGTAATCGCACTCAAGATCTTGGTCGCACTTTCGAGTATGGGAAAATGGCGTAGTGAATACAAGAATTAAGGATAAATCCCAGTTTGCATTGATTACTTTTGCTTATTTGGCTTTGCTTTTTCCAATCCTGCGAGCACCATTGACTGGCGATGAACTTATCAACTCATTTTTTTGAATACAATTGATGAGGATTTCAAACAAATGCTGATCTATGGATTCCAAAGTGGAACCGAGCATCATTTCAATTTTGTCGGTCCGCCTTCCGTCTATTTTATGGAAGACAAAGGTGTAACTATTCTTTTATCAGCCAAAAGTCTTGTGCGCTTATTTGATGGCATGTTATCTTGTAATTATATCGACTTGCTATGCCACATATACCCACGATATTTTCTTTTACATAGTTATGTTCAATTGTAATGAATTCCGGCCGAAATCCAGATTTCAAACACTCCTCTAGAATAATTAAATCTAAGCCTTCGATATCGATACTTAAATAGCCAAAATTCTTATTTGCTCCGACCATATGTAAAAGTTCAGCCACAGGGCTCATCTGGGTTGAAACGATTCCGTCTCGTTTGCTCAGTGACTTTCGCAAATGTCCATAGTTGTCTACATTTTCAAAACCAACAATACTTGACAGCGGTCCAGCATTGAGAAGTTTTTTGACTTCTTTTTTTACTCCTACTGCACCTTTATGTAGTTTCGTTGATTTGTTTACGCGGGTTGTGAGTTCGTCCCAAAAAATAGGATTAGCTTCTACAAGTAGGCCGATCCAACCTTTTTGCTGTAATAAGAAAGTATTGGAGTATTTGATGGGGTATGCCGCTCCGAGATCTACATACAGCTTTTGGGCATTTTGGGTATAAACCTCAGCCGCTACATCCTGTAGGTTTTGTGCATTGAATTTGAAAGCTGGACTTTGAATTATGCGTACTCGCTTTAGAAAAGAGCGGACTTCACTATTTGTTAATCCATATATTGCAAAGGTAATGAAGTAGCAGGGAAGAAACAAAACACTTCTTCTCATGCCGCGGGACAACAAAGCCGAAGGAGTCAATGAAAATCCATAAGGCACCCTTGAAACACAAAACCAGAATTTATCTCTTAAGAAACCGACGTGAGGCTGGACTTTCATGGCGAAACTTTACAGTCTAACCAGCAAGTTTCTGCAAAATATGACCCTGATTCCATTGAGGATTGCGCTCCATTTCTAACTCCTCAGGTCCTTGAACTGTTGAATCATCGCTTTTCAGGTTTTTCATTTTTTCTCTACCAAAGTACCCGTCAAATACTCATTAACTGCTGCAACTTTACGTCAGTTTTTTGCCCCGCAATAACCTATAAATTGATTTCGATAATCGTGATTATCCTTAGATTGTTTCTGAGTCTCTGCTCAATGTCCGAAAATAATCGATAGTTCTTTGAAGTCCAGATCGTCGGTCTACAATTGGGTTCCAACCCAGCAAGTGCCCTGCCTTTGAAATATCTGGAACGCGCTGTTTGGGATCGTCACTTGGTAAATCAAGAAATTCAATCTGAGATTTCGAACCAGTCAATGCGATGACTTCATAGGCTAATTCCGACATGGTAATTGGCCCAGGATTTCCTAAATTAACGGGTCCCTCTATACCTGATGAGAAAAACAGTGCAACTAACCCGTCAATTAAATCGTCGACATAACAAAAACTTCTTGTCTGAGATCCATCCCCAAAAATAGTGAGAGGGGCGTCATTCAAAGCTTGCCAAATAAAATTACTAACCACCCGTCCATCGTCGACTGCCATATTTGGCCCATATGTATTAAAAATTCTTGCTACTCGTATTTGCGTGGCGTACTGGCGGCTGTAGTCAAAAAAGATAGTTTCCGCAGCTCTCTTACCTTCGTCGTAACAGGCCCGAATGCCAATAGGATTTACATTTCCTAGGTAGGTTTCGCTTTGGGGAGTGATTTGGGGATCACCATATACCTCAGAGGTCGACGCTTGAAGAATTGGAACATTCAGTCTCTTTGCAATACCGAGCATATTGACAGAACCGATTACACATGTTTTTAAGGTTTGTACAGGATCCTTTTGATAATGTTTAGGTGAAGCGGGACATGCTAAATTAAAAATCCCGTCAACCTCTATGAATAAAGGAAAAGTGATGTCATGGCGCAAGAATTCGAAATTCGGATTAGTCATCAAATCAGAGATATTTGACTTGGAACCGGTATACAAATTATCGACCGCTAAAACTTCGTGTCCTAGACTCAGTAATTTTCGACAAAGATGTGAGCCAAGGAACCCAGCACCACCAGTTACCAGAAGTCTCATATTCTCCCCTTCTAATGCTACAACTCCAAAATCCAATTTAGTAAAAGCAATCTTCTCATAAAAGTTGACTAAATAAGTATATCTGGAGGTTATTTCGGTCAACCTTAAGTCCAAATACATAGCACTTCGTGGATTGATTCCGCAGTAGGTAGCCAAACTCATTTTCCGCCTTTTCGAGATTTGGTCAATTCTAGATTCTTTAAATATTGCCTTTTCAGACACGCCTTCTGCCGAAAAAATTTGACCCGGCAAGCCCATAGCTTTTTTGGACAGTTTCGTGCTCAGGAGTTATTAGGTCGACCCCAAAATTTCCATGCATTGCCTTTGGTCCCTATAGGGTAGTAACCATGGGAATGTATCAAAAAACAATGAATCGAATCAGATCTACACCAACGATAATTTGGGCAGTTTTGTTGATTGGATTTGTGACTCGACTTCCACTTTTGCGCGGTGGATTATCTCCATATCAATTCTGCGATGAACAACTCTATCAATGGGAAGTTATCAGGATGCTTACCTCAAATGACTGGTTACCCACAGAGTATCGCGCAGGTGGTTTCAACATCTATCCAGTGTACATAGTCTCAAAAATATTCACTCTAATTTTTCAAGGCCCAATTAATTCCTCAACAATATTAGGGATGGGTCGATTTTTTTACGTCATAATTTTGCCATTGTTGGGAATCTTCCTGGTCTATAAAATCTCACTTAGGATAGCGGACTCAAAGGTGTCGAGCATAGTTGCCTTCCTTTACAGTCTTTCTTCTTTTCTCTATGAACGATACTGGTACCCGGACACTTATGTTCATGTTGCAGTTCTGTTGTTCCTATATGCCATCGTGAGCCAACAAAGCGCGGCCCAAAAATCTAAAAAGTCCACATATCTAATTGGAATCTCTCTTGGAATTGCAGTTTCAATAAAATACACCACCGTGCTTTTAGCGATTCCTCTCTTGATTTTCATACTCATAGAGTTTAAGAATCTCTCTTTCATGAGCGCTTTTCGATATTCTGCTCGCATTATCTTTTCGTTGATAATCACTTTTCTACTTTTGAATCCTGGACTGCTGTTTAGACCTGAAAATTTTTTAAATGGGTTCATGTTCAATTTAAACAATTATCCGACTGCCGATCCGTTTCGACCATCGACCTACTCTTACTATTTGTCCATCCTCTTCATCAATGGACTGGGTATCACTTGTACTGTTTTGATCCTAATTGGAATACTCAACTATAAAAAATTGAACTTTGCCATTCTTTATCTGGCATATCCTGTAGCATTAATTTTAGCGATTGGAAACAAAGCAGTTGTATACCCAAGAAACATGACCTCAGCAGTTCCATTTTTAGTGCCGTTTCTTGCTATCGGCATAAAATTCATCATCGAATCAGTTTCCAAAAGAATTCCTGGCCAAAGAACCATTTTAATCGGGGCTTTTGGCTTACTCCTCTTCGTTCCAGTTCTAAGTTATTGCTATTTGGTTAATAATTCACTCAAAGTTGATACCAGAATTCTTGCCGAAGCGTGGTTAAAAGAAACGGTGGGAAGTGCAATGATGATCGGCACAAATGAGTTTTGTTCAGGAAGCTCTCCCGCCCAGGTTGCTGGTCTAACTTCTAAACATGATCCATTAATGGAATATAAGCTTGAATATTATGTCTTTAACTCGTATTGGCAGAATCCAGCCACGGAATATTATGCTGATAGAGGAGTTCTTTCCTTAATAGACCAATCAAATATACATTTTGAGCAGGCCAACCGGACAAAACTTTTGAGCCGCCTAAGTAAAATTGACCCATCTAGAGTTTTTAATTTGCGCGACTACAAGATTCAAAAAATCTTTCAAGGTAACGGACCTGACATCATTATACTCAAGAGAGACGGGTTGTGATCTGATCTCTAAATCTTGCAATTGTGTATTTGTGAAATCATCAAATTCATTTCTCCAGGGTTCTTGCAGCCCTGTGTCAAAGGTAGGTTGATAGACATTATTTGATGTCATTACCCTTTATAATCTCATCCAATAAACCTCTCGACTTTAGATCTCAGTCACTAACTTATCACCTGGAGTGCTTGGGCTCTTTACGACGACGAGTATTGAGTCTTCAAGAGCCTCAAAGTCTGCGATTTCTAAAGGTGGGATTTCTGCTATTTCGTTTTCTTCAAAAATGCTTTTTCCAAGTCGAATCCGGCCCTGTACAACACATGTCCATTCGGTTGCTGTCAATTGATAATGAGCCAGCTCGCGATCACCCTTGGCGAATTTCTTTAGACCAACTTCAACAAAAATGTTTCTATTTAAACTTGGGTCAAAATTCCCAATAAACCAACCTAGTTTCATATCCTTCAGGTTAAATCTTTTCATTATTTACTCCTATCGACCTTTTTTGCATACTCATTCAATTGCCACTCTGTTTTCATTGGGTGATACTTCGAATTATCAACTTTGATCATGGCAACATTTAGACCTTCTAAAATTATTTCATTAATGGCAGGTGCCAGATAGAATACTTTGTTTAGAGAAGCGTCCTTCAGAATCATTTTTCTTATTGCCTCTTCAATGATTACGCGACTTGAGAACCAAAAAAAACCGACTAAGGCATTCCTGCTGATTGGCTCTTTCTCAGTGACCTCAATGACATGAAGATTGCGATCAATTTTCGCGTATGAATACCGGGGGTGTATGGAATCAAAACTTACAATCGCCGCAGCAGCTTTCTTCTCACGGATGTTTTCCAATAAAGTGATGTAATTCTCTGTCAATTTCTCATTCCCATTTATGATAAGGATCTCTTCCTCATGATTTAAAAATTGCAAACCAAGTAGAGCGGAGCAAGCAGCGCCCCCAACCTCATTCTGCACCCCAACCACGGAAATACTAGGCTCAATAAACTTCAATATGCGATCTACATGAAACCGATTAATTTCCTCTTGATTAACCATAATGACAATTTTGTTATTTGGAATCATAGATAAGTCTTCTATTATCCATTGAACCAAGGGCTTTCCATTGAACTCCGTCATGCTTATCGGATAGCTAGCGTCTGCCCCATTTGTAAAAGTATTACCTGCTGCGAGTATCAATGACTGCAATTTTGTACCTCCAACTCCTCGATGAAGCTAAGTACCTTGTCGATATTTACTTCACTGGGATTGCTTACTCTCAACACATGTGCCCCCGCCAAAGTGGCGGCGATAACACCATTTTCGTTATCTTCCACAACAACTACTTCACATGGGCAAACCGATAATTGCTCAATCATTTTAATGTACATTTCTGGATCAGGCTTTCCCATCTTAACATTCTCTGCAGAAATAATGACGTCAAGATACTTATCTAATGCAGTTTTCTCCATCATTAATTTAATTGTTGCCATTATGCTATTAGAAGCAAGACCGACTTTGTAACTTTCTTTCTTTAACTGAAGTAAAGTGTATTCATGTTTAAAGGTTGGCCGACAAAATTTGTGAATTAGTTCAATAGTGTACTTTTGTTTTAACTCATTTATGAAACCGTGCAATTCTTGTGGTAATCCATTACGTAAGGTAAGCATTTCTAGTTTCTTTCTTGTGGGTAGTCCATCAAAGTCTGCTTCGTGGTCTTCTGGGGTTATTGAATAACCAAACAGCTCCAAAGCTCTGTTTAAGGCTAAGAAATGCCATTCACGCGCATCAACCAAAACGCCGTCCATGTCGAATACAACTGCTTTGACGTGTTTCATTTAAAAAAAATCTTTGCTAATTCTGGTTCATCCGTGCAAATGTACAATTCGTTTCTAAAATTGGTGTCTTTTAGGTAATTCCAAGCTTTGGTTTTTTCCCGCCCGTGTAATTCTGGAGAGACAACACAAATTGGTTTACTATCTTCAAAGATTTGATTTTTCCCAATCCACCAATCATTCTCAAAAGCATCCAACCAAATCCCATTAGATTTTTTGTGCAATTCAGAAAAATCTTCATATTCACTAATTCTCATATAAGTGCTTAAACTGCTTTTCAGATAAGTGAGCGTTTCTGGGACTGACATATCAAAAATGAAGTAACGGCTTTCATCAATCTCACCTAAAAATGACATTAGCATCGAAAGCAGCCCATCACTTTTGATATTGATTGCTAGCTTATCATCGTATTGTTTAAAAAGTTCAACAATTTGCTCAAAATCGAGTGAATCTCTATACGAAATGGGATCATGGCTTACGACTAATCGACCATCCTTATCGCGAACATCTAGTTCTACTCCGAAACCTGAATCGAATGCTCTTTGAAATGATTCAAGGGTATTTTGGTCGCTCTTTTCTTTCCAAAGTCCACGATGGGCGATGTATCTCATGTCTGCATTTTTCTAATAAAAAAAGAAAGGTCTTCTGGTGTACCTAAACCATTCATTTGATTATTCTCAGAACCTATATTTTCAAAAAATATCTTTCTGCCTTCTTTTATCAACTCGTTGTATACAGGGGCAACATAGAATTCTCCGTTAACGCGAGAATTATCAGATATCATTTTTTTGGCTCCTCTCACGAAATCGGCACCTTTAGCAAATCCGTAAATACCTACAGTTGCTTCCTCGGATATAACCTCCTTCTCACGTACCTCAGTCACGCAAAACTCATCATTGAATTTTAGGTAGGACCATTTTGGACTATCTGAGGCCATCGTTAAAATACACCCATCCGACTTTTTTTGGATAAGTGAGTGTATAAATTTTTCAAATTTATACTCAATGTATTGGTCACTATTTGCAATTATCAATGAGTCGTCATTGTCTATTAGTTCAGCTGCAAATAGAACTGTTTCCGCAGCTCCTTGTGTTAAGCCATCTATAGGAATGACCTCGAAATTTTCACAAATTCTCCCTAAGCTTGTCGCAAAATCAGACTCATTTAAGTGTTCTCTTTGACAAATAAGGATAAATCTATGAGTGAACTTAGTTGTTAAATTTTCTATAACCCACTGGATCATTGGTTTTCCCAAAACATCAATGAATGGTTTAGGTTCTTTGTACCCAGCAAGAGAAAATCGACTTCCTGCTCCTGCCATAGGTATCACAATATTAATCATGGTGGGACTTCTTTTCAAACACTATTTTATAATTCTTGTATGAATCAGTTGATTTAGCAAACTTTAATACTTTCTGCTTTTTAAAAAGATAGCGAGTAAACAAGCTAAGTACCAAAAAACCCTGTCTCATCACTTTTGCGTTAGATATCTGGTCCTCTTCTGTCCAGGTAATCGGGAAAAACTTAATATTGTGCTTCAGGTTGATTGCGCGAAGAAGAATGTGAACATCGAATGTTAAATCATTTGGATAATTTAAGATTTCTTCTAGATCCAATTTGGACACTTTAAAAACATTTAATCCAGCAATTAAATCAGCGATCTTCCTCTGTGTACAAATTATGCAATATAGATTAAGTAATCGGTTTCCAATTTTTCGCAATCTGGAGTAACCGATTAAAATTGACTCTGGATGAAATCTGGCTCCAATAGCTAAATCGATATTAGCCTCCTCTATTTTTCGAATTATTGGAGCCATATCCTTAAGTTGTGCCTGATCATCACCATGTAGAACCGCCACGAAATCAAAGGAGTTTTCTTTTGCATACACAAAACCGGTCTTTAAACTCCCCCCCAAACTCACATTAAGCCTATTTTGAATCACCTTTGTTGGAATCGTGACAGACTTTAGACTATGGACTGCCGTATTCAATGTTTCATCTGTGCTGCCATTATCAATAACGAGTAATTCATCAAACTGAGAATTGAGGGAGTCCAAAGATTTTTGAATCAAGCGTGCTATTTGATTTTCGCAATTGTACATTGGGATTATGAGTAAAATTCTCATCGCAGATGAATCTGTAATTTTATTGGGCAGACCACTTCTAGACACTTGAGAATCATAACGTTTTCATCACCAAAAACGGGTAACCCCAAGGTTTAGAAACAAGATTTTGGAGACAATTCTGCAATTTTAACCATAATTAGAGTGGACCTAGAATTTTTGAAGTCTTTAATTACACAGAAGCTTTCCAGGGGCTTGATTAATCCTCAGGAACCAAAGTTACTAGTATTGCGAAATGACTAACAAATCCCACCATCCAAATTCTATGAACTTTAATTGTTGTGACTCTTGGGTTTTCTAACAGTTTCGATTTGATATGTTGAACTGAAATGAAGTTTAAATTATCTTCATTTGAAAGTTCTTTACAATTTGGAATTAGTCGAAATATTTTACGCCAAAAATATGTTGGTAACCAATGTAAAATGGGAAGTCGAGCATGAAATTCAATTGGATGCCAACGATTTGGTACCGTGATAAAGAGAAATTTGTTAGTAAGTTTTAACAAATTATCTATGGCTGATTTTTGATTGGTCCGACATCCGACATGTTCTAAGGTAGCAGAACAAACGACTAGATCAAACATTTCATTTATACTAACTTCAGAAACAATGCTTCCTCGATATTTTTCTTTGAAATCTATTTCCCCAAGTGTTGTTGAGGTTGTATCGATTTCTTGATCTGAAAAAGTTGAGATCTCAAGGTTGACAGGAAGTTTCTTTAAAAAGAAATTGGAGCTTTCATAGTGATCATCAGAGGTTGTTCCAACGTCTAATACACTTTTAATCTCAGAAAAATTGATATAGCTTTCTTGCTGTCGTGGGGCTATGACGGCACTCCACATTTCACCCCTCTTTTTCACTGCCATAAAATCAACAAACTTGTCCAGTAATCCAATTTTCATCTGTTTTGCATAAGTCTCATGGTTGAATTTCATTGCTATAATTTAGCGGCAAATCTAAATTTTATGCTGTAAGACTCATTCTTTTGATGAGGATTTTTTACTGCATTTGATGTCACAGCAAACCCTCAAAACAAGTTAATTAAACGAGCACATCTAAAAAATAACTCTTTGGGTGCCTCTTTAATCTAACCTCACAACACCACTAGGCGTCATCAAGTGCACTGCAACAATTCCGTACTCACCATCATTTGACGACGGATCGACAAACTCAACATCTGCACCGTTTAATCCACCAAGGATCTCAGTCTTAAACCAAGAGTCTGAAAGATGATCTGTATCAGCAATCGTAATCTTCTCGATCGCAGCAACTGCCTTTCCATCCTGTGATGGGTGATCAGCGGTTAACCATTGGATAAAGAACGGCAGCTCGCGAGAGTCAGTAATCTCATTAACTCCGATTTGCTTCCACTTTAAATCGGTTCCATCTGGGCGTGTGCGGTGGCCTTCGATTGCAGGGCGTCCAAACTTCTCTTCAACCTTTGAAATATCTTCAGTTGCAAAAACCCAAGTGAGCCAGCCTCCGCCTTCTTGTGCTTTCTTGCTAAC
>Ga0164292_10001808_pt1 | contig 17424 bp, 10 predicted proteins | sample GEODES117metaG_FD_111486 | JGI IMG/M metagenome (GOLD analysis project Ga0164292, IMG submission 111486) | Eutrophic lake water microbial communities from Lake Mendota, Wisconsin, USA - GEODES117 metaG | ecosystem: Environmental > Aquatic > Freshwater > Lake | place: USA: Lake Mendota...
CCGTTGCGGCGGGTGTCGAAGTCGCCCTGCATCGGCCGGTAGTCGAGGAAGGAGTGGCTCATGATCCCCTCGCCGCGGGTGGCGCGGATGAACTCGCCGCGGAAGCCGATCAGGCCACGCGAGGGTACCAGGAACTCCAGCTGGGTGCGGCCGTCGTTGGTGTTCTCCATGTTCTGCATCTCGGCCTTGCGGATGCCCAGCTTCTCGATGCAGGCGCCCACCGACTCCTCCGGGACATCCAGCACCAGGGTCTCGAAGGGCTCATGGGGAGTGCCGTCGATCGTGCGGAAGATCACCTGGGGCTGGCTCACCTGGAACTCGTAGCCCTCGCGGCGCATCGTTTCGATCAGAATGCCCAGGTGAAGTTCACCGCGGCCGCTCACCGCCCAGCGGTCGGGGGAGTCGGTGTCCTCCACCCGCAGGGCCACGTTGGTGAGCAGTTCCCGCTGCAGGCGGTCGCGCACCTGGCGGCTGGTCACGAACTTGCCCTCCTTGCCGGCAAAGGGCGAATCGTTGACCACAAAGGTCATCTGCAGGGTGGGTTCATCCACCTTGATCAGCGGCAGGGCCTCCGGGTTGTCCGGGCAGGCGATCGTCTCGCCGATGTTCACCTCATCGAAACCGGCCACGGCCACCAGGTCGCCGGCGCTGGCTTGCTCGATCTCCACCCGCTGCAGGCCCTGGAAGCCGAGCAGCTTGCTGATGCGGCCGCGCTTGATGGAGCCGTCGTCGCGGATCAGGGCGGCGGGCTGGCCGGCCTTGATCACGCCGTTGTGGATGCGGCCGATCATGATCCGGCCGAGGAAGTCGCTGTAATCCAGCGTGGTGACCTGCAGCTGGAGGGGCTTCTCGGCATCGCCCACCGGCGGCGGCACATGGCGCAGGATCGCGTCGAACAGCGGCTTCATCGTGTCGCTCTCGGTCTTCATGTCCGGCTTGGCATAGCCGCCCATGCCGCTGCCGAACAGATAGGGGAAATCGCACTGGTCGTCGTCGGCGCCCAGTTCCAGGAACAGGTCGAGCACCTTGTCGACAGCCACCTCGGGATCCACCCGGGCCCGGTCGATCTTGTTCACGAACACGATCGGGCGCAGGCCCTTCTCCAGGGCCTTCTTGAGCACGAAGCGCGTCTGCGGCATCGGTCCTTCGTTGGCGTCCACGATCAGCAGACAGCCATCCACCATGCCCAGCACCCGCTCCACCTCACCGCCGAAGTCGGCGTGACCGGGGGTGTCAACGATATTGATCCGAATCCCCTCGTAATCCACCGCAGTGTTCTTGGAGAGGATGGTGATGCCGCGCTCCCTCTCCAGGTCGTTGGAGTCCATCACGCAAGTGGGAACCGCTTCGTTATCGCGGAAGATGCCCGACTGGGCCAGCAGCGCGTCCACCAGGGTGGTCTTGCCATGGTCAACGTGGGCAATGATCGCGATATTGCGAATCGGCGTGCCGGGATGGACGGCGCTCATAAACAAGCCTGGTTGGGAAACGATGGAGTGGCCAGTGCGGCCAGGAAATCACGGGTGCCGGATGGGATCGGACTCGGGAGACAGAAGGCGGGGCGATCCGGGCTGAATGGCAGGTGGATTGGCCAGGCGAGCTGTCTCGGGCAGGCCTCTGAACAGGCCCCCGATCGACTGAGCGGCCCGCACGGTGAGGGCCCCGAGTGAACCGGTTTTGTAAAGCTTATCTCAGCCTGTCCCAGCTCTGGAACGCCCTGCGCCCGAGGGCAAGGGCTTGAGGCTGCCCCGGGTCACACCCAGGCGACTGTCCAGCTGTTCGCGCTGCCAGAGCTCACGGCCCGTCAGGCGCCCCTCAAGCACGTTGCGATACAGACGCACCCGGCGGCGGGCCGTGTCGGCATCGTCGTCGAGCAGTTCCAGTCTCAGGTGGGTCACCCCGTGCTCCAGTAGCAGGGGAATGGCTTCCGCTGCCGACTGGGCCCTGGCATTGAACAGCGTGTTGCGACAACCCAGGTCGGCCCGCAGGGGATGGTCGGCCCCCGAGCGATCGCGCAGCTGCACCCGCTGCTGCTCGCAGGGGCGGCCACAGTCGGTGTGGTCGTGCCCGCTGGAGAGAAACGCGCAGAACAGGCAATGCTCCATGTGAAACAGGGGCATGTGCTGGTGCACCGTGATCTCCAGGCGACCCGCCGGCGAGCCGCGCAGCAGCGCCAGCAACTGCGGCAGATCGAGGTCGTAGCTGGCGCAGACCCGCTCCAGACGCCAGTGCTCCAGAAACCAGGCCAGGGAGATCGGGTTGGCCACATTCAGACTGAAATCCCCCACACAGGGGGCCAGGTCGGTGAGCCGCTCCAGCTGGTCGGCATTGCGCACCAGAAAGCCGTCGGCCTGGCTGCGCAGCAGCGGCTCCAGGGTCCAGGCCTCATCGGGACGGGTGATGCGGGGACCGGCCAACCACAGCCCTCCCGGCCAGCAGCCCCGGCCGATGGCCACCGCCTCCCGCAACTGGGATGGCTGGTCGAGGTCGGCCACCACGCTGTGCAGGGGCAAACCGCGCAAAGCCCGCAGCTGGGCCAGATCGCGCACGAGCACCACCAGGCCGGGCGCCATGGCGGCAGTTGGAGCATCGGCAGCAGCGAGCAGCTGGATCAGCTGGGGCAGCGACGGCCCAGGAGCCGAGTGGACCTGCCCACCCCTGCTGCCAGGGGGGGGATCAACGCCCTCCAACAGCACGGCCAGCTGATCCACCAGCTGGCGGCGCAGGCGATTGAGTTCGGCGATAGGCAGGAACAGCCCATCGGGAAGCGCCAGCTCCAGCTCCGCCAGCTCCCAGCCGCTGCCGCCCAGGCGGCCCAGCTGCGCCTGGAGCCGATCACGATCGAGAGCGGCCGCGCGGGCCTGCTCCAGCGGAACGGCACTGCACACCTGCAGAGAGTGCAGATCGGCTGCGGCGAGAGGAGGGGCTGAAAGCACCCTGATCTGCAGGGGCTGTCCTGCCCCCCCCAGCACCCGCAGCGCCAGCGGGCGGGCCCGCTCCGGGGCGCTCTTGCGGGCCAGACGCAGCGCCTGCCGCTCCTGGGCTGGATCGCTGGTGAGCCAACAGGGACTGCCTGCCGCGATCTGGTGGAGGGGCAGCCTGGCGGGGCCCAGGCGCACGGCCTGCAGGCCGGGTTCGCGGCTGGCGACGGCCATCACCCGCCCTCCCACCTCCTGGGGAGGGGAGAGTGGATCGCTGACCAGGGCCTCGAACACGAGGCCGTCGCCGGGTTTGAGGGCTTCCGGCGTGCGCAGCACACACCAGCCGCCGGGCTCCAGCGCCTCCACGCTGCCGATCAGCGGTCCCCGCTTCTTGCTCCAGCGGGCATGCACCAGGCGGCGATGGTCGATGCCCGTGAGCCAGCCGGTGGAGAGGCCCCTGGAGAACGTGAGCTCAAGGCTGCGCCGTTCGTGGTCGCTGAGGAGGTCGACTGGTCGGCCCTCCTGCCAGCGGTCAAGGCTGCGGCGGTAGGCATCGGTGACCACCGCCACATAGCCGGCGTCCTTCAGCCGTCCCTCGATCTTGAGGCTGGCAATGCCCAGGTCGGCCAACCGGGGCACCAGTTCCCAGGCGGAGAGATCCTGGGGCGACAGCAGATAGCGCTGATCGTTGAGATCGAGGGGCTCTCCATCCACCACCAGCTGATACGGAAGGCGGCAGGCCTGGGCGCATTCGCCGCGGTTGGCGCTGCGCTGGCCCAGTGCCTCACTGGTGAGGCACTGGCCGGAATAGGCCACACACAGGGCGCCGTGCACGAACACCTCCAGCGGCACATCCAGACCGCGCTGGCGGAGCTGGGTGTGCATGCGCTCGAGATCCCGCAGGCTCAGCTCCCGCGCCAGCACCACCTGACGGCAGCCAAGCGCAACCGCCTGGGCCACTCCGGCGGCACTGGTGATCGACATCTGGGTGGACGCATGCAGCGGTAGCTGCGGAGCCAGCGCCGCCGCCAGGCGGGCGAGGCCGATGTCCTGAACAATCAGGGCGTCCACCCCGGCGGCGGCGGCGGCCACAACCAGCTCGCCAGCCTGGTGCAGTTCGTCGCTGAAGACGAGCACATTGAGGGTGAGGTAGGCCTTCACCCCCCGCCGGTGCAGCCAGTCGACGATCGTGGAGAGCTCCTGCACCTGAAAGTTGGCGGCGCGCATGCGCGCGTTGAAGCTCTCCACCCCGAAGTACACAGCATCGGCGCCGTTGGTGGCGGCGGCCCGCAGCGCCTCCCAGCTGCCAGCTGGAGCCAGCAGCTCCGGGGAGCGGGGGCCCATCAGCGGGCCAGACGCTGGGCCGGTTCGAACTGCCTGAGGGCCTCGGCCGTGCCCTCAAAGCGCCAGTGCCACGGCTCGTAGTTCACGCCCTGGGGATTGTCGGCAGGGAAAGAGAGGATGAAGTGATGGCGGGCGGCATTGGCGTGCAGCCAGCGAAAGGCGTCGGTAGAGGCAAACCGTTCAGAAAGATTGGCCTGGGGAGCGCGGCCATCACCAAGATCCACGGCATAGCCAGTGCTGTGTTCAGAAAAACCAGGCGGCGCACTCACCCGGGAGCGCTGCAGCGCGCTCTGGTTGCGCTCCGATTTGACAGCAAAAAAGAGCTCCTTCTGCAGGGCAATCGGGCGGAAGGCGCTGAGCACCGTGAGGCTGATGCCGTCTGCAGCGGCTGCCTGTTGCATCGCCAGCAGGGCGGCAGCGGCGTCGCGATGCAGGGCCTGGCCAGGACTCACCTCGACCAGATCGTTGCCGGATGCCTCCGGATAGGGGAAGTGCCCAAGCAGCCGGCCATCCGCACTGAGCCGGGCATTCAGGCCCTCAACAGGCGCGGGCATTAGCCAGCGGCGAACCGGCGCTGGAAACACCAGCACAAGGCTGCCGCCGACGAGCAGCGCGACCAGTCCGGCCAGGCCGATGCGGCTCAGGACACCCGGTCGCGTGGACAGGGTGGGTGTGGAGCGCTGGGCAACGGGAATGTCGTCGCCAGCCCGAGGGCGCCCCCGTCCTCCCTGCATGGCGCGCAGGGTCCGTCCAGCGGCCGGTTCAGACGAGCTGGACGGGAAGGTTGAACGGGAAGGGCGACTGGTGATGGCGATGGCGCGGCTGGCAAGCGACCAACCGGCAGATAACAGGCATGAAGATCCTAGGCGGCACGGCTGGAGCGGGCCCCAGCCGACCGATCAACGGTGTTAGCTTCCAGCCACTTCTCAATCCGGGCGGAGCGCTCTCTCGATGTTGCGTGTGGCAGTGGTGGGCGGCGGCCCCAGTGGGTCCTGCGCCGCTGAGGTGCTGGCCAAAGCGGGTATCCAGACCTGGATCTTCGAACGCAAGCTCGACAACGCCAAGCCCTGTGGTGGAGCCATTCCTCTCTGCATGGTGGCGGAATTCGATCTTCCCGAGTCGATCATCGACCGCAAGGTGCGCAACATGCGCATGATCTCCCCCTCCAATCGTGAGGTGGATATTCATCTCGATAACGAGGATGAATACATCGGCATGTGCCGCCGGGAGGTGATGGACGCCTTCCTGCGCAACCGGGCTGCTGATCTCGGCGCCACCCTGGTGAACGGTCTGGTGACCAAGATCGACACCGGCGCCAACCGCCAGGGGCCCTACACCCTCACTTACTCCGATTACAGCGATGGAGAGGCGACCGGCCAGTCCAAAACCCTGGAGGTGGATCTGATCATCGGCGCCGATGGAGCCAACAGCCGGGTTGCCAAGGCCATGGATGCCGGCGATTACAACGTGGCCATCGCCTTCCAGGAGCGGATCAGGCTTCCTGCTGAAGAGATGAAGTATTACGAAGACCTGGCCGAGATGTATGTGGGCACCGATGTGTCCCCTGACTTTTACGCCTGGGTGTTCCCCAAGTACGACCACGTGGCCGTTGGTACCGGCACCATGCAGGAGAACCAGGGCCTGATCAAGAGCCTGCAGGTGGGCATCCGGGAGCGGGCCCGCAAACGGCTGGTGAATGGCGAGGTGATCAAGGTGGAAGCCCACCCGATCCCCGAGCATCCCCGTCCGCGGCGCGTGGTTGGACGCATGGCTCTTGTGGGTGATGCCGCCGGCTACGTGACCAAGAGTTCCGGCGAGGGCATCTATTTCGCCGCCAAGAGCGGGCGGATGTGCGCCGAGGAGATCGTGGCCGCCAGCCAGGCTGGCCAGCGGGTGCCGACTGAGGCCGATCTCAAGAAGTACCTGAAGAAGTGGGATCGCCAGTACGGCGCTACCTACAAGGTGCTGGAAATCCTCCAGAACATCTTCTACCGCAACGATGCGGCCCGAGAAGCATTCGTGGAGATGTGCGATGACAAGGACGTGCAGCGCCTCACCTTCGACAGCTACCTCTACAAGCGGGTGGTGGCGATGAATCCCTGGCAGCAGCTCAAGCTCACCTTCCTCACCCTTGGCGCCGTGCTGCGGGGCAACGCTCTGGCTCCGCAGAGCTACAGGCCAGTGCCCAGCACCGTTCGCTCCGACGACGAGGTCAACGCCATGCTGGCCGTGAGCAGCATCAAGGGCGGCATCAACGCCTCCCGCGAGAAGAAGCAGGCCGCCGCGGTCAGCGATTCCTCAGCCCAATCGGCCGAGGAGCGGGAGCCGGCAGGGGTGGCCTGAGCCCAGACCCGACTTCAGCCCGAGATCCGGCTGAAGTCGGCCAACACGGATGCCTGATTGCTGAGCAGACCCAGCAGACTGAGGCGGTTGGCGCGAATGGCCTGGTCGTCAGCCATCACCATCACACTCTGCTCGCCGTCAAAGAAGGCAGCGAGCGTTGGTGCGGCGGCGGCGAGGCCATCGGCAAGCCGTGCGTAGCGATCCTCAGCGTTGCTGGTGGCTACCGGGGCCAGCGCTTCGAGCACCTGCAGCATGTCCGCTTCGCTGGAGGTTTCAAACAAAGCTGTGTTCACGACGCCATCCGGCTTGAGCACGCTGGTGGGCAGATCTCCTTTGCTCGCCAGCCGGTAAGCCCGGGTGACCACCGCGCGCACCGCCTCCAGCCGGCCGCTGGCACGCAGGTCAGCCAGCAGAGCCGCCCGGCCATGGGCGTCGGCGGGATCGCGCAGCAGACGGTCCAAGGGAACCGACTCGCCGGCGACCGCCTGCACCAGGTCGCCATCCACCCCCTGCTCTTCCAGCAGGCTCACCAGCCGCTGGCGCAGCAGCTCGCTGAGATCATGGCTGAGCTGCTGGGGTTCCACAGCCAGCTGGGGCAGACACTCGGCCCAATGGCCGGCGGCTCGCTGCAGCAGGGCCTGGAGATCCAGCCGCCAGCCCTTGCTCCAGAGAATCTGGAGGATGCCGTTGCCGGCCCGGCGAAGGGCGTAGGGATCGGACGAACCGCTGGGCCGCTCACCCTTGGCGAAGATGCTGAGCAGCAGCTCCAGCCGCTCAGCCAGGGCCAGCACGGCCCCCGCAGGGGAATTGGGCAAGGCATCACCAGCGCCCCGCGGCAGATAGTGCTCGAGCACCGCCAGGGCCACCTCCCGCGGCTCCCCTTCGGCCACCAGGTACTTGGCGCCCATCACCCCCTGCAGTTCGGGGAATTCGCCCACCATCTGGCTCACGAGATCGTGTTTGCAGAGGTGGGCGCCGCGGCGGGCATGGCTGGCTGCGGTGGGATCGAGGGGCAGCAGCTCCAGAAGGGCGTCGGTGAACCACTCCAGCCGGTCCACCCGGTCGCGCAGGGATCCGAGGCCGGCCGCGAAGGTCACGCTGGCCAGCTGGTCACGCCGGTCGATGCTGGCCACCGCTCGGTCGGCCTGCAGGAAGAAGGCGGCATCGGCCAGGCGGGCCTTGAGCACCCGCTCGTTCCCCCGCCGCACGGTGGCTTCGGCGTCGGCCAGGCCGTTGCCGATGCAGAGAAAGTGGGGCTGCACGATGCCCCGGGCCTCAAGGGCCAGGGGATCGTGGGTGGCCTGGCGCCGGAGCAGGGGCACATAGCGCTGGTGGGCACGCATCACGGTGCAGAGCACCTCCGCTGGCAGGTCGAGGTAGCGGTCGGCGATCGTGCCCTCCAGCGGCAGGGGAGCCTCCACCAGATCCACCAACTCCTCGAACAACTCCGCTGGCACGTCAGGCACGGCCTGGTGGCGAGCGGCCGCTGCGGCCACCGCGGTCCGGATCGTTTCGGCCCGGCTGGCGCGGTCGACCTGCACGCCCGCCGCCGCCAGATCCTGGCGGTAGCTGCTGGCGGAGTGGATCGGCACCTCCGCAGCCACAAGACGGTGACCGCGGCTGGCGGCCCCAGCCAGCAACGGCGGGTCACAACTGGTGAGACGCACCGGCAGCACGCTCGCATCGAGCAGGGCCACCAGCCAGCGGATCGGTCGCGAGAAACGGCAGTCACCCTCACCCCAGCGCATGAAGCGCCGCCCCTGCAGGGCTTCGATCCAGGCTGGCACCAACTCCGCCAGCAGGCTGGCCGTGTTCCGGCCACGCTCCACCACCCGAGCGAACACGAACGGACCTTTCGGGGTGTCGCGCACCTCCAGGGCCGTTGGTTCCACGCCGCAGCGCTTGGCGAACCCCACAGCCGCCGGGCTGGGTGCTCCATTCAGGAAGGCCTGGCCGGCGGGCGGACCCTTGCGCTCCTCTTCGCGATCGGGCTGACGCGCCCCAAGACCCTCCACCACCAGGGCCAGCCGTCTGGGGGTGCTGGTCACCTGGAGGGTGTCGAAATCGAGACGCAGCTGCTCAAGATCACGCCGGGCCTGAGTCTGCAGCTGGGGCAGGGCCAGGCGGGCGAAATCAGCCGGCAGCTCCTCAGTTCCGATCTCCAGCAGAAAGGTGGACACGCAGGCAGGCCATGGCAGCTGCCAACTCTATGGATTCACCTGCTGTGAGCTGTTGCGGTGATCCATGCCTGCCCGCCGGGAGTCCCGGCCCGTTCGCTACGGTCGGGGGGACCATGAAGCATGCGTGTGGCCGTGTCTGCCGGGGTATCTGCTGGGCCCACCAAGTTCGAGCAGTTGAAGGCGGGCAGCGGTCATCTGCGTGAACCGCTGTACACCGAGCTGGGCAACGAACTGCCCAATTTCAGTGAGAACGCGGTTCAGATTCTCAAGTTTCACGGCAGTTATCAGCAGGACAATCGCGACAACCGCCAGAGGGGCCGCGAGAAGGACTGGCAGATGATGCTGCGGCTGCGCAGCCCCGGTGGGCGCATCTCCAGCGACCTCTACCTCGCGATGGACGAGCTAGCCGACCGTCTGGGCAACGGCACCCTGCGCGTGACCACCCGGCAGGCGTTCCAGATGCACGGGGTGCGCAAGGAGAACCTCAAGGAGGTGATCGGCACGATCGTGCGCCACCTGGGCTCCACCCTGGCTGCCTGCGGCGACATCAACCGCAATGTGATGGCTCCGGCGGCCCCCTATGCCAAAGGTGGCTACCCGGCGGCCCGCCAGTTGGCCGATGACATCGCCGATCTGCTGGCTCCCCAGGCCGCGGAAGGGTCGTACCTCGACATGTGGGTGGATGGCGACCTCAGCTACCGGATCAAACCAGCTGCAGCCGTGCGCCGTGTGAAGGAGCGCCAGCGCGAGGGGGGGGTGTACAGCGGTGATGGCCAGGAGCCGCTCTACGGCGACACTTACATGCCGCGCAAATTCAAGGTGGCCGTCACCGTGCCCGGGGACAACTCAGTGGATCTGCTCACCCAGGACGTGGGCCTGGTGGTGTTCTGTGATCCCCAGGGCCGGCCCCAGGGTTGCAACGTGTACGTGGGCGGGGGCATGGGCCGCACCCACAACAAGGAGGAGACCTTCGCCCGCACCGCCGATCCCCTCGGCTATGTGGCCCAGGACCATGTGCTCGACCTGCTGCAGGCGATCGTGGCCCTGCAGCGCGACCATGGCGACCGCCAGCAGCGGCGCCACGCCCGCATGAAATACCTGCTCCACGACCGCGGCGTGGACTGGTTCCGCGACGAGCTCAAGTCCCGCTACTTCAGCCATCCGATTCGCAGCCTGCGGACTGAACCGAAGCGCAAGCTGGAGGACTACCTGGGCTGGCACCGCCAGAGCCCGGGGCTCTGGTTTGTGGGTCTGCCCCTGCTCTGCGGCCGTTTGAGCGGCGCGCAGAAAGAGGGCCTGCGGGAGCTGGTGGACACCTACAAATTGGAACTGCGCCTCACCCCCAATCAGGACATTCTGCTCTGCAACATCGGCACCAATCAGCGCAGCAGCCTGCGTCAGCAGCTGGCGGCGCTGGGCTGGGAGAATCCAGAGGAGACCAGCCTGCTCAGTCGCCACGGCATCGCCTGCCCGGCCCTGCCCCTCTGCGGCCTGGCGGTGACCGAAGCCGAGCGGATCTTTCCGGCCGTACTGCAACGTCTCGAGACGCTGCTTGAGCGGCTAGACATCCACAAGCCCGTGCTGGTGCGCATGACCGGCTGCCCCAATGGCTGTGCCCGCCCCTACATGGCGGAGATCGGCCTGGTGGGCAGCGGCGTGGATCAGTACCAGCTCTGGCTGGGCGGCAGTGGCCAGCTCAGCCGGCTGGCCGAGCCCTACCTGGAGAAGATGCCGCTCGATGCGCTGGAGGTCACCCTGGAACCCTTGCTGCTGGCCTGGCGGCAGAGCGGCATGCGCCGGGGATTCGGCGATTACGTGGTGAGCAGCGGCCGTGAGGAGGTGCAACGCCTGCTGGCCGTGGCCTGATCAGGCGGAGGTGTCCACCCGGCCGTAGCAGGCCCGCTCGGCGCCGCTGCGCCAGGCCCAGAGCTGGTCGCCCCAGCTGAAGTGCCACCACTCATTGGGGTGCTGCACGAAGCCGGCCTCCTCCATGGCCCGGCGCAGGGCTTGGCGATGGCCATGCCAGCGCAGAAAGCTGGCCCGCTGCACCGGATCAGGGCATTCCGCAGCCCGCTCGGTGAAGTGATCGGGTTCTGACACCGCCCCGATGGCGTCGATCTCAGAGCCCATCTCCACCAGCTCATGCCGGCCCGCCCCCACGCGGCAGGCGAGGGTGAGGTCGACGGCGGCGCCGGTGCTGTGGGGCGGGGGAGCGCTGGGATCAGGATTGGGGGGCGCCCAGAACCGGCCCACGTCCACCACTGCCTGATCCCGTGCCGGCGAGGCCAGAGCGGGATCGATTCCCCGCTCACGGCAGAGCTGGTCGATCGCGTGCTCCACCATGAAACCCTGCACGGCAAGGGGCCGCCAGGCATCAAAGATGGCCAGACACCAGTGGGGATGCTGGCGCTGCAGCAGGGTCTGGGCAGTGAGCAAACGCGCGATCACCCCCTGCCGCAGACGAAACGGGCAGGCTCCGCCGCCGTAGGGGGCGCCCAGGCAGGCATAGGGATGGGGTTCCAGCCGCAGCAGCTCCGGGGGCAAGGGCAGCAGGGGCTCGCCCGGATCGGCGATCGGCCGGTCGTTCCAGGGTCGTCGCTGCATCGATCAGGCGTGCGTGGTCCCAGTGTGCAATCCCGCGGGATGGGGGCTGCTCAGTTGAGACGCACCGCAGCGCTCACCAGCTGGCGCTGCTGCTGCTGCAAGCGGGCCAGCTCGGGGTGGCGCTGCAGCTGGGGATCTGCGCTGAGAATCTCCTCGGCCACCAGCCGCGCCCGCTCCAGCACCGCGCCGTCATCGCAGAGGCTGGCCAGGGCCAGATCGGGCAGCCCGCTCTGGCGGGTGCCCAGCACCTGGCCGGGCCCGCGCAGGCGCAGATCCATCTCGGCGATCTCGAAGCCGTCGCTGGAGCGCACAAGCACATCGAGGCGCTGACGCGACTGGGGGTTGCGACCCTCATGAATCAGCAGGCAGTGAGAGGCGGCCGCCCCCCGGCCCACCCGGCCTCGCAGCTGGTGCAGCTGGGCCAAACCAAAGCGCTCGGCATGCTCCACCACCATCACGCTGGCCTCGGGCACATCCACGCCCACCTCCACCACCGTGGTGCTCACCAGCACCTGGGTTTGCCCGGCGGCAAAGGCGGCGATCGCCGCCTGCTTGTCGGCGCTGGCCATCCGGCCATGCAGCAGACCCACCTGCAGATCGGCGAACACCTCGCCACTCAGCTGCTGGTGCACCTCTACCGCAGAGCGCAGGTCGCTGGTTTCCGATTCCTCCACCAGGGGGAGCACCACATAGGCCCGCTGACCGGCCACCACCTCCTGGCGGATGAGCGCATAGGCCTTGCTGCGCTCCCCGGCCGAGAGCAGCTGGGTGCGGATGGGTGTGCGTCCAGGGGGCAGCTCGTCGATCTGGCTCACATCGAGATCGCCATGCACCGACAACGCCAGGGTGCGCGGGATCGGCGTGGCGGTCATGGTGAGCAGGTGGGGCTGCAGCCCCTTGTGCAGCAGGCGATCCCGTTGCCGCACGCCGAAGCGGTGCTGCTCATCCACCACCACCAGCCCGAGGCGGGCGAACTGCACGGGGTCCTCCAGCAGAGCATGGGTGCCCACCAGCAACTGCAGCTGGCCGTTGGCCAGGTCGGCCAGCAGCTGGCGGCGGCGGCGCATGGGCGTGGAGCCGGTGAGCAGGGCACAGCTCACGTGCAGTTGGGGCAGCCAGCGGCAGAGGGTGGCGTAATGCTGATCGGCGAGCACTTCAGTGGGCGCCATCAGGGCGCCCTGGCAGCCGCTGTCGAAGGCCAGCAGCAGGGCGGCGATCGCCACCACGGTCTTGCCGCTGCCCACATCGCCCTGCACCAGACGGGCCATCGGCTGGGGGCGGGCCAGATCTGCCCGGATCTCGGCCAGCACGCGCTGCTGGGCGGCGGTGAACCCGAAGGGCAACAACTCCAGAAACCGATCGAGCAGGGGGGCCCCATCCGGATTGAGGCTGGGGGCGGGCCGCTGGCGCAGCTCCCGGCGCCGCTGCAGCAAGCCCAGCTGCATCAGCAGAAACTCGTCGAACACCAGGCGCTGGCGGCTGGCCTGCAGCTCCTCCTGGCTGCGGGGCTGGTGAATGCGCAGCAGAGCAGTGGCACGCTCCAGCAGACCCTCGCGCTGGCGCAGGGCCTCGGGCAGGGGCTCGGCAGAACGGGGCACAAGGGGCAACACCGCCTCCATCACCTGGCGCAGGCGGTCGGCTCCGAGACCTTCGGTGAGGCCATACACAGGAATCAGGCGGCCGATCTCCTTCGAGCGCACCGGGGCCTGGGGGCTCTCCAGCACCTCGATCAACGGATCCTGAAACTGGGGGCCATAGGCGCCTTCCTTCACCAGTCCGCTCACGGCCACCGTGGCACCGGGCGGGAACTGGCGCTGCTGCAGCTTCAGCCAGCCCGGCGTGGTGAAGCGGCGACCGGCAAAGAAACGGCTCACGCGCAGACGGCCGGTGACGTCAGCTAGCTGCAGCTCATGAATCGCCAGCTGGGGATTGCGCGGGCTGGAGAAGGCATGACTGCGCCGCACTGTGGCCACGATTGTGGCCGTGCGGCCGGGCTCCAGCCCGCTGATCCGCACCAGGTTGGCGTAGTCGAGGTAGTCGCGGGGGTAGTAGTGCAGCAGGTCACGCACCACGAACAGCCCCAGCTGGGCCAGCTGCGCCGCGGTCTTCGGACCGACGCCGCGCACTTCCCCGAGGGGCGTCTCCAGCTGCAGGGGGCCGGCCGCTAGGCCAGAGGCGGCAAAGGTGGCGGCCGCCAGGCGCAGTCGGGGTGGGGCGAGCGGAACCACCGGCCGCTGCTGCTGTCGCCACTGGTGGAGCTGCTGCCGGCATTGGGCCACCAGGGCTTGACGCTGGCTCGCGCTCAGCTGGTCGTAGGCATCGAAACGGCTGGAAAGCTGGCCGAAGCTGGCCGGCACGGAGAGACCGGGCGGGGGCTCGCGCAGGGAGCGGGCCAGAAAGGAGCTGAAGTGCTCCCGTCTCCCCATCAGGTTGTTGCAACCGCGCTCCGCCTCCAGATGGAGGGCCTGCTGGAGGGTTTTCAGCCAGGAGACGTCGAACCCTGGCTGGGATGGCGCGGCGGTGGCGGGCCTGGGTTGTCCTGATGCCACAGCCGTTCCGCCTCAAGCCTCTGAAGGTGCCGCCGCAGGCGGCGGGTGCGCTCGGCCATTCTGCGTATCTCCTGGCGATGCCGCTGCCAGCGGCCGCGGCAGGTGCGCAGACGTGGTTGCTCAAGCTCCAGATCGCTGAGCCGCAGCAACAGGGCCACGCTGTCAAAGTCGCCGCCACTATCCGGCGCCAGTGGCACCTGCAGGCGCAGCAGGTTGGCCGGAGCGGGCTGGGGCTCCAGCTGGCCCTGCAGGGCAGCCTGCAACAGGCTGGGCGGCAGAAGGCTGGGGCTGAGGCCGGAGCGCAGCAGCTCCACATTCAGAGCGTGGGACAGGTTGCGCAGGCGGCGCACCAGAGCCCGTTCGAAACCCTCCAGCCAAACCTGCAGCGCCTGGGGATCGGTGGGCAGGGCAGGCGAATCCCACGGGGGCGCCAGTCCGCCAGGGGCGGAGTTCTCCAGCAGGGACTCCAGCAGCGCTTCAGCCTGTGGGCCCAGCAGACCGGCCAGAGGATCGAAGGCATCAGCACCAGGATCAGGAGCATCAGCGTCAGCATCAGCAGGGCCGCTGTGGAGCTGGGCCTCCTGCCCAGGCTCGAGGGGCTCCATTGGCAGGGGGACCAATCCCTGCCAACGCTCAAAGTCAACGGGCAATCCGGCATTCAGACGGATCGATCCAGCCGGCTCGCCGCCACCATCCCCGGGATCGGAAGGTCCATCGCCGAGTTCATCGCCGGACTTGCGCAACTGGGCCAGCCACTCCCGCTGCCGCCGCTGTTGCTCCTGGCGCCGCTCCTGAGCGATCTGGCCAGCGAGCTGCACCAGCTGCTCCACCGTGAGCACGCTGCAGCAGCGGTGCACCACCTCGCTGAATCGCCCATGCAGGTCAGCCCTCTGTTCCGGGGACAGCTCGCAGTAGCGCTCGGGATAATAGCGGGTGGCCAGATGAAAGCAGGCCTGCTGAACGGCGTTCAGCAGGCCCTCACGAAGCACCTGGAGGTAGAGGGCCAGATCGCGGTAGAGCGACGGATTGCTGCTCTGCAGCTGCGCTTCGAAGGCGCTGAGCTGCTGGCGCACGGTGTGGATGGGATCGACGTCTTGGATGGAATCAACCTCGATGTGATCCTGCTCAGGCGGCAGATCCGGCTGGAGGTCAGGAGGCACCGCCCATGGCAGCCACCTCGGCGGCGAAGTCCATTTTCTCCACCTCGATGCCCTCACCGAGGTTGAAGCGCACAAAACGCCGCACCTGGATGTTCTCGCCCACCTTGCCCGCCACCTGCTTCACCAGTTCGGCCACGCTCATCGAGCTGTCCTTGATGTAAGGCTGGTCCATCAGAGCCATCTCCTTGAGGCGCTTGCCGATCCGGCCGGCGACGATCTTCTCCTTCATCTCCTCCTTCTTGCCGGCCAGGTCGTCGCGACCCATCTCGATCTGCTTCTCGCGATCGGCCACCTCAGCCGGGATGTCGTCGACCTTGACGTAATCGACGGAGGGGCAGGCGGCGATCTGCATGGCCACGTTGCGGATCAGTTCCTGGAAGATGTCGCCGCGGGCCACGAAGTCAGTCTCGCAGTTGACCTCCACCAGCACGCCCACACGGGCACCGGTGTGGATGTAGGAGCCGATGGCACCTTCCGCTGCGGTGCGGCCGGCCTTCTTCTCGGCACTGGCAATGCCTTTCTGGCGCAGCCATTCGATGGCCTTTTCGGTGTCGCCGTTGGTCTCGGCGAGCGCCTTCTTGCAATCCATCATCCCCGCGCCGGTCTTGTCGCGCAGGTCTTTAACGAGCTTCGCTGAAATCTCAGCCATGGGGGAGCAAACGGGAGGGTTCGGAGTGATTGGTGGGAGTGGGGAGGGCCTCAGCCCTGGTCGGCCTGACCCTGGTCGCCGGCACCATGGCGACCTTCGTTGATGGCATCCGCCAGGCGGCTGAGCACCAGATGCACCGAGCGCACGGCGTCGTCGTTGCAGGGGATGGGCACGTCGCAGAGATCGGGATCGCAGTTGGTGTCGAGCATCGACACCAGGGGGATATCCAGCTTGCGGGCCTCAAGCACGGCGTTGGTTTCGCGGCGCTGGTCCACCAGCACCACCACGTCGGGCAGACGACGCATGTTCTTCAGACCACCCAGATACTTCTGCAGGCGATCGAGCTCGCGCCGCAGCACGGCCGCTTCCTTCTTGGGTCGCATGGCAATCGCGCCGGAGCTCTCCATGCGCTCCAGGTCCTTGAGACGCTCGATCCGGGCCCGCATGGTGGTCCAGTTGGTGAGCATGCCGCCCAACCAGCGCTGGTTCACGTAGGCGGCGCCGCAGCGGGTGGCTTCCTGGGCGATCACCTCGGACGCCTGCTTCTTGGTGCCCACAAACAGGAAGCGCTTGCCGCTGCGGGCCGCGCTGCGCACCCACTTGTAGGCGTTGTTCATGCAGACGGCGGTCTGCACGAGGTCGATGATGTGAACCCCGTTGCGCGCGCAATAGATGTAGCGCGACATCTTGGGGTTCCAGCGGCGCGTCTGGTGCCCGAAGTGGGCGCCAGCTTCCATCATTTCCGCGAGGGTGACAACAGCCATGGTGATTGGGGTTTCGGGTTAGCCTCCACCTGCCAGGGACCGGCCTGCCACCCCAGGGGAGCGGCACTCAGGTCACCCGAAACGCGCAGGTGTGCGGTGTTTAGGGACGTTGCGACCTTATCAAACGGCAGCGCCGGCCCCGGAGCGGCGGGCGAGACGGAACAGGGTGTGCACGCCGATGCGGTTGAGCGGCAGGCGCAGCAGCTCCATGGCCAGCGCGGGCCTCCCCTGGCGGATCAACCAGTCCAGCAGCGGGCGCAGGCTGCGTTCATTGAGCAGGCCCCCCAGGGTGAGCAGGTTCCAGAGCAGCAGGTGGAGCCAGGTGTACTGAATGATGAATCGCACCCGCCAGCTGGGGTGTTTGCGGAAGAACACCAGGGCCATCCGGGCCCGCTCCTGCTCCACCTGCACCAGGCGGGGGATCTGCTCGAGGCTGAGGGCCGGATGCCAGTGGTAGCCCACGGCAGCGGGGCAGCGCACCAGGCGCACCCCCAGCGCCCGCAGCCGCTCGCCGAGCTCCAGGTCCTCCCAGCCATAGAGGTGGAAGGCGATGTCAAACAACCCCGCCCGCTCCAGCAGGCGGCGCTCAATCGCCACGTTGCCGGTGGCGAAGTAGGCCCAGGAGAGGTCGCGCAACTTGTGGCGCTCCGCGGTGGGGTTGTCGAAATCGGCGGTGTTGATCACCGCTCCGTAGGTGAAGCTGAGGCGATCACCGACCCGTTGCCAGTCCTGCTCCAGGCCGCGGGCGTGGCTGAGCAGGAAGTCGGGGCCCACCACCAGATCGCTGTCGATGAACACGATCACCTCGCCCCGGGCCGCCTCCACCCCCCGGTTGCGGCCCAGCGCCGGACCACCGTGCTCCTGCTGCACCAGGCGCAGGTGGGGCAACTCGCCAGCCGCGCAGGCCTGC
>Ga0164292_10001809_pt1 | contig 17416 bp, 16 predicted proteins | sample GEODES117metaG_FD_111486 | JGI IMG/M metagenome (GOLD analysis project Ga0164292, IMG submission 111486) | Eutrophic lake water microbial communities from Lake Mendota, Wisconsin, USA - GEODES117 metaG | ecosystem: Environmental > Aquatic > Freshwater > Lake | place: USA: Lake Mendota...
CATGCGGTGTAATGAACTGTATCCGATCTTTTGTGCAGAAGCACGATTAATAACAAACTCACCGGGAGTTAATAGTGCTGGCACAGTATCAGTACCAACATTTCCACCAGTAGCAAATCTAGCAACTCTGGTTGATCTTGGACCCTTGGTTCGTAAAGCATCCATTGCTGGTTGCTTACTACCGCCCTGAGTAAAGATCATATTAGCAAGTGGGATGCCAAATAACTGACTTAAATATTCTGCAACTCCCGGCACCCTCTGGGACTTACTAAGAATAGATAACTTGCCGGGTTGTAGTTGTCCAGACTTGATTGCTGCTTGTAACTCTTTTCCAAAAACTGTTAGTGGGGCAGATGTCACATCTCTTAGTCTAGCTTTAGGGTCGCGGAAATATTTGTCTAGCGCGGCTGATTGTTGACCAGATGTTTTAGCCATACCATAAGCTTTGTCACCAATGGTGCGCTTAATTGTTCTGTCAATGTCGATAGCTCCACCGCCAGCGCGGATTAAACTAGCAATAGCAGAACTTGGACGAGGCATCATTGTGCCGCTGGCATTTACAATATCATCGATGAGTGGTGCTTTTGCTATACCGCCAGATGCCAATCTAATAACACCATCTAAATTATTTTTTTGTATGTCTTGGCGTAGTTTATCGATTATACTCTTGTTAGTTTTGGAGGTTTTGCTTCTTTTGGCATCCGCTTTAATTAAAGGTGTTAGTGAAGAAATATCTGTTGTAAACATTGCAGCTAATTTAGCTTTATTATTAGCTACATTGGGAAAATCAAAACTTTCTCTACCTCCAAGCAGTTTGGAACCAGTAATACCCTGTATGATACCTTCAAATAAATATCCACCAACAGTAGAATATACTTGTTTATCTTGAGCAATTGCGTTTGCTGCATCATTCAATGTATTTTCATCAAAATTTATTTGAGGCATGTCTAAGAAGGCATTTACTTTCGGTAAGGCTTTCTTGACTCCTAATCTTAATCCTCCACGGGCAGAAGAATCTATTATCTTATTGAGTGCGGCATTTTTCTTAATATCTGTTCTATATGGAACAAAGTTTGAAATTGTTGATCCGGGTGCTATTGCTGCTTTTTGACCATTTAAATCAAATGGATACGGGGATGATAATACATAAGGGGAATCTGTGCCACTCTCTGGTGTTAAAAAGAATCCACCGATTGCTCCCGGTATTGTTCTAAATACGCCACCGGGATATTTAGACTTTAGGGCATCATCTGTTGGAATTTTTGAAGATTTTCTTTTTCTGGTTTTTGATCTTTCTTTAGAGGCATTTGCAGATGCCGCTGTGCCTAAAACTTGATCGATTGCTTCCTTACCATAACCTTTAGATAATTGCTGTCTACTGAGTTTACCAGAAGCAATGGCTTCTTCTAAAGTCATATTCGCTGTAGCTTTAGTCATACCGCGAGGTGGTAAAGATCCATATAGATGCTTAGATTGTCTAACTACACCACCAGCTTCGTACTTATTTTCATTCATAGCAGCAAGATTACCAGCACCTAATCTCTTGACGCTACTCTTTCTGATAACAAATTCTCCCGGCTGTAACATTGCTGGTACAGTGTCTCTATTTCCAGAACCGGGAACCATTCCACCTCTAGCAAATTTATGAACTTTGCCGCCTTGGTTAAACGTTCGACTAGATTGTAAACCTCCAGCAACGCTACCAACGAATGTTCCAAAACCTCTAGCAATTTTAAGAGCAGCTAGAGAAGCTAATAATGGAAGCAGGGGCTTAATTGCTTCAGAGATTTTTAATAAAGCAGAAGCAAGAGATAGAGCAGTATTTGCCATCACTTGGAATGTAGAGGTTTCAGTTATACCTCTAACTAAAGCTAAGAATTCTTCTTTAACCTTGATAATTCTAATAGCTAATGCTTGCTGTGCTGTTGCAGCGTCTTGAGCCAAAGAGTTGCCAGCTTTCGTTGCAACATTAAGGGCTGCTTGTGCGGTAGAAAATTGCTGTAATAGTGGTAATACTTTACCGATTTGTCGGAATCCACCAAGCTCTTCAGCAATTCTAATAAATGTGATATCACCTTCGCCAAGTCCAGATAAAGCGGCACTCAATCTTTTAACAGCTTCGAATGGTCCAACGAATTTGCCTTCAAGATCAACAAGTTCAACGCCGAACTGTTTCAAATATTCAATAGTCTTGGGTCGTTGAATACGAGTAAATATGGTGCGTAAACCAGTACCAATGCTTTCAGCACTTTCGCGGGTTGTGGCTCGTACTGATGTGAATAAAGCAAGTAGTTCATTTAAACTACCGCCAGAAGATTTGAACACACCGCCAGTTCTACGAATAACGTCGATTAAGTCGCCAGCTTCTACGGCAAACGCGCCAGCAACAGCATTAATAGATCCTAACTGACCCTCTAATGCTCCAACTCCTTTTTGGAATTGTGCTAAAATAGCAATGGCACCTTCAGCAGTTTCAGTAATGCTGTCGAAGTTAGGAGCAAGAGCCGCTTTTGCTAAAGACTTAAGAGCAACCTCTGTATCTTTAGCAGAAAGACCAGCCTGTAATAATACAGTAGAAACTTCTAATAATGAACCGGATGAAACACCAAGGCCGGTTGCTAATCCCGTGATTGTTTTAGTCAATCCACGCAATTTAACTAAACTATCACCAGTTACCTGAGAAACTTTAACCATCTGTCGTTCAAAATCAATAGCTGTTTGAACGGCATCGCTTAAAGTACTAGTGAATAATCCTACTGCTCTGGTAGCAATAGAGAATGCAGCAAAGCGACGAACGGATACAGCAAAAGCTTTACCCATCCTCTCGGCTGCACTGGCAGCTTGATTGGTTTGGGCGGCTATTTGCTGTATCTGTCGTTGAGCTTGTGGAGCGCCTTGAACTTGCACATTTACACTAACCCCATTCAGTTGACTCTGAATTTGGCTAACTACTTGTGCTACATTCGTTGGTGCTTGTAATTGTAGTTGTGCTGTCAGTACAAATCTTGACATATTCTAAGATGACCTTTACTGATTATGCACAACACTATCTAATCAACTTTCCGTTGCTGCCTTGGGTTTTTTGGTACGCCTTGGTTCTTCCGATTCTTTAGCTTCTTCAGTTGATTCATCTGGCTTTAATTCGTTATCCTTATCGTCCATGTAAGTAACGGTAGGAATATAATTGCCAAATTCATCTAGAATATTGCCATCTTTATCTACTCTCTTGCCTTCGCTATTGATGTAATAACCATTCTTATCTATACGTCTGCCGTCTAGATCTACAGTTTCCCCTTTATCGTTTACTAAACTGAGGTTATCATCAACAAAGTGGAACATTTTAAGGAACTTATTCTCTGGTAACTTTGCTTCAAAGTCCTTATCCACAGAATAAAGCATAGATGCCAAAGCAGTAGCAGCAGTAAAACCTATCTCGCTATCTGCCTTTTCCTTATATTCGTCCAAATTAGTATACACTTTCTGACCATTTTCATAAAATGTGCAGCTTGATACTAGGAAGTCAAATCTGGCATTATCAGATATAGATTCTGCTGTATTTTGCTCTAAACTCATTCTTTCAGCAATAAGATCCCTGAGTTCATTTCTCTTAATTCTCATATCCACGGCGATCTTTTTGCCTTCGGAAGCCCTCATTTTACCATCTTTGTGAGTTCCGCTAACGTATAGCTTCTTTTCCAAAGAACTAATATCTTCTACTATCTTCTTTTGCTCTGCGTCCTTACCATCATCCCAGATACCATGCTCTTTCATGAACTTTTCTAGTTCTTTTTTGGTCATGATACCGTCACGAACGCAATCTGTCCAAGCCTTTGCCCCAACTCGCTGTGCCTGTGACATAATAACGTTATTTGGACGCTTGATTACAAGCGTAACCTTTTCTTCTCTATCACCATTCTTAACGGTAACTTCTACTTTCTTTTCCTTATCCTGTGACATAGGTTCCTCCTTAGTTCTGTGGTTTTTGAATCACGGGCATCTTTATAGAATATCTAAGCCATTCTACTTCGTATTGAGCCAACTCAGCATCAATGTTTCTAGCTTGATTGTTTCCCTTATCTAATATATCTGATCTAATTTTATTATAGATCTCTTTCATCTGCTCTTGTTCTTTTGTCAAATTTCCGCTAGGATTATTCCACAAAAAACCAAGATTTTCTTCAATAGTGCTTAAAGCACCTATCATAGTAGTCTGTATTTTCTTTTTAAGAATCTTTGAGAGTCTATCTTTGGAGTCTGCTTTATATTTTGACTCCCTCATTTTTTTGTATTCTGAATGCTGCTGCCTAATTTCATCCATATTATCCTCCTCTTATTTTTCCTCGGTATTGATTGGTTTGTTGCATCTGTATATTTAATCGCTCGTCTGCAAAATTCTGTTGCTCTACTGATCCTCGTTCTTTTATTGTGTTTGCTCTTTGCTGTTTGATCTTTAGTGCCTGCAAAGAATTCATGCTATTAATCTTCTCTGCTGTTTTTTTATCTTTACTTACTATAAACACTTCGGATGAGTTTTTAATTTTGTCACTCTTTGTTCCATTATCAAACTCTTGAGCTATTCTATCATTCTCCCTCTTCTTTGCCTGTATTATAAACCATCCATCTAAAAGATCGTCATCGTCAATAACTTCTTTAGAAGGACACTCTGGTGACTCTTGTATGTTATCATACATCTGTGACCAAATTACCAAATTTTTTTGATTGTATGTTAGTTCGCACGTATCAGAATTATCAAATAGTTTGGCTTTAGTGTTTTCTCTAATAACCCATAGCGACTTCCACGGTTCATTTCTAGCTAATTCGCGGGACTGAGTGTCGCCTAAGAATGAACTTTGCCATTCATCTGTAACATAGTTAATACTAATGTCACTAAAGTCATAAAGGGCATTATCACAAAAAGTAGAATTTTTGATAATCCAAGTAACTTTTTCAGTTGTTGCAAATCCCTCCCTAGTATTCTGATGATATAGGTTTTTACGAGACAGATGTTGAGCAAACTGTTTCTCGCCTATCCTTAAATATAGTCTGATTTTTTCTCTTAGCTCTGCATTAGCTCTGGAGTTATAAATTTCTATTTTGAGTTTTTCAAGATCTTTTTTGAATCGCTCGGTTTTTGCATCGTCTTCTTCTGTCCATAAACCATGTTCTATCATCCACTGATTCATTTCATCTTCATCCATAATACCATCTATATATGCTTGCTCGTATGCCGAATTGTATACTTCGCAAGACTCTACAGATTGATCGAATGTTAATGGTTTTATGATCAGTTTTTTGCTATTTTGACGAATAATAACCTTACCGGATCGTATTTGTGCAATAAAAAACTCCCGCTCATGTTGTTTCATAAAAACCTCATGGCGGGAGTCTAATATTTTTGTGTCCTTTTAAGTCCTAGTAACAAGTTTTAATTAACGATCATCATGTTCCGTGAGGACCAAGAATTTCAAGATCATTAAATGTACTATAGCTGTAAGTCATACTGACGTTACCACCACCAGCATCACCACCGCCGTATGTAACAGACGATAGTCTATTCTTGCTACCAAGGTCGAAAGTTGTGCCATCCTGTAGAACGACTTCGATGGTTTCTTCGCCAGTGTTGTTGCCTTCATCTACGGTTCCAACATAAGCTGGCTTACCTTCTTCATAGGCACTAACGAAGTCACCCGAAACGGCAATAACTTCAAACTCACATGTAACTTCGATTGGGAAGTTTGGAGCGCGATAATATGGAGCTTTTCTTCCAAGCTCTAGAATATCTTCACGACCCATATCAGCACTAATGCTAATATTTTGAATGTGAGCTTTTGGTGAACTTGTAGCAGAATTCCAGTTGTTACCAGCACTAGTACTCTGTGTAACACCGTAGATTGATTTTGGTAATGTCGAAGATGACATATCAACATTTTCTCTACGCTGAATACCACCAGCAATCGTGCCAGCCTGTAGATTCTTTGGAGTATCTGTGCCGAATTCGGAAGCCAAGGTTGATGTAAACTTTGTAGCTGGAGTGTTCCATACCTTGTGATTACCAACCAATGTTACAGACTCTGTGCAGTTTCCGTCAACAGGGAGAGTATAGCTAACATTGTTGATGTAAAGGCCAGATAGATAAATTTCTACTGGGGCTGTTCCAGTTACAGCGTCTTGATCGTCAGCGAAAATGGCTAAAGCGGCACAGCATCGTTGCTTAGTTCTATTTACTAGTGTGTCTTCTGTAGCGTCCGATGTTGCTAATCTATAAACTAGAGGATAGCCATCAAGAACCTTTTCGATTGTGAGTTCAACGTCTGGAAGACCTTCGATGTTTTCATAAATTGAAATTTGACCTAATTCGAAGGCTTGTTCTAGATTGAATGTGGTGTTAACACCAACGCTCTGTACGCCGTGAACCTCAACAAAGTTATTATTGTCGGGGTATGGGCTAATCGCTACGGCCTGACAGGCGTAAAAAATTCGATTATTTGCCATTATATCTCTCCTGTTTAGTTGGGGAAACTCTAATTAGATATACACGAAAATTATATTGTAGGCTCAATTGTTTCGACCGTTAACCTAACAATACCAGCGTAAAAATTGGTATTTATCAGATCCATACCTTGCACGGTAGTATTTTTAAGCCTTAATCCTCCCCTATAATGCTTGGATATTAAATCTGGGTATCTTAAAGCCCCAGAAACGGGAACACCACGATAATCAAGGGGAAAATCTCCACTGCTAGCAATAGAATTACTATTGAACATTAGTATTGTTTTTTCATTCTGTAGCGAAATAATATCTACTAATTTATTTCTTGTAAATTCATCTTCAGCTAAACAGTGAAAAATAACGTCGGTGTCAACAAACTGACCACCTCCAAGCTGATAGCCTCTAAGGGTTCTTCGTGGAACAACTTCTATGGCTATTGCCGGTAATTGAACCCTAGATTCTGGAGGAACATCAAATTCACCACGATCATTGTTATTAAAAGATAGAGGAAAATCCAGAGATCGATATTGTATTTCTCGTATCCAAGGTAAATTATTAGCATATATTATATTGATATATTTATAGCTATATTCTGCTTGTACTTTGGAGCCGCTTGGAATAGGATTATCAAATATTATACGACCATTAAAATAATCTACCTTATGGGCGTAGGTTCCTGTTGTTGAGGCTGAATAAAAAGTATCATTTACATAAATTCCAGAGATGCCGGGAATGGCATTATTATTGCTTACTATGGGAGAAGGAGTGTGACTAATACCGCTTTGCCATATCCAATTTTTTCGAAATCCTTCCCACACAGTTCCAGTGGAAGCATTATTGTCATCGTCTGCCATTCTTAATTTTGAATAGTCTTGACCGTTTGGAGATAATTCTCCCAGTGTTACATTTTGATAATTACCTTTTTCCATCAAGGCCCAATCCAAAAATTCAACAAGATTATCTTGTATCTCATTATTGAGAGTTGTATCGAATACGCTGTTGAATCCTTTAAGGTTGAGGTAATTCGACATATTCTACCTCAATATTTTTTTGAAAGAGTATGCCAAATCAATTTCTTGTTGTGGGCCGATAAATGCTCTAGTAATAAAATTATCTGCTTCGGTTCCAGAGAATTGTGGTGGAACTCTGAAAGATCCTCCACCAACCATGTGTCCTAATCCAGACCTACCTATTCCTGACTCTGGACTATATTGATAATTAGTAACAATAATGTTATCGCCACGCTTGAGCAACCAATCTAGCCAATGTAAGTCGCCGCCGTTATATATGGTGTGACCTTGTGGTAAAGATAGTAAATTGCTAAAATTGCTGGGCTGAAACTGTAATTCTAACCCACCCTTAAGGTTTGGCGAGAATTTAACTATTTTAATCACCGTGGCATCCACTACTGCTTGAATGATAGCATTTACTATCGACATAGTTTCACCGGGAATGCCAAATTGCCCTTTTAAAGAATAAGCCGGATCTGTTGATAAAAGTGCAGATATTTCTGGCTGTCTATGAATCCATATTGGTATAAGGGTTTTAACCTCGCTAAGTATTTCGCCTTGTTTTCTATTCATCACAGAATTCATATGATCGGCTATTGCTTTATTAACATTTTTTTCAATAGCACGAATAGAGTCTGTAATTTTAATAGATAGTGTCATTATATTCTCTTCCACAAGCAAGAAAAATATCTATCATTTTTAAATGTCACTGGAGCGTACTCGCCCATCATCTCGTATCTAAGCTCTTTTATGTCTTTTATATCTTTGTGAATAATCATAGCTTTGGCTTGTAAAATCTTTGGTAGATCAGACATAAAACCAACAGTTTGTACAGAACCTTCTGGAGCTTTTATATTACCGCCAACATTTACCCATTGTCTAGGGTCATAATATACCTTAAGTTTAATGTCGGTTAAAACTTCTACTTCTTTGATAATCTTATTGGCTCGTTCATAATCACCGCCGCGTATTCTGTGTGCATTAATAGAATTTTTCTCTGGTATATTATTATTGGGTGTATGTACAATTTCTTCAACCTTGTTGATAGATACTAATTGACATGTAACACCAAATATTTCTATGGTATAGTCGATAGCTTCATTATATTTATCAAATACGCTTTGTGGAATATTGATAGGCATTAAGTTAACCTTATATTGTTACATTTACCATTTGAACTTCTTCTATGGTATCCGCATCTTCTATGGCTCTTGCTTTTTCTGCATAAATGCCACTTAATTCTGATCTAGCCTGACCATAAGCTAGCATGATGCCAGTAAAATCAGATAAACTGATTAGATGAGATTGACCAGATAAATCTACTATAGATACTGGAGCGTCTACGCCAATATTTGATGCTTCTTTAGCTAATAAAAATGCACCCGTTAATAGGCTTACATCTTGAACCGTAAGGCCGAGTTTCCAGCCGGATGGAGTTTCCCATCCCTGACTTAATCTATCGCTCCATTTTTGATCTAGTATTTGTTTTTTAACTACTTTTTCGCTTTCTAATCTCCATAAAACGACCAACTCGTTCATTTCAATTAGTTTGTCTGCTGGAATTTCTAATTCAGAATGAAAAATATATTGATTGTTTTCATCTATAGAAATACCATCTATTGGAAAGATAGCTGAAATTTTTGCGTGTAGGTTAGAAAGATTCATATTAGCACTCCCAAGTTCCTAAAATACCACCAAAATAACCAGCCGCTCTACTATCTCCACCATAAACAGTAGCGGTTCCAGCTAGAACGGATTCCATAGTATAGTAATAATTAATGCCAACATCGGGACCATTATCGAAAGAGAAATACATTGAGTGATGACCGGGAACGCCAGTAAGACGCCTCATGCTATACAAAGGATTAAAGTGTGTAGTTGGATTATCAACAAAAGATTTAACAACGCCAAAATTATAGTTAACGGTGGTGGTTCCTTCATTAACAAATAATATCTGAGCGGATAATTCCACAAAACTATTTGTTAAAGAGAATCCGCCGTTTAAGATTTCTACAGGTGAGAATGTATTATTGATTGGCCTCCAAGCAGAATTGGCATATGTCCAAGGACCATTAGCGGAGAACCTACTAACGGGCTTGATAAGCTTATTGTGTTGATTGTATAGTCCTCTTCTCGTTGAAGAATCTTCTGTTTGAGTAGAAGAAATAGCTTTGAAACTTCCTATATATCTTCTGGTAAGATCAGCAGCTTTGCACCAAACACCATTAAGGTTGGTCATAGCATTAGCAAATCTTTCCGAATTTGTCTGCCAAGAATCATAAATTTCTAAAGCTGGGGTGCCATTGTTATTATAGATCATAATATCATAAATCTTATTTGCGGTTAAGCTACTAAGATTTAGCGATAATGTTCCAAAGTTTACAACATCCCAGAATGTACCATTATAGATAGCTATGGAGTTACCAGAGTGAGGACCGTAAAAAATTGTTGATGATATATCGCTACTTAGATAAAGTCTGCCACCAGCTATGTGAGCTACAGAAAAAGATAGTCTATCTGGTTTGATTCCACTAAGAGCTATTTTGGTATTAGTAACTGCACCGTTATCAATAGACCATATTGTACCATTACCACCCACGCTGATATCACCCTTATCTCCATCTCCAAGTTTTTGAATACCGCTGTTTAAAACTCCAGAAACATTATTAATGACAGCGATTGAAGAATTGTAGAAAGAAACAATACGAGTATTTAATATACCAGAAACATTTTCGATATCATTGTATGATGAGTAGGTATCTGATAAATCTGGTATATCTTCTGAAACTAATTGTCTAAATGCCGGATAACCGGGAGAACAGGGTGGAGTGCAGCCACTTGGCGGTCCAGCAAAAACAGTTCCAGCATTTTGTTGCTTGAATAAAAAGTTCTGGTTAACTACTCCGCTTAACTCTAAAACATAGCTTGCGCCGCTTAGTGTATCGACTGAATTTGGGACGAAGTGAGCTAATTGTCTACCACCAACATAGCCACTGTCGCCATTATTGCCAGAAGGAAAATATAATCCCGAAGATCCACAAATAAAACCAGAAGCTTTAATTATAGATTGATATCCATCACCACCAAGATCTACTCCGTAGGCTGGAGAAGTGTTATTTATACCTAATCTAGAATTAGCAGAATCCCATACAAGATTATTACTGTAATTTAAATGATTAGACGATTCCCATATAGCAATGCCGCTTTTTTGAGGTAAACTAAAATCAGATATTCCAGAACAATTTGAAATAGCGTGTGTTGCGGGATAAGTTACGAATACTTCTTTGATGCCTTCTGGAAAATTTACTTTAGAATTACTATTACTACTTTTGAATGGAAATCTAACTAATGAGTTCTGAACGCCAGTAACATATATGCCAGAACCTACTTCATAACTTGTGCCATCTGTAGCTGCGTAGAAAACATTGTCGTTGTTTTGATACGAAGATCCAAATGAGCTAAAGCCAATAACAGGACCGTTCAATAAAAAGTTGCCGGTGCCTAGTGTATAGCTAATTTCTTTTATACGATCAGAAACATAAATAACTTTTTCTGGCATGTTGTGTTACTCCAATTTATTGAACGACGGTTGGTGGAACACCACTTACTGCTCCAACACTTCTGCCGAAAACAACAAGATCATTCATAGCCGCGTCAACATATTCACCGGCATCGTTGATTACATGAAATGACAACTTGCGTAACATAGAAGCATCGTCGCCATATCTTCGAACAACGCCAACAGTATTAACGCTAAAGTCTTCACCGGCATCGTTATCACTTCTAGCATTTGAATTAGCCATAGCAACGTAGTCATTGTTTGCTAAAACGCCAGAAACAAATGTTATAAGGAATTTACCAGCACCGCCATCTCTTTCAATTTGACGAATATTGTATGAATCACGAACTTGAATTATGCCACCGCTAGCACTAAAGTTAATCCAAGCTTGAGCAACACCCTTGCCAGAACTAAAGCTGCTACCATCAGCATCAAACTTAACAGTTGTGCCACTTCCAACAATCATATTTTCTTTGGTGGAAGAAACATATTGAAATCTAATTCCATGATTATCACTTAAGCCATTATTACCGCTAGAATTAATCCAATTATTACCTACTCCTAAGTTATCTTGCATAACTCTAGTACCATTAAGATGCATATACTGAGTATGTGGATCGCCAACTGTCAAACCAGCTAGCGTATTATGCTGTATTCCACTTGCGCCGGGATATGGTTCATATTGAACACCTCCACCGGGAGAATTAGGAAAAGAAATTCCAGATTCTGCTATAAACATGCCGTACTGATTGTTTACTATCTTAGCTCTGACGTTGCTACCAGTAAATGGTGTGCTTACATCAAAGTCTCCACTAGCAACAATTTGATTAATGGAATCAACAATGTCTTCCATATTATGTCTAACGTCATAAGCAGAGATTAAACCAGCATTATTATCTGCTAATTCACTCTGTATGTTTGTTCTAATCTGATCTTGTGATAAAACAGCCATTTAATCCTCCGTTAATATCTAAAATAACCGCCTCTAAAATCGTAATCGCTATGAGTTCTGGCGATAAAGTCACTGCCGGGGCTATATGGGCCAAGAATTGCTTTACCAGCTAATGCGCGATCATCTTCCTTATAATCGAACAGAAGTTTTTCATATTTATCGCATAGATCTTTGTATAGCACAGTTAGTGTACTAGCAACGCCTCTTAAATCTATAGAAGAAACGCCATCTCTAACAGAAATGGCATTGGAAGCTTCAGACTTGATTTCACTGCCAACAATAATGCAAGCAGTTTTCATAGAAGTTAATACTACAAATGCCTCATCTTTTGTTTCTTGATCCGTTGGATCTGGAGACAGTAAGCATTGCTCAACATTGATTTGATAGTCATTTGGAAATGATGTATCATGCGTTACTAGATATGATGCAACCAAAATAGATGTTTCTATTCTTTTGTCGCTATATTTATATGAAGATGGATCAACATCATTAATAAGATATCTAACTATAGTTGACATTTGACCTTGCCAAGACATAAATCACCTATAAGTTGCAGTGTACTTGAAATGTGTGAACATCTGTATAATAAGTGCCGCTTGGCATTACAACTCTAGCTTGTAATTTATACAAACCGGCTTCATCTAAGTCGCCCGAAATGGTGTCATAGTATACTTGACCATCCGACCCATTAGTTAAAAGAATACCAGATCTATAAACTATAGAGTCATCTGGTTTTTTAAAAACCATAGTAATGCTAGAGGCATTGGATATATTTACAGCTTCACCATCATCTTGGATAGTTACCAAAAATCTAGTACCAATATTGTCTACGTGTAATTCGCTTGACATGTTATCTATATAATATGATTTGTGAGGTTTGTTTTATGGACAGGGTTATGTGTAAAATTTTCATAGTACAACTATCGGATTCTGCTGAATTGTCATAACGAAGTATAGGTTGGTCTGGGTTTCGCTCAAAATTTCTTGATCCTGCTGAACATATAAAATAAGTGGATATTCCTGACCGTTTAAAAATACTGATCCAGACGCTGAAAACGATACAGAGCTAAAGCAGCCAAACATGAGTACCTCATCTAGATATACACTAAATGGAAGCCAATTCATCTATAGAAATAGCTAGCTTTACAGCTTTCCTCCTATTAGCATCTTGAGAGCTTAATGACGCCCTAGCCTGTCCATATTGTAACATTAATATGGTTAATTCTTGTAGGGTTAAATTATGTGAATTTCCATCGGTGTCTATAATAAAAATAGGCGCATTTATGCCCATAGCAGACGCTTCTTTGGCTAGTGTAAAATTACCATTCAATAAGGCAACATCCTGAGTTGATATTCCAAGCTTCCAACCATATGCGGTTGTCCAGCCATTTTGAACAATAGTCTCCCAATCTTGATCAATTTGAGCTAGTTTTTCGATTTTGGCTTTTTCTAAAGGTAAATTGGATATGATGTTATTTATTTGATTTAACTGCTCTGTGGTTGGTATATCAACATAGTCAACTCTATATGAGTTATTTTCTACGCCAACCCCAAGTATTGGGATTATTTCGCTAATCAAATTGTGCAATATCTCTACGTCTAATAACATAAGTCCTCGCTAACATAAAATCTGAGAATGAATTTCGGCATTGTTAAAAGATCCAGACGTTCCATTTGTTGAGTTTTCTAATAACTGTAAATAGTGATACCCTGCTGAAATGTTCTCAAGAATGTTTGTAAGTCCTACTCTAATAGGGCTAGCATTAGCATTAATAGTTAGTAATACTTCATCCGATCCAGACGTTGTTGAATCTAGTCCTAGGCTTGAGGATGCGCCGTTTTGTTGAGATACCCAATATCCACCCAGAATATTAGCAGATAAACCAAGAACAAATAAAGATCTACCCTGACCAACTGTTGTATTATTGTTCCAAGCTCTAACGGTAAGGCTCGTGTATGTGTGTGTGGCTCCAACGAGACTAGCCCGTGATTGTTTGTAAGTTTGATTATATAGGCTCCATACAAATCTTCTGGAGGTGCTGTCTTCGCACTGACCTATTGTAGCTGTGGTTCTGATAGTACCAATATATCTCCGCGTAGTTGCTCCAGTTTTTACATATATACCATCTTGTGTCGTTAATGCAGTTGCTCTTGTTGTATCATTAGTCCAAGCTGTAGATTCTAATGCTGGAGTACCATTGTTATTGTATACGAATATATCAAAATTAGTATTTGCTGCATATCCACTTAAACTTAGACTCAATTCAGAGAACGTATATACTATCCAAGCCGATCCGCTATATAAAGAAATTCTATTTCCATGAAAAGGAGTATAGTATATTGTTGTTTTAGCTGTTTGATCTGTGGTGCTGATGGGAACGCCAGCTTCTAATGTTAATCTGCCCGCCGCAAATATATCTGTAATTGGCAATAATCCGCTAACAGAACTATTAAAATCTGTGATATTTGAACTGGTATGGGTGTGTCCATTAACACTAACCGCTGTACCATTAACCAAAAGATTTTGACTAAAATTTCCTGTGCCAACAACATCCAATTTATATGATGGCGTAGCTGTTCCTATTCCAACATTGCCATTAAAATAATTCGTAGCTGTACCATTAGCATAAAAATTAAATCTATTTGTTCCGCTAGGAATATCTGAAAAAAATCCGTGATTAAATGTTGCTCCAGTAAGAGTATTTCCAGCAATAAATCCATATTGAGTATTAACTGGTCCAGACAAAGTTCCCTGAGAAGCATAAAAATGAAGAATACTGCCGGTGCCAGAAGCTGAAACGCTTGAAATGCTAGTAAAATACTGACCATTTGAGGTAGCGGCTGAACCTATTTGACCATAATTCAATACTCCATAAGCCGTTGATCCACCATTTATTTGCGATGATAAAACTAGCCCGCCGTTGCCACCGTTTGACGCAGTTCCAACTAAAAGTTGACCAGTTGAAACTGAAATGGTTCCAGCAACGTCTAATTTATATGATGGTGATGCTGTGCCTATACCAATATTACCATTACTACTTATTCTAAGTCTTTCATTTCCGCTAGTTGCTATGGCTAAACTTTTTGTGGTTGGACAAAATAGACCAGTATCAGTATTAAAATTAAAAGCAAATGATGGCAAAGCGGCGGTTCCAGAATTAGCATAGCTAGATGGAGAATACAGCGCGGTAGCTAAATATAGATTTCTAAAACCAAAAGAGCTTGATCCAATATCATAAGAATTATTAGCAAGAGGCAATAAATTACCAGCACTAGATATCTTTAATTTGCCGGTTGCTGATTCGCTACTTGCTGTAGAAAATACCAATGATGTCGCATTAGATGTGGCCGTGAATGTACTCTCTGCTTCAGCATAAATGCCGCCTCCAATTAAAATAGCGTCTGAACCACTAGTTTCACTAGAGGCGGCAAATGATATGCGTCCTAAAACATCTGAAGCTATAATGTCGCTATCAGATGTCTGTAGAGTAATTGATTGAACCATAAATTACACTATAAACCAATTTGTTCCATCAGAAACGAAAGTTAAAGCTTCATATTGATAATACAATACCTTTGAGGTTGCTCCGTCAATAGTATCAGTACTATTACGAGAAATAGTAACTGAACCTGCGGCACTATCAGTCTTTTTAACGATTACCATCTTTCCAGAAGCTGGTGCTGGCAATTTGATAGTTATACCACCTGCTCCAGCGGCTACTAAATTGATATCAGAAGCAATAGTTTCATTAGCTGAGAATGATGAGTCAACAGTTCTAACTCTCTTAGCCTCAGTAATGGCACCATCGGCAATTTTGCCAGTAGTAACATTGCTATCTAAAATCTTAGCTGTTGTGACAGCATCGGAAGCAATTTTATTAGCAGTAACGGCTGAATTAGCTAGTTGGGTTTCACCGACCGCCGTAGCAGCAATCTTAGAACTAGTAATACCGCTATCTTTAACTCTAAGAATGTCGGCATTGACTTCGACTGTAGAATTATCAACATTAAGATGCACAGTCATTGTGTCGGTCGCACCGGCGACAGTAGTGATACCGCTACCACCAGCTACTGTGATTGTGTCTCCGCTTGTTAATGTCTGACTAGTTCCACCGTCTCCAGCTAAAGTAAATGATGTAGCAGCAACGCCAGTAGGAATGGCATAATAAGTTGATCCATCGTTCGTAAACTTCCACTGATCGGTTCCTTCATCATAATAAAGCTTGACGTTTGTTGAATCTCCACGCTCAATTTCCAAGCCAGCATCCAGAGATGGAACGCCAGTTACATTTTTATTGAGTAGAATAATATTGTCTTCTACGGTTAAAGTGGCTGTGTTTAATGTTACAACGTCGCCGTTTACCGTTAAATCACCGGCAATAACCACGCCAGACGAGAAGGTGGCGATGCCGTCGCTACCTAAAGTTAGAATTCCGGTTTGACTAGCGCTACCGATTTTTCCGCCATTTGGTAGCTTAATATTGGGAGCTACTAGGCTTGTTCCGTCGAATGTAAAGTTGGCATTAGATTCAAAAACTTGATCTGATGCGGCTGTTCCGAAATATACAATGCCGGAAGGATTTCTATCTATTGGTGAATATGCCATGTTGATTTACCTCTGTGTGTAATGGTGGGAAAATACACTAATTTATACACTAAAATACGTACCAATTTGTGTTGTTAGATATCAAAGATACCGACTCATGCTCATAATATAGTAAAAAGGATTCTTTTCCGTCTATCAATTGATTTCCTGCGGAAGATAGACTTAATTGGTGAGAACCTAATTTTTTGATTGCGATTTCTACGCCGCCGTTCCCAGAAGGGTTGGGTAAAGTTAAGTTGATGGGGCCAGAAGAACAATCCGCAAATACGATATCATAGATTGACGATATTACAGTGTTAGAATTAATATTGATATACGATTTATTTAGTCTAGCTCCACCGGCAGCAGTTACTTGAATACTATTATCTGGAAATAAAATACCAGCCGCATTTATTGCAGAAATATAGTTATTGTGATCTAAAAAAACCGCCCTGTCGGCTGGATATGTACAGAATACTATTGATAATCCATCTAAAGCTATCTTTGAGTTATTATTTGTGCTTTTAAGAACAGTGTCTCTAGATAAAGAATTGGTAGAAGCGTTATACGTTCCTATTCCTATTTCAAAGTTAGCATTATTCTCAATAGTATAAAAAGTGGAATTACCATCACCAATAGCACTACTGAATGATGTGAAACCATTATAAGTTTCATTAAAAACAACCGACCCTATGCCGGTTGTGATTGATGCCTCTTTAACTCTATCTGCTAGTTTAAACATAGTTCACTCATAATGCTGGACAAACCTTGATATTTAAATTGTATTGACCAGAATTATCAATGTGTGGATTATCTCTATA
>Ga0164292_10001811_pt1 | contig 17407 bp, 13 predicted proteins | sample GEODES117metaG_FD_111486 | JGI IMG/M metagenome (GOLD analysis project Ga0164292, IMG submission 111486) | Eutrophic lake water microbial communities from Lake Mendota, Wisconsin, USA - GEODES117 metaG | ecosystem: Environmental > Aquatic > Freshwater > Lake | place: USA: Lake Mendota...
TCTTTTCCGCAAGAAGAATCTGGAGGAGCAGCTTGCCGTGCTGGTTCCCCAGCTTGATCTGGCGGTTTCCCTCGATCTGCCGGTGATCATCCACTGCCGTGATGCGGCGGAGCCGATGCTCGCCCTGCTGCGGCAGCGCCAGGCCGAGGGCTGCTGTCCGCGAGGGGTGATGCACTGCTGGGGGGGAAACCCCGAGGAGATGGAGGGCTTCCTGGAGCTGGGTCTGTACATCAGCTTCAGTGGCACCGTCACGTTTCCCCGTGCGGAGTCGACCCATGCGTGCGCTCGCCTCGTGCCGGCCGATCGCTTCCTGGTGGAGACCGACTGCCCGTTCCTGGCGCCGGTGCCGCGCCGCGGCCAGCGCAATGAGCCCGCTTTCGTGGCCGTGGTAGCTGCCCGGGTGGCCGAGCTGCGGGGCGAAAGCCTGGTAGAGGTGGCCCATACCAGCAGTGCCAACGCGGAGCGCCTCTTCAACTTGCCCCTTCACACTGTATGATGGTTCATTGGCCTGGAAGCGGAAGCGCTCCCTTTGTCGATCCAGTCACCGTTGATCCCCCCAGCTGCCCCGCCCCTGTGGCCAGCAGCTTGCCCGGCTAGCTCCCGCGCGCTCGCACGCCGGCGAGTTCCATAGGCGCACGTCCCGATTCGCCTCCCCCTTCCCCGGGGGAGGCCTCGTGGTCGTTGCGCCTCTCCCCGTCGCCGGCAACCAGGGTCCCCTCTGCCGTCGGTTCCCTTGATCCCCGCGGCTGGCATCGCGTTCTTCCCCCTCCGGCCCATTCCGTCCCCCGTCCCGCAGTTCCCCCGCATGAGCAGCGCGATCCAGGTCGCCAAGACCGTCACCTACCTGCCCGATTTGGTGGAGGTGCAGCGGGCCAGCTTCAAATGGTTCCTTGAAAAGGGCCTGATCGAGGAGCTTGACAGCTTTTCGCCGATCACCGATTACACCGGCAAGTTGGAGCTGCATTTCATCGGCAGCGAGTACCGGCTCAAGCGTCCCCGCCACGATGTGGAAGAGGCAAAGCGTCGCGATGCGACCTTTGCTTCCCAGATGTATGTCACCTGCCGGCTGATCAACAAGGAAACCGGCGAGATCAAAGAGCAGGAGGTTTTCATCGGCGAGCTGCCGCTGATGACCGAGCGTGGCACGTTCATCATCAATGGCGCCGAGCGGGTGATCGTTAACCAGATCGTGCGCAGTCCCGGCGTTTACTTCAAAGACGAACAGGACAAGAATGGCCGCAAAACCTTCAATGCCAGTCTGATCCCCAACCGCGGCGCCTGGCTGAAGTTCGAGACCGATAAGAACGATCTTCTGCATGTGCGGGTTGATAAGACACGCAAGATCAACGCCCACGTGCTGATGCGCGCCATCGGCCTCTCCGACAACGACGTGCTCGACAAGCTGCGTCACCCGGAGTACTACCAGAAGTCGATCGGCGCCGCCAACGACGAGGGCATCGCTTCAGAAGACCAAGCCCTGCTGGAGCTCTATAAGAAGCTTCGGCCGGGTGAGCCCCCCTCCGTCAGCGGTGGCCAGCAGCTTCTGCACAGCCGCTTCTTTGATCCCAAGCGCTACGACCTTGGTCGCGTCGGTCGCTACAAGATCAATAAGAAGCTCCGGCTCACAATTCCCGATGCCACCCGCACCCTCACCCCTGAGGATGTGCTGTCGACGATCGATTACCTGATCAACCTCGAGCTCGATGTTGGCGGTGCCACCCTCGATGACATCGACCATCTGGGCAATCGCCGCGTTCGCTCGGTGGGCGAACTGCTGCAGAACCAAGTGCGCGTTGGTCTGAACCGCCTGGAGCGCATCATCAAGGAGCGCATGACCGTCGGCGAGACCGATTCGCTCACCCCGGCCCAGCTGGTGAACCCCAAGCCCTTGGTGGCCGCGATCAAGGAGTTCTTTGGCTCCAGCCAGCTGAGCCAGTTCATGGATCAGACCAACCCGCTGGCCGAGCTCACCCACAAACGCCGCATCAGTGCCCTTGGCCCCGGTGGCCTCACCCGCGAGCGGGCAGGCTTCGCCGTGCGGGATATCCACCCCTCCCACTACGGCCGCATCTGCCCGATCGAAACACCGGAGGGCCCGAATGCCGGCCTGATCGGTTCGCTGGCGACCCACGCCCGCGTCAACGAATACGGCTTCATCGAAACCCCCTTCTGGAAGGTGGAGAACGGGGTGGTCAACAAGCAGGGAAACCCGATCTATCTCTCCGCCGACCTCGAAGACGAGTGTCGCGTAGCCCCCGGCGACGTGGCCACCGATTCGGATAGCCGCATCACCGCCGATCTGGTACCAGTCCGCTACCGACAGGATTTTGAGACCGTCCCACCCAGCCAGGTGGATTACGTCCAGCTCTCACCGGTGCAGGTGATCTCGGTGGCCACCTCCCTGATCCCTTTCCTGGAGCACGACGACGCGAACCGAGCGCTGATGGGCTCGAACATGCAGCGTCAGGCGGTGCCTCTGTTGCGCCCGGAGCGGCCCTTGGTGGGTACGGGTCTTGAGACCCAGGTGGCCCGCGATTCAGGCATGGTGCCGATCACTCGCGTCAACGGCACGGTCACCTTCGTGGATGCCACGCTGATCGCGATCCGCGACGAGCAGGGCTTTGAGCACCTGCATCATCTGCAGAAGTACCAACGCTCCAACCAGGACACCTGCTTGAACCAGCGGCCGATCGTCCGCCAGGGCGACACGGTGATTGCGGGTCAGGTGCTGGCCGATGGCTCCGCTTGCGAGGGTGGTGAGATCGCCCTTGGCCAGAATGTTCTGATCGCCTACATGCCGTGGGAGGGCTACAACTACGAAGACGCCATTCTGGTGAGCGATCGGCTTGTTCAGGATGATCTTTACACCTCGGTGCACATCGAGAAGTACGAGATCGAGGCCCGTCAGACCAAGCTGGGTCCCGAGGAGATCACTCGCGAGATCCCGAACGTTGCTGAGGAGAGCCTGGGCAACCTCGATGAGATGGGAATCATCCGCATCGGTGCCTATGTCGAAAGTGGTGACATCCTTGTCGGCAAAGTCACGCCGAAAGGCGAATCCGATCAGCCTCCGGAAGAGAAGCTGCTGCGAGCCATCTTTGGCGAGAAAGCGCGCGATGTGCGCGACAACTCCCTGCGAGTTCCCAGCACTGAACGCGGCCGTGTCGTCGACGTGCGTATCTACACCCGGGAGCAGGGAGACGAGCTGCCCCCTGGCGCCAACATGGTGGTTCGGGTCTACGTGGCCCAGCGCCGCAAGATCCAAGTGGGCGACAAAATGGCTGGCCGCCACGGCAACAAGGGCATCATCAGCCGCATCCTTCCCCGGGAAGATATGCCCTACCTCCCTGATGGCACCCCAATCGACATCGTGCTCAATCCCTTGGGCGTGCCCAGCCGGATGAACGTTGGCCAGGTGTTCGAGTGCCTGATGGGCTGGGCGGCTGCCCACCTCAATGCCCGCGTCAAAGTGGTGCCGTTCGATGAGATGCACGGTGATGAAACGTCCAAGAACACCGTCACTGCCTACCTCGAGGAAGCTGCCCGCCAACCCGGCAAGGATTGGGTCTACAAACCCGACCATCCCGGCAAGATCTATCTGATCGATGGCCGCACCGGTGAGCCTTTCGACCAGCCCGTGACCGTGGGCTATGCCCACATCCTCAAGCTGGTGCACCTGGTGGACGACAAAATCCACGCCCGCTCCACCGGCCCCTACTCCCTCGTCACCCAGCAGCCGCTGGGCGGTAAGGCCCAACAGGGCGGTCAGCGGCTCGGCGAGATGGAGGTCTGGGCCCTGGAGGCCTACGGCGCCGCCTACACGCTGCAGGAGCTCCTCACCGTCAAGTCCGACGACATGCAAGGTCGCAATGAGGCCCTCAACGCCATCGTCAAGGGCAAGCCGATCCCGCGTCCTGGCACGCCGGAGTCCTTCAAGGTGCTGATGCGGGAGTTGCAGTCCCTGGGTCTTGATATCGCCGTCTACACCGACGCCGGCGAAGAAGTCGACCTGATGCAAGACGTCAATCCCCGCCGCAGCACCCCTAGCCGGCCCACCTACGAGTCCCTCGGCGTCGCGGACTACGACGACGACTGATCGCCAGTGCCGGAGCCGGCCCTCGGCTCCGCCCCCTTCTCTTCCCTCCCCCTTCCGCGCGTCCGGTTCCCATGTCCAACAGCAACCTCCGCACCGAAAACCACTTCGATTACGTCCGGATCACGCTCGCCTCCCCGGAGCGGATCATGCAGTGGGGGCAGCGCACCCTTCCCAATGGCCAGGTGGTCGGCGAGGTCACCAAGCCGGAGACGATTAACTACCGCACCCTCAAGCCCGAGATGGACGGGCTGTTCTGCGAGAAGATCTTCGGCCCCTCCAAGGATTGGGAATGCCACTGCGGGAAGTACAAACGGGTGCGTCACCGCGGCATCGTCTGCGAGCGCTGTGGCGTTGAGGTCACCGAGAGCCGGGTACGCCGCCACCGGATGGGCTTTATCAAGCTAGCCGCGCCCGTCTCCCACGTCTGGTATCTCAAGGGGATCCCGAGCTATGTGGCGATCCTGCTCGATATGCCCCTGCGGGATGTGGAGCAAATCGTTTACTTCAACTGCTATGTGGTGCTCGATCCGGGCGATCACAAGGATCTCACCTACAAGCAGCTCCTCACAGAGGATGAGTGGCTGGAGATCGAAGACCAGATCTTTGCTGAAGACTCCGATATCGAGAATGAGCCCGTTGTCGGCATCGGTGCCGAGGCCCTCAAGAGCCTGCTCGAGGATCTGAACCTCGCCGAGATCGCTGAGCAACTGCGGGAGGACATCAGCGCCAGCAAGGGTCAGAAACGGGCCAAGCTGATCAAGCGCCTGCGGGTGATCGACAATTTCATTGCCACCAGTGCTCGGCCTGAGTGGATGGTGCTGGACGTGATTCCAGTGATTCCGCCCGATCTGCGGCCGATGGTTCAGCTCGATGGCGGCCGTTTCGCCACCAGCGATCTCAACGACCTCTACCGGCGGGTGATCAACCGCAACAACCGCCTGGCGCGGCTGCAGGAGATCCTTGCCCCGGAGATCATCGTCCGCAACGAAAAGCGGATGTTGCAGGAGGCCGTCGACGCCCTGATTGATAACGGTCGCCGCGGTCGCACCGTGGTGGGGGCTAACAACCGTCCCCTCAAGTCGCTCAGCGACATCATCGAGGGCAAGCAGGGACGTTTCCGTCAGAACCTGCTAGGCAAGCGGGTCGACTACTCCGGTCGTTCCGTGATTGTGGTGGGCCCCAAGCTCAAGATGCATCAGTGCGGTCTGCCCAAGGAGATGGCGATCGAGCTGTTTCAGCCGTTCGTTATCCATCGCCTGATCCGCCAGAACATCGTCAATAACATCAAGGCCGCCAAAAAGCTCATTCAGCGTGCTGATGACGAGGTGATGCAGGTGCTGCAGGAGGTGATCGAAGGTCACCCGATCCTGCTGAATCGCGCCCCGACCCTGCACCGTCTGGGCATCCAGGCCTTTGAGCCCAAGCTCGTCGATGGTCGCGCCATCCAGCTCCATCCGCTGGTGTGCCCCGCCTTCAACGCTGACTTTGACGGTGACCAGATGGCCGTGCACGTGCCCCTGGCAATCGAGGCCCAGACGGAGGCCCGCATGCTGATGCTCGCCAGCAACAACATCCTTTCCCCGGCCACCGGCGAACCGATCATCACCCCGTCCCAGGACATGGTGCTCGGCGCCTACTACCTCACGGCCGAACAGCCAGGCTCCAGCCGCCCCATCTTCCCCGTGCGCTCCTCCGACGATCGCTCGCGCCTGTATGCCTCCCTCGACGACGTGCTCGCCGCCTTCGAAGAGAAACACGTGAAGCTGCACGATTGGATCTGGGTGCGCTTCCAGGGAGAGGTCGACAGTGAAGACGAAGATCGCGAACCCCAGAGCGTTGACACCCTGCCCGACGGCACTCGCATTGAGCAGTGGAAGTACCGCCGTGATCGCTACGACGAGGACGGAGCCCTGATTAGCCGTTATGTGCTCACCACCGTCGGTCGTGTGGTCATCAACCAGGTGATCATCGATGCTGTCGCCACCGCCTGACCCGTTTCTGAAGCCGGCCGCCTGAGTCTTCGGCCCCCCCGTTCCGCCCTATTCCGCCACCCCGACCGCGCGCGTCATGACCGCCTCCCCCGCCAAGAAGTCCAGCAAGAAGTCCGCCGCCCGCGAGGTTGAGGTCCAGGCACCCCCCATCGGGGGGGCCGGCCCGCTGAGCCGCCAGGCGCCCACCTTCCGCAACCGGGTGATCGATAAGAAAGCCCTGCGCAACCTGGTCTCCTGGGCCTTTAAGCACCATGGAACCGCAGCCACGGCGGCGATGGCCGATGAGCTCAAGAATCTCGGCTTCCACTACGCCACCCAGGCCGCTGTCTCGATTTCGGTGGACGACCTGCGCATCCCCGGCGACAAGGCCGCCCTGCTCGAGGAGGCCGAGCAGCAGATCACCGAAACCGAAGAGCGGTATCGCCTTGGAGAAATCACCGAGGTTGAGCGCCACACCAAGGTGATCGACACCTGGACGGAAACCAACGAGCGCCTCGTGGCGGCTGTGCGCCGCAACTTCAACGAGAACGATCCGCTCAATTCCGTCTGGATGATGGCCAACTCCGGCGCCCGGGGCAACATGTCCCAGGTGCGCCAGCTGGTCGGCATGCGCGGCCTTATGGCAAATCCCCAGGGCGAGATCATCGACCTGCCGATCCGCACCAATTTCCGCGAGGGTCTCACGGTCACCGAATACGTGATCTCCTCCTACGGCGCACGCAAGGGACTGGTGGACACCGCCCTGCGCACCGCCGACTCCGGCTATCTCACCCGCCGTCTGGTGGATGTGGCCCAGGATGTGATTGTGCGCGAGGAAGATTGCGGCACCCTTCGCGGCATCCCGATTGAGGCCGAAGATGGTGGCCGCTTCGGCAAGAAGCTGATTGGTCGTCTCGCCGCTGAGCCCGTCGTTGCTGCCGACGGCACGGTGCTGGTGGAGCGGGACGGACCGATCGATGAGGTGCTCTCGCCCGCGATCGAAGCAGCTGGCGTTCGCACCGTGGTGGTGCGCTCGCCACTCACCTGCGAGGCCTCCCGTTCGGTTTGCCGCAAGTGCTACGGCTGGGCCCTAGCCGACAACCAGCTCGTGGATCTGGGCGAGTCGGTGGGCATCATCGCCGCCCAGTCGATCGGGGAGCCTGGCACCCAGCTCACCATGCGCACCTTCCACACCGGCGGCGTGTCCACCGCTGAGACCGGTGTGGTGCGCTCCCTGGCCGAGGGCCTGGTGGAGTTCGGAGCGAAGGCGCGGGTTCGCGCCCACCGCACGCCCCACGGGGTGGAGGCCCACCTGGCCGAAACCGACTTCAGCCTTGAGGTCAAGCCCACCGGCAAAGGCAAGCTCCAGAAACTGAGCATTACATCCGGCTCCATCCTCTTCGTGGAAGATGGCGCCAGCGTGCCCTCCGATACCATTCTTGCCCAGATTTCCTCCGGGGCTCAGGTCAAGAAGAGCGTCGAAAAGGCCACCAAAGACGTTATCTGCGATCTGGCCGGCCAGGTGCGCTTCGAAGACGTGATCCAGCCCCGGGAGGTCACCGACCGCCAGGGCAACATCACCCACAAGGCCCAGCGTCTCGGACGCCTCTGGGTGTTCAGTGGTGATGTTTATAACCTGCCTCCCAATGCCCAACCGGTTGTTGCTGGCGTCCGGCAGGTGACCACCGGTGAGGTTTTGGCCGAGAGTCGCCTGGTGAGCGAGTACGGCGGCGCCGTGCGCCTCCGCGATTCCGCCGGTGATTCACGGGAGGTGCAGATCGTCACCGCCAGCCTCACCCTTAAGGACTGCAAGCTGGTCTGTGAATCCACCCATTCTGGTGAGATCTGGCACCTGGAAGGTAAGGATGACATTCGCTACCTTCTCAAGACCCAGCCCGGCAGCAAGATCGGTAACGGCGAGGTGATCGCCGAACTCGCCGACGACCGTTTCCGCACCCAGAGCGGCGGTATCGTCCGCTTTGCTCCAGGCCTGGCGATCAAGAAGGCCCGCTCCGCCAAGCACGGCTACGAGGTCAGCAAGGGCGGCACTCTGCTGTGGATCCCTCAGGAAACCCACGAAATCAACAAGGACATCTCCCTGTTGATGATTGAGGATGGCCAGTGGATCGAAGCCGGTACTGAGGTGGTGAAGGATATCTTCAGCCAGACCGCTGGTATCGTCACCGTCACCCAGAAGAACGACATCCTTCGCGAGATCATTGTGCGCGCCGGCGAGCTGCACATGATCGCCGATAGCAAGGTGCTCAGCCGTTACTCGGGAGAGGGTCGTATGGTCAATCCTGGCGAAGAGATCGCCCCGGGACTGACGGCCAAGGCCATGCACTTCGTCGAAGCGGTCGACATGCCGGAGGGCGGTGCCCTGCTGCTGCGGCCCGTGGAGGAATACGCCATCCCCGATGAGGCGCACCTCCCGGATTTGGGCACCGTAAAGCAGTCCGGAGGGCCCTCCCTTTCCCTCAAGGCCAGCCAGCGCCTCACCTACAAGGATGGTGAGCTGATCAAGAGTGTTGACGGCATTGAGTTGCTGCGCACCCAGCTGATCATGGAGACGATCGACACCACTCCCCAGATGACCGTGGATGTGGAGTCGGTGCCCGACAAACGGGCCAAAGCGACCGATCGGCTGCAGTTGGTGATCCTCGAAACCCTGCTGGTGCGGCGCGACACCCTCTCCGACGCCAGCCATGGCTCCACCCACACCGAACTGGCGGTGCAGGACGGAGACAGCGTCAAGCGCGGCGATGTGGTGGCCACCACCCAGATCCTCTGCAAGGAAGATGGCGTGGTGCAGCTGCCCGAATCCGTCACCGGCGAGCCGATTCGCCGTCTGATCGTGGAGCGCTCCACCGACACCCGCACCATCGATCTGGGCTCGGCCCGCCCGGATGTGAACCTCGCCCAGCGCATCGTCGATGGAGACCCGCTTGCCGTGGGGGTTGCGGCCCCCTGCTGCGGCGAAGTGGAGGCCATCGAAGGCAGCAAGCTGCGCATTCGCCTGGGTCGTCCCTACATGGTTTCGCCTGACTCGGTGCTGCATGTGCGCGACGGTGAGTTGGTGCAGCGGGGCGACGGATTGGCCCTGCTCGTGTTCGAGCGGCAAAAAACTGGCGACATCGTGCAGGGTCTGCCCCGGATCGAGGAACTTCTCGAAGCTCGCCGTCCGCGGGAGTCGGCCGTGCTGTGCCGCAAGTCCGGCGTCGTACAGATCAAGCAAGGGGAGGACGACGACTCCCTCACGGTGGCGGTGGCCGAGGCCGACGAATCCGTCAGCGAGTATCCGATCCTGCTCGGCCGCAATGTCATGGTCAGCATTGGCCAAGCGGTAACGGCAGGTGAGCTGCTCACCGACGGGCCGATCAACCCGCACGAGCTGCTCGAGTGCTATTTCGATGACCTGCGCAGCCGCAAGCCGACCCTCGAGGCGGCCCAGGAGGCGATCTCCAAGCTCCAGTTCACGATGGTGCAGGAGGTGCAGAACGTCTATCGCTCCCAGGGGGTTTCGATCGACGACAAGCACATCGAGGTGATCGTGCGGCAGATGACCAGCAAGGTGCGAATCGAGGATGCTGGCGACACCACGCTTCTGCCCGGTGAGCTGATCGAGCTGCGCCAGGTGGAGCAGGTCAACTCGGCGATGGCGATCACCGGCGGCGCTCCGGCGGAGTTCACCCCGGTGCTGCTCGGCATCACCAAAGCCTCCCTCAACACCGATAGCTTCATCTCGGCGGCGTCCTTCCAGGAGACCACCCGCGTACTCACGGAAGCCGCCATCGAGGGCAAGAGCGACTGGCTGCGCGGCCTCAAGGAGAACGTGATCATCGGCCGCCTGATCCCCGCTGGCACCGGCTTCGGGGGCTTCGAGGAGGAATTGCGTGCCGAGGCCGGCCCCCATCCCGACATCCTTGAGGAGGAGGCTGCGGGCTTCCGTCGCGCGCAGAACCTTCGCCCCGATTACACGGTGGATGAGATGCCCGCTCCGGCCAGTTCAGCGGCGGTGCTTGATGACCCCTCCGATGAGGACCTGGAGGCCACCCGCAGCCGCCATGGCATCGAGGCCAGCGCCAGCGGCTTCGCCGCCTTCGTCCGCCCGTCGGTCGACGAGCTGGAGGAGGACCTGATCCCCGACCCCGATGCGTTGGAGGGCCTGCAGGAGGAGGGGCTGCTGAGCGATGACTGATTCCTCCCCCGCCGCTGGCCTCACCGAGCTGGGCACGCCCATCCCCCAGCGGCGTCTCCCCCGTTGGGGGTTCCACGCCCACAACGAGAAGCTGCATGGCCGCATCGCCATGCTCGGCTTCATCGCCCTTTTGGCGGTGGAGTGGAAGCTCGGCCACGGCATCCTGATCTGGCCCTGATCTGCCCCACCGCTGTCGTCTGCCGCCGTCCCCCGGCCGCACTCGCTTCGCCTTCCCCCACCCTCCCCTGATCCCTCCCGAGACCGCCACCCCCTGCGACGACGCCCCCCTGCTCGGCAGGGGGCGCGACGAATTGGAGCAATGGGCCCAAGCCCAGGGCCAACCTCCCTTCCGCGGTCGCCAGCTGCACGAGTGGATCTACACCCGCGGTGTGCGCGATCCCCAGGCGATCACGGTGCTGCCCAAGAGCTGGCGGGAGCAGCTGGCCCCAGGTCTGATCGGCCGCCTGTCCCTGGTGCATCGCAGCGACGCGGTCGATGGCACCGTGAAACTGCTGCTCGGCACCGAGGATGACCTCACCCTGGAGACCGTAGGCATTCCCGCCGGCGAGCGCCTCACCGTCTGTGTCAGCAGCCAGGTGGGCTGTCCGATGGCCTGCCGCTTCTGCGCCACCGGCAAAGGGGGGTTGCAGCGGTCCCTGGCGCCACACGAGATCGTCGATCAGGTGCTGAGCGTGCGCGAGGCGATGGACCGTCGCCCCAGCCATGTGGTGTTCATGGGTATGGGGGAACCTTTGCTCAACATCGATGCGGTGTTGGCGGCAATCGACTGCCTCTGCCGAGACCTGGGCATGGCCCAGCGGCAGATCACCGTCAGCACTGTGGGGGTGCCCGGCACCCTGCCCGCCTTGGCAGAGCGGGCCCGGCAGCGCCTGGGGCGAGCCCAGTTCACCCTCGCCGTGAGCCTGCATGCCCCAGACCAGAGGCTGCGCCATGCCCTGATCCCCACCGCCCACACCTATCCGATTGAGTCTCTGCTCGAGGATTGCCGCCACTACGTGGCGGAAACCGGCCGGCGGGTGAGCTTCGAGTACATCCTGCTCGGCGGCGTCAACGACCAGCCCCATCACGCCGTTGCCCTGGCCCGCTTGCTGCGGGGGTTTCAGAGCCATGTGAACCTAATCCCCTACAACCCGATCGCGGAGGAGGAGTTCCGTCGTCCCGAGCCCGGGGCCGTGGAGGCCTTTCGCCGGGCCCTGCTGCAGCGCCATGGGGCCGTGAGCGTGCGCGCCAGCCGGGGCCTCGATGCTGATGCCGCCTGCGGTCAGCTGCGCCGCCGCATCAGCGCCGACGCATCAGCGCCGATGCCCTGAGCGCCGAGGCCCTCAGCACCGAGGCCCTCAGGTCGGATCCCGGAGCGGATCGAACGCTCCCCTGACCCCCTCGCCGTTCCAGGGGGTCAGCCGGACCATGAGCAGGAACGCCGGTAGCGCGGCCAGGGCGCTCAGCACGAAGAAGCTGCTCCAGCCCACCCTTTCCGTGAGGATGCCCGCCGGAAGCGAGAGCAACGAACGGCTCAGGGCGTAGACCCCCGAGAGCAGCGCATACTGGGTGGCCGAAAACCGGGGGTTGCACAGGCTCATCAGCAGGGCCACGAAGGCTGCCCCCACCATCCCCCCGCTCAGGTTCTCCAGCCCCACCGCCGCCAGCAACGCCGCCATGCCCCCGCCGAAGTGGGCCAGCACCGCATAGCTCAGGTTCCCCGCCGCTCCCAGCAGGGCAAACAGCCAGAGAGAGCGGTTCATCCCCAGCCGCCCGAACAGGATCCCCCCGAGCACCGTGCCCACGATGGTGGCGGCGATCCCCCAACCCGCCTGCACCGTGCCCACCACTTCCGGGCTAAATCCTTGTTGCAGCAGGAAGGGCACCGCCATCACCCCCAGCAGGCCATCGGGCCAGCGGTAGAGGAGCACCAGGGCCAGCAGCATCACCGCCCGGGGGCCGCCGCTGCGATGCAGGAACTCGCGCGCCGGCCCCACCACCGCCTGTCGCAGACTGGTGACCTGGTGCTGGATCGGCGGCAGGCGGGGCGCACTCAGGGTGAAGGGCACCACCGCAAGCATTAGCGCCGCCGAGGCCAGGAACGCCGTGGCCCAGCCGCTGCGGCCCGCGATCACGAATCCGCCGGCGCCGATCGCCAGCATCGCCCCCCGGTAGCCCAGGTTGGTGGCGGCCGCCCCGGCGCCCCGCTCCCGCTCCGGCAGCAGATCGGTGCGATAGGCGTCCACCACGATGTCCTGGGTGGCACTCACCACCGCCAGCAGCAGCGCCATCGCGCCGATCGTCGCCAGGGTGCGCGGATCGGTGTCAGGCCGCAGCAGACCCATCGCCGCGATCACCCCCACCAGGGTCAGCTGGAGTAGCAGCAGCCAACCGCGCCGCCGGTCGGGCCAGGGAATCGGCCAGCGGTCGAGCAGGGGCGCCCAGAACATCTTCAGGGTGTAGGGCAGCTCGGCGGCGGCCAGCAGGCCGATCATCCCCAGCGGTACGCCGCTGGCGGTGAGCCAGCCCTGCAGCAGCTTGGTGCCCACCATGAGCGGGGTGCCGCTCGCCACCCCCTGCGCCGCCACCGCCGTCAGCCGCCGCCAGGCGGGAATCTCCGGCTCCGGGGTGGGAACGGAACGGGAGGCCATCGGCCGCGGGCGGGTGCGCGCAACCCTAAGTGGGGCCGTTCCCGCAGTCCTGCCCCCCTACGATTCGACAGCCGCCCCCCCGCCGATGACCGCCTCCGCTGCCCTGCCCTTTGTGGTGGTGAGCTACTGCACGGAGGGCAACGGCTACCGGGAGGAGGCCGAGGCGCGGCTGTTGCCCTCCCTGCGGCGTTTCGATTGTCAGCACCGCCTTTACATCCGCCCCAATTGGGGCGGCTGGCGCGACAACCTCTTCCATAAACCGGCGGTCATCGCCGACGCCCTCGACGACTATCCGGGGCACACAATCGTCTGGCTCGATGGCGACGCGGAACTGGTGGATGATCCGGTGCTGTTCCGCCATCCCCCCGCCGACTTCGCCTGCCATTTCCGCACGATCGCCGGGGGCCGTAAGCCCGCCCCCAACACCATCGTGCTGCGCAACAACGACGCGGTGCGCCAGCTCCTGGCCCTCTGGATCGCCCAGTGCGACGAGGCCCGCCGCGACCCCGACAACCTCCGTGGCCTGCCCACCCACCGCCGAGACGGGTTGGTGGATGACGCCGCCCTGCTGCAGCGGGTGCTCACCCCCCCGCCGTCGTTCGTGTCCATCGGCGAGCTGCCGCTCGCGTACTCCTCGATCTTTGACAATGTGCTGGTGGAGCAGCCGGTGGTGCTGCAGCACCAGGCCTCCCGTCGCCTGCGCCACGGGGCGGGATCGGATCACCGATGATCGGCCGAGCTGCCGTGCCCCCGTGTCGTTTTTCCGCTCCACCCTGCTGCCCGCGGCGATCGTGCTGCTCTTTGCGCTCGCCCTCTTCTCGGTGAGCGCCCGCATCTGGCTGCCTGGCGACATGGCCGCCCCGGCGCCCGGGGCCTGAGCGGGGCCCCAGCGGACCAGCGTCGGACCGGCCGGCTTCTACGATCCCCCCGAGCCGAGCTGCCCCTCGCCCCATGCCGGACGAGGTCCCGCCCTTCCCGTCCCCCTTCCCGGAGAGCCGCCACGAATTGGCGCTCGATCCGGAGGTATTGGCGCGCGAACTCGCCCAGGAGCTGCTTGGAGATCCCCTTGATGAGATCGAGGCCCTCGAACCCGAAGCGATTGACGTGGCGGCCGAATGCGACCTCGGCCTCCGCCTCCTCGTGGGCGGCCACGACGAGCGCATGCAGGGTCTGCGCATCTTTTGCGAGCACCGAGACCCCCGCGCCATCCCCCTGCTGCTGCCCCTGCTGCAGGCCAGCTGCCCGATCCTGCGGATGAGCGCCGTTTACGCCCTGGGCCGCAATCCCCACCCCCTAGCGGTGGAGCCCCTGCTGGCCCTGCTCGCCGCCGATGACAACGGTTACGTGCGCAAGGCGGTGGCCTGGAGCCTGGGCAATTACCCCGACGCACCGATCCTCAATCCCCTGATGCGGGCCCTGCAGATGGATGTGGCGGCGGTGCGCCTCTGGGCCGCCGGATCCCTGGCCGATGCCGGCGCCACCAGCCCCGCCAAGGCCGACCCCGCCGCCGCCCAGCTGCTGCTCACCCTGCGCATCGACAGCGAGGCCGCCGTACGCAGCAACAGCGCCTGGGGCCTGGGTCGCCTCTTCCCCGACCTGGTGGAGCCCCGCCAGAACGATGTGGTGGAGGCCCTGCTGCAGGCCATGCTCCACGACGGAGACTCCACCGTGCGCGACGAGGCGCGGCTGGCCCTGGAGCAGCTGGAGCAGCCGGAGGTGCTGGAGCGGCTGCAGACCCTGGTGGAGGAGGGGCTGATCCACTGAGGGTCTTGCGCCTCCAGCGGCACCGCTGTCGGTCGAACGCGGTTAGCATCCCCGCACTCCGCCCCCGTCCCGGGATGGCCCAACGCACCATCCGTTTCCGCATTCGGCCCGACGGCCGCGTGGAGGAGCTGGTGGAAGGCGTGCAGGGATCCGCCTGCGAGTCGCTTACCGAACGCATCGAGGACCGCCTCGGCAGCGTGCAGCAACGCCGCAGCACCAGTGAGGCGTTCGCCTCCGAGCCCCTCACGGCCCCCCAGGGACAGACCTTGCGTCAGCATCACCCCGCCTGACATGTCGCACTTCAGCACCCTCAAGACCGAGCTTCGGGACCGCCAGGCCCTGCTGCTGGCCCTCGCGGACCTCGGCCACACCCCCGCCGAGGGATCCCTCCCCGTGCGGGGCTACCGCGGCCAGACCGTCACCGCCGAGCTGGCGGTGTCCCAAGAGGGTGGTGCCGACATCGGGTTCCGCTGGAGCGCCGAGGCTGGCAGCTACGAGCTCGTCACCGACCTCGATCTCTGGCGCCAGCCCGTGCCCGTGGAGCGCTTCCTGGCCCAGCTCAGCCAGCGCTACGCCCTGCGCGCCATCCTGGCCGCAAGTGCCGAAGAGGGTTTCCAGGTGAACAGCCAGAGCGAGCATCTCGACGGCACGATCGAACTGGTGGTGAGCCGCTGGGACGGCTGATCCCCTGATCCCCGTCGCCATGCACGCTCCCGACCCCTCCTTGGCCTTTCGGGTCGATCCGGCCTCCCACCACCCGGCCAGCGGCAGTGAACCGATGCTTGGGGGCACGCTGCGCCAGAAAGCGGTGTGGGTGGACGAAGCGGTGTGCATTGGCTGCCGGTACTGCTGCCATGTGGCCGCCAACACTTTTGTGGTGGAGTCCGAGTGGGGGCGATCCCGGGCCATCCGACAGTACGGGGACAGCACCGAGCGCATCCAGGAGGCCATCGACACCTGTCCCGTCGATTGCATCCACTGGGTGGCCTATGAGCAGCTGCCGGCTCTCGAAGAGCAGCTGCGCCAGCAGGAAATCCATCCCCTGGGGCTCCCCTCCCCTGCCCGGCCCCGCCGCACCCTGCCCCGCGCCGCCCACGGCGCCTCCTGAGCGCCATGGACTTGAGCGCCATGGACCCCCTTCCGCCGCCGGCCGCGGGTGCGCCGATCCCCACGCGCCGCTTTGGACGCACCGGCCTTGCCATGCCCGTGCTTTCCCTTGGCGGCATGCGCTTTCAGCAGAGCTGGCAGGACGTGCCCGCCGCCGGGATCGCCCCGGAGGGCCAGGCCAATCTGCGGGCCATCCTTGAGGCGGCCGTGGCCGCCGGCCTCCACCACATCGAAACCGCCCACGGCTACGGCAGCTCTGAGCGCCAGCTGGGCCTGCTGCTGCCCCAGGTGAGCGACCCGGCGCGGATCCTGCAGACCAAGGTGGAGCCCTGCGCCGATCCCGAGGCCTTCGAGGCCAACCTGCGCGGCAGCTTTGACCGACTGGCCGTCGATCGGGTTGACCTGCTCTCGATCCACGGCCTCAACACAGCCGAAGCCTTGGAGCAGACCCTGCGCCCCGGCGGGGCTCTGGAGCGGGCCCGGCACTGGCAGGAGGCGGGGCGCGTGGGCGCGGTGGGCTTCTCCACCCACGCCCCCCTGCCGCTGCTGTTGGAGGCGATCGACAGCGATCGCTTTGATTACGTCAACCTGCACTGGTATCTGATCCGCCAGGACAACCGGCCGGCGATCGACGCGGCGATCGCCCGCGACATGGGGGTGTTTGTGATCAGCCCGACGGATAAGGGCGGGCACTGGCACACCCCCTCGGCGCGGCTGTGTGCGCTGTGCGAGCCCCTGCCGCCGATCGTCTTCCACGACCTCTTCTGTCTGCGGGCCCCTGGCATTCACACCCTCAGCCTCGGTGCGTCCCGCCCGGAGGATCTGGCGCTGCACCTGCAGGCGGTGGCGCTCCTGCCCGAGGCCGACACCCTCGTGCCGCCGATTCTGGAGCGGCTTGAGGCCGCCCGCCGCGCTGCCCTTGGCGCCGACTGGCTGGCCACCTGGCAGCAGGGCCTGCCCGCCTGGCAGGACACCCCTGGTCGCATCAACCTGCCGGTGCTGCTCTGGCTGCACAACCTTTTGGAGGCCTGGGATCTCGAGGGCTTCGCCCGGGCTCGTTACCGCTTGCTCGGCCATGGCGGCCACTGGTTCCCCGGCGAAAATGCCGATGCCCTCGACGATGCGGTGAGCGAGGCGGAGCTGCGGGCGGCCCTGCGCCACAGCCCCTGGGCCGACGTCATCCCCGATCGGCTGCGTGGTCTGCGGACCCGTCTCGGCGGCGCCCCGGTGCGCCGCCTTCAGGCCGACTGAGGGGGGTGCTGGCCCGCTCCGGCTCGCTGCCCAGGGGGCTCTTGAGGGCTACGCCCACCGGGCGGGGATAGGCGGCGGGGCAGGGGCCGAGCGGGCGCAGGCGCAGCGCGTGGCGCACCCCCCGGCCGGCCGGCAACTCGATCGCCTCCACCGGTTCGAGGGCGGCCCGCAGGGGAGCGGCGGCCCGCTCGAGGGCGTTCTGATCGTCGGGACCCCACTGGCCGCGGTAGAGGACGGCCTGCCCTCCGGGGGCGAGCAGCGGTACCAGGTACTCCGCCACCACCGGCGCGGCGGCCACGGCCCGGGCGATGGCCCGGTCGAAGCGGCCGCGGCATTCGGGGGCCCGCCCGCTGCGCTCCACCCTCTCCCA